>Ga0172370_10000862_pt1 | contig 47132 bp, 47 predicted proteins | sample LakKiv5m_FD_114538 | JGI IMG/M metagenome (GOLD analysis project Ga0172370, IMG submission 114538) | Freshwater microbial communities from Kabuno Bay, South-Kivu, Congo - kab_022012_11.5m | ecosystem: Environmental > Aquatic > Freshwater > Lake | place: Democratic Republic of the Congo...
CACGAGCTTGTGGGCGACGTCGACGTAGTGGTCGAGAGAGTGCACCGGCGAGATCGTGTAGACGACCGCGCCCTGGAAGTGCTTGCCGGTCTCCTTGATGGCGGCGGCGGCCGTCTCGAAGTTGCGGATGTCGTTCAGCGCGTCGAAGACGCGGAAGACGTCCATGCCGTTCTCCGCCGCCTTGTAGACGAAGCGGCGCACGATGTCGTCACCGTAGTGACGGTAGCCCACGATGTTCTGGCCGCGAAGCAGCATCTGCAGCGGCGTGCGCCCGACATGCTTCTTGATGAGCCGCAGGCGCTCCCACGGATCTTCGTCGAGAAAGCGCAGCGAGGCGTCGAAGGTGGCGCCGCCCCAGCACTCGAGCGAGTTGAAGCCGATCTCGTCCATGAGCTCGAGGATCGGGATCATCTCCTGGGTGCGCATTCGCGTCGCCCACAGCGACTGGTGGCCGTCGCGGAGCGTCGTGTCGGTGATGCCTACCGGGCGGGCTCGCATGGGTCTCTCCTGTCCCGGGCCGCTCAGGCGCGGCCGAGGTACTCTCCGGTGCGGGTGTCGACCTTGACGCGCTCGCCCTCCTCGATGAAGAGAGGCACCTGGATGGTGACGCCCGACTCGAGGGTGGCGGGCTTCGTGGCGCCCTGGGCGGTGTTGCCCTGCACGCCCGGATCAGACTTCGTGATGAGGAGGTCGACGAAATTGGGCGCCGCGACCTCGAACGGCTCCCCGTTCAGGTACATGAGCTCTACCTCCATGTTCTCGACGACCCATGTGAGGGCGGCCTCAGCCATGCCGGGGCTCACCGAGACCTGCTCGTACGTCTCGGTGTCCATGAGCACGACCTCGTCGTCGGTCGCGTAGAGGTACGACATCTTGCGCGACTGCGTGTGCATGCGGTCGAACTTCTCGCCAGCGCGGAAGGTCTTGTCGAGGACCGCGCCCGTGGCGATGTTGCGCACCTTGGTGCGCACGAACGCGCCGCCCTTGCCGGGCTTCACGTGCTGGAACTCGACGATGGTGAACGGCTGGCCCTCGATCTCGATGGCCATGCCGGTCTTGAACTGGTTGGTGGAAACGACGTCTGCCATGTGGTCCTACTCAGGGGTCGCGGGCGTGGCTTTGAGCGGTAGTAGGCCATGATACAGCAAGGCCGCCCGGGTGTGCAGCGCCCGGGCGCGGACGGGCGCGGCGTAACGCGCCGTCCCGCCGCCCGCCCTCAACCGACGATCCTCAGCTCCTTCGAAGAGGTCGTCAGCCGCTCGCAACCGCCCCTCGTGACGAGCACCGTGTCCTCGATGCGCACCCCGGCCACGCCCTCGATGTAGATGCCGGGCTCGACCGTACAGACCATCCCGGCGGCGAGCCTGTCCCCCCGGGTCCGGCCCAATCCCGGCGCTTCGTGGACCTCCAGGCCGACACCGTGCCCCGTCCCGTGACCGAAGCGCTCACCGTAGCCGGCCTGCGTAATCACCGCACGGGCCGCGGCGTCTACGTCGTCGCGGCCGTGCGCACCCTCGCGAACGGCCGCGAGCCCGGCGAGCTGAGCCGCGAGGACGACGTCGTACACGCTCCGCGACTCCTCGGACGGCTCGCCGGCCGCGTAGGTCCGGGTGATGTCGCTGCAGTAGCCGTCGACCCGGGCCCCGGTATCGACGACGACCAGCTCGCCGGAGGCGATGACCCGGTCGCCGGGCACGGCGTGCGCCTGCGCCGCGTGATCGCCCGCCGCGACGATCGCCGGGAACGCCTCGCCCTCCGCCCCGAGGCGGTGGTACTCGGCCTGCAGATCCCAGGCCACGTCCCGCTCGCGTCGTCCCGCCAGGCCTCGGGCGACCACCGCCGCCAGACCTGCCTCCGTCACGGCGGCGGCTCTCCGCATGACGGCGATCTCGGCCGCATCCTTGACGACGCGCAGACGGGTCACCCGTTCGCCGACGTCCCTGAGCCCGCCGCGATGCAGGCGGCGCAGGCGGCGATAGTCGGCGGCGGTCAGGTGCGCGCCCTGGTAGCCCAGACGGGCGGCGGAGCCGAAGGCGTCCGCCGCCGCCCGCACACTGTGCGCGAGCAGCCCCGCATCGGTCACCCGGCTGAGCTCGAACCCGCTCACCTCGTCGGCGACCTCGGCCCAGAACCGCGAGTCGGTGCAGATGAGCGCCGCCTCGGCGCCGACGAGCAGGGTGGCGTCGTCGCCGAGGAATCCCGAGAGATACCGCACGTCGACCGGGTCGGAGACGAGGACGCCGTCCAGACCCATGCCGCTGAGAAGCCGCCGGCAACGCTCGATGCGCACGTTCATGCTCCGTCGTCCTCTCGCAGCGCGCCCGCCAGGCCCACGACCGCCTCCGCATAGCCCTCCGCCCCCTTGCCGCTCACGCGTAGGGTCACGACGTCCGCGATGACCGACGTGCGCCGCCACTCCTCCCGGCGCTCGACGGCAGACAGGTGCACCTCGGCCACCGGCGCCGCGACCAGCTCGAGCGCGTCACGGAGAGCATAGCTGTAGTGCGTCCACGCACCGGGATTGATGATGACCGCGTCGGCGCTCCCGCCGGCGAGTTCGTGCAGCTTCTCGACGAGGTCCCCCTCGTGGTTGGTCTGGAAGCACTTCACCGAGAACCCGTGCTCGGCCGCACGTTCGGTCACGAAGCTCTCCAGCTGGGTCAGCGTCAGGCTGCCGTACGTCTCCGGGTCGCGGCGGCCCAGCATGTCCAGGTTGACTCCGTGCAGGAGCCAGAGTGTCTTCAGCGCCGCGTCAGCCATTCCACCACCTCCAGCTCAAGCCCGCCCGGGACCGCCACGTGCGGAACGGGCTCGCCCAACCGACGCAGGAGCACGTAGCCGACGCCCTCCGGCCCAGCCTTCTTGTCGCGGCCGATGAGCCCGCACACGTCCTCCGGACGCACACGGTCGAGCCGCGTCGGCAGGTCCAGACCGTCGAGGAGCGCCTGCCCGCGAGCCTCGTCCACGGCCGGCAGCCCGCACATCTGGCGGGAGAGCCTGAGCGCGCCACGCAAGCCGAGGGCCACCGCCTCGCCGTGGCTGAACCGCGTGAAGCCGGTCGCGGCTTCGATCGCGTGGCCGATCGTGTGTCCCAGGTTGAGCACGGCGCGACGCCCGGCCTCCCGCTCATCCTGCTCCACCACGGCCGCCTTGTACGCGACCGAGTCAGCGACCAGCGCGAGCGTCACCGCATTCGGATCGAGACGCCCGCGCGCCAGCCGCTCCACACGGCCCAGCACGGCGCCACCGGCCAGCAACCCGTGTTTCGCCACTTCCGCCGCTCCGCAGCGCAACTCGCGCGACGGCAGCGAGGCAAGCACGTCGAGGTCCGCCAGCACGAGACGCGGCTGGTAGAAGGTGCCCACGTAGTTCTTGCCGGCCCGGAAGTCCACCGCGACCTTGCCGCCCACCGACGCATCGACCTGCGCGAGCAGGGTGGTCGGTACCTGAACGAGCCCGACACCCCGCTGGTAGGTCGCGGCCACGAACCCGATAAGGTCCCCGATGACCCCGCCGCCCAGCGCGACGAGCGTATCGCTGCGCCGGAGGCCGCGATCGTAGAGCACCCCGTACAGCTCTTCCGCCCGCCCCAGGTTCTTCTGCCGTTCACCGGCGGGAAGCACGATGTGGGAGACGGCGAGGCCGGCGCTCCGCATGCTCTCGCGCACCGCGTCCAGATACAGGGGGGCGACGTTCGCGTCGCAGCACACGACGGCCTGCGCGCCGCTCGAACGGGCGCGCAGCATCGCCCCCAGCGTCGCGAGGTGTCCGCGGCCGACGAGCACGTCGTACCGCTGCGTCGTCGTCCGGACGACGACGCGTCTCACAGTCGCCCCGCCGGGCGGAAGACCGCGGCCGCCCCGCCCGTGCCGCTCTCCGCCAGACTCAGCGCCAGCTCCGCGGCGACGGCATCCGGCGGCAGAGAGCCGTCGCAGGTCATCGTCCGCGTCGCCACGGATCGGTAGACGGCCTCACGCTCGTCGAGCAGCCGGGTGAAGCTCTCCTGGTCACGGACGAGAGGTCGCGCCGCTCGGCCCGGCGCGCTCACCCGGCGCCAGAGGACGGCGGCGGGAGCGACGAGCCAAACGACGTGGGGCAAGCGCCGCAGCGCCTCCCGGACGTCGTCGTCCAGCACCGCCCCGCCTCCGAGCGCGAGTACCGCGGGGTCGGCGAGCGCGGCCTCGACGGCCGCCACGACCACGTCCCGCTCGATGACGCGGAAGCCGGCTTCACCCTGGCGCTCGAACACCTCCGGGATGGGTCCAGCCACATCCGTAACGAGGTCGTCCGTGTCCACGAAACGCACCGAGAGCAGCCCGGCCAGCGCGCGGCCGACCGCGGTCTTGCCGACTCCCATGAAGCCGACGAGGGCGACCGGTCCGCTCCGTGGCACAGCTGCGGCCATGCCCTGCGTCATCTCTCCCGCACGCGGCGGACGAAGGCGCGCACGGCCCCTGTGAACTCGTCGACCGAAGCGCCTCCGAACCGGTCGAGAGCGGCATCGGCGAGCGCCAGCGCGACGACCGCCTCCAACACGACGCCGGCCGCCGGCACGGCGCAGACGTCGGAGCGTTCGAAACGCGACTGCACGGCGCGATGCGTACCGAGTTCCACGCTCGCCAGCGGCTCACGCAGCGTCGCGATCGGCTTCATGGCCGCGCGCAGCACGACGGTCTCACCGGTCGAGATCCCGCCCTCGATCCCGCCGGCATGGTTGCTCCCGCGCACGTAGCCGGCCGATCCGTCGTACCCGAGCGGATCGTGCACCCGGCTGCCCGGCAGCGCAGCCGCAGCGAACCCGAGACCGAACTCCACCCCCTTGATAGCCGGAACGCTCAACACCGCGGCGGCGAGCCGCGACTGGAGCCTGCGGTCGCCCTGGACGTACGTGCCCACCCCGGGTGGATACCCGAACGCGAGGACCTCGACCACGCCACCCAGCGTGTCGCCGGCGGCGGCCGCGTGGTCGATGGCGGCCCGCATCTTCGCACTCGCAGCCGGGTCGACACACCGCAAGGAGTCGCCCTCGACCACGTCGACGTCGTCCAGCGCCATCGCCGCGTCGCTGCGCACGTCACCGACCTCGACGACGTGGCTCACGACACGGCAGCCGACCTTGGCCAGCAGACTCTTCGCCACCGCCCCACAGGCGACCCTCGCCGCCGTCTCCCGGGCGCTGGCGCGCTCGATCACGTCGCGGATGTCGTCCAGGCCATACAGGAGCGCCCCGCCGAGATCGGCATGCCCGGGGCGCGGCACCAGGACCGGGTCCGCGCCGGTCCCTGCGGAGCCCGGTGACTCGACGGCCAGCACGTCGCCCCAGTTCTCCGCGTCGCGATTGACGACGAAGAGCGCCACCGGCGCCCCGGTCGTCCGCCCGTACCGTACCCCGCCGAGTATCCGCACGGCGTCCTTCTCGATGGCCTGCCGTGGACCCCGTCCGTAGCCGCCCTGTCGTCGCGCCAGATCCGCGTCGATGTCCGCGGCCGCCACGGCGAGACCGGCGGGGCACCCCTCGAGAACGGCCGTGAGACCGGCCCCGTGAGACTCGCCGGCCGTGAGATATCTCAGTCTGCTCATGCTCCCCTAGCCTATCGGTGCCGCACCCGAGTGTACACGGCCCCGGCACACTCGGGCGACGAACGTGACGGGGCGGCCTGCGGCCGCCCCGTCACGCTGCCTGGGACTCCCGCCCGGCCTACTTCACGATGACCTGGCCCACGTGAAGCACGAGCACCTGGTCGCCGTGCAGGATCTTGACGGTCTGGGCGGAGACGTCGATCTCGAGGATCTCGATCTCGCCCCACGAGGTGCTGAACACGTCTCCGACCTTCTTGTCCGAGTAGGTCTTGCCGTCCACCTCGAGGGTCGCGAGCGCAGTCCCGTTCTGACTGCTGACGCTCAACAGCATGATCGTGTGCCCATCAGTGGTGCCGCCGGAGCCGCCGATCGAGATGACGGAGATATCGTACGACACGCCGGAGTCGAGCGTGACGCGAACGGCTTCCCCGAGATCGACGGGGAACGACGTGTCGCCGTTCTTCAGCGCACCGTCGATGACGGAGAAGGTGACCCTGCCCGAGGTCACGCTCGCGATGGTGAATTCCGCCGCCGAGCCTCCCGGGACCTTGTCTCCCTGCATCACGTTGTACGTGGTCCCGTCGACCTTGATCTTGGCCGAGAGGCTGGTGGTCGGCGTGCTGGTCGGCTGGGGCACCGGCGTCGACGGCGTGCCGAAGGGGATGAAGGGATCCTTGCTCGAGAACTTGTCCAGGAGAGGCTCTTCCTTGGCCGGGTCGGCCGGAGCGAGCGCCGCAGCCTCGCCGTCGTCGGCATAGACCGCGCTCGCGCCCGTCGAACCTGCGACGCCGCCTGAGCCGCCGGCGCCGGCAGCCGAGCCGTCGCCGTGCGAGAGAGCCACGGCCAGCGCCAGCGCGACACCCACGATGAGCGCGATGATGATGTAGGTCAGCACCCGGCGGTCGAGCCTCACGGCACACCTCCCGTCGCGGCAGAACCGATCCCACCCCAGAGATAGGCGTTCAGCGAGATCGTGACCGACAGCGGCGGACTGCCGGCCGTCGGCGTGGTCGTCGTCCCGCCGGCCAGCGTGAGTTGCGTGACCTGGAGAAGCCTGCCGGTGACCCGGAACGACGCATTCCGGAACGCGACGTACTGCTCCATCCGGTAGAGGAAGTCCTCGACGTCGAAGAACCTTCCGCTCACCTGGAGCGTGACTTGCTGGATGCCGAACGGTGTGCCCGCGCTGACCTCACCGCGGGAAAGGCTCACGATGCCGACTCCCGACGCCTCGGCGGTCCTGGTGAGCTCGATGATGAGGCCGGGCATGCCTTCACTCTCGGGCATCATCTTGCCGAGACGGACGATCTCAGCGCGCGACTGCGGCGCCGTCTTCTTGTAGGACTCGAGACGGACGACCTCCTGCTGTGCCACGTCGAGCGCGCTCTGCGCCGACTGCACCTGCTCTTCGAGATCGCCGAGCTCCTGCCGCGTGGGGCTGAACAGCAGGAAGTACCAGGCGACGATCAGCACCGCGACCAAGAGGCCCGTGATGATGTAGATCTCTTTGCCGCGGGCCCTCATTGCGCCGCCTCGGCTTGCAGTGCAGTCGCCGGCGGCGCCTGCAGGTAGGGCCGCAGCTGAGCCGTGACCGTGAACTGCGTGTACGTCGTCGTCGCGGTGGTGTCCGACTCGGTCTGCGTGGTGTCCGTCGACGTCGTGAGCTGGATGCCCTTCAGTTGCGGGATGAGGCCGAGCCGAGTCATGAACTCGGCCACGTCACGGTGCTTCTCGGTCGTCCCCGTGAAGGTGACATCGACCGTCGCGGCGGCGGCGGCCTCCGCCGGAGGCGCGCCCGGCACCATGGCCGGCGGCACGGTCGCACTCAGCGACTGAAGCCTGACGTTCTCCGGAATCACCAGGCTGAGCTGCTGCAGGATGATCGAGAAGGGCACGCCACTCTGGTAGATCTGCTTGGCGGTCTCCGTCATCGAGGTGCGCTGACTCTGCAGCGCGGCGTACGGCTGCAGTTCTGCGATCTTCTGTTGCACGAGCGCGGTCTCCGCCGCGATCCGGTCCAGTTCATCCTGCCTCGCGCCCACGTCGCTGTTCAGCTTGAAGTACACCAGGCCGAGAGCGACGACGACGAAGACCAGGATGAGGATCGCCCAGATGAGGCCGCGCTCTCGCGACGCCTTGACGCGATCTGCCTGCGGAAGCAGGTTGATGCGCTTCATGCGACCTACTCCTCGTCGTCGAAGGCCAGCCCGAGGGCGATGGCGAGCCGGGGCGCGATGAGCTCGAGCTCGGGCTGCGGGGTCTTGGACTTGTTCTCGCTGACGTACTGCAGCGGATTGCCGAGCATCACGGGGAGGTGAAGCGCACCGCTGAGGTAGTCGCACATGTTTCGTGTGAGCGCACCCTCACCGGTGATGAGGATCCTGGCGATCGCCGCTTCGTGCTCGAGTGAGTGGTAGTAGTCGACCGAACGGCGGATCTCGTCGGCGAACGACTCGCACGTGGCGTCCAGCACCTCGTGCACCTCCGAGACGGTGATCTCCTCGAGGTCCGCCGCAGGCGGCGCGCCGCCGGTCAGGCCGACGGTGAGGCGCAAGAGGTCGGCCTCCTGGTGGGTGAGGCCACGATTGCCCATCAGCGCCTGGACGAGCGCCTCATACCCCAGGTTGACCACACGAGTGAACTCCGGCGTCCCGCCCGACGCGACCACCAGGTTGCTGACCCCGGCGCCGATGTTGACGAGGGCGGTGGCTCCGTCCGCCGGTGCCGCGCCCTGGTCGACGAAGGCCACCGGAGGAGCCACCGCGCGCATGAGCGCGAAAGCCTGGAGGTCGATGCCCTCGATGGTGAGCCCGGCTTTCTTGGCCACCTGCATGAACTGGTCGACCATGTCGCGCTGCGCGGCCACGATGAGGACCTGCTGCCGGGCACTGCCGTCTTCCGCGGCGGACGTCGATAGCACCTGGAAGTCCAGGATCGCCTCGTCGAGCGGGATGGGGATGGACTCCTGCGCCTGGAACTCGATCGCGGCGCGCAACTCCTTGGGGTCGATGACCGGGAACTCCATGGTGCGCACGACGATCTTCTGGTTCGCGACACCGACGGAGAAGCGCCGGCCGGAGAAACCTCCGGCCTTCCAGAAAGCCTTGAGCTCGGCGGCCAGGGCATCGACATCGACGACCTCGCCCTCGAACATGAGGCCGTCCGGCAGGGCGCGCACGGCCACCGCCGTGAGCGAGTGTCCCTGGCGACCGCTCTTCACCTGGGCACCGATCATCGAGGCCTGCTCGAGGTCGATGCCTACGCGCACCGCGTTCTTCGCCATGCTCGCCTCTCCGCTTACCTTCCCCTAGCGCCAGTGTCGGCAGTCCGCAACGATACCTTTAGGCGCTGGATTCGACGAAACCGCTGCATGCCCCTCCCTGCCGCTCGAGGGCGCCCGGCCGGAACACGCGGGGACCCCGCGTAAGGGGCATTCGCCCCCGAGCTCCCGCATCCTGCCTGCATCATCGCCCGGCCTCGGTGATGACGGGCAGGCAGGCGCCGGCCAGCGGACTCCTCCGCCACTCCGGAACCACGGTCACCCGTACCGGAGCTTCCACGCTGAGCCGCTCGGCGAACAGAGCGCCCTCGACGCACAGCTCACCACGGACCACGAGATCCCCACAGACCACGAGCGCTCCGCGCAGACTGGTCTGCCCACCGGCCACACCGACGACGGCGTCGCCGGGCACCAGGACCAGCAGCCGCCCAGCCACGCCGGTCGGCGCCACGCCGTCGACGAGCGTCGTGCCGGCCGGAGGGGTGAGCACGCACACCCCACTCTCAAGACCTTCAGTCTCCGCCGGGGGTACCGGCAGGGCGGCCAACGAGAGGTGGCCGTCCTGCCAGGCGCCGCCGAGTGCGAGCGCGTGGTCGCGGGCCGAGGCGACCACCGCGGCGGGCGGACGTCCGATGAGCGCCGCCACATCCGCACCCGCGGTATGGCGATCCGTGTCGAACGGCCACTCCCCTGCCTCCGGAACGTCGTGGATCTCGACCCCCCGGGCGTAGATGCCATCGACCGCGTGCACGGCGGCCTCCGGATACGCGCCGCCGTACACGTAGTCGGCGGGAGCGCCGGTCGGCGTCGCCGGCCCGGCGCCCTGCAGGAAGACCACGTTCTCCCTCCCATGCAGCGCGCCGCCGACGTAGACACCGCTACCGGTCACGAGCAGCGGGGCGTCGATATCCGCGTCGCCCGAGCACACCACGCCGGAGGCCCAGGCCTCGGTCCGCAGTTCCAGCGTCGCCTCCGCAGAACGCTCCGCACACCCACTGGACGCCCGCACGGACAGACGGATGCGAGGACACTCCTCCGCGCCCGAAGCGGGAGATGCATCCCAGTCGGCCACCCAGCATCCCTCACGGACGCGGTCCGGACCGTCATCGTCGTCGCCCTCGACGGCTCCGCTCACCTCCGCGGGGTCCCAGCGGAGCCGGTCGGCCACACCCGCGAACGCCTCTCCGACCAGCGCGTCGGAGCGCCATCCCCGCGCGTCGACCCGCTCGACGCTCTGCAGGCCGGCGACGGCGCCCGTCGCCACCATGGCGAACGCTCCGGCCAGGGCGATCACCAGGAGGGCCGCCAGCATCGCGTATCCATCAGAAAAGCTGCGGCGGTTCATGCAGGCCCCACACGTGTCTCGAGCGTCCGCTGCTCGACCTCCCCACCGACACGCACCGTGATCTCGATGCGGACCAGCCGCACGGCCGGCCACTCATCGACGGTCACGTCCGACGCGTCGATCCTCCGGCCGTCCGCGGTCATGTACGAGACCGCGAACCGCGTCACGTGATCGCTCAGATACGTCCCGGGGGCCTTTCGCCACACCACCCCGCGTGCCGCGTCCCAAGCGATCAGCACCTTCTCCCCGGCCTCGTCGGGCGTATCCTGTGCGAGCAGAAGACACCCTGCGGGATCCCGGCCGTCCTCCGGCCGCAGGACCTCGGTGGCAAGCCCGATGTCCCGTGTAAGACCCCGCGTGATCGCCGCGGCCAGGCTGCCGGCCTGCACGCCGTCGTCCCGACGCGCCACGGTCGACCCGATGGCCCACAGCCAGCCCCACGCCGCCGCCAGCACGACGCCCGCGATGGCGGCGCCGACGAGCAGTTCGATGAGACTGAATGCCGCCCGAGAGTCCATCTCGCCGGCTCGGAGCCGTCTCCATCTCGTGCACACGGGCATCACGTCTCGCCCCCGACACCGCACGTGCCGGCGTGCGACAGTGCCGGCGGCAGGGCTCTCAGGACGATCCGGCACTCCCGGTGACGGTCACCGCGCACGGCACTGAGTCGCACCAGGAGACTGCCCGCCGGCGGCGCGGCGGCGTCCCAGACGGCCCAGCCGGCGACCGCAGTGGCCGGCAACGGCTCGTCATCTCCTGTGGCGAAGCGCGCGACCCGGATGATCAGGACCCCCTCGCGCTCGCGCCTGGTCACGAACGAGCCGGCCGGCACCTCGTCCGTCTCCGCAGCGCCGACCCAGTAGTCCGTCGTCGTGTTGCAGTCCGGCCGCGCGTGCGGGAACAGGTCCTGCACGACGTCGGGAGCGGCGAGGCCGTCGAGAGCCACCGGCGAGGAGACCGCAGGGAAGCTGGCGGCGCAGTACGACAGCGCCCGCAGGCAAGCGACCTCGCTACGGAGTGCGCGGTCTGCACTCGACGTCACCTCGAGCCGGCTCGCCCCTTTCGTCGCGGCCCCGACGACCGCCGTGACCACCGTGACGGTCATGAGGATCAGCGCCGCCGCCACGACGACCTCGAGGAGGGAGAAGCCTCGCCCAGAGCGGATCACAGGCACCGGACGCACCCCGAGAGCTGGACGACGACGGTCCCGCTGTGAGCGCCACCGGTCACCGTGAAGTGACCGGCGCGGGGGCTCACAGCACCGGGCAGCCGCGCCCAGCCCCGTTCGGTGAACTCGAGCGTACCGTCCGGATAGGTGCTCGAAACCCCGGCACAGAGCCGGCCCGCAGCTACCTGCTCACCGTCCGAGCGTGTGACGGAGTACTCACCGTCCGGCGCGACCGCCACCCTGACCGGTGCGCCACCGGTCTGTGCCTCCGCCTGCGCCGCCCGGAGGACCAGCGCGAGACGCCGGTCCCCATGAGCCCCGGCGACGGAGGCGCCGACCCGCGCGGCGCTCGGCACCACGATAGCCCCCAGCACGCCGAGGACGACGATGATGGTGAGCAGTTCGAGCATGGTGGTGCCACGCTGAGGACGCATCCCCGGCCTCCTGATCGGTGACGGCTGGCCGGGGGAGCGAACAGGCGGCCCACCCGGACCGGACTCAGCCTAGGCCGCCGCGATTGCGGGGGCGAGGATGACGAACGAGGGTCGCGGATGACGTTCGCGGCCCAGCCGGCGCGCCTTCAGCGGCCGAGCGCCAGACCGAGGTACGCGTCGATGAGGTAGCCGCCGGCGAACAGCGCCACGACGGCGCCGGCAGCCAGGAACGGCCCGAAGGGGATCGCCGTCTTGCCGTCACCCTTCTGCCGGGCCACGATCACGACGCCGATGACGGCGCCGCTCAGGAAGCCGATGAACAGCCCCGGCACCACGGCCGCGCCGAGGTAGATCCCCATGCAGAGCGCCAGCTTGACGTCGCCGAAGCCCATGCCCTCGGCATGGCGTATCCGGAAGTACACCTCGCTGATGACGAAGAGGAAGCCGGCGGCGCCGAGCCCGGCGGCCGGCCACTCCCACCAGGGACCGTCGCCGAGGACGATCATGAGCGGGACCCCGAGAGCGGCGACAGGCAGGATCACGACGTCGGGGATGATCCGGATCTCGAGGTCGACCTGGCTCACGAGCACCAGCGCCGAGACGAACAGCAGGTGCGGGACGAGCACCCAAGAGAGTCCGTCCATGAGGACGACACCCACGAAGAGCGCGGCCGTGAGCGCCTCGCCCACAGGGTAGCGCCACGAGATCGGCGCTCCGCAGTCCCGGCAGCGGCCGCGCAGCACCAGCCAGCTGACCACGGGGATGTTGTCGTAGGCGCGGATCTGGTGACCGCAGTGCGGGCAGTGCGAGCGCCCCTTGCTGATGCTCTCGTCGTGCGCCAGCCGGTACGCCCAAGCGTTGATGAAGCTGCCGATGAGCAGTCCGTAGACGAGGGCGATGACGACCAGCAGGGCGGTCACGCGCGGCTCACTGGGCATAGTCCTTGAAGAGTTCCGCGATCAGCGCGTCGAAGTCCGCCTTCGGCATGGTGTCGTACAGCGGCGCGACCGCCTTCATGCGCGCTTCCTTCTCCTTCGGCAGTATCCCTTCGAGCCCCGCGACCGCCTTCTCCCGCGCGTACTTGTCCCCGGCCAGGTACGCCTGTCCCCACATCAGGATCGCCTTCTCTTCCTCGCCGCCCTTCTCCAGCAGCGCCGCCGCCAGTCTCGGCAGGTAGGCCGGGCTGCCGGGGATCGCTGCGGCCTTTTCGTACCACCGGGCGGCGATGAGGTCCTTGTCCTCACGCTCGCCGTACTGGTAGGCGAAATAGCCGAGGAACGCCGGGAAAGCCCACTCGTCCGGGTTCTCCTTGAAGCCTCGCTCGAGGACTGCATAGGCCACGTCGGTGCGGCCGGCGTCGATGAGCGCAAAGGCGCCGAAGAGGTAGGCGCGCGTGAAGTGAGGGCTGAGCCTCGTGACCAGGTCGACCATCGCCGGCAGGGAATCCAGCTGCCCGTCGCCGGCGACGTGCTCGCCGTAGTACTGGACCATCATCAGGTAGTAGGCGTCGGCGATCGAGGAGCGGAAGCTCGGGGAGAAGTCCTCGAAGAACTGCGGCGACGGCACGAACACCCGCGGATCGGCCGGCGCCCGCGCCGGCCGCGTCACCTGGTAGGCGACGACGACCCCGGCACACGCCACGACCACGAGGATGGCGACCACCCGCCGCAGCACGTCAGAACTCCTTGCGGCGGAACACCAGGGAGGCGAGCGCGAGCACGACGACCACGTAGGCGAGCAGGTACCCGCTCCAGATCGCGATCTCCCCCCAGGCCAGCGTATCCTCGCCGACCACACCGGCCTTGACGTCGACGGCGGAGAAGTTCGGGATGACCACGTAGATGACCCAGGAGAGCGCCTCGGTGACGGCGTTCTTGCCGAGGCGCGTCAGCGAGAGGACGTTGTGGCTGAGCTGCCCCGCCACGAACACACAGATGCCGAGCACGCTGGCGAGGATCGCGGAGCCCATCGTCGAGAAGAAGATGGTCACCGCCATCACGGCCAGCAACTGGACGTAGATCATGAGCACGGCGACGAGGATCATGCTTGACGCGTCGCCGGCCACCGCCCACACGAGCAGGAACAGGAAGACACCCATGCCGGCGAGCACCACCGCCATGGTGCCGCACAGCCCGATGAACTTACCGGTGATGAAGGCGGCGCGGCTCACCGGCTTGGAGAAGAGCACGAAGACGGTGCGCTTCTCGACCTCCTTGTGGACCAGTCCGGCGGCGACGAAGACGGCGACGATGAGCCCGAAGAAGGTGACCGCGACGAGCCCGAAGTCCTTCATCATGCGGCCCTGCTCGCCGAGGCTGATGCTGCCCAGCCAGAGGCCGCCGACGATCATGATCAGCGCGAAGACGACGATCACTGCGAGGACGCGGTCGCGGATCGTCTCCTTGAAGGTATTGACGGCGATGGCGGCGACCTGCTTCATGCCGTCACCACCTTCATGAAGAAGTCCTCGAGGGTCGGTGCATCCTCGAGCGCGTCGTCCACGCTCCCGTGCCAGACGACGCGGCCCTCACGCATGATCGCGATTTGCGAGCAGAGCTCGTTCACGTCGCTCAGGATGTGTGAGTTGAAGAGCACGGTCTTGCCTCGCTCGTGCAGGCTCTCGATGATGCGCTTGACCTCGACGCGCCCCACCGGGTCCAGCCCGGTCATCGGCTCGTCGAGCAGCACCAGCTCGGGGTCGTTGACGAGCGCCTGGGCGATGCCGATGCGCTGCAGCATGCCCTTGGAGTACTTGCGCAAGTGGGTGTCCGCGGCCGCTTCAAGGCCCACGTCGCCGAGCAGCGCCCGAACGCGCTCCCGGCGCACGTCGGCGTCCAGGCCGAAGAGCTGCCCGCAGAAGCCGAGGAACTCCCGCCCGGAGAGATAGTCGTAGAAGTAGGGGTTCTCCGGCAGGTAGCCGACGTGGGAGAGCCCCGGAACGCCCAACTCGACGGAGCCCGACGTCGGGCGCATCAGCCCGAGCGCGACCTTGACCGTGGTCGTCTTGCCGGCGCCGTTGGGCCCGAGCAGCCCGAACACGGCGCCGTCCTCCACCCGCAGGTCGACGCCCTTGAGGATCTGCACGGCGCGGCGCCGGAAGCCCACATGGACGGTCTTGTGCAGACCGCTGATGTGCACCGCCGGCGCCGACGTCACTGGACCACCCGCGTCATTGCGGAGGCACCACGAAATCGCCGTCGCTCATGTGACCGGCCAAGGTGAACCCCGTCCCGCCACCGGTCTGCGTGTACGTGTAGTCGCCGACGTCACCATCGTGAATCATATCTGCGCCCGTCCACGGATTCTCGGGCCAGGGAGTGACGTAGGCACTCCCGGCGCCGTCCACGAACAGAGTCCCGTCGGGCAGGGCGACGGGGTAGGTGTCGGCGTGGTCGATGGCATAGGTCGCAATACCCAATTCAATGGAGTGCACGCCTCCCTTCACGGCGGAATCCTTGGCCTTGTCACGCTGACCAAGGTACACCGGGATCGCGATCGCGGCGAGGATGCCGATGATGATGATCACGATCAGGAGTTCGATGAGCGTGAACCCTTCTGCTTGTCGCCTCTGCTTCATGGCGCATCCCCCAACCCGCCCGGCTCGAAGACGACGGAGAGCCTGCGGCGTCGACTCGTGCAACCACAGGTCCGGGGACGGGGCCTAGAGCGGCATCCCGACCGGCTTCTCAGAGCCCCGAGGCTCTGCGCCCCACCCTCGCAAGTGGTTCACCATTGCCCTGACACACCCACTTTGCCCAACTAGCGGTTCGCGAGACAGCCGCGGACTCCTTGTCGCCGCCCGCGCAGCGGAGGCCGGCGGAAGCCGCACAGAGAAAAGCCGGGGCGGCTGCTCGTGCAGCCGCCCCGGCCAGAAGGAGCCTCTCAGGATCAGACGCTCAGTTCGCGGTGAACTCCTCGCCTCCGGACATGTGGCCCACCAACGTGAAGGTCGAACCGGTCGTGGTGTACGTGTAGTCGCCTTCATCCGTCCTGTCGGCCATCGCAGCGCCCGTGAAGGGGTTATTGGGCCACGGGTCGACGTCAGCGGCGGCGTCATCGGCGTCGGTGGGGTACGTGTCGTCGTTGTCGACGGCGTAGCTCTGAACGCCGATCTGGATGGCGTGGACGCCTTCCTTGACCGCCGCGTCCTTGGCCTTGGTACGCTGGTTGAGGAACATCGGGATCGCGATCGCGGCGAGGATGCCGATGATGATGATCACGATCAGCAGCTCGATGAGGGTGAAACCCTTCTGACCCTTGCTGAACCTCTTCATTGCCTCTCTCCTCTCGTCTCTCTTTACGACTTACCAGGCTTGGACTCTTGCCTACGTCTTCACTTCCAAAGGAAAAGCCTGCGGGCTCCTGGATCTGCGGGCGCCACAGGCTGCGAGGTGTCATCCTTGTTGGCGGCAGCCCAGCCGACTCCGTGAGTCCTGTGGCTTTGCGCCCCACCTTCGCAAGTGGTTTGCCCTTTTCGCCTGTATCCCTATAGTGCCTCCCCGTCGAGTTCCTAGACATCTTCTTCGGCATGTCGCCACAACTCTTTACCGTTCTGACAACACTCTGCCCCGCTCCCGGCCCGCCGGACTAGGACGAATGTCTAGAATCCCCGGAAAGGTGCGCGTCCGGCGCCGGCGAGCGGCGCTCAGAACACCTTCCTCCCCAGCACCTCTTTGAGCCGCCCGAGCGCCTTGATCGACTCGCGCGACACCTTCTTCTGGGTCATGCCGAGCTCCTCCGCCACCTCACTCTGCGTGAGGTCCTTGAAGAACAGGAGGTAGATCAGCCGCTTCTGGAAGGCGGAGAGCCTGTCGAGCGCCGCGTAGAGCGTGATCCGGTCCTCGATCGGCAGCGAAAACGAGGCCTGGCGCACGGAGTGCACCAGGCCGGGGTCGGCCTCGGCCTGGAGCTCCTGGCTCGTGAACGGCTCGTCCTGACTGTGCAACTGGATGCGGGAGTACAGGTTCATGACCTCGAGGATGCCGGACTCGTTGATGTTGAGCGCCTCGGCAAGCTCGGCGAGCTCCGGCGGGCGGCCGAGCTTGTGCGTGAGCTCGTTGGACTTGTGCTGGATCTCCCCGTACACCTTCTTGACCCAGCGCGGCTGCCGCATGAGCAGGGAATCGCGCAGGTGGTGGCGCAGCTCGCCGTCGACGATCGCCGTCGCGTACGTGCTGAAGCGCACGCCGCGGCCGGCGTCGAACCGCTGCGCGGCCTTGATCAGGCCGAGATTGGCGACCTGCACGAGATCCTCGTAGGGCTCGTCGGCGAAGGAGAACCGTTTGAGGATATGGTGCAGGAGGTTCTGGTTGCGCCGCACGACCTCGTCGAGCGTTGCCGGAGACCGCGTCTCGGCGTGGGCCGCGAGCAGCTGCTCGTTCTCCACGGCCGGCCCCCTCCGGGCTACTTGACGATGTTCATCATGTTGAAGATCGGCAGATACATGGAGATCACGACCGTGCCGACGATCGCACCCACGCCGAGCATGAGGATCGGCTCGAGGATCGAGGTCAGCGACTTGATGCTCGCGTTCACCTCGTCCTCGTAGAAGTCGGCGATCTTGCTGAGCATGGCGTCGAGCGACCCGGTCTCCTCCCCTACCGAGATCATCTGGGTCACCATGGCGGGGAACACCGAGACCTTCTCCAGCGGCTGGGTGATCGACTGGCCCTCCTTGACGCTGACCTGGACCTCCTCCATCGCGTCCTCGATGACCACGTTGCCGGCCGCCTGGCCGGTGATCTCGATCGCCTGCAGGATGGGCACGCCGGAGGTGATGAGCGTGCCCAGCGTGCGCGAGAACCGCGCCACCGCGAGCTTGCGCACGATCTCGCCGATGCCCATCGGGATGTGCAGCTTGAAGCGGTCCCACACGTGGGTGCCGCGATCGGTGCGCTTCAGGCGGATAACGCCGTAGATGAGGGCGATGATGGCCACGAGGACGATGAGCCCCCACCAGCTGCGGAACACCGACGAGACGCTGACCATGATGCGCGTGAGCAGCGGCAGCTGGGCGTTGCCCAGATCCTTGTACATGCCGGCGAAGATGGGGATGAGGAACAGCACCATCCCGATGAGGACCAGGATCGCGAACGAACCGATGAGGACCGGGTAGACCATGGCCGACTTGACGGCGCGGCGGATGCTGTCTTCCTTCTCGAGCTGCGTCGCCAGCCGGTTGAGCACTTCGTCGAGGATGCCTCCGATCTCGCCGGCTCTCACCATGCTGACGTAGAGCCGGCTGAAGACCTTGGGGTGCTTCTCGAGGGCGTCCGACAGGCTGATGCCGGCCTCGACGTCGCCGCGGATCTGGCCGATGACCACGGCGAACTTCTTGTTCGGTGTCTGCTCCTCGAGCACGTAGAGGCAGCGCAGCATGCTCAGACCCGAGTTCACCATGGTCGCGAACTGGCGCGAGAAGACGGTGAGGTCCTTGGCCCTGATACGGCCGCCGATCTGGATCTGCCCGATCCCCTGCTTGACCTCGTTGAGGTCGAGCACGGTGAACCCCTTGTTGCGCAGCGCGGCGGCGGCCGCGGCCTTGCTCTCACCTTCGACTTCTCCCGAGGCCTGGGTGCCCCGGGCGTCGAGTGCCTTGTAGGCGAAGTTGCTCATGGTCTCCCTGACGCCCCGTCCGTCGCCGGGCTCCCCGGCGATCGTCTGTCTCTCTTATCGGCTCCTGCTCCGAATCCTGCAGGTGTCAGCGCCCTGCCACCGCGGCCGGGTGGCCCAGCAGGCGCTCGAAGTCAGCCGGCGTGCTCGAGCGGTTCTTGGCCAGTTCGCGCGTGATGATGCCGCGGCGGACCAGATCGGCCAGCGCCGCGTCCATGGTCTGCATGCCGAACTGCGTCCCGGTCTGCATGACCGAGTAGATCTGGTGGGTCTTGCCCTCACGGATCAGGTTGCGGACCGCGGGCGTCGGTACCAGCACCTCGCAAGCGACGCAGCGCCCGCGTCCGTCGCGCGTCGGCAGCAGCTGCTGCGTGCACACGCCCATGAGCGTCGTGGAGAGCTGCACCCGGATCTGCTCCTGCTGGTGCGGCGGGAAGACGTCGATGATGCGGTCGATCGTCTGCGGAGCGTCTTGGGTGTGCAGGGTGGCGAACACGAGGTGCCCGGTCTCCGCCGCGGTCAGCGCCGTCGACATCGTCTCCGTGTCGCGCATCTCACCGACGAGGATGATGTCCGGGTCCTGACGCAGGACGCTCTTGAGGGCGCGGTTGAAGCTCTTCGTGTCCGCGCCCACCTCGCGCTGGTTGACCATGCACTTCTTGTGCCGGTGGAGGAACTCGATGGGGTCCTCGATCGTCATGATGTGTTCGTCGCGGGTCTCGTTGATCTCGTCGATCATCGCCGCCAGAGTGGTCGACTTGCCCGAGCCGGTCGGGCCGGTGACGATCACGAAGCCGCGCGGCTTGCGGGTGAGGTCGTGCAGGGTCTGGGGCAGACCGAGCTCCTCGAGCGGCTTGATCTGGATCGGGATGAGGCGGAAGGCCGCACCGAGACTGTTGCGCTGGAAGTAGCTGTTCACGCGGAACCGTGCCCGGCCGGGCACGGAATACGAGAAGTCGATCTCCCATTCGTTCTCGAGACGCTGCCTCTGCTCCTGGGAGAGGATGCTGTAGACCAGCTCGCGGGTGTCGTTGGCGGACAGGCGCGGGTAGTCGAGGCGTTCGAGCTGGCCGTTGATGCGGATGATCGGCGGCGACCCCACCGAGAGATGCAGGTCGCTCGCGTCCCGTTCGAGGACTTCGAGAAGAACGTCGACCAGATCCATTGTCACTTCCTCACGCCGGGGTTGCCGGATCAGATGATCACGCGGGCGATCTCCTCCACGGAGGTCATACCCAGCAGGACCTTTTCGATGCCGTCTTCACGCAGCGACTTCATCCCCTCCGCCGCGGCCACGCGGCTGATCTCGTCGGCGCTCTTGCGCTCCACGGTCAGCCGTCGGATGGCCTCGCTCACGATCATGACCTCGTAGAGGCCGAGGCGACCCTTGTACCCAGTACCATTGCACCTCGAGCAGCCCTTTGCACGGTACAGAACGACGTCATCCCGGTCACAAACCTCGGGCGGGAAGTCGTTCTTGCGCAGCATCTCCTTGGTCGCCGTGTACGGCTCCTTGCAGTTCGAGCACAGGCGCCGTGCCAGGCGCTGCGCCAGCACGGCGTCGACCGCCGACGATGTCAGGAAGGGCTCGATGCCCATCTCCGTGAGGCGCGAGAGCGCCCCAGGGGCGTCGTTGGTGTGCAGCGTGCTGAGCACGAGGTGGCCCGTGAGCGCCGACTCGACGGCGATCTGCGCCGTCTCGCGGTCGCGGATCTCGCCGACCATCACGATGTCGGGGTCGCAGCGCAGGATCGAGCGCAGCGCCGCTGCAAAGGTCATCCCGGCGCGGGTGTTCACCTGCACCTGGTTGATGCCGGTCAGACGGTACTCGACCGGGTCCTCGACGGTGATGATGTTCTTCTCGGGGCTGTTCAGGATGTTCAGCGCCGCGTACAGCGTCGTCGACTTGCCCGACCCGGTCGGGCCCGTGACCAGGATGGCCCCGTAGGGCTTGGTGAACGACTTCCGGAACCGCTTGAACGCCTTCTCGCTGAACCCGAGGTCGGCAAGATCGAGCATCACGTTGGACTTGTCGAGAAGGCGCATCACGACCTTCTCGCCGTAGACGGTCGGCAGCGTGGCGACACGCATGTCGATCGGCTTGCCGCCGACGACGAGGCCGATGCGGCCGTCCTGCGGTACGCGGCGTTCGGCGATGTCCAGCTCCGCCATGATCTTGAGGCGGCTGAGCACACCTGCCTGCATGCGCCGGGGGATGGACATGATCTCGTGCAGCACGCCGTCGATGCGGAAGCGGACCACCAGTTCCTTGGCCTGCGGCTCGAAGTGGATGTCGCTGGCGGAGTCGTCGACCGACTGCGCGATCACCGAGTTGACCAGCTTGATGATCGGGGCCTCTTCGGTGGCGTCGCGGATGTCGGTGATCGACTCATCTTCCATCTCCGAGTGAGCGGCGTCGTCGGCGTTCCCCCCGACATCCCCCCGCTCCCGATAGATCTTGGCGATCGCGCCGTAGACGTCTTCTTCGCTCGCGATCGCCGGCTGGATCTGGAACCCGGTGATGATCGCGAGATCCTCCTGGGCCGGTAGGTTCTGGGGGTCGACCATCGCGACCAGCAGCGTCCCGTCATCGAGGAAGCGTACGGGGACGGCCCCGTAGCGTCGCGCCAGCTTCTCGTCGATGTAGACGGTGGCGCCGCCGTCGAAGTGAGTCGTGGTCAGGTCGAGGAAGCTCACGCCGAACTTCTCGGCGAGCGCCCTGCTCAGGTCGAGCTGGGTCACGACGCCGTCGTCGAGCAGCAGTTGGCCGAGGCGCTTCCGCGTCTCCTTCTGGCGCGAGAGAGCGTGCTCGATCTGCTCCTCGGTCGCGAGACCCATGTCTTTCAGGATGTCGCCGAGCCGCAGCTTGCTCGTGCGCTGGCTGCGCACGATCTGCTCGAGCACGTCGTCGGTGGTCACACCGCGATGGTCGGCAGGCTCTCCCTCGGGCTGCGGGGGCGGCGCCGGCGGCGCCGAAGCCGAACGGGCGCCGCTCGCCGGGGCCGGCGGGCGAGCCGCGGCGGCTTCTCCCGAGAAGACGGCTCCCACGGGATCCTCGGTCAGAAAGCCGTCCACGGCGGCGCTGGCGATGTCATCGAACGCCGCCTGGTCGAGACGCTGCGCCGGTGTGAGGTTCGGTTCCAGCTCGCCCCCCTGCCGCCCGGTCATGAGTGGACGGTCCGACCTTCTCATCGCGTTGTCATCATCCTTCGACGGCATGTCGCATCACTTCCAGAGGCGCCGGGCGGCCGGTCCAGAGGCTGAATGCCCCGGCCGCCTGCCCGACCAGCATGCTCAAGCCGTCGACGACGGTCGCCCCTCGAGCCTGAGCCGCCGCGAGCAGCTCCGTCGACGCGGGGGTGTATACCACGTCGAACACGACTTGCCCCGCGGTTACAGTATCGGCCAACCGCGCAGGGACTTTACTCTCCCCGGACATGCCCAGGGAGGTCGCATTGACGATCACGCGCTGCCGGGCCACCTCCGCGGCCGTCAGTTCCGACAACGCGTGCCAGCGGCACTCGGCGCCGGGCACCGCCGCCGCGACCAGCGCCGCCAGGCGCTCGGCGGCGGCCGGCGTGCGGTTGACGATGGTGAGCGTCGCGCCGAGCCGCGCCAGAGCGAGGCCCGCCGCACGCGCGGCTCCGCCGGCACCGAGGATCAGGGCACGCTGACCCTCGAGGCGCTCCCCGGTCGCTTCGACCAGGGCGATGCGCACTCCGTCCACATCCGTGTTGTACCCATGCAGACGGCCGTCCTCCACGACGATGGTGTTGACGGCCGCGGCAAGACGAGCGTCTTCGGAGAGCCGGTCCAGATACGGAAGCACCGCTCCCTTGTGCGGGATGGTGACGTTGGCGCCGCGGAACCCGAGCGCCGCGAGGCCCTTGACCGCCGGGCCGATATCGTCCCCCCGCACCCGGAGAGGCACGTATGCGTAGTCCAGATGCAGCGCCGCGAACGCGGCGTTGTGCAGTCGCGGCGAGAGCGAATGCTCCACGGGATCGCCGATGATGCCGATGAGCCGTGTCGACCCGGTGATCGTGATGCCCCTCCCCACGCGACGTCCACGGCGCCGCACGGCGCCCGTTCTCCATTAGACGCCCCGGCTGGGGCTCCTGCCCGACGCGCCCGAGCTACTGTCCGTTCGCCTCGGCCTTCGCCGAGTCGGCGAGGAACTGGTCGTACGACGTCGAGAAGTAGTGGCGGCCCGAACCGTCGTCGCGGGCGACGAAGTACAGATAGTCGACGTCGGCAGGGTCGGCGGCGGCGCGCATGGCGGCGAGCCCCGGGTTCGAGATGGGGGTCGGCGGGAGGCCGGCGTGCTTGTACGTGTTGTACGGGGAGTCGATCTCGAGATCATCGAAGGTGAGCACCGGCTTCGTCTTGCCGAGCGCGTACTGCACCGTGGAGCAGAATTGCAGCAGCATCCCCTTGCGCAGTCGGTTCCACACGACCGCGGCCACGAGCGGGCGCTCGGCGGGGACCTGCGCCTCGCGGTCGATCATCGAGGCGATGATGACGATGTCGTATTCGGTGAGCTTGGCCGCCGTCGCACGTTTTGTGTCGACCTTCGCGAAGTTGGCCTCGAACGCCTCTAGCTGATCATCCACGAACGACCGCGCCGTCGCTTTGGGGTCGACCTCGTAGGTCGCCGGGAAGAGCATCCCCTCGAGTGAAGACCCGCGCTCGTAGCCCTCCAGCCGCAACGGAGGAGGGTCGTCACGCGCGACGTGCACGTAGTCGGCCTCGTCGATGGTCTTCACCTCCCCGGCGACGATCTCCCCGGCCTGCTTGAGCGTGGACCCCTCGGGGATGGACACCTTGACGGTCGGCGGCTTCACGCCCTTCAGGAGCAGGGCGACCAGTTCCGGGTACGGCTGGTTGACACGCAGCGTGTAGGTGCCGGGCATGAAGCGCGTCGCGTACCCGTCGGATTCGGCCCTGATGGCGAAGGCGCGGGCGTGCTTGACGACGCCCGCCTCCTCGAGCCGGGCGGCGATCACCTTGAGGCTGCTTCCCGGCTCGACCACGACCGTCACCTCCCCGCCGACCTCACCGTCGGAGAAGTAGGCGCGCGCGTATCCGACGCTGAGCCCGAGGACCAGAGCGAGGATCGCCACCAGAAGATAGCCGATCAGACGCCCGCGGCGGCGGCGTCCCCGGCCGCCACGCTGCGTGCCGCGGCTGTGCGTGGGCTCGAAGTCACCGCCGGTGACCGCGCCTTCGGGTTCGTAGCGCCGCGGCGGACCGACCACTCGGTACCCGGAGCGCTGACCGGAGGGGCGGCGCGGCGTTCCTGCCGCCCGGTCGTCATCGTGTCTCGTCACCCGTCGTCCTCAGGTAGTCCTCGAGCAGCGTCGCCGCCGCGCGGGCGTCGCGGGCTGCGCGACCGCCGCGCCGGTCGGCGAGGCGTGTCGTGTAGCGCTCGTCGTACAGCTCGACCGGCACACCGGTCGCGGCACGCAGCCGCTCGGCGAACGCCCTGGCCAAGCGTGCCTGATCGTGCTCCACACCGTCGAGCGATACGGGCAACCCTACCACGATGCGACCCGGTCTCTCCTCCTCGATGACGGTCAGGAGCGCCGAGAATCCGGCCCGCGTGCCCACGCGATCGACGACCGTGAGCGGCCGCGCCAAGGTGGCGGTCACGTCGGAGACCGCGACGCCGGTGCGCACCGTGCCGTGGTCCAGGGCGAGCAGCTTCACTCAGCCCGCGAGCCGATCGCGCACCAGCGTCACACCGGCCTCGAGCGCCGCCGGGATGCCGGCGACCTCGGCGCCACCGCCGCGAGCGAGTGCCGGCTTGCCGCCGCCCTTGCCGGCGATGGCCGGCAGCATGGCCTTGATGACCTCGCCAGCCTTGAGGCCGCGGCCGACGGCGGCATCGCCGGCGGCCACGACGGCCGCCGCGCGACCGTCCACGTCGGCCACCAGGAGAACGACGGAGTCGGGCCGCTTCTCCCGCACGGCGTCCGCGAGCGTGAGCAGGTCGTCGGCCGCGTCCACCTGCGGCGACGCGGCGACCACGGCGAGGCCTCCGATCTCAAGCGCGCCGGCGAGGAGCTCGCCGGCGACGTCACGACGCTCGCCGCTCTCGGCCTCCTTGAGCTTCGCCTGCAGACCCGCGATCTCAGCGGTCAGCCTGGCCACACTCGCCGCGACCCGGTCCGGCCGGACCTTGAGGTCGCGAGCAAGGGTTTCCCACTCGTGCTCGAGGCCTCGGTAGTGCTCGATCGCCGCGGCGGACGTGATCGCCTCGATGCGCCGCGTGTTCGCGCCGACGGACTGGCTGGACGTGATCTTGAACAGCCCGATCTGTGAGGTGGACGACACGTGCGTGCCCCCACAGAGCTCACGGCTGAAGTCGTCGATCTCGAGGACACGCACGAACTCGCCGTACTTCTCCTCGAAGAAGGCCAGTGCACCGATCTCGGCCGCGTACTCCCGGGTCGTGACGTAGGGCCGGACCGGATGGTTCTCCGTGATGCGCCGGTTCACAAGATCCTCGACCTGGCGCAACTGGCCGGCGGTCGGCGCCTCACGCACCGAGAAATCGAACCGGAGCCGCTCGGGGCGCACCATCGAGCCGCCCTGCCGGACGTGCTCGCCGAGCACGATGCGCAGGGCGTTGTGCAGCAGGTGCGTGGCCGTGTGGTTACAGGCGGTCTGATGACGCCGCACAGCGTTGACCATGGCCTTGGCGCGCTCGCCCTGCACCACGGCGCCCTCGACCGGCCGCGCGACGACGACCTGGTCGCTCTCGAAGCGCACGACCTCCTCGACCTCGAGCTTGCCGGAGTCGGTGTGGATCCAGCCGGTGTCGGCGACCTGGCCGCCGCCCTCAGGGTAGAAGGGCGACTCGGCCAGCTTGACCGCCACCCTGCCGTCACCGAGTTCGCGGCAGGCCCGGATGACGGTGAACACCTCGAGACGCTCGTAGCCCACGAACTCCGCGGCGAGGCCGGCCGACGCCCGCTGGAACTCCTCCAGCTCGCCTGGTCCCGACGCGAAGGCGCCGCCCTTCTGCGCTGCGCGAGCCCGCTCCCGCTGACCCTCCATGAGGTGCTCGAAGCGCTCCTCGTCGACGGTCATGTCCTGCTCGGCGGCGATCTCCCTCGTAAGGTCGAAGGGGAAGCCGTAGGTGTCGTGCAGCTCGAACGCGACCTCCGCCGACAACTCGGTCCCCGCGTCCCGGGCACGGCGCAGGGCCTCGTCCAGGATCCCCATCCCCTGGTCGAGCGTGCGCCGGAACCGCCGTTCCTCTTCGCCGACCACACGTTCGATCTCGGGACGCGCCGCGACGAGCTCCGGATACGCGTCCCCCATGAGCCCGACGACCTCATCGGCCAGAGCAGCGAGGAACGGCCGCTCGAGACCGATCGCGACGCCCTGCTGCACGGCACGCCGGATGATGCGGCGGAGCACGTAGTCGCGGCCGTCGTTGCCGGGCAGCACGCCGTCCATGACGAGGAAGGCCGCGCCGCGCGCGTGCTCCGCCATGGTGCGGAGGGCGCGCGTGACGGCCGGCGATGCCGAAGGCTCGACGCCGGCCAAGTCCGCGCCCTTCGCCACCAGCGGTGCGAACAGGTCGCTCTCGAACACGTTCCCCACGCCCTGCGTGATGATCGCGATGCGCTCCAGCCCCATGCCCGTGTCGATACTCGGCCTCGACAGAGGCGTGAGCGCTCCGGCCTCGTCCATCTCATACTGGACGAAGACGAGGTTCCAGTACTCCAGGAAACGGTCGCAGTCGCACCCCGGCCTGCAGCCGGGGTCGCCGCAGCCCGTCCCGGGTCCGAAGTCGTAGTACAGCTCCGAGCACGGGCCACACGGCCCCGTCGGCCCGGCAGGCCCCCAGAAGTTGTCACCGCGGCCGAGCCTGACGATGCGCTCATCCGCGAAGCCGTGCGACCGCCACAGCTCGACGGCTTCGTCGTCCGCCGGCACCTGCTCGTCGCCCCCGAAGACGCTCACCCAGACTCGTTCGCGATCGATACCCAGCCGGTCCGAGAGCTCCAGCGACCACGCGATCGCCTCCGTCTTGAAGTAGTCGCCGAACGAGAAATTGCCCAGCATCTCGAAGAAGGTGAGGTGACGCGCGGTCTTCCCCACGTTCTCGATGTCCGAGGTGCGGAACGACCGCTGGCAGGTCGTGATGCGCGTGGAGGGCGGAGTCTCGACGCCGAGGAAGTACGGCTTGTACTGCTGCATGCCGGCGGTGGTGAACAGCACACTCGGGTCGCCGGCCGGGACCAGACTGGCGGGCTCACCGGACAGATGGCCTCTCTCGACGAAGAAGCGGCGGAAGAGGTCGCGGATTTCGGCAGCGTTCACGTGAGGTCCTTCGCGTCGGTCGGTGATGGCTAGCGGTCGTCGGCCCCGGGGAACCGCCCGGCCTGCGAGCCGTCGAGATCGCCGATCTCCTCGCGGAGCTTCTCGAGCGACCGCCGGATGAGCCGGGACACGTGCATCTGGGAGATCCCCACCCGCTCGGCGATCTGGCTCTGCGTGAGACCCTCGAAGAACCGGAGGTGCAGGATGTAACGCTCCCGCTTGTCGAGCTTGGCGAAGCCAGGCGCCAGGGTGGTCCGGTCCTCCATGGTGTCGTAGGCCTCTTCTTCGCTGCCGAGGTAGTCGATAAGGCCGGCGTCCTCCTCACCCGATTCCCCGTTGAGCGAGGCCTGCAGCGACACCGAGTTGTACGCCTGGCTCGTCTCGAGCGCTTCGAGGACTTCCTCAGGCGTGGCGCTCGCGGCTTCGGCCAGCTCCTTGATGGTGGGCGATCGCTGCAGCTTGGGGACGAGTTCGTCGATCACCTTGTTCAAGCGGATGTTGAGCTCCTGCAGTCCTCGCGGCACCCGCACGGACCAGCCCTTGTCGCGGAAGTAGCGCTTGATCTCGCCGACGATATTGGGGGTGGCGTAGGTCGTGAGCTCGACACCGCGGCTGAGATCGAAGCGGTCGATGGCCTTGATGAGCCCGATGGCCCCCACCTGGACGAGGTCGTCGAAGTGCTCGCCGCGCGACGCGTAGCGCCGGGCCAGCGAACGCACCAACGGAAGATACATGGTGATGAGCTGCTCGCGCGCCTGGCGGTCGCCGTGCAGGTGATACCGCCGCAGCAGATACTGGTCGAGCTTCTCGGAGTCGTCGCGGCCGCGGCCTTCGGGATCCGCCGACGGACCGGCGGACGCGATCCCTCCGTCCTCGTCCTCGGCGGAAAAGGCGCGCGCCTGGCCGGGCGGCGCCTTCAGATCCAACGGGTCGTTGACCCTCCTGTCGTCACGTCCGCTCACTCGCGGTTCCCGGAGCCCCTCTTGAGCATGACGACCGTGAAGGAGCCGTCGTGCTCCTCCAAGGACACTTCGTCCAGCAAGCGTCGGAGCAGAGTACACAGATCGATGCAGCCCCCGGGCGTGACTGCCACCTGAGCACGAAGGCCCGCGGACGTGAACGACCCCGCCGCCACCTGGAGCTCACCGTCGCCGCAGACCATGTCCACTCTAAGGTGGTCGAGCTCCTCGGCATCCAGGGCGGCCTGCAGGAGCCGGTCGGTGGCCAGGAAGAGATCGTCGAGGTCCTCGAGGGAGAAATCCAGACGCTCCCCGAGACCGCCGAGGACCATGCGTACGGTCGACAGGGCGCTCAGCTTGGCCGGCACCTCGAGGGCGATCCTCTCGCTCATGACGGCCTCAGGCGCCGGGGGGCTCGCCGGCGACCAGCAGTTGCCGGCCGAACTCCGCGTCGCGCCGACGCGCCGCGGTCACGCCCTCGTCGAGGGCCAGCGCGGCCCGGTCCCTGGCCTCGTCGGTCCACCGCAGGACATCGCCCGGCAGGCCGCGGATGATCGCAAGGTAGCTCTCACCCGTCCGCGCCCGTCGACGGCGCACGTGGTACGTCAGGGCGACGCCGACCACGGCGCCGCCAACGACCAGGCGTGTCGAGAGCCCCATCGCTCAGTCCTCGCGGCTGGGGCCGCCGTCGGTCGCAGCATCCCCCGACGTGCCGGGGGCCTCACCGGCGCCGGACCCCGAGACAGGCTCTTTCGTCGCGCCGGCATCGTCCGAGACGCCGGCGGAGTCCGCGGTCGCATCCTCCGGCGCTGCGCCTCCGGCCGGCGCGTAGGCCCAGCCACTCGACGCGGCCGCGTCACCGCCGCCGGTCGTGCCGGCGCCCTTGTCCCGCCGCATGAAGCTGGAGACGGCGCCCTGCACACCCGCGCTGAACGCGGCCGCCTTGCGCGCCGGAGTGCTCACGGCGCCCTCGACCGCGTTCGCCATGGTGTCGATCTTGTCGGTGATGTCGGCAACGTCCTTGGTGATCTGGTCGACGTTGCCGAGGTTTGCGTTGACGCCGTCGAGCGTCGTGCCGGCCTTGCGCATGAGCGGCACGCCTTCTTCGTCGACGTCGGCGAGCACCTTGTCGACGCGCTCCAGGGCCTTGCCGGCCTTGACGAGCGCGTAGGCGGCAGCTACGGCCACGACGACGAAGAAGAACGCCGCCGCGTAGCTCAGCACCGTGGACGCGGTGCTCGCGGTGAGCATCGCGAACGAGAAGTCCATGCGCCTCTCCTTCCGTACGATAGGTGCGGCCGAACCGCGACCGAAGCGTATCATACCGCGCACGGCCTCCATCGGCCGGGAGCCGGTCCCACCCACCGGCCCCGTGGCAACGACACTCCTCGACTTCACTGCAAGATCACCCGCGCCGCCTCTCCCGTCGCCGACAGCGTCTATCCGGCCCGCGACCGCGACGCTACTTCCACACCGTGAACAGCATCAGCCGATCGTAGTACTCGAAGGGCACCGGGACACCAAGCACGAATGGCAGGAACAGCAGTCCCGCCCCGGCGCACACCAGGCATGCGATCCAAGCCGCGACCTGCCGCCTCCCGCCCGGGCGAGACGGCTCCTCCGGCATACCCGACCAGATCCCGACTCCGGGGAACGCCCACGACGCGCCGGCGATCCGCGCAAGCGCCGTCGCAAGCACGACGGCCATGAACGGCACGACCGGCGCCATGTAGTAGATGTACGTCTCCCGCGTCGTCAGAAGCCATGGCAGATAGAGAGCCGCGACCATCGCGGGAGCCAGCCCGAGACGCCAGTCCCGGCGCATGACGGCCATCACCGCGAGCGCGACGCAGGCAGCGCTCGCGCTCCACCACAGGAGCGGATTCCCCACGGCGAGCAAGCCGACGATGCCGTCGCTCGTCGCCGCCCACTTGTACCAGATGGGGTGCACGTCCAAGGGCCACGTCATCGGCGCCGACGCGAACGACACGTCGCCGTGCACCCTCCAGCCGAATCCGGCCATGTGCCACTGCAGTCGCAGCCAGTCCGAGACACCGTGCCCGGCGGCGAAGTACGCGGCCGACGATGCCGCATAGACGAGCATCGGAACGGCCGTCACGCCGGTGAGAAAGACCGGCCACACCAGTCGAGGGTGGCTGCGACGGACAAGCACGGGAACGACGACGATGAACACCGCCAACAAGGCGAGGAGCCCCGACCACTTGCATGCGGCCGCGGCTCCGACGGCCACGCCACACACGAGGATCCATACCGGCTTGAATCCCGACTGCACGTACCCGAGGGCCAGGTAGACCGCAGCCGCAGTCCCGAGTGCCACGAAGATATCAAGCACACCGAGGCGGGATTCGATGATGAGCATCGGGTCGGTGGCCGCCAGAACGAGCGCCGCGAGCGACCAGTCCGCCGCGAGGCCCATGCGCCGCGCGAGCGGGAACACGAGGGCCACGAGCGCCGTGCCGGCGAGCGCCGAAGGTACCCGCCAGCCCCAGGGGCCGTCGCCCAGGATGCGGATGCCCGCTGCGATCGCGAGTTTGCCGAGGTCCGGATGCGCGACGGATCGCAGGGAGGCGGGCCTCCAGGGTTCACTGGGCGAGCCCTGCAGTCCGCCGGCAAGAATCACCCGGGCATCATGAACGTAGTAGTGCTCATCGAACACGACGCCGGGAAAGCGCCCGAGATCCACAAGCCTCACGGCCGCCGAAAGCGCGACCAAGACCAGGACCAGAGCAAGAACGCGGTGGGACGCGTGCGAGTCGGGGGCGCGACAGTCCACGGCCGGCGCACGGGACCTCCCGGCATCAACTTCCGTCATGGCGCGATGATAGCACCAGGACGGATGGCCCCGGCGGCCGGACGGCGGCTACCCCAGGGCGCTCCGCGCCGGGCGCCCGATCGTCCCGCCGCCGACGACCACGTCCTCGCGGTAGAACACGGCCGCCTGCCCCGGCGCGGCCCCGGCGAAGCTCTCACCCAGACCCACCCGCAGTCCTCCACCTTCCGGTCGGTGCAGCGACGCCACCGGCACGGGCGCGGAGCGATACCGTAGCTGCACCTCGACACCGCGGCCGTCGCCGAGACCGCGGTCCACGATGTGGTCGATCCAGACGTCCCGCACATCGAGAGCCTCACGGCCGCCGACGACGACTTCGTTCTCGGCGGCCCTCCGCTCCAGCACATACAGCGGCTCCGGCGCACTCACGCCGAGTCCCCGCCGCTGCCCGATCGTGTATCGCCAGTGGCCGGCGTGCGTACCGACGACCGTCCCGTCCACGGTCACGATCGCGCCCGGCGACGGCTCGACCCCCCTCGAGGCGAGAAACGCCTGGTACCCGTCGGCGGCGAAGCACACCTCGTGGCTCTCGGGTCCGTCGGCGGCCTCGAGGCCGGCGGCCGACGCGGCGGCGCGCGTCTCGCTCTTGACCATGTCTCCGAGGGGGAATTCGAGACGCCCCAGCACCTCCGGCGGCACGGCCCAGAGCATGTAGGACTGGTCCTTGGAGCGGTCGGCGCCGCGCGCGACGTGCGGCCGGCCGTCGCGCCACACGAGTCGCGCGTAGTGCCCCGTCGCCACGTGCTCGAAGCCGGACTCGTCGGCGGCACGCACCAGCCCGGCCAGTCGCATGGGGTTGCAGGCGACGCACGGGTTCGGCGTGTCGCCTGCGAGGTAGGCCATCTCGAACGGCCGCACCACGACATCGTCGAACATCGCGGCCAGGTCGAGGACGCGGTGCGACAGGCCAAGCGCCGCGGCGGTGCGGGAAGCGCGCTGCACCGCACCCGCCGAGCGGCGGCCGGCCAGGTCGTCGCCGGGCCACAGGCGCAACGTCACCGCCTCGACGGGCCGGCCCTCCCGTTTCAGAAGCAGAGCCGCGACGGCGCTGTCGACCCCGCCGCTCAGCGCAACGAAGACCCCGGTGCTTATGGGTGGACCTGCCGTGGCGTCGTCTCGTCCTGGGCCGCGCGCCCACTCCTCGCGAGATGATCCTCGAGAGCGAGGTGCATCGCGTCTGCGGCCAGGTTTGAGCAGTGCATCTTCTCCGGAGGCAGACCCCCAAGCGCCTCGGCGACCGATTCGTTGGTGACCAGCGCCGCCTCCGCAACACTCTTCCCCATCACCAACTCGGTGACCATGCTCGAGGTCGCCACCGCGGCGCAGCACCCGAAGGTCAGGAACTTCACATCCGTGATGCGCTCGCGTTCGTCGACGGCGATCGTGATCCGCATCACGTCACCACACCCGGGATCGCCGATCTGCCCCACCCCGTCGGCATCCTCGATCTCGCCCACGTTACGAGGATTGCTGAAGTGGTCGATGACCAGGTCGTTGTACATCCGTCACCTCTTCCCGTACAGCGGACTCATCCGCCGCAGACTCTCGACGACCGTGGGGAGCACCGCGAGGAAGGCGTCGACCTCGTCCTCCGAGTTCTCGCGGCCGAGACTGATCCTGATGCTGCCCTGGGCCTCGGTCGCGTCCACCCCGAGCGCGAGCACCACATGCGAAGGCTCGCCGGAGCCGGAGGCGCAGGCCGAGCCGCTGGCCACCATGAACCCCTCCGCATCCAGTCTGAGGAGCATCGACTCGCCCTCGACGTAGCGGACCGCCAGCGCGACGTTCCCCGGGAGCCGGTCCTCCGGGTGCCCGAGGTATCTCACCTCCGGGATGCGCTCCATGACCCCCGCGACCAGCCGGTCGCGCAGCGCCTCGACGCGCGGCCGGGTCTCGTCAAGGGCGCCGGTGGCGAGCGAGAGCGCCGCCGCCAGCCCGACGATGCCCGGCACGTTCTCGGTGCCGGAGCGGAGACCCCGCTCCTGTCCGCCTCCGTGGACGAGCGGCGCGAGGCGCGTGCCCTGCTTGACGTACAGCGCGCCGATGCCTTTGGGCCCGTACAGCTTGTGTCCGGAGAGACTCAGCAGATCGACGCCGAGCGCGGAGACGTCGACCGGCACCGAGCCGACCGCCTGCACCGCATCGGTATGGAAGGCCACGCCTCGATCGTGCGCGATGCGCGCGAGGTCCGCGATCGGCTGCAGCGTCCCCACGAGATTGTTGGCGAGCATCACCGAGACCAGTCGCGTGTCGTCGCGGAACGCGCGTTCGTAGGCGTGACGGTCGACGACCCCCCGGCCGTCCACCGGCACGATGTCGACGGCCCAGCCGCGGCGCCCCAGGTCCCGCGCCGCCTCCAACACCGCCGAGTGCTCGACGGCGCTCACGATGAGGCGGCCGGAAGCAAACTGCGACAGGAACCCGCAGACGGCGAGGTTGTCGGCCTCGCTCCCGCCGCCGGTGAAGACGATCTCGGATTCACCGGCACCCAGCGCCGCGGCCACACGGACGCGCGCCTCATCCACCGCGGCGCGCGCCTGCCGTCCCAGACGGTGCAGTTCAGACGGATTGCCGTACCGCTCGCAGTAGAACGGGAGCATCGCCTCGAGCACCCTCGGGTCGAGCGGAGTCGTCGCGGCGTGGTCGAAGTACACGCTCCTCACGAGGGGCAGGCCTCCTTCGTCAGATCAGCGAGCGTGATGCCGGCCAGCGCGTCACCGATCGCGGCGTCCAACCGCCGCCACACGAGTCGCGACGCGCACGAATCCGCTCGATCGCAGGCTGAAGCGTCGGGCACACAGTCGACGAGCGAGAGCGGGCCCTCAAGTGCGGTGACCACCCGGGCGACGGAGACGTCGCCGGGATCGAGGGCCAGATCGTAGCCGCCGCTCGCGCCGCGCGTGGCCCTGACCAGCCCGGCGTCACGCAGCCTCGCCAAGATACGCTCAAGAAAGGGCGCCGGGATGCCCTCGGCAGCCGAGATCTCGGAAAGAGGCACCGGCCTGCCCGGGTCGCGCCCGGCCAGATACACCGCGGCCCGCAGGCCGTACTCACAGCGTGAAGAGATGCGCATGAGGCTCCGAGGGTCCCGCACTCACAATCCCAACCAGAACGGTCGGCATTATGATAGCACGGCGGCGGGTTCGCGTCAGAGGCCGCGGACCGCGTCCGCGATCTCCTGCTCCATGACCTTGAAGCCGATCCAGCCGGTGTAGAGCTGGGCGACCTGGCCGTCGCCGCGGATGACGGCGAGGATGGGCGGGTCGCTGACGCGAAGCTGCGTGAGCGTGTCGCCGAGTTGTTTGGACTCCCGAGCCTCGAAGGAGAAGAAGGAACTGTCGGCCGAGTAGTTCGCCTTGACGTCGTTGAAGTACGACAGCATCTCCATATCGTCCGAGGCACCCGAGCAATACACCAGCAGCACGATGCCGCGGTTCTCGTCGAGCCGCTCGGTGATGAAGCTCGGCGTGTCCGCGGTGGGCTCGATCGTCAGGGGCGCATAGCCGGTCATGCCGAAGCTGCTGACCGAGTTGTAGCTGGAGGGAGCGGCCGCCGTCGTCGTGGTGGTGGCCCCGGACGCCGCGAGGACCCGCACCGCGACGACGCCACCGAAGAGACCCGCCCCCACCACAAGGATCAGGACCGCGGTGAGCAGGAACGCCCGGTTACGCTTCAGGATCCCCATGCCGGCCTCCGAGAAAGAAAGCGCTCCACCTTGCCGTGCTCGCGTTATTCTCGAACCTGCTCTCGCAGGTGGGTGCTCTCCCGGGACATCCACGGATGGTCCGGCGAACGAGCTCCCGATGTGTTCGTGTTGGCTCGAGAATGTGGCGAGGTCACGAACAAGGTCGAGCCGCGCCATCCTAGCAAACGTCCACTGTTTCAACAAACTAGTCGGCAGCCCTGCAAAAAGCTTGAGGACGGGGCCGGCGCTCGCGCGGCCGGCGGTGACGCCGGCGGCCGGCGGAAGAGCCAACCGCCACGGCGCGAGCCGGCTCTGAGGCCGGCCCTCAGCCGAGACGGACGCGCAGCTCTTTGAGCTGCTCGGCGCTGACCACGCCCGGCGCACCGGTCATCGGATCACCGCCGGACGACGTCTTGGGGAAGGCGATGACGTCGCGGATGGAGTCGGCGCCGGCAAGCAGCATGATGATGCGGTCGAAGCCGAGGCCGATGCCGCCGTGTGGCGGCGCCCCGTACTCGAGCGCCTCGAGGAACCAGCCGAACCCCTCGTCGATGCGCGCATCGTCCATCCCCAGGGCACGCAGGATCGCGCGCTGGACGGCGGCGTCGTGGTTGCGCAGGGAACCGGAGCCGAGTTCGACGCCGTTGAGCACCAGGTCGTACTGGGCGCCGCGCACGGCAAGCGGGTCCGACTCGAGAAGCGGCATCGTCGCCTCCGTCGGCAGGCTGAACGGGTTGTGGCCGTAGGTGAGCGTTCCCGTCTCCTTGTCGATCTCGAAGAGTGGGAACTCCTCGACCCACAGGAGCGACCAGCGCGAAGCCGGCTCGGGGGCCAGCAGGCCGATGAGGGCGAGGCGCAGCTGGCCGAGCACTTCGGCGGCGACGAGCGCCTCGTCGGCGGCGAAGACGACGAGGTCGCCGGGCTCGCCACCGACTTTCTCGACGAGCGCGGCCTGCTCGGCCTCCGCGAGGAACTTCACGATGGGGCCGCGCAGGGCGCGGCCCTCCTCGACGTACACGTAGGCCATGCCCTTGGCGCCGTGCTCCCTGGCGAGCTCGGTGAGCTTGTCGATCTGGGCCCGGCTGAGGGAACCGCCGCCGGGCGCCCGGATCGCGCGCACCACCCCGCCGCCGTCCACGGCGCCGCGGAACACCTTGAACTCACTCGCGGCGAACGTCTCGCTGAGCTCGACGATCTCGAACCCGTAGCGCAGGTCCGGCTTGTCCGAGCCGTAGCGCAGCATCGCCTCGTCGTACGAGAGCCGCGGCAGCGGCGTCGCCGGCGGGGTCTCCCCCACGCCCTCGAAGATCGCCGTCATGAGGCCCTCGAGCAGTCCCCGGATCTCGGGCACGGTGAGGAACGAGGTCTCGATGTCGATCTGCGTGTGCTCCGGCTGGCGGTCGGCGCGCAGGTCCTCGTCGCGGAAGCAGCGCGCGAACTGGTAGTACCTGTCGAGCCCGCCGACCATGAGGATCTGCTTGAACATCTGCGGCGACTGCGGCAGCGCGTAGAAGCGGTGGGGCTGCAGGCGCGAGGGGACGAGGAAGTCCCTCGCGCCCTCCGGCGACGACCTGGTGAGATCCGGTGTCTCGACCTCGATGAAGCGGTCGGCGTTGAGGTACGCGCGCGCCGCCTGCGTGGCCGCGTTGCGCAGCTCGAGGTTGGCGAGCATCGGGGACCGGCGCAAGTCGAGATACCGGTACTTGAGCCGCAGCGTCTCGTCGACGTCCACCTCTTCCGCCGCCTCGATCTCGAACGGCGGCGTCTTGGCGCGGTTGAGGATCTCCAGCGCGGCGATCTGGATCTCCACCTCACCCGTCGGGAGGTTCCGGTTGACCGTCTCGGGCGACCGGGCGACGACCGTGCCGGTGACGGCGAGCACGTACTCGGAGCGCACCTGTTCGGCGAGTGCGTGCGCGTCCGCCGCGTGCGACGGGTCGACGACCAGCTGGACGACCCCGCTGCGGTCGCGGAGATCGATGAAGATGAGTCCGCCGTGGTCGCGGCGCCGGGCCACCCAGCCGGCCAAGCGGACCTCACGGCCCACCTCGGCCTTGCGCAACTCGCCGGGGTACGCGTCTCGCAGCATCAGGTCTCCTTCTCGAGCCTCGTGGCGAGGAGCGGCAGCAGATCGGCGGCGGCGACATCCTCTTCTTGCCCGCCGCCACCCATGGCGCGAAGCCGGACGACGTCGCCACCCAGCTCGTCGAGTCCGACGAGCGCCGCGAAGGCGGCGCCGGCGCGGCCGGCCTGCTTGAGCTGGCCTTTGGGACTCCGCCCGGCCAGGTCGAGCTCGGCCGACAGGCCGCCGGCGCGGAGTCTCTGCGTGAGTACGAAGGCCCGCGCCCTCAGCGCGTCGTCGAAGCTCACCACGAAGACGTCCGGAGCGGACGCCGCGGCGATGGGCTCGCGCATCGCGAGAGCGATGCGCTCGAGACCGCTGCCCCAGCCGACGCCCGGCGTCGCCTGCCCGCCGATCTGTTCGACGAGGCCATCGTAGCGGCCGCCGCCGCCGACACCACTCTGGGCGCCGAGGCGGTCGGAGTTGAACTCGAAGGTCGTGCGCGTGTAGTAGTCGAGCCCGCGCACCAGCCGGAAGTCCAGATTCGGCTCGAGGCCGGCGGCCCGGACCAGCGCGAGCACCGCGCCGAAGTGCTCGCGGCACTCCGGGCACAGGTGATCGCTGATGCGCGGTGCGTCGTCGAGCACCGCGCGGCAGCTCTCGACCTTGCAGTCGAACGTCCGCAGCGGGTTGGTACCGATACGCTCGAGACAGTCGCCGCACAAGTCGCTCTCGCGGCCGCGCAGGTACTCACGCAACCGTTCCACGTAGGCGGGCCGGCACTGCGGGTCGCCCATGCTGTTCATGTTGAGGGCGACGCCCTCCACCCCAAGCTCGTCGAAGATCGCGGCCAGCATGAGGATGACCTCGGCGTCGACGGCCGGGTCGGCCGAGCCGATCGCCTCAGCCCCGATCTGGTAGTGCTCGCGGTAGCGCCCGGCCTGCGGCCGCTCGTAGCGGAACATGGGGCAGTAGTACCAGAGCTTCACCGGCTGCGGCCACTTGTGCATGCCGTGCTCGACGTAGGCGCGGCAGATCGGCGCCGTGCCCTCTGGTCGCAGGGTCAGCGACCGATCGCCCCGATCGGCGAAGGTGTACATCTCCTTGCGCACGATGTCGGTGGCCTCACCCACGCCCCGCTCGAACAGGCCAGTCTCCTCGAACTCGGGCGTGACGATCCGCCGGTAGCCGTAGGCGTCGAAGACGCGCGCCGCCGCCGCGACCACGGCGTCGCGCGCGGCAGCTTCGGCGGGCAACAGGTCGTAGGTGCCTTTGGGCGCCCGGGGTGCGTTCACCAGCGATGCTCGGGGTCGTAGCGGAGCGGTGACAGGAACGGGTTCAAGGCGAGCTCCCGGCCGAGTGACGTGTCGGGTCCGTGACCGGAGTGGACCACCGCATCCGGCGGGAACCTGCGCACCAGGGAGGCCACCGAGTTGAGCAGCTGGTCCATGTCTCCGCCCGGCAGGTCGGTGCGCCCGACACTGCCCTGAAAGAGAAGGTCACCGACGAACAGGTCGTCGCCGATGGCGAACGTATAGGAGCCGGGCGAGTGCCCCGGCGTCGGAATGGCGAGTACCGGGATGGACAGGTGTAGGGTCTGCTCCCCGTCGATCGTCACCGCCGTCTCGACCGGCTCGATGTCGAACCCTGCCATCGCGCCCAGACCGCCATCCGCCATCTGGGCCGCGTCGGGCGCCCCGACGTACACGGGGATGTCGAAGTGCCGCGCCAGGGGGGCGACGCCGCCGAAATGGTCGAAGTGCCCGTGCGTCACGAGGACCGCGGCGGGGGCGAACCCGAACTCGTTGAACGCTTCGATGACGATGGCAGCTTCGTCGCCGGGATCGATGACGAGCCCCGCCTGGTCGCGGATGACGATGAAGCAGTTGGCCTGCAGCGGACCGAGCGGCAGGGCGAAGACTTCGAGCGACTCTGTCATGGCACCTCGAGTGGTCGGCGTTCGGGCGTGAGCGTATCAGACCCCGGCGAACACGGTCGACCAGGCAGGCGCGCGCCCGGCGGCAGCGCCGCTCCGGCTCACCCGGCGACGACGCGATAGGCGTCGTAGACCGTCTGGATACTACGGATGTTCGCCAGGATGTTGTCGAGCTGGCGGACGTCGCCGACCTCGACGGTGAACCGGTCGCGCACGACACCGTCGGGCAGCGTCTGCATGCTCCCACCGATGATGTTGACTCCCGAGTCGGAGAGCGTCCGCGCCAGGTCCTCGAGCAGATGGTTGCGGTCGAGCGCCTCGATCATCACCTCGACCCGGAATGCCATCCCGCCCAGCCCCGCCCAGTCGACCTTGGTGAAGCGCTCGGGGTTCTTCATGAGAGCACGGGCGTTCTTGCAGTCGCGGCGATGGATGGTGATGCCCTTACCGAGGGAGATGTAGCCGACGATGTCGTCACCCGGAATCGGCTTACAGCACTTCGCCATGCGCACCATGATGTCGCTCATGCCCTCGACGGCGATGCCGAACTCGCCGGAGAGCGCCTGTGGCTCTTCGATCTCCTGCACCGGACGGGACGGCAACATCTCGGGCGGCGGCGTCGCCTCCTTCATGGTGCCGGCGCGCTGCATCACCTTGTTGGCCACGGTCTTGACCGGCAGCCGGCCCGAGCCGAGCGCCATGAAGAGATCGTCGGCGCGGTTGAAGCCGATCTCCTTGCAGATCTGGGTGAAGACCTTGGACGCGAGGATCTTCTGCGCCGGCAGGCCCTCGCGGCGCAACACCTCCTGCAGGAGGTCGCGGCCGGAGTGCTCCGAGTCCTCGCGCTGCTCGCGGCGGAAGTGATGCCGGATCTTCTGCCGCGCCCGGGGGGTGTTCACGATGTCGAGCCAGTCACGCGACGGCCCGTGGCTCGACTTGCTGGTGATGATCTCTATGATGTCGCCGCTGTTCAGCTTCGTGTGCAGCGGCACGATGCGCCCGTTGACCTTGGCGCCGACCGTGTGGTTGCCGACGTCGGTGTGTACGGCGTAGGCGAAGTCGATCGGCGTGCTGCCGGCGGCCAGGCTCTTGACGTCGCCCTTCGGCGTGAAGACGAAGACCTCGTCCTCGAAGAGGTCGACCCGAAGGGTGTCCATGAACTCGCGCGGGTCACCCGTCTCCGACTGCCACTCCATCATCTGGTGCAGCCACGCGAGCTTGTCCGGGTCGCGTTCCCCGCGCTCCTTGTACAGCCAGTGCGCAGCCACCCCGAACTCGGCCGTCTGGTGCATGTCGAAGGTGCGGATCTGGATCTCGAGCGGCTTGCCGCCCGGCCCGATCACGGTCGTGTGCAGAGACTGGTACAGGTTGAACTTGGGCATCGCGATGTAGTCCTTGAAGCGGCCGGGGATCGGCTTCCACACCGAGTGGATGATACCGACCGCCCCGTAGCAGTCCTTGATCGTCTCGACCAGCACGCGCAGCCCGGTGAGGTCGAAGATCTCGTTGAACTCCTTGCCACCCCGGCTCATCTTGAGGTAGATGGAGTAGAAGTGCTTGGCGCGCCCCGTGATGTCGGCGTCGATGGCGGCTCCCAGCAGCTCCGCGTTGAGGAGCCCGGCGGCCTCATCGACGTAGTCCTCGCGGTCCGCGCGACGCTGCGCCACCCACCGCTGGATCTCCTGGTACTTGCGCGGATGCAGAGACGCGAACGCGAGGTCCTCGAGCTGCCACTTGAGGTTGTGGATGCCGAGGCGATGGGCAAGAGGCGCGTAGACCTCGAGGGTCTCCTTCGCCTTCTGGATCTGCTTCTGCTTGCTCAGGTAGCACAGCGTGTGCATGTTGTGGAGGCGGTCGCAGAGCTTAATCAGGATGACCCTGATGTCCGTGGCCATCGCGATGATCATCTTGCGGTAGTTCTCTGCCTGCTCTTCTTCCCGCGACGTGAAGTGCATCTTGGTTAGTTTGGTGACGCCGTCGACGAGCATGGCGATCTCCTCGCCGAACTGCTCCTCGATCCACGCCAGCGGCGTGCCGGTGTCTTCCACCACGTCGTGCAGCAGAGCGGCGGCGATCGTCACGGAATCGAGCTTGAGCTCCGCGGCGTTGAGGGCCGTCCCGACCGGGTGGTGGATGTAGGCCTCGCCGCTCTTCCGGCTCTGCTGCCCGTGCAGGACGCAGGCGGCGACGAAGGCGCGCGTGATGAGCTCGCGGTCGATGTCGGGGTTGTAGCGCTCGATCGCCGCGAACAGGTCGTCGAGCAGCGGCGAGTACGGCTGCGGTACCTGTGTCAGAGCCTCGCCGTCAGGCAGGTCCGCAGGTAGTCTGGTGTCTGGTAGCGTGTGTGCCATCGCCTGTGCTCGTCGGTCTGCGAGACGTCGACCTTACTCTGTGGCCGTTCGAGATGATAGCCACCGTCGTCCTCGACGACGAGGAGACCCGCCTCCACGAGCACCCTGAGCGCCGCCCCGGTGGCGCTCGCCGAAACGAGCAGGGCTCCTCCGTCTAGGAGTTCCTGCTCGAGCGCTTCGTCAAACCGGCCGGACCCCTTGTCGAGCGCCCGCCACACCCTGCGCATGGCCGTGTCCAGTGTCAGTTCGCTCTCCCGCACGCGCGCCGCGAACGCCGCCTCGGCGGGGCCCCACAGGGCATGGACCCACGCCTCGGGCGCCGCCTCGGCGATCGCCGCCCAGTGGCCGGCCGTGAACGGCGGATCGACGACGGCGACGTGTGTGAACGCGCCGGCGAGACCGGGGTATGCGGCAAGAAGGTCGTGCCCGGCGAGCACCACGTCGGGACCCGCCGCCGCCTCCGCCACGCGGCCGGCGCACGCCGCCTGGACGTACATGGCCGAGCGCCCCAGATCGGGAGAGAGCACATCCCGTGCGAGCAGCGGCCGGCGGCGCGCCACGTCGGCGACGAGCGCCAGGACGCGCTCGCCGGAGGCGGCGAGCGCGGCGAGGGCCGGCACGACCGGCCGACCGCGCCGGTCGACCAGACGGCCGGCGTCACGAGCCGCCCGAAGCGCCGTCGCATCCGGGGCGCCCCCCTCGTCCAGGTCCGCGCGGGTGACGCCCGGCCGCAGCCACTCCTCCCAGAGCAGGCCGCCCTGCAGCCGGTCGGGGCAGCTGAGGTCACAGGCCGTGGCACACAGGTCGGTCTGCGGATCGTGCAGCCGGTGCAGACTCCGGACCCGCACCTGCGCGCTCACGGCGCCGTTGTAGTCGTTCTTCGCCAGCACCAGGGCGACGTCGTGTCTTCCGGGCTCCGTGAGTTCCTGGAGCCCGTCGAAGTTGAAGTGGATCGCCGGGCATGAGGCGCCGTCGCAGCGCACGCGATACTGGGCGTGCCGCTTGTCGCGCGTGAGGCGCGGCGACACGATCTCGGCGCCGTGCAGCAGCAGCGTGACCTCCCGGTTGCCGAACCCGTGTGGCGCCAGCAGTTCGAGCTCGTCCGCAAGCCCCAGTGCGAGGTCGTCACCGCCGATCACGGCGTCGACGTGACGCACCCGTCGCAGGTCGTCGCCGCCGAGCGCGGCGGCCGCCTGCGCCACGAACGCCTCCCGGAAGGCGGGGATGTGCTCGCAGCGCAGTCGCAGACCGCAGGCGGCGCGGTGGCCGCCGAAGGCGAGCAGGTGTCCGGCACTCCGTTCGACGGCGCCGAGCAGGTCGAACGCGGGGATGCTGCGCCCCGACCCCTTGGCCTCCTCCTCCCCCTCGCTGAGCAGGATCGTCGGCCGGTGCAGCCGGTCGGCGAGGCGCGAGGCGACGATGCCGACGACACCCTCATGCCAATCAGGGGACGACAGCACGAGTGCGGGCGGGACCGGGTCCGGGACCATCTGCATGGCTCCGGCGAGCATGGCGGCCTCGATCGCCTGACGCTCCCGGTTGAGCTCGTTCAGCCGCAGCGCCAGGGGCAGCGCGGTCTCCCGGTCCGCGCATCCCAGGAGCTCCAGGGCCAGCGACGCGTCCTCGAGACGCCCGGCCGCGTTGAGACGCGGACCGAGGCGGAAGCCGACCACGCCGGCGTCGACCGCCCCCGGCCGCCCCCCCGCGACCTCGAGCAGCGCGGCGAGGCCCGGACGCGGAGAGCTGCGCAGCCGTCCGAGACCGATGACCGTGAGCACGCGGTTCTCGCCGGTGAGCGGCACCACATCGGCGATCGTGCCGACGGCGACGAGATCGGTGGACGCACGCAGCGCCAGCGGGACCTCGACAAGCGGTGCGCACGAATCCTCGAGAAGCGCGTGCGCGAGCTTGAACGCCACCCCGACTCCTGCGAGATCCGGGTACGGGTACCCTCCGAACCGGGGCGAGACCACGATGCAGTCCGGGGGAGGCCCCTCGAGCTCGTGATGGTCGGTCACGATGACGTCCATCCCGAGGTCCGCCGCCTGCGCGACCTCGGCTCGAGCGTTGACGCCGCAATCGACCGTCACCAGCAGCTTGACCCCGGAGTCGGCCAGCTCCCGGACGGCCGCCGCCGAGACGCCGTACCCCTCGCTGAAGCGGTTCGGCAGCCGCCAGCGCACATCGGCGCCGAGATCCTCGAGCACGCGGACCAGGAGATGGGTGGCAGTGATGCCGTCGGCGTCGTAGTCGCCGTGGACGGCGATGGGCTCGCCGCGCTGCAAGGCCCTGTCGAGGCGATGACGCGCCTCGGCCATGCCGTCCATGAGGTAAGGATCGTGAACGCGGAAGTCCGGATCCAGAAAGGCCTGCGCCGCGGCGGGGTCCGCGAGCCCGCGGCGCACCAGCACCTGCGCGAGGACCTCGCTGACGCCGAGCCTCACCGCGAGTGCGCGGACAGACGAATAGGGGGCGGGCGCGATGCGCCAGGAGCCCGGATCGATCACGGATGCATCACGGATGCAGTGTACCGTCGGGCGGCGACGGATGCCGCCGTCTCATCACGCCGGGGCGGGTGCACCCGGCTCGTCGTCGTCCGCCCCGTCATCCGCCGCCGGCTCGCCGGCGAGCGTAACGGCTGTTCGCTCTGCCTCCGCCTCAGTATCGGGATCGGCCTGCGCATCGGTGACGACCGCCGTCGGAGACTCGCCGGCGACCTCCGTGGGAGCCTCTCGGGCGACGTCCGGCGGCACCTCGCCGGCCACCGCGGTGTCGGCGTCCCCGGCGACCGGCTCCCCGGCCGAAGCCGGCCGCGCCTGCTCGACGCCTCGCGCCGGAGCGGCCGAGAATCGCGCCGCCCGCGTCGCGAGCGCCTCGGCCTCACGCAGGCGCTCGTACGTGGCCTGCAGTTCCTTCTCCAGCTTGCGCCGCGTCACGCCGGCGGCGGACTGCGTCATGTACACGGCGACGGCTCCGAACACGAAGAGGGCAGCCGCCACGAGCACGGAGACCCAGAACAGCGAGACGGCGGTGATCGTGCCGGCGACGTAGTCGACGTCGAAGGCGACGCCGTTGTTGATCGCTCCGGCGGTGACGATCACCAGGCCGCCGACGACGAGCAGGATGAGCGCATTCCGCATAGGACGCCTCCGCATTCGGGGTACCGCCGGGGAGTATAGCAACCGCCCGCCCGCCGGCACGAGTGCACTCAGAGCCGGGTGATCTCGGCGGCCTCGCGAGCCCTCTCGAGCCAGTCGCGCAGGGCGCGGCCCCGCGCCCGGACGGAGAGCTGGGCGACCAGTTCGTCGCGGATCGCGGCGAACGCCGTGACTTTCTCGGGGCGGCGGCGGAAGACCTTGAAGACCCACACGCCGCCGGCACCCTCGATCGGCTTGGAGACCGCCCCGCGGCGAAGCTTCGTGACCGCGGCGCCCAACGGACCCGGCAGGGAACGGGGGTCGATCCAGCCGAGACGCCCGCCGCTGTCCTTGAGCTCCGGATCGATGCTGAACTGCCGGGACACCTCCTCGAACGGGCGCCCCTGGCGCAGTCGCTCGAGCGCGTTGCCGGCGATGCCGGCGTTGCGCACGAAGATCGCACCGAGGTCGACGGCAGCCGCACGCGTGAACAGGTCCGCCCGGTGACGCACGTAGTAGCGGCGGGCGTCGGCGACGCTCGCGACGACGTCGGGGTAGCGGGCGTCCCGCACCGCCTCCAGCAGTTCCGCGGCCTCAAGACTGCGGCGGAACTGGTCGCCGGTCATACCCGCCTGCTCCAGGGCGGCCGCAAGTGCCTCTTCGCCGCCGAGCTGCTCGGCGACGGCGGCCTCGCGTTCGTCGACCGCGGCAGCCGTGACGGTGACATCGAGATGCGCGGCCTCCCGGCGCAGCAGTTCGCGGTCGATGACCTGGTCGAGAGCCGCCGCGGCATCGTCGTCATCGCCCACGAGGCGCGCCTCCGCGCGCACGCCGTCGACTGCGCTCTCGCGGATCTCGTGCCCGTTCACCGTGGCGACGACCCGATCCCACACGGGGTCCTCCCCGCCGCCACCACAGGCGGCGAGTCCGACGGCCCCGAGGAGCAGGGTCGCAAGCATCGCAACGAACGCGGAGCGGGGCGCCGGACGCGACATCCGGCACGCCGCGGCAGATCGGCGGGTGTTGGGAGGCTTCATGCCCGAGGTGGTCCGGGGCTGCGTCGGCAGCACGGCCGGGGCGGGTCAGGCCTGCGGGCCGGACGACGCGCCCATGAACGGCGTGTCCGACACCGCCCGCGTGCCGCCCTCGAAGCGCGCCGGGAAGTAACAGGCGACCTGATGCTTCTCCCCGGCGTCGCCGCCGGTGTTGGCGAGCTGAGGCATGGCCGTCGCGCAGATCTCCTGGGCGCGCGGGCAGCGCGGATGGAACACGCATCCCTTGGGCGGGTTCGCCGGGCTCGGCACGTCGCCCTCCAGGATGATGCGACGACGGGCGCGCTCGGTGTGCGGATCGGGGATCGGGACGGCCGACAGCAGCGCCTCCGTATACGGATGCTGAGGTACGTCGTACAGCAGAGCGCTGTCTGAGATCTCGACGATCTTGCCGAGATACATGACGGCGACCCGATCGGAGATGTGCTTGACCACCGACAGATCGTGGGCGATGAACAGGTAGGTGAGATCGAACTCGTCCTGAAGATCCTCAAGCAGGTTGATCACCTGAGCGCGGATCGACACGTCGAGCGCACTCACCGGCTCGTCGCAGATGATGAGCTTCGGGTTGAGCGCCAGGGCGCGGGCGATGCCGATGCGCTGGCGCTGACCGCCGGAGAACTCGTGCGGGTAACGGTCGGCGTGCTCGGCGCTGAGGCCCACCGTGTCGAGGAGCTCCAGAACGCGCTTCTTGCGCTCCTCCTTGGTGCCGATACCGTGGATCTTGAGCGACTCGCCGACGATGTCGCGGACGTGCATCCGCGGGTTCAGCGACGCGTAGGGGTCCTGGAAGATGATCTGCATGTCGCGACGCAGCTTCTGCATCTCGCCGCCCGAGGCGCTCATGACGTCGATGCCTTCGAAGTCGACGCTGCCCGACGTGGCCTCGATGAGGCGCAGGAGGGCCCGCCCGGTCGTCGACTTGCCGCACCCGCTCTCACCCACGAGCCCGAGCGTCTCACCCTTCTCGATCGAGAAGCTGACACCGTCGACCGCATAGACGGTCCCCGTCTGACGCTTGAGCACGCCTGACTTGATCGGGAAGTGCTTCTTGAGGTCGCGTACCTCGAGCAGGCTCATGACGTCGCCTTCTCGAAGAGCGGGAGAGTCTCGCGGATGCTCAGACGCTCCTCCTGCGGGACCCAGCAGTTCACGCCGTGCTCCGGGCCGACGATCTCGAGGTCGGGCCACCGGTCGCGACACTCCGGGCGCTGGTAGATGCAACGCCCGACGAACGGACAGCCCGACGGCAGCGCGATCAGGTCCGGCGGCTGCCCCTTGATCGGCGTGAGCCGCGTCTTCTCGGCCAGGTCGAGCCGCGGCAGCGAGCCTAGCAGGCCCCACGTGTAGGGATGGTGGGCGTTGTAGTAGATCTCGTCGACCGGCCCGTACTCCACCGTGCGCCCGCCGTACATGACCATCACCTTATCGGCGATCTCGGCGACCACTCCGAGGTCGTGCGTGATCGCGATCACGCCGCTCTCGTACCGCTCCTGCATCTCGCGGATGACGTCGATGATCTGCGCCTGGATAGTCACGTCGAGCGCGGTGGTCGGCTCGTCGGCGATCAGGATGTCAGGGTTGCAGCTGATCGCCATGGCGATCATCGCGCGCTGCCGCATCCCGCCGGAAAATTCGAACGGATACTGGTTGACGCGCTTGTCGGCGTCCGGGATGCCGACGCGATCGAGGAGCTTCGCCGCCAGTTCCCAGGCCTCGCCCTTGCTCTTATCCTGGTGGAGCATGATCGCCTCGGCGATCTGGTTGCCCACCTTGAGGACCGGGTTCAGGCTCGTCATCGGGTCCTGGAAGATCATCGCGATGTCGTTGCCGCGCACCTGACGCATCTCCTCGTCGTCGATGGTGCGCAGGTCGCGGCCGCGGAGGTCGACGGTGCCGCCGACGACCTTGCCGGGAGGATCGGGGATGAGGCGCATGATCGAGAGCGCGGCCACCGTCTTGCCCGAGCCGGACTCGCCGACGATGCCGAGCGTCTCCTTGCGGTCCAGCGTGAAGCTGACGCCGTTGACGGCCTTGACCACGCCGGCGTACGTGAAGAAGTGGGTCGAGAGATCCTTGACCTCGAGGAGTCGTTCGGCCATGCCTATTCCTTGAGCTTGGGGTCGGTGGCGTCACGCAGGCCGTTGCCGAACGAGATGAAGCCGAACACGGTGACGGTGAGGGCGATGCTGGGGAAGGTCACCATCCACCAGCTGCCGGCCTGAAGATACGTGAGGTAGTCGGAGATCATCTTGCCCCACGAAGCGTTCGGTGGCTGGATGCCGATGCCGAGGTAGCTGAGCGCCGCCTCCGTCACGATGGCGCCGCCGACGCCCATCGCGA
>Ga0172370_10000867_pt1 | contig 46999 bp, 44 predicted proteins | sample LakKiv5m_FD_114538 | JGI IMG/M metagenome (GOLD analysis project Ga0172370, IMG submission 114538) | Freshwater microbial communities from Kabuno Bay, South-Kivu, Congo - kab_022012_11.5m | ecosystem: Environmental > Aquatic > Freshwater > Lake | place: Democratic Republic of the Congo...
AAGCGTTCGATCATTTCATCGGCAAGTTCCTTTGCAGACATAAACCATTTATTATCGAAGTCCGTTTGATATAACTCCAGCAATCCTAATATTAAGGAAGCATAGTCTTCGAGAAAAACTTCGTTGGTTGTTTTTCCATTGTGCCAGGCGCGGCGTAATTTACCATTTGGCCTTAATTCAGATAGTAAGAATTCTGCACTGCGCGTAGCCATGATACAGTAATTGAAATGCAACCCTGAATCCCCAAGTACTCTTGACGCTTCCGCAAATACCGCCAGCATGAGGCCATTCCATGCAGTGAGGACTTTATCGTCGGTGCCGGGCCGGATGCGCGCAGAGCGTGCTGATAAAAGCCTGGAGTGAGATTCTGCCAGTTTTCCAAGAACAGCGTCCTGGTTGAGTTGGAAGCGGGCGGCCAGGGAGGTGTCATCCATTGCGCGCTGAAGCACTGTCTTGCTCTCCCAATTGCCATTCGGGGTGATTCCGTAAGCCGCTTCAAAAAAATCTGACTCTTCCTTCAACACGGCGCGAATTTCAGCGAGCGACCAAACATAGAACCTGCCCTCCTCGCCTTCAGAATCTGCATCGAGGGATGAATAGAAGCCGCCTTGCTTGTGGGTCATTTCACGTGTGATGAAATCAAGCGTTTCTTCAACAATACGTTTGAAGAATGGATCTTTGGTGACCTGCCACGCATGCAAATACGCGCGGGCGAGCAGGGCATTATCGTAAAGCATTTTTTCAAAATGAGGCACAAGCCAAAATTTATCGGTGCTGTAACGAGCAAAGCCGCCGCCGACAACATCATACATGCCGCCGCGGGCCATGGATTGCAAACAATGCTTGATGAGTTTGATATTTTCCTCGTTTTTATTTGTAATGGAGTGATGGAGCAGATATTCAACCGTCATTGACTGCGGGAATTTGGGCGCATCGCCCCACCCGCCATGCTCCCAGTCGTAAGTATCCTGCATGGAATCTGCAATTGCAGTCAGATGTTGGAACGTGAGCGAATCATTGTTTTGAATTTTTATCTGAGCCTGCAAATGACCGAGGACTTGTCTGCCGGTTTTCTCGATATCGCTTCTATCATTATTCCAGGCGTTGGCAAGGCCACTTAATAGATCCTTGAAGGCAGGCATGTCATATCGACGTACAGACGGGAAATAGGTGCCCGCGTAAAATGGTTTGAGATCAGGTGTGAGAAACATGGACATTGGCCAGCCGCCCGAACCTGTCATGGCGATCACGGCTTGCATGTAAATGCTGTCGATGTCGGGGCGCTCTTCACGATCCACTTTGATGTTGACGAAACGCTCATTCATGAATTTAGCAGTTTCTTCGTCTTCAAAGGATTCGTGTGCCATGACATGGCACCAGTGACAGGCGCTGTAGCCAATACTGAGAAAGATGGGCTTATCCTCAGTTTTTGCTTTAGAGAGCGCTTCCTCGCCCCAGGGGAACCAGTCCACTGGGTTATGGGCGTGTTGGAGAAGATAGGGAGATGTTGTGTTTACCAGACGGTTGGGCATGGGATACCTGTAAATTAATTTAGCATGAATGATTTCAAAGGATTATAGCCTAGGAATATGGGCGGTTCATGTATGGATTGATATGTATTGCATACCCTACCTGCCGAGTTGCTGGAGCAGATCCAAGAACAAGGACTTGATGTTTTACCGGAATTGATCCGGGTAATCCTGAATACAGCGATGCAGGCCGAACGGTCAGAGCATTTGAACGCAGCACCTTATCAACATAACCAAGAACGCAACGGATACGCCAATGGCTTCAAGCCGAAGACGATGCGAACGCGTATCGGAGAGATCACCTTTGCGATCCCGCAAGTACGGGAAGGCGGGTTTTACCCGCAAGCCCTTGAGAAGGGTGGCGCCTTGGCGCCACGAACGAGCGCTGACTCTGGCGTTGGCGGAGATGTATGTACAGGGCGTGTCGACGCGCAAGGTGAAGGCCATTACGGAGCAACTCTGCGGAGTGGAAGTCTCATCAGCCCAAGTCAGTCGGGCTGCCGCCGAGATGGACAGCGAACTGGAGAAATGGCGCAACCGGCCGCTGGGTGAATATCCGTATTTGTTCGTGGATGCATACTACGAGCAGGTGCGGGAAGATGGGCAGGTACGCCATGTTGCGGTTTTAGTGGCCGTGGGCATTACTCCAGCAGGGAAACGCGAGATCTTGGGCGTATCCGTGGCGCTCAGTGAGCACGAAGTCCACTGGCGGGCCTTCCTGGAGAGTCTGAAGAAACGCGGTCTGGGTGGTGTGCAACTGATCACCAGCGATGACCATGCTGGACTACGGGCTGCACGATTGGCTATCTTCGGCGGAATTCCCTGGCAGAGGTGCCAGTTTCATCTGCAGCAGAATGCCCAAGGATAGATCCCGCACAAGGCCATGCAATCTGAAGTGGCAGAGGACATCCGCACCATCTTCAATGCTCCCGATCGTGCCACTGCGGATGCATACCTAGACAAAGCAGTGATCAAGTACCAGAAGATGGCCTCACGATTATCGGAGTGGATGGCCACGAACATTCCGGAAGGCTTAGGTTTTTTCCTTTCCGGGTGCTTTTCGGAGATTGCTTCGCACGACCAATGGCGTGGAAAGACTCCACCGCGAAGTTCGCCGCCGGGCACGAGTCGTCTCGATCTTCCCAAACAAAGCTTCTTGTTTACGTTTGGTTTCTGCAGTGCTCAACTAGATCAGTGAGGAGTGGCTGACTGGTCGAACATATATGACTTTTGAAGGCGATGTTCTGAGCCTGTCGAAGGGTTCAAATTAATCGCAATGAAAGAACCACGCCGCAAGCGGACGGGGTATCGTCCGCTAAAGCCATAGAACACTTACATCCTTCTTCTTACGCCGCAGAGCAGCGGGGCATTAAACCCGTGAAGGAATAAATATTGCAAGATAATACCTGATCGAATTTACAGAAATAACCTTGCGCTATCCATAATTTACATAATTACCCTTGCACATATCCAAGGGCAGGTGGAAACTTTCTCTCTCCACCTGCGTATATCTTCCAGGACTTTGAAATACCCTTTTAAAGTAAAAAGCTGGTGATGAAACCAACAACATAGGAGAATGTAAAACATGAACAAACAAGGTCGCTCCCAATTGGCGCTTGGCGTCATCCTTATTTTGCTCGGCATATGGTTCCTGCTGGATAAGTCTGTTCCAGCTTTTCATGTCCTTTTCGACAAATATACCCAGTGGCCCACCAACCTGCTTTTGATTGGCGGCGTAGTCTTTATCCTTGCACTGGTGCTCGGCCAACCGGGCCTCTCTGTTCCAGCCGCAATCATCGCGGGTCTGGGGGGGATTTTCTATTATCAAGAGATCACGGGCGACTACGGATCATGGTCATATATGTGGGCTCTCATCCCGGGATTTGTTGGAATAGGCAGCGTCCTTGCAGGGGTGCTTGGTGATCATACCGCGCATAATATTAAACGCGGAATCAATCTCATGGTAATCAGTGCCGTGTTGTTCCTGGTCTTCTCGTCCTTTCTTGGCGGATGGGAATTACTTGGAAATTTCGGTTCTGCCATCTTACTGATTTTACTTGGCTTATGGATGCTCGGAAGCGGAATCTATCGCTCATTCCGTAACAAAGGTGAATAACATGCGTCGCAATCAATTGGTTTGGGGTATTATCCTGCTCCTGCTTGGCGGCTTGATGCTTGCCAACGCCATGGGAATAGCCCTCCCCAATGGTAAATCATTTATCGATCTCTTTTGGCCCCTGCTTCTTATCCTTTTGGGCGCCTGGATTCTGTTTGGGGCGTTCATTCGCCGCACTGTTGAATCCGAATCTGCGAGTATTGACTTGCAAGGTGCAAGCGAAGCCGGCCTCGTGATCAAGCATGGCGCTGGTGAATTGAAACTCCATAGCGGAGCAGGTGCAAATGAGCTTGTGCACGGCATGTTTGTAGGCGGGTTGGATTACAAATCCACTCGCAACGGAAGCAGGCTTGAGGTCCAAATGCGACCCGCAAAAAACTTCATGGATTTCCCCTTCTTCGGTGCAGCCACTCAACTGGATTGGGATATCGCTTTGAATCAAAACATCCCAATCCAGTTGAGATTAAACCTCGGTGCAAACAAATCCTTGATTGATCTGCATGACGTGAATATCACAGGTCTTAAACTGGAAACCGGCGCAAGCGAAACACATCTAACTTTGCCCGCTCGGGGACGCTTCCACGCAGACTTTGACCTTGGCGCAGCCGCACTGACAGTGACCATCCCCGCAGGTTTCTCTGCGCGAATCCGCGCCTCGCTCGGCGCGGCGGATATGAAGATTGATGAAACTCGTTTTCCGTATAATGGAAGTTACTATCAATCGCCGGATTATGAGACCGCGACGGATGCCGCGGATATCTCCATGAATGCCGGTGCAGCTTCGATAGAAATAAAGTAATGGAAGGCAATGACATGAAACGCATTGATTTACGAATTGTGTTTGGCACTCTGCTGATTCTGGGCGGCGGACTTGCGCTCATGCAGGCTCTGGGCTATTTGGAAAATGCCTCAAAATTATTTTGGAGTGGTGTATTCCTCCTAACTGGATTGGTCTTCATGGCTCTGCTTTTCGGTGGCCATTGGTGGAGCGCCTTTCCCGGCTTCACACTTGTCGCCCTTGGCGGGTTGATCATTCTGCCTGATGCGCTTGCAGCTTTTGGCGGTGCACTCTTTCTGTGTGGCATTGCATTATCGTTCTGGTATGTGTATTTCACCAGCCGGGTTGAAAGGTGGTGGGCGCTGATCCCGGCAGGTGTGTTGACCGCACTTGCGCTTGTGGTCATTGCATCGCAACGATTTGAAGAATATTCCGGCGCAGCCTTTCTCGGCGGTATTGGGCTTGCCTTTTTTATGGTGTATCTTACGAATAGGTCAGATCGCTGGTGGGCGTTGATTCCCGCGGGGGTCTTGTCCACACTTGCTGGCATTACGATTGCTGCCCAAAAATTTGGCGGATTTCAAACCTCGGGCTTTTTCTTTTTAGGGCTTGCGCTCACATTTTTGCTCGTTGCGGTGCTTGCCAGGATGAATTGGGCGTACTGGCCTGCTGGTGTACTGGCTGTGATGGGCTTTTTAGGAATTGCGGCGCTTTTGGATTTTGCCAATTATCTTTGGGCATTCTTTTTGATCGCGTCTGGCGGATTCCTTCTTTTTAGATACTTCACTAGAAAATGATAAATTTTACAATTTAAAGAACAACATCCCCACATTTCTACAGGGATGTTGTTCTTTATTACCTGCCCTCGCTGGTAATTATTTTGCTGCAACCACTGTTACTTCTGGAAAAAATTGATGGACAGTCCCTGCCACCCAGCCATGCAGTGTGGATGGAAGGAGCGGGCAGTTCAGGCACGCCCCCCCCAATTTCACTTCGAGGATGTTTTCATTGAATGAGACGAATTCCACAGTACCGCCATGGTATTGTTCAATATAGGCGTTGAGTTTTTCGAGTAAATGCCGCAGCTGAATCTCGATATCGGTTGCTTTTGTTGTGGTCATGATTTTTTTCTCCTGTCCGTTCATTTGACTGGAATTCAAAAGCGATTGGATCTGCATGTGCGCATTTTCCCAGCGCGGGGAAACGATACGCGCCAGCCGGTCGATGATAAGCCTGCCTGTTTCAGGGTGTTCGTCGACCATTTTCCATAATAGCTTCCTATGTATTCGAATTGCATCGATCCCTGAGGCGCTGACGATGCTCGAAGTATATTTTGGGCTTCCAACCACTGCCGACCAACCAAATACATCTCCGCTTTGCAAGCGAGTCAGGGTGATCGGAGGGCCATCATAAGGTTTGTATTGGATCTCTACATCACCTTTGAGAATCAGATAAAGATAATGAGCAGGGGCGCCCTGTTTAAATATCACAGTTCCCTTTTCACAGACGAAAGACTCAAAAAGAGGCCTGATTAAGGCGATCTGAGCAGGCTCCAGGCCGTGAAATAGCGGGATATAGGGTAGTGAATCCAACATTTGATTGCATATTAACCAACGTCTGGACAAGTTGCCAGTATCATATATCCTAAAGCGAATGACATTTATCCCTTATTCAAAATTCCATCTTTTATTCGGTTATACTTTGTGAAATAAGTAATTTTTTGCAATGTCACAGCTTCAATAATTCGATGCAATATAAAGATAATCTTTCATCCCTTGAAAAACTAATCCTTGGTATTGACCAGCTGGAAATTTCACAAGCTGTTACTCCTCTTCGCAAGGACGGGGTATGTCCTCAATGCGGGGAAGGGAGATTAGACTATAACGGTTTACTGCAACTGGAATGTCCCGCCTGCGGGTTTGTCAGCAGCGAAGGCGGGGGCTGTACCTGATGACCTCATCATTGTCCCGTGCGGGCATGGCATCTTGCAGGCAAGTTTATTGGAAATAGATATGAAAAAAACTCCAAGACCTTCTTATAAGCGACTTTACGCCATGGTATTGATCGGAGCCGGTCTCATTTCAATTGGAATCATGTTCATATTCCTGTTGAATAAGTCATCCGCCTCCACTCAGGACTTTTCAGCTGTTCCTGTAAAAGTTGATTTTGCCGTCCCTGAACTGAATCTTGAGGATCTTTCGGGAAAGCCTGTATCCTTGGATGACCAGCTCGGAAGTGTTGTGTTGGTTAACCTCTGGGCTACCTGGTGTCCCCCCTGCAGGAAGGAGATGCCCACCCTACAGGCTTTTTATGAAAAATATAAATCGCATGACTTTGTATTAATTGCCATCAACCAGGAGGAATCTCTTGAAACCGTTGTCCCCTTCGTTGACGAATTTGGGCTCACCTTTCCTGTCTGGCTTGATTTGAAATATCAAGCTCAACGGGTATTTAATACGATGAATTTACCCAGCTCGTATGTGATTGATCGTAATGGAATAGTCCGCCTGATGTGGATCGGTGAAATTTCTGCAAAGAATCTTGAAAAATTTGTGGCAGACGTCATTCTTGAGTAGAAAAACGGAAACAACTTTTAAATCGGAAAAGCTGAATATCCTTTTAGAGTGAGCAGCCCGCCTGCCTTTGTTTTGGCAATCTGCTCTTTATGGATCACTGGCTTTGATGGCGGTGTAAGCGTCCCCGCAATCGCATGCCCTGACAATGGCACTGCCTTTTTGAAGAGTGCCCAAGTATTCGCGGCTCCCGTTGTGCGTAACCCAGCCGTTCATGATGAGTGGAGTGACGCTGTCAGCCAAAATCCACTCACCATTGTATTTTCGTGCAATGTGAACGTGAGTGCCAGTGGAATGCCCGCCCACACAGGATGGATAGCCGATCTTGTCTCCCGCCTTTAGTTCTGCGCCAAGTGGGGCGCGTTGTTCCGTGGCAAGATGCAGATAAAAAATGACCCAGCCGGTTTGTTCATTGCCATCCTTGTCGAGATCAAGGGCAACGCCATCAATGCCGGAGCGTACCACCAGTCCATCCGCCATTGCGGTGATATATTTTTCAGAACTTACACTTACACAACCGGATTCTTCACTGGGTGGAGCAAAATCTATTGCGGCGAGAGGCTCGCCTGTACCCCAGCCGGTGTGAGGACCGCCGGTATATGACCAGACCTGGTCATATTGAAATGGAAGCGTGAAATCAGGTTGTTGTAAACTGCCGGGGATGAGCGTGAAAGAGTCCTCCCAGGGATTGCCGAAAAGGTTTAGGAATGCCTGAAACAGGCCGCTCGGTCCGGTGGCATGCGCATATTCATCCCCTGAAAAAATCCTGGAAAAATAATACTGGATGGCAACAGAAGCTGCGTTTTGCCAGGGATCCGGTCTGATAAATTTCTGGTTTAGATCTTCAAATTCAATGAGGGTACCGGATCGCCAGCCATAATATCCATTATTGAGCGTATTGGCGGCAAGCACAAGCTGAAGATAGGGGGTTTCCCAAAATCTGCGTGAAAATCCCAGCAGATTCTTGTTCGGTGGTTGTTTGGGATTGGACAACGCTTCGCCTTGATATTCAAGGATGGCCAGCAGAAGTTGAGGGCTAATACTGTAATTGATGGCGATGTAATCCACCATTTCTGCTCCGGAACGCCATTTTCCGCTGGTGTAAACACGATAATTCTTTAACCAGCCTGGATGTGCCTCGACAAATGCGGCGGTGTTGAAGCCGGAACTTGTAGGGCCGTTTACAAAAGCATGATCGGGGATGATCTGGAACGGGCTTGCCCATAACGCACGGTAGTAAATCGGAATCTTCATGGGCATGCCGGGAGGCATGGTTGTGGCGTCATGAGGGATTTGCGGATTGGCGCTTAGAATTTCTGCCACGGTTGTATTGAAACGCAATGCAAGTGCGGGAAGTGTGTCGCCTGTTTGTGCGAGGTAGTCGACCAGTTCGCCGGGCTTGAAAGTAGCGCGGGTGGGCAATGGAGTTGGAGTTAAGTCAGGGTTAGACGCACTGCCGGGTTGATCAGGTGTGGATGGGGTATATATATTTTCAGGCGATTGAAAATTGCAGGAGGTAACCAATAGGGCCGCACTGGTAATCATCGTGAAAATATATGGGATTGTTTTTTTTATTTTATTCATCTTTGTCGCGAACAATACTGGACCAGCTTTGCCCTTGCAGGTCGGCAGTGACGACCTCATCGCCGCGGACAAGTTTGCCTTTATAAGCAGCATCGCCGGCAACCACGCGCCAACCGCTCATGATAAATGGGATCGGGCCGTCGGCTGTGACCCATTCCCCGTTATATTTTCTTGCAAAGTGCAGATGTGTGCCGGTGGAGACGCCGCCTTCACAGGAGGCATGTCCAATATGGTCATTGACTTCGAGCCAGATTCCAACAGGCACGCGGTCTTTTTTGGCGATATGCATGTAAAGCAGATTCCACCCTGTTTGTTCGTGCCCGTCGCCGTCCAGGTCGACCATGACGGCTCCATTATCGGACCGTACGACAAGCCCGGGGGCAGCGGCTACGACCCAGGTGTCAGTATTGTCACAACCACCTTTGCTGGTTGGGGGGGCGAAGTCGATGGCTGAATATACGCTGTGTGATTGGCCGTATATTTTTGGGTCGATCTGTCCCCAGCCGTTGTGCGGGCCGCCGGTCAGATTCCATTGGACATTGGGTTCAAAGGGAAGTACAAGCGGCGGTTGGTTGAGGGCCGGCGGAAAGAGCGGGCCGATCGCATCTGCGCGCGCCCACGGGTCACCGAACATTTTGCCATACATGGCAGGGAAGCCGGAGTCTGGATTAATGATCTGCGCCCATTGCGATTGATTATGGAGGCGCGAGAATAGATATTGGATGGCAACCGTGCCGGCGTTCAGGCGTGGGTCAATTCGCAGTTTTGTTCCATCAGGGAAATCAAGAGTAGTAAGGGTACCTGCCCGCCATCCATAATACGCAATCGACATATTATTGATCGCCCACACCATTTGCACACTCATGCCTTTGTAGTGATAGTCGTTGAAACCCATTGGAAAATCGGTATGGAGCAGGTCTACGGGTTGACCGCTTACCCAGCGGCCTTCATATTCAAGCAGACCAAGAATTAAACGCGGATTGATGGAATTTTCGACTGCCAGACGTTCAATGGCGTCGTAGCCTTCTATCCAACCGGTGGAACCCAGGTAATCCCGGAAGGTGCTAAAATAGCCGCCCTGTTCCTTGACGAATTCTTTAATGTCGAAATCCGCGGAGGTGAGGGAAAATACGACCTCTGCATCTGGCATGAGCTGGATATTAGGCGTGGTAGGTTCGGTGATGCGATTTGGGATGACGAGTAATGTGCCGGGGTCGATCAGGGTGGTTTTTGTGAGATTTGCATCGGATGTGATCTCATTTTCTTCGACTCCGAAGCGACCGGCAATGGCGGTGAGCATATCTCCGCTTTGGGCGTAGTAAAGGAAGGGTGCTGTGTCGTTAGATGGCGTATCAATTGGCGTAATCAGCTGGGATGTGCCATCCGGTGTGGGAGGTTGGGATGTACTTGCCTCAACCTGCGATGGAGGTGTTGAGGTGGGAAAAATGAGCGGGTCGTCTTGAACAGCAAACGGGTTGAAAAGAGGCGCGGCGGGATAGGTCGAATCCGGTGTAGGTGTTTGAGGGATTCCCCAGATCGAAAGCGATGACCCGCAGGCTGATAATGTCAATGAAAGTATGACGAGAATTACATTTACGCGGTTCATATGTGCCTGAATTATATCTGTTTAGATTAAGGACGGATGAATTAGCGCGTGATCAGGTTGAAGTCGTTGGCGCTGTCCCAGGCTTCGATGGTTTGCGTTCCACGCATCAGATAGCCATTGTACTCGCCGCCGCTTCCGCTGGAAACCCAGCCATCCATATTGAAGGGAAGTGAGCCGTCTGCGGCAATCCATTCGCCGTTGAATTTGCGGGCGACATGCACGTGTGTGGCATTTGAAAGGCCGCCTTCACAGGACGGGTGTCCGAGTTGTTCGCCTGCAAAGACATACTCGCCGGGTTTTACACGTTCGTTCTCTGCGATGTGCATGTATAGGATGACCCAGCCAGTTTGTTCATAACCGTCATTATCAAGGTCAAGGATCAAGGCGCCATTGGATGCGCGTATCACCAATCCATCAGCCATTGCAATTGCCCACAAAGGACTGGTCTGGCAGTTTGCGTTATCGCCGGGCGGGGCGAAGTCGAGGGCAGCCCAGGCAGAGCCAGAATCCCAGCCGCCATGCGGACCGCCGGTGAAGTACCAGGCTTCGCCCTTTTGGAATGGAAGTGTCAACGCAGGTTGTGTAAGTGTGGGAGGAAGCAGGGGTTCGATGGCATAACCGAACGGGTTTCCAAAGAAGACATAATAGGTAAGGATCAGGCCTGTTGCGTTGACATCCTGCTGCCAGGTGGGGAGGTCATCGAATTTTGAAAAGAAATATTGTACTGCGGCTGTACCGGCGTTGATGGTTGGGTCAATTGGGATTACCTGTCCGTCGTTCAGCACCCATGTGGAGAGGCCGTTAACCTTCCAAAGATAGTAGCCGCGGTTTAAGGTATCTGCGGTCCATGTCAATTGACGATATAGGCCGTAATGGTTCTCATCTGCAAGACCTAAAGGGTAGGAGGTATTAAATGGCGCGGGGTTGGTCACCCAGCCGCTTTGATATTCCATCAATGCCAGTAACAGGCGCGGGCTAACGGAATAGTTTTGCGCAACCATTGAAATGATTTCATCCGCAGACAGCAAAACGCCGTTTACATCCTGGGTGTAGGCGGAAAGGTAACCATTCTGGCTATTAATAAAATCCCCAATCTCAAAATTGACGCTTGCGGGGCCATATACCAGTTCTGAGTCTGGAATGATCTTGAGGGATATTCCTGCACTGACGGGGTTGGGCGCGGGGACTTCCAGGACCATGCCGACATCCAACAGATTTGGATCGGCAATATTGTTGGCTTCCATCAAGCCTTGAATACTAATGCCATACTTTTGTGCGATATCTCCCAGTGAATCACCGGGCTGTACCATGTACTGATCTGCATCCTGGCGCGGAGTGGGCAATATCCGTGCTGTATCGGGGGTGGGCGTAGCTATGGCCTGATTGTTGAGCCCTGAAATCATGGAGGATATGTTAAAAGGCACGCGGGTTGGTGTGGGCTGATGGGTGGGCGTGGGTGGTGGAGGTGAACTTGTACCGGTAACGGCAGGCTGCGCCGTTGTTTCGTTCTGGATCGGCAAAAAGGGATCATAAGTTGGGAAGACCACCGGCGTTGCGTTGGCAGGCGCGCAGGAAGCGAGCAGGACTAAACTTATAAGGGCAATATAAACGATTTTATGAAAAGACATGGGCGCGATTTTACCAGTAGATGGCGGTATAAATAATGAAAAAGGGACATGCGTAATCTGAATAAGGTGTCCCTTGACTTGCGATTTTTATTATGATTGGAATCCCGAACCCATGATGTAATTTTCCAGACCTCGGATTTCGCTCTCCTTGTTATCCAGTGCAGCCAGCATTACATCGCGCATCGATACCAGACCGACAAGCTGGTCATTCACCACAACCGGCAGGTGGCGGATTCGATATTGCTTCATCAAGGCCATGCATTGATCCACGGTTGTATCGTTTGTGACTGTGACCATTCTTTTCACCATCACGTCCTTGATCTGCGTGTCCTTTGCGGTACGTCCTTCAAGTTCACCTTTGCAAAGATAATCGCGCTCGGTAAAGATGCCGATGATCTTTCCGCCCTCGGTGACCAATATGGCGCCGATCTTCGCCTTTGCCATTACCTTGAGCGCTTCCAAAACCGTTTGGGTTGCCTTCACGGAAAAGTTTACTGCGCTTTCTTTTGCTTCGAGCAATTTGCGGACAGTGGTCATGGTTTATCTCCTTCGGTGCTTTCATAAATACGCCCAGGTTGGTGACGTGAATTGATTATACTAACTCAACCTTAACAGCTGTAATTTTATATTCAGGTATTTTCGCAACCGGATCAAGTGCGGCGTGTGTCAGTACATTGGCGGAGGCCTCGGGGAAATGGAAATTGGCATATACCATGCCGGGCGGCACGCGGTCTGTCACCCAGGCCAGCGCTTCAATGCTTCCTCGGCGCGATGTAATCCGTACATGTGATTTTCCATTAAGACCAAGTTTGACCGCATCATCAGGATTGACTTCAATCAGCGATTCGCCATACACTTCCATGATGCCCTGAGAGCGGCGCGTCATTTGCCCGCCATGCCAGTGATACAACACGCGTCCCGTGCTCATCACCATGGGGTAATCGTCGTCTGGTCTTTCGGCCGGCGGTATGTCGTCAATCGGCATGAATTTGCCTTTGCCGCGCGTGAATTGTCTGGTGTGCAAGATCGATGTGCCAGGATGATCAAGCGTCGGGCAGGGCCATTGCAGACGTTCGCCTGCTTCGAGTCTCTCGTGTGTAATACCACCATAGGATGGAGTCAATGCGTTGATCTCGGACATGATCGCGGACGTGTCGGCGTACTCCCAGCTAGAATAGGGCGCTTCGCGCTGGACCCGCTCACGGGTCCCGGACAAGAGGCGTTTTGCAATCTGCGACGTGATCCACCAATCCGGCTTTGCATCTCCAAGCGGTTGAATTGCCTGACGTACCATCTGCACGCGTCGTTCTGTGTTTGTGAATGTGCCGGTTTTTTCTGCAAAGGAAATGCCGGGTAATAAAATATCCGCGTACGCCGCAGTTTCGGAGGGGAAGATTTCCTGCAGGAGCAGAAAGTCGATTGATTCGAAGCAGTGACGAATATGTTTTGTGTCCGGGTCAGACATGACCGGGTCTTCGCCGAGGATATACAATGCGTGCGTTTTACCTTCGAGTATGCCCGGTATCATTTCGGTGACGGTCATGCCGGCTTTGGTATTGCTGGTTGCGCCCCAGGCCTTCTCAAATTTATCGTGAACTTCATCGCTTGTGACGGGTTGGTAGCCCGTATAAACATTGGGCAGTCCGCCCAGATCGCAAGCGCCCTGTACGTTATTTTGTCCGCGCAGGGGGTTGACCCCGCCGCCCGCCTTGCCCATATTGCCGAGCAGCATTTGTAGATTGGCGAGGTCCATTACATTGCGCACACCGACGATGTGTTGAGTGATACCCATTGCCCACAGTACAGCGGTTGGTTTGTTGAGTGCAATGATCTCTGCGGCCTGGTAAAGTTTTTCGACGGGGATATTCGTGATCTTGGAGACTTTTTCAGGCGGGTATTGCATCACCGTCGCCTTGAATTCATCGAAGTTCTCAGTGCGTTCGTCGATATAGTTTTTATCTTCCCAGCCTTTTTCAAGGATGATATACATCAGGCCGTTGATCAGGGCAATATCTGTGCCGGGACGTTGGCGCAGGTGCAGCGTTGCAAATTCCGTAATGTCAATTTTGCGCGGATCTGCCACCACAAGTTTTGCACCGCGGAACCTGACTGCACGTCGCAGCATTGTCCCAAAAACAGGATGTTGTTCCGTGGTATTGGAACCGATGATAAAGAAGGCTTGCGCCTGCTGCGCCACATCGTCCATGGAATTGGACATTGCGCCAGAACCGAAAGAGGCAGCCAGACCGGCTACCGTGCTGGAGTGTCAGAGACGGGCGCAGTGGTCAATATTATTGGTACCAATGACCTGCCGCGCCAGTTTATTCATCAAATAATTTTCTTCGTTCAGACATTTGGCCGAGGTGAGCAGGCCGATGCCGTCCACGCCGAAGGTAGTGCGTGTTTCGGCGAATTTCTTTGCGACCATATCGAGAGCAACATCCCATTCGACATCCACCCAATTCCACAGATCGCTGTCCACTGCCAGCCGCCCGTTTATCAGTGGCTTCTTTTCACCCTCCAATAAATACTTTCTTACGCGCGGTTTTAGTAAACGATCAGGATGATGGATATAGTCATACCCATAACGCCCTTTGACGCATAATGCCAACCCATTAACCGGCGCATTAGGGTTGGATTGCACACCAATGACTTTATTATTCTTTACCAACAGGTCAAATTGACAGCCCACTCCACAATAGGAGCATGTGGTTGTAACTTTTTTAACTTGATGGGCGCGGGCTGTCCCGTAATTCATCTTGTTCGAAAGTGCGCCAGTTGGGCAGTAGGCCACGCACTGACCGCACGATTCGCAGCGGGCTGCAAGCATGGAGGTATTCGCGCCGGCCACAATGACTTCTTCAAATCCGCGTTTTGCCACACCCCACACATCACGCACCTGGATTTCCGCGCAAGCGGATACGCATCGGCGGCAGAGGATGCAGCGGTTCATGTCCACACGGATGAATGGATTTGGGTCGCTGTCCACCGCATAACGTGTGCCTTTGCTGCCCCACTGCGGTGCGGAGGCTTTATATTCATATGCCAGATCCTGCAATTCGCATTCGCCGCTTACATCGCAGGTAATGCAATCCTGCGGATGATTGGCGAGCATTAATTCCAGGGTCAATTTGCGGTCTTTGTTAACTTTCTCGCTGTGAGTTTGAATTTCCATGCCTTCCCAAACAGGGGTGACACATGCCGCTTGTAAAAACCTTCCGCCTTTGACTTCAACCATGCACATGCGGCAATTCCCTGTGGGGGACAGGTCTTTGTGATAGCACAAGGTTGGGATTTCCACTCCATTTTCATGAGCGGCAGCAAGGATGGTCTTGCCTGGTTGTGTTTGGATGTTATGACCGTTTATCGTTATGTTAATTGTCATGCCTGCCTCATTTACACGTTCATAGGTTTGAAGGTTAAATCTGATCACCTGTCAACGTCTCTGCTTTTGCAAACTCGGCTTCAAAATGCGCCAGCGCGGATTTCATTGGGATTGCGACACTCTGACCCAGGCCGCAAAATGAAGAGTCTTGCATCAGCGCTGCGAGAGTTCTCAATTCGTCCATATCTCCGAGCGTGCCCTCTCCGCTTGCAAGACGATTCAGTATTTCATGCGAGCGCCACGTGCCAACCCGGCAAGGTGTGCATTTTCCACAGGATTCTGCTGTGAAAAAGTGCAGTAATTCCCGCAGGAAAGCCACAGGGGAAACAGTTTGATCGCAAATCAAAAATGAACCTGCGCCGAGTGAAATTCCCTCTTGAGAAGACGCGAAGTCAATCGGGATGTCCAGCAGGCTTTTATCCACGATTGTGCCAGCCGCACCGCCGCACAAAGCGAAATTGAATGTCGAACCCTTTGTCATCCCGCCGCCAAAGTCCTTAATGACCTGGCGCAAGGTCAAACCGAAAGGCGCTTCAAATAACCCGGGATTTTTTACATGTCCCAGCACCATATATACTTTTGTACCGGGAGTCGGATCGGCTGTCAGATTTCGCCACCATTCAGCGCCATTCCTTAGAATATGCGGGACGGCGCAGAAGGTCTCCACGTTATTGACTGCGGTTGGCTGTCCTCGAAAACCATAAGTAGGCGGATAAGGCGGGCGTAACCTTGGTTCGCCGCGCCTGCCTTCCAGTGATTCGATCAGGGCAGTTTCCTCGCCGCAGATGTAAGCTCCTGCGCCGCGATGCACATGGATTTTGAAGGAATAACCGCTGCCGAGAATATTTTCACCAAGCAAGTTCCTTGCTTCGGCTTGTTCAATCGCCCGTTCCAAACGGCGCGCCTGATATTCATACTCCCCGCGGATAAAGATCCACGCTTCCGCTGCACCACATGCATAACCCGTAATGCTGATGCCTTCCAATAATTGATGCGGGTTTGTATCCATCAAAACACGGTCTTTGAAGATCAACGGTTCGGATTCGTCGGCGTTGCAGACGATGTAACGCGGGGTCCGTTTCTCGCTGGCAACGAAACGCCATTTCCGCCCGGCGGGGAAGCCGGCGCCGCCGCGGCCCTGCAGGCCGGATGATTCCACTTCCGCCAGGACAATTGCCGGGTCAGATTGAAGCGCTTTTTTGAGTCCTTCGTAAACTCCATGCCCAAGCGCATCGTCAATTGAGTCAGGATCAATTTTTCCGATCAAGGCCGTCATCACGCGCACTTCGCCTTTGCGTGGTTTCGAGTAATCCGTGGGAACTCCGCGCCAACCTTCGCAAACTTTTTTGGCTTCGCTTGCTTCAACAGGTCCCGCCTGTTCATCTTCAACCAAAACTGCGGGTGCGCGGTCGCACAGGCCCAGGCATGACGAGCGTTCAACGGTATGATCGGGCATCTGGGTTTCCCATTCACCGATCGCTGACAGCGTTCCCGTTGAGGACGACTGAATAGAGGCTCTCTTTAACCAGCACACGGGTCCGTCGCACACACGTAAAACCTTTTTTCGTTCTTCAAGCGACAGCATCGAATAAAACGTCGACATGCCATAAGTTTCATGAGCGGGGAGATGTAAAGCGCGGGCAGCTTCTGTTAGGGTGATTTGGTTTAATTTATGATCCGCGCTTAATTCTTTAAGAACTTCAAGCGCGGCTTCATGTGTTCCGCCGTGACGCTGCGCCAATCTTTCAATTTCAGGATCGGTTGGCTTGTATTGTATTAATTTGTTGGTCATGACGCCTCATTATGAATGTTATCCAATAGCTCATGATTGATTATCGCTTGTTTGCGATTTCTGTGTTAGTCTATTTCTTCATCCTTTGGCGGGACGTTTGTCCTTCAATACCGTGGTAAATATTACAATCAATTGTAACAAAAAAGTGATGGCCAATCCTGGATGGACCATCACTTTTGATTTTATAAACCTACTCTCTGACCGTTTGAATACACATTGAAACGATGTTTCCGCGCATACCCGATCAGCGTAATTCCATACCGCTCTGCCATTTCAATCGATAGCGACGAGGGGGAAGTGCGTGAGATCAAAATCGGCGCGTCGAGCTGCGCGGCTTTTTGCAGCATCTCAGAACTGATTCGCCCAGTTGTGATCAGGATGCGATTTTCAGGCCAGATATTTTTCATCATGCACAGCCCCGCAATTTTATCCAGCGTATTGTGCCTGCCGATGTCATCCGCCGCAACCAAAACCTTTTCGCCGTCGCTTAAAGCGGAGGTGTGCACACCGCCTGTATCCCGGTATAACTCCTGTGACTCAAATAACTTCTCGACCAAATCCATGATCGCCTCAGGTTTGACCTTGAGCCTGTTCTCTCCGAGAGAGATGTTCGGTTTCGCGAGAAGGTCAACAGCAGTGACCCCGCCCGTACAGCCCGAGGTCCTGCGCCAATTTGTCGGCTGCTCCAAATCGTGATTTAGCCACACGTCCACGTTGTCACCATGCTCGCACAAGCGGACATCCACAACATCGTTCATGCCTGGAATGAGACCCTCGTTGTAAAGGAAGCCCACAGACAATGCCTCCAAATTGACAGGCGTGCACATAAATGTGATCCACACCTTGCCGTTCACGGTTAAGGAGACAGGCGTTTCCACGATGGTCTCGGCGTGGTGATGTTCCCATTTGTGGAATTCATATCGATCATATTGAATTGCTTTTTGTGGAAGGATCATTTTCTCTCCAGACACCAATAAAACTTTCAACGTTCAACCTTGAATTAGTTTTCTCGGAATTCCTGTGAACTTTGCCAAATATATCAGGGTCGGCAAGGAAGGCGCCCAGGCAGGCCTCCGTGCAAAAGCGGATCGTCCGCCCGCGATATTCGGCGGACGGGAAATATTGAGGATCAGCATCGCGGTAGATGCGTCCGCACAAGGTGGCGAATATTTTTGGTTTTGTTTTTTCTTCACTCACGCGTCACTCTCCGCGATAAATACTTCAATTGGTTAAAAAATACGCAGCCTGCCATCATTATAAGTCCGACCCGTTTTCCCTGTATATTCCTCAAAATACGGAAAGTCAAGGGGTTCCAGACTGCAATCTTCCAACGATCTTAACGCAATCATGTTTGAAAACGATTTCATCATGCGGCGCTTGCGGCAGTTCACTGGCGAGATCCTGTCCGGGGAAGTGCAGGTTCTCATGCAAGTCCAACCGCCATTTTGGACAATCTGTGACATCGTAGACGATGCCGTTGAAGGCGATAAATTTGCGTGTGCCGCGTTCGCCAGTGTTGCGTTTCAATTCCGCCGGTTGAACAACCCGTTCTGGAATCATGGGACCTTGATCGTGATCCCTTCGGGCAGGTATTGCTGCATGTATTTAAGCAGGGAATAAATGGTCAGGGAAGCCCCGATCCATTCAAGCGATTCTTCGATGCTCGTATATACTGCGTAGGTAAAATTCCTGAGGCCAATCGTGCCGGCAAAGTGGCCGCTGAGCATTTCTCCGCCAATCACGCCGCTGACGTAAATGGCGAGCGGGAAAAAGAAAAGAAATTTGTATTTGTTTTCAAGACGCAGGAAAAAGCGGAGGTAGGCGACTATGAACAGCAAAACAGCGGCAATGCCGGGGATAACCCAGGCAAAATAAAACACCCCGCCATAGCTTTCAAAATTGACAAGGGAGCGCATCGGCTTGATCAATTTTTCATGTATGACCGCGGCCTCATCCATGGATAAATAAAGAAAGATAATAGCCAGTCCGATCCAGTGGAATTTGAATTTATCTTTTATTGCGCTTTTCGATAGTCCTATCATTGCCAGCAATATGGAGGGGATGAAGAGGATAATGGTATTGAAATATGTGGGAACGTTGGCTTCCGAGTCTGTATAGAAGGAGTGCATGAGCAGATCAACGCCGAATTCCTGTATGGCTCCGTGCATGTCAAACGATGTGGGGGAATATTTTAGGTATTGTCCCCAGATGCTTAAGCAGACCAGAAGTACGATGATTGCGAACAGGGTGAATAGAACTTTCTTTGGATTGATTTTGACGGTGGGAGTGGAGTTTTGCATGGGATAGCCTCTTGAGTTTTATTTCAGTATGTGATTATATCTTTCGAAACAGAATCAGGTCCCAGGTCAGTTTGAAGCGGGCACGATCACAGTCCGCACGTCGCCGCTGAAATTTTCCAGGTCGTCCAGCGCCTGGTTGACCGCGTCCGCATCCAACGGGATGGTTTTTGTCACCATCTGGGAGATATCCAAAACTTTTTTGCGCGCCATTTCAACCAGCAGGGGAAGTTCGTGCAAGTGATGATCGTTCGAGCCGATCAACTCGACCTCGTTGCCGAGCAGCTCGTTGTAGGTGTCGATTTCAAGCGGCTGGTTGGCAAGGCCGACGATGACCACGCGTGCCATCACTCCTGCGACCTGAACGGCCTGCTGCATGGTCTGTTGCAGTCCGATCATTTCGATGGCAACGTCCACGCCTTTGCCATGGGTAAGTTTCTTAATTTCAGCGACTGCATCCACTTTCCTTCCATGGATGGGAATTGCGCCATATTGTGCGGCCAGCTTTAATTTGTCTTCATGGATATCTACAGCGTAGACTTCAAGTGCGCCGAAGGCTTTGGCGAGTTGTACGGCGGATTGACCCAGTCCGCCCGCACCGAAGATGGCGACGCGTTCGCCGCCTTTCAGCCTGCTTTTTCGCAAAGCATGAAACGAAGTCGCAGACGCGCACATCAAGGTTGCGCCTTGTTCAAATGGGATTTCGTCTGGCAGTGGAACGGCGTTGCGGGCAGGCACGCAGATATATTCCGCATAGCCGCCGTCCGTGTAATGGCCGAGCATTCGTACTTTTTCACAGAACTGATCGTTGCCGGTGGAGCAGTAATAGCAATCTCCGCAGGTGATATTGTAGTGCAGGCAAACCCTGTCCCCGATCCTTACATTCGTTACCTGCCGGCCGATTCTTTCGACGACGCCAGCAACCTCGTGTCCAAGCGTGAGCGGAACGGGGCGCACAGGCGAAATGCCCGCGCGGTAATGTGCATCTGAATGGCAAATGCCCGCGGCTTTGACCTTTACCAGAATATCCCGCCCGCCGATTTTAGGGATGGAGATTTCCTGCATTTCCAACGGTTGTTTTACGCCAATGAAACGAATGGCTTTCATATTTCTCCTATCCATACTTTTCCGTGATTTTTCGCAGGGTGGTTAGATTACGGGTGGTGCAGGATTCTTTGAGAATTTTCTCGATGAAATTATTGCTGAATACGGATTTATCCCTGTCGCGGCGCAGATTATAAACTTCACGGCCTTTGACGGCAAAATCATCCGCCTCACTCCTAAAGGACAGCAGTTCCTGCTCCGATTTATGATTCGCGTCCTGACTCGTGCGGAGAAAAACGACATGCAAAGTCTCATCCTCCTGGGGTTCGAATGCAGGCTGAGAGGCGATCTTTGCAAGCTTTTCCATCGTCCGCAAAAAAACCTCCACCTTGTACCCCGGGGCTTTTTCGAGCCGCTCTTCGATCTTCGCCTCCAGCATGGCGGACTCCTTCGCTTCGAAGATAACGTTCCCGCTTTGGATATACGTCTGCACATTGGCAAAGCCAAAGGATTCGAATATCTTCTTCAAGGCATCCATTTTGATGATCTTTGTCCCGCCCACATTGATGGCGCGCAGAAAGGCGATGTATTTTTTCATAGAGCGAAGGATTTAGTTTCTGATTTCACAGGCGTGATTATACTTTTTAATTCCATCCTATTCGAAAACGGAATTACTCCGGCCTGGCGGAATGAATTTTTTTCTGTGAAAATTAATATACAGCTTTTGTTAATAACTCAAGCAATTCCCGGGGTGAATGGACAAGAAAATCAGGCGCGGCACGGATTAACATCTCCAAGGTTTGATGTCCCCAACTGACCGCAATACTCTTAGCGCCTGCCTGCCTCGCCGCGCGGATGTCGCTCAACGAGTCTCCCACCATGAACACCGCTTCATTCTCTGCTGCAAATTGAGTCCGCGCCAGCGATATTTTCTCCGTCTTTGACCCCGGCGAATCCACTCCATACACCGCGCGGATACAATCATCCAGCCCATGCTCCGAGAGAAATGTTTCCACATTCTGCGTCGTATTGCCTGTCACAACGCCAAGGATATGACTTGCAGATAATTTCCTGACGACTTCATCCAGTTCTTCGAAGATCGCAGGCGGTGATTTTTTTGCGCCAAACTTCCCTGTACATCTGCGGACAAACTCTCCCACCTGCTGCTCGGGTACTTCGCACGCCCGCCCATACTCCGCAAAGGACATGACTTCAAGGTTGCTCAAGTCGTCCTGTGTTACAACATGCTGTATGCCGAGTTCGCTGCAAGCATCCTGCGCGAATCGTAGCATGTCGCCAAGGGTGTCTGCGAGTACGCCGTCAAAGTCGAAAAGGATTAAAGCCATGGTATATGTAGATGATATTGTTTAATAGCTATATTCTTTCCTAGAACTGACATGTCTCCACGACAGACTTGCGTTCACGGTATTGCGCCCGCATGAGAGTTATGATTGATCACGGGGCGGGCGAGACATGTCAGGTCTTATTCACTCAATCCCATAAACAAAAATCTCCTGTTTTATCAGGAGATTTTTATGTAGACGCAGATTATGCCGTAACCGCAATATATCCCGCCACAGTAACGCTATCAGGAATGGGCAAATTATCCTCCAACAACCCCTGAACGTGCATTTCTACGGCTTCATGCATTTTGCGTTCCGTTTCTCCGCGTGTCTTTCCCGTTGCGACGCATCCCGGCAAATCGGGACAATAGGCCGAGTAATTTCCATTTGCCTTTTCTATAACGATCAGGAAACGATACATTATTTACTGCCTTTCTTCTCTTTCAATTGAGCCTGCTTCAAAACGCTGTTCAATGTTCCAGGGGCCATTTCATCGTTTGGATGTCCTGCAATCGTAACCCGACCAGCCTGTTGGGGATGTTTATACTGCTTGTGACTGCCTTTGGTTGTGACCAAATACCAGCCATCCGCTTCAATGAGTTTAATGACATCCCGAACTTTCATGCAGTGAATTTTAGCACATAATAAAATTGTTTTTTATGGCTTGAACATGTCCGCATAAATCCACAATTGACCATGACCCACGTCCCCGCAAGGATTGATCAAGGCAATGCCGTGCATGAATCACAAATTCATCCTTTTCTTTCCCCAACCCCCAGAAAATCTCCTGTTGGCAAGCAGGATTTTATTGGGCCGATTTCATTTTTTCCGCTTAGGGAGCTGCATTGCCAAAAACGCATCCACCATTGCGGGGTCAAAATGGGTTCCAGACTGTTCTCGAATGTACGTGAACGTTTTCTTTTTCGTCCATGCCTTGCGGCGGTAGGGGCGATCCGATGTGAGCGCGTCGTACACGTCCACTATGGCAAATAGGCGCGCCGCCAGAGGGATTTGTTCGCCTTTCAAGCCGCGCGGATAGCCCGTGCCGTCCCATTTTTCGTGATGGCAATAGGGAATATCCAGCGCGGGTTTCAAGTAGGCGATAGGCGAAAGCATGTTGTAGGCGAATTGGGGGTGACTTTTCATAAGGATCCATTCCTCCTCGGTCAGTTTGTCCACCTTGAGCAGGATGAGGTCGGGGACGCCGATCTTGCCGATGTCGTGCAGGAGCGCGCCGCGCCGCGCGTGAACGATCTCCTCATGGCTCATGCCGATGGCCCGCGCCAATTGTTCGGTCAGTTTGGTTACGCGCTGGGTGTGTCCTTCAGTTTCCTTATCGCGCAAGTCCATGGCTTGCGACCAGCCCTCAATGGTCGCGTCGTATGCCTGCAGCAGGTTGATATTGGAGCGTTCCAGGCCTTGAAACAGGCTGGTATTATCCATGGCGATAGCGGTCTGCCCCGCCAGGGTCTCGAGGAAGTCCAGCCATTCATCATTGCCTTCAGGCGCGGCGCGATGAAAGACCTCCAGAACGCCAAGCACCTGTCCCTTGGCGATCAAGGGGATGGCGTGGTAGGTTTTGAAGCCTTCACTTGCGAGCAGGCCGGCGCGCGCAAATTCCGCGCCTGTGGCGGACAGGTCTGCAATATGCGCGGGGCGTCGTTCCAACGCGGCGCGCCCGGCGTGTCCCTCGCCCAATCGCACCAGGCTTTTTTCGATGGTATGTGTTCGAAAACCCCGCCCGGCGGCGTATTCCAGCGTTTGGGTGTGCGGGTCGAGGCGCAGGATGCAAGCCGCGTCGATTCCCAATTGGTTGACGATCTCATCCAGCGCGACGTTGAAGGTGACGCGCAGGTCGGTGCTGCCGCTGATGGCCATGTCAATGTTCCGCAGGGACTGGATGCGTGTCAGGCGCTGGCGCGTTTCTTCGAACAGGCGGGCGTTCTCCAGCGCACTGGCGGCCTGGTTGGCCAGCGTGACCGTTAAGCGTTCATCCGCTTCACTGAACGCGTTTTCCTCTTCGCTCTCGATGCTGATCACGCCGATAGTGCGTTCGCCGATTATTATCGGCACATAAAGGCCGGATTGCAGTCCGGGAAACGTTTCGACATAACGCGCATCGTTCATCAGATCGCTGGTGCGCACGCTCTGGCCGCGTTCAATCACCCAGCCGCTCAGGCCCCGACCTTTTTTTGCGATGCTTGTTTTGAAGTGTTCTTCAACCGCACGTTTTTCCTGTTCCGATCTCAAGCCGGGTTGATTGAAAGCCAGCAGTTCGAGCGTTTCATCCTGCGGGTGATACAGGCGGACAGAAGTATGATGCCAGCCCAGATTCTGATCCAGCAGATCAATAATCCTTTGCGCGATTTCCTTTGGCTTCAACGACAGGCTGAGTGCGAGACCGCTTTGGTATAGCACCTCCAATTCACCCAGACGCTGACGGATTTGTTCCTCCGCCCGCTTGCGCTCAGTGATGTCCAACAAGGACACAACTATGCGGGCTTCTTCTTCTTCTTCTTCTTCTTCTTCTTCTTCTGCAAGAAACATTCTTGCGATATTAAACTCAAGCAAAAGTTCATTGCGTTGAGCAGGATCGGTTTTCATAACTTCGCTCCTATGCTGTTTCCTTTGGGTAGTTGTCCGTAATGTTGTTTGAAATTTTTCAGCAGTTCTTTTTCCAACCTGATGTGCTCCACAGTAAGATGGTAACTGATGCAGACGTTGTCATTGTGAAGAAATTCCGCGATGAGTTTATTCTTTAACGATCTCCCGGTATAATTCGTGGCGCGGCGGCGCAGATCCTTGGAGCTGCCAATGTAGATCACGTGACTGCTGCATTTCGAGTAACGGTTCTTCGATGAACCACGTAATTCATAAACTCCCGTTTCATTTGGGATTCGATTACAGGCTTTCGAGATCAGCGCGATCGGGTTACTGAATGAAATACCTTTTGGGTAGTAGCACGCACGCCGTTCCATATAGTTAGGGATGGATAGCAGTTTTCTGCATTCACAAATGATTCGCACTGAAATATGGATGTCATATTGCTCCCGCAGGGAAGTTTGAACGTTCTTATCGGTGAGCGCTTCATCGGATTCGTCAATGATACTTTTAATGACAGTTCCATAGAATCTTCTCCTGGAACTGAAGAGCCTTTTCAAACTCACAATCCTTCCATCCAGAGTCTGGAGCGCCAGGGCTGAGACCAGCCTTGAAAGTCTCGATTCATCAAGCCTGGGACACGGGAACAGTGAAAGGAATTGCTTGAACGTCAAAGGCTTGATATCCGATTCTTTTCCACTCTCCCAAAACTTCCGCTGAAACTCAAGAATTCCACGGACAATGTGTTCTGAGAGCTCATTTCTTGTATTAATAAATTTGACGACGATCCCACTTGCGGAGCTGTTCGTCTCAGGTATGGGGTAACGCTTCAACAACCGCTCGTCTGCTATCTCCAATCTCAAGACTCCATTTGTCGGAATGACCTTCGCATAAAAATAGGGGGGCCTTCCCTGGCGACTCTCCGCTCCATTCAATTTCCGCTCGATGAACGATATGTATTTCACTAAAGGCATTTTAAGTATTTTCGACAAAGTTATTTTTGCTATCGTTGAGCCATGCAAGGGAGATGATTTCTTTTCATTCACTTTCATTCACTCTTTTTTGGAATATGTATCTCTCTAGTATTTCCACTGAGAATTTTGCTGCGCAATTGCTGAATGATTTCATCAGCAAGTTCCTGTTCTGCATACCCAAGCCGCGGCGCATACTTTTGGAGGATATCATCGAACACCTTGTTTTGCTTCAGGAGATTCAGTGATTCTGTGAGTACGAGAACCCCTTCGGGAACGAATTGAAAAATATTTTCGATCACGGCTTTGTGATGTTCCTCCTTTTTCCGCAGCGTCTCCTCCGCCTGCCTGCGCTCGGTGATGTCGCGAACGATTGCCTGGAGAATAAACTCGCCCCCGATGGAAACGCGATTTAGGCTTACCTCAGCATAAAAAGGTGTTCCATCCAGATGGGTGTGGAGCCACTCAAATAACTGTGGTTCGCCTGCAAAGGCAGCCTCAATTTTCTCTACGGCCGATTTACCGGAAAAACTGCCGTCGGGCTGCTGTTCAGGCGAAAAATCAACGGGTGAATGGCCGATGATCTGGTCTCTTGAACATCTGAAGATCTTCTCTGTAGTAGCATTGCAATCCAGGAAGGTGGTGTGGTTCAAGGTGAAGATCGCATCGTTGGCGGAATTGAACAAGGTTTTGAACTTCTCCTCACTCTCCCGCAGTGCATCCTCCGCCCGCTTGCGCTCGGTGATGTCGCGCATGATGGTGGCATGGAAATCGGCGGTTCCGTCCGGTCTTTTGGGAGCAACAATCACTTGCAGTACAGGAATTTCCCGTCCATCGCGGGTGAGGAGAGCGGTTTCATCTCTCCAAATACCATCGCGGAGCGCTGTCGGGATCCCTTCGTTCAGGACAAGTGCGCGCGCCCACTCGGGGTGAACGTCGGCGATCTTGATATTCGGAATGTCCTCATCCTCGCCGATCCCTAACATCTGCCTACCGCCTTTGTTGAGATATAGCGGGCGCCCGTCCAGATCGGCAAAGGCAACAAAGTCAGAGGTCGCTTCAATAATGGCAGTCAGTCGTGCCTGGGTTTCCTCCGCTATTTTGCGCTCGGTGATGTCGTGATAGTTGACGACAATTCCACGGACGCTGGGTTCGGCAAGCAAGTTCGTGCCAACGGCTTCTATCCAGCGCCACGTTCCGTCACGGTGCCGCAAACGAAATTGCTCGCGAGGATGCAAACTCGCGTCTTGGATAAATTGAGCGAATCGGCTTTGGACACGATCCAGATCGTCGGGATGTATCAATTGAAAGAGACTCTGACCCAGGAATTCGCCAGAAGCATAACCCAGAGTGGGATCAGCCGATGGGCTTTCATACAATAGCGTCCCATCGGCTGCGACTATCGAAACTTCATCTGAACTGTTTTCGACGAGCGCGCGGAAACGTTTTTCGCTTTCGCGCAGCGTCTCTTCCGCCTGCCGTTTCTCATCGCGCAGTTTCTTCGCTTGCAGTGCGCGCGCCACCGCCGGCCCCAGGCGCGTCAGGCGGTCTTTGAGCAAATAGTCCGCCGCGCCCTGCTTCATGGTTTCCACTGCCACTTCCTCGCTGATTGAGCCGGTGGCGACGATGAACGGAATGTCCAGCCCGCGCTCCCGCAACAGATGCAGCGCGCGCATGGCGTCGAACTGCGGCAGAGTGTAGTCAGCGAGGATGAGATCAGGTGCCGGGTCGAGGTGGGCAAGATAGTCCGCCTCAGTCTCCACCCGCTGCCAGGCGGGTTCGAACCCGGCGCGCTGCAGTTCATACAGCATCAGTTCGGCATCGGTCAGCCGGTCTTCGAGAATGAGAACGCGAAGGGGAGTGTGGATTGCGGATTGCGGAGTGTTGATTGCGGATTGGCTATTCATGGTCTCGTTCCCGAATCCTTTCTCGCTCTGGCAGTCTTGATTGACGACACGCTGATCGCCACAAGTTCATCAGCTTCCCGCATAAGGGATTCAACCATTGCTTCATCTCCTCTTGCTTGTCCATCTCATCCACTCAATTGATTGCGGATTGTAGATTGCGGAATGCGGAATTGTTCAATCTGAAATCTACAATCTACAATCTACAATCACAGCGCCGGCGGCTGGTTGAGCAGTAGCCAATACAGCCCCAACTGCCGCACGGCTTCGGTGAACTGCTCAAAGTCCACGGGCTTGACGATGTAACTGTTGACGCCCAGGTTGTAACTCTCAACGATGTCGCGATCCTCGCGCGAGGAGGTGAGCGCCACCACCGGGATCGCCCGCGTGCGCGGGTCGGACTTGATTTGCCGCAGCACCTCCAGCCCGTCCACTTTTGGCAATTTCAGGTCGAGCAGAATCACCTTCGGGCCGTTCCCGATGCTGCGCGACGCATACGCGCCGGTGCAAAAGATAAAGTCGAGCGCCTCGGCTCCATCGCGTACGACTTCAATATGATTGGCAATGTTGTTCTTCTTCAGGGCGTGGAGCGCCAGTTCGACATCGTTGGGATTATCTTCGACCAAGAGAATTTCGACGGTTCTATCTTGCATCGCTGCCTCCTTATTACTTGCTGGTTGTTGAGCAAAACGAGAAAACCCCGTTTCGCTTTATGCTTGCATTTGCTCCGCAATGGATGCAATTCCAAATCTCCGCCGAATGATCCCCGGCGGGAGATACGCGAACAAAATCCCCAGCGCCGCGCCCAGCCCAATCAAGCGGCTGACAATCTGCCACCAATCTTCCTGGGACAAACCTGTCACCGAGGCAACAAACGCGCTGCCGAACCAAAGAATGATACACCACGAGACGAGCAAAACACGATAACGCTGCGTCGCTTCGCGTACGCGGAAAAAAAGCGTGAAATACGCGAGCGCAGCCAGAATCTGCGGGAACACGAGCAGGACGAGCACCAGCGAAAAAAAGGGCCCCGTGATTGGATGAGCGTAAACAAGTTGAGTGGTCCAGCGTGTGATCTCCACGCGGGCCGGATCGCCCGCGGTGATGGAATAAACCAGCAGGACGTAATAGAGGAAATAGAAAATTGTGAGCGGGACCAGGAACCGCTGGCTGCCCGTGAAGAGATAGACGAGATAGTAGAGCAATCCCCACAGCGCGATGCAGATGAGCAGGAGGTTGACGTACGTCAGCGCAACAAAGAGCGGAAGAGATACAATGTTGAACGCGCCCAGCAAATGCAGGAAACCGCTCACCAGCGTGGTCGCGGCGAGACAGTACCACCAAAGACCGAACAACTGCCAGGCGAACTGCGCGCCCGGGTTGGAAATCGTCCGCTGGCGCAGGCGCGCGGCCACATAACCGTAAATTGCCGCCGAAACCACAGAAAAGAGTGCGCTAATCAAGTGCGTGATTTGAAACATCATTGTCTCCTATGCTTGTCAGACCAATTCCCGCGCGCGTTCCGCTACTTCATCCACTTTCTCGATGACCTGCGGAGGCGCTTCGGGTTCGACAAATGGCAGTGAGAAATAAAACGCGGCGCCGTCATCCACCTGACTCTCCGCCCATACGCGTCCACCGTGCCGATGAACAATTCGCTGAATAATCGCCAGCCCCACCCCCGTGCCTTCGTAATCTTCGGAACGGTGTAAGCGCTGAAAGATGCCGAAAAGTTTGTGAGCATACATCATATCGAAGCCGACGCCGTTGTCTTTGACGAAAAACACCTGTTCGTCGTTTTCCTTTTTCCAGCCGATTTCGATACGCGCCGCCTCGCGTTTGCTCGTGTACTTGATCGCGTTGGACAGCAGGTTGATCCAAACCTGTTTCAGCAGGTTCGGATCGGCCTGACATTCGGGCATTTCGCTGACCGTGAACTCAACCTGCCGCCCGTTCGTCTCTGCGCGCAGTTCGTCAAGCGCCCGGTGAATCAGCGCATCCGTTTTCACAGATTGTTTCTTAAGTGGTTGGCGGCTTAGGCGCGAGAAGGCAAGCAGGTCATCCACCAGGTTTCCCATTTGCCTGGTGTTGTCACGCACTAATTTTAGATAGCGCAGGGCTTTGGGGGCGAGTTGCGGCGCGTGCTCTTCCATCAGGATGCGCGAAAATCCATCTATTGCACGCAGCGGCGCGCGCAGATCGTGCGAGACCGAGTACGAGAACGCCTCCAGTTCTTTGTTGGCGGCTTCGAGTTCAGTTGCCCGGCGGTCCAAGTCCTCGTTCAGTCTATTGACCGCATCCTCTGCCCGCTTGCGCTCGGCATCTATACGATCTAGTGAACGGGCGGCGGCCAGAACCGCGAAGAGGAAAACGGTGATGACGAGCAAAGTGTAAAGGGCCGACTCGAACGCGGGATCGTAAAGCCCGGCCTTTACACCTGCAATGACCACCAACTCCAGCAAGATTGGAAACCCGACAGCGACAAAGAACAGTCGGCGTGCGATCATGCCGCCAAGGTCTGCACTGGTGAACAACGCCATCGGACCTCGCTCCGGACGTGCACATAGGACGCCGATACAGACCACGAGAAAGGCCGTCGCTGTATGCAGCGCCATAGCGGTGAGGGAGGCGATACCACCGTACAGGGTCGAGATGCCATAAACATAGCCGACCAATGCTAGTAAGGCGAGAGCGCCTTCGATGAGGATGAGGTACTGTGCCGGAGGATGACCGCGACGAGTCTCCACATCCAACAGCAGCAAGGCCAGGCCAGTGATCAAGAAATTCAGTGCGGTATTAGCCGCCATCCTCCCAGGAAAAGTCGTTTGCACGGCGCCCGGCGCTTCTTTGAACAGCAGTTGATCAATGCCCAGGTTCCAGCCGGAGAGGTACTCGATTAGCGTGAACATCCCTACCAGGACGACGAACAAGGCAAACACATTGGCGATACGGCGTTTCCACTTACCTTCCCTCTCTCCCTGCGGGAGTCTGGCAGGAAGAGAGCTCAACTGTAGCAGCCACAGCGATATGCCGATCAGGGCAAAAGCCGCCGCCGTGTTCGCTTTCATCGTCACAAGTCCCGGCAGAATACTCTTCAACAACGTGACGTTAAATATCCAGCCGATAAGCACAGTAACGCCAACGGCAAGGACAATCATACTGGCGGCTGCTGAAATGGATTTGAATAAGGAGACGAGGCGGGAATCAGATTGCAGGATCATTTTGGAATCCATTCTCAAGAACTCCTCCGCTGCTTTGGGTCAGCAAGATGGCCAACGTACCCGACTGAACGGCGGCCGCACCGATAACGGCAAAAGCGACGACAAACGGTTGCCATGTGTAGCAAAAAAGATTCTTCGGATCCATACATGCTCCCACCCAAGACCTGCTATGAACCTACACCGTCCTTGCACCGCCCGGATATTTCCAGCCGCTCGCCCATTTGCCACGCGGCATTTGGGGATGTAGAAAATTTGTGGATGTGGGCGCGGCGGATTGCGGATAAATCCGGCGGCAGGAGAATCGCAAGCGACTTCGGAAGCGTTATTTCCAAAGGTTTGTTCAGCGCCTTGATTGAAGAGAATAATATTCTGATCTTCATCCACAGCAATAATAGCATCATGCCCAGTTGGATGATGGCTGAAGAAATATTGTCCGCTTCTGCCGGGGCTTTCGCGCTCTTGCGTTTTGTAGGCTTTTCCATAAGGGTTATTCCTATTATTGACGGTAGCTAGACCTCCGCCTTCAAGCCGTCTATACGATATTCTAAATATAAGACTATATGCCATATTTGACAATAGCTATCTCATTACTATTTTAATAATGACCCCGGACGATTGGGGATAATTCGGTTAACACAATACGGTTTCTACTGCCTGACCGTTCCTCAGACCTTGACCACAACCCGCGCCTTCGTATCCATCCGCTTATCTGCTAAAAAACCGTAGACCAAAGTCCGTTGACCCGCCCAACCCCGCAAACAAAAATCTCCTGGTTGAGCGCAATTAAATCATGCTATACTCGCCTCGCGATGAAGATATATCTTGATACTTGTTGTCTAAATCGTCCATTTGATGACCAAAGCCAGGAACGGATTCGACTTGAAACAGAAGCAATGATGATTATTCTTGTCAGAATGTCTCGCAAGGAATGGACATGGCTTGGAAGTCAGGCTTTGGAAATTGAAATTGACCGTGCACCTGACGTGGAACAGCAGTCACGCTTAAATAGAATTGCAGATTTTATTGGGCAATCTGTCGGAATTGGACAAAAGGAACTTAAACGCGCAGGCGAACTTGAAGAACTTGGTTTTGTAGGTTTTGACGCGGTTCATCTGGCTTGCGCAGAAAGCGGTAATGCCGATGTATTTTTATCAACCGATGACCGCTTGCTTAAACGGGCAAAACGACTTTCCAAAAAGATTCGCGTCAAGGTAATGAATCCTTTGGATTGGTTACAGGAGATGATCTAATGAATATACAGGCAATGACCCCTCAACAAATCCGCACCGCTGGCTTGGCGGCGCTTTCCCGTGAACTGGGTCTGGTTGGAATGATCCGTTTCATGCAGCAATTTGAAATGGGACAAGGTGATTATTCCAAAGATCACCACGATTGGCTGGATCAATACAGCGTGGCTGATATTGCCAAAATGATTCAAGAGAAGAAAACTGGAAGCGGAAATCACATCCGCAATCGTAAAAAACTCCTGCCAAAGAAATCTGCGTGAAACAGAGAAATTGGCAGGGAGATTATGAAGAAACGCCAATCCAAAGCAAAATGACAAAAAGCCCTCGTCAATGGACGGGGGCTTTTACAAGGATTTCTGAAGTCGAGATTTCTCTGCGCCCTGCCCTCATCCGCTACGCGAAGCGATCCGTTGACAAAAATCCGTTGACCACCCAACCCCACAAACAAAAATCTCCTATCCGCAGGCTGCAGGTTTATGAGGATACTTCATTCCAAACGCACACGTTGGTTGAGTAGGCGGCGGGACTCATCCTATTCATAAAAAACCACTTGACCTCCGCCGCCGTATCGAAACCACCACTCCAACCCCACAAACAAAAATCTCCTGCGGGGGCAAGAAACTATCCAGATTTTGAAATTATGAAAACTCCAAGAATTATAAGAATGGTCTATGGCTAATAACAATTTCTGGGTCATTATTTCCTGATTTCTTCAAAATTATTTTAGCGAGTTGGTAGGCGGACTTATGTTCTTTTTTGAAATTCTTTAACCGCTTATTAAATTCTTTTTCATCGTAAATTACGTCTGCACCATAGATGTACAAATAGGGAATTTGAAGACGATTTTCCGACTCCGTAATAAATATGGCCGATAATCCAAAAATATATCCATCAATATATGATACATCATAATATGCTTTAGATTTCATATACCTTGGCCTAATTTTGTATTCATAATCTTTTATCATAGAGTATATTTTTAATGCATCGTGAGATTTGCCTTGTTTTGAATTGTACAACAAATACTCGAAGCCATGTCTAAGACCATCTTGATAAGCAATTGTGTATACCAAGCCGGGATACTCAACCATGCTTCTGTTCTTTAAGACAAAATGTTTTTGATAATTTATCACTAAATCTCTGGCTGAAGCGACATAAGCTAATGATGGATTGTCGATAACGAATTTATTCTCGACAAAGTGGTGTCGAAGAATAGATAGGAAATAAGCGGCATCAGTACTTATAACTGTAGAGTTGAATTTTTCGAACTTGATGTCTTGCGGATCGTCAAGCGTTACTATATAAGATTTAGGAAGTACATCCTTAAGCTCTTTTTTGAGGAAATTATAAATTTTGTTGAAATTGAAATCTCTAAACGAATAACCTACAAATAAAACTGTCTTTGTTGCTAAAATTGTTTTTAGACAACTTCCAATAAGGCCGTTTTGCAATTCTTTATAACAATTATCATAATCTTCTTTTGATGCAATGATTGAGCCGTAGTTATTGATAGATCCATGGATCTTGAAAACCTTCCTATCAGGCATATTGTAGAAAGCAAAATCGCTCGGAGTTACGATTGGTATCGCTCCACACTCCCTCTCAAAATAATCGTCCCAGTTTGTTGTTATTATTGTCTTAATGATCCAGAGCGGGGAGAGCTCATTGTGAAATCTTGTGGCCAATCTGTACAATTCAGGATACTGGTGCACATAATCAAAGCGACTTCTTAATAATTGGAGAAACTTTTGTCTTCCGTTACTTTGATAACAATATCTACTAACAAGGTTGGGAAAATCAATCTTCTCATTTTCTTCAACGCCAAGTTCATCGCGCAATTGCTCGTATAAAGTATATTTGAAAACCTGTTTGCTTTCTGTGCTAATGCCTGCGCCTGCAAAAACTACAAGATTATCATTTTTTGCTGCATCAATTATTTCTGTGGGAAATACGAATGGAAGCTTGTTTTTACAGATAGAACAATTGCAATTTGGGGTATTTAAGATGCTTTGTTTCATAAATTTTGCCCTGTTGTTTGTTATTAACCGCTTGAAATATTAGATAGTTAGTGAAGTGCTATTAAGTTTTATGCCATCTTGCTTTTTGGTAAAGTATATCTCGCTTTCAGGTATTACTTAGAAGACAATCGGACATTAACCCCTTATAATTACCCTGCAATCGAAAATCCTAAATCAAACCACGAGCCTGCCATGACCCAACTCATCGAATGCATCCCCAACTTCTCCGAAGCGCGCCGACCCGAAGTGATCGACCAGATCGCCGCCGCCATCACCTCTGTCGAAGGCGCGCGCCTGCTTGACCGTTCCTCCGACCTCGACCACAACCGTACGGTGCTGACCTTTGCGGGTCCGCCCGAAGCTGTGGAGGAGGCCGCCTTCCGCGCCATCAAGACCGCCGCCGAACTGATCGACCTCAACCAGCATACGGGCGCGCATCCGCGCATCGGCGCGACGGATGTTGTGCCATTTGTTCCGTTATCCAATGTCACTATGGACGAATGCGTTGCACTTGCCAAAAGGGTAGGTCAACGCGTCGGAAGCGAACTCGGCCTGCCCGTCTATTTGTATGAAGCGGCGGCCACTCATCCAGAAAATACAAACCTCGAAAATATCCGCAAGGGTCAATACGAAGGACTCAAGACTGAGATCGAATTAGACCCAAACCGCAAGCCCGATTTCGGTCCCGCAAAACTTGGCGCGGCGGGAGCCACCGTCATCGGCGCGCGCGCTCCGCTGATTGCCTTCAATGTTTATCTCACCAGCGACGATGTCAGCATTGCCAGGAAGATCGCCAAAGCCGTCCGTCATTCATCGGGCGGGTTTCGTTACGTCAAGGGGCTTGGCCTGCTCGTGGATGGCCGCGCGCAGGTCTCGATGAACCTCACCAATTTTCACGAAACACCGATCCCGCGCGTGGTCGAAACCATTCGACGCGAAGCCCAGCGCTATGGCGTCACCATTCATCACAGCGAACTTGTTGGATTGATCCCGCAGGAAGCATTGGTGGATGCGGCGGTCTGGTACACCCAATTGGATCAATTCGATAAAGGGCAAATCTTGGAAGCGCGACTCTTTTCTCCTCTCCCTCAGGGCGAGGGCGCTTCATCCTCCGCCGGTAACTGCCCCTCTTTCATTGAAGAATTAGCCGCCCCGACGCCGACTCCCGGCGGCGGTTCTGCGGGGGCCTATGCAGGCGCCATGGGCGCCGGTCTTGTCGCCATGGTTGCGGGACTTACCATGGGTAAAAAGAAATATGCCGAAGTTGAAGCTGAAATGCAAGCCATCCGGGCCGTGGCTGAAAATCTTCGCAAGGAACTCACTCTGGCCGTGGGCGATGATGCTGCGTCTTTTGAAGTTTTGATGGCAACCTTCAAAATGCCAAGAGACACCGATGAACAAAAAACCACACGGAATACCGCGATTGTCCAGGCCACGCTCAATGCTGCGCACATTCCTCTTCACGTTGCTGAAGACGCCGTCAAAGTGATGGAGCTGGCCCTCAAATGTGCCAAAGATGGGAACCTCAATGCCATCAGCGATTCCATGTCAGGCTTCGCCATGTCCCGCGCTGCGCTGACAGCCGCAGGTTATAACGTGCGCATCAATATCAACTCCCTCGAAGACAAAGCGCCCGGGGAGAAGATGCTGGAAGAATTAAAAGACCTGGAAAAACAGGCCGGCAAACTCGAAAAAGAGATCCGCCAGGTAATGAAAGAACGAGGCGGAATTTAGGTCTGATTTGGACCTTGAAGTTATGAAAATTAAATTTTCTTTTTCTGAGATTGCCATCGTCAAATTGGTCTCCCTGCTGACCGCCGCCATGGGCGTTGTAAACGTCCTTTCGGCAGTCACTCCCTCTCTCAAAGACAGGTTGAAGCTGCTGGAGCAATATTCCCCATTTGGCATCAGTCGCGGTGGGCATCTCACCTCGGCGCTGGCGGGTTTTGCGCTTTTATTGCTGGCCGTCAGTCTCTGGCGGCGCAAATACATCGGCTGGATTCTAACTGTAACCATCCTCTGCATTTCCATTCCGACTCATCTCATTAAAGGATTGGATTATGAAGAAGCGACTCTGGCGGCTTTGACTCTCATCCTGCTGATCCTTACCCGCCGACATTTTCAAGCGCGTTCAGATGCCCCCTCGGTTCGCGCCGGCCTTTTGGCCGTACTTGTCTCCCTGGGTTTTACCCTGGCTTATGGAGTCTTGGGTTTCTTCCTGCTTGACAGACATTTCCAGACCAATTTCGGTTTTTGGGATGCCGTGCGCCAGACCCTTGTCATGTTTTCCGCGTTCTACGACCCTGGCTTGCAGCCGATCACTGGCTTTGGAAAATATTTTGCCGATTCGATCTATATGGTCGGCGCAGCCACGGGCGTATATGCACTCTTTATGCTCCTGCGTCCGGTATTGACCCACCTGCTTCCTTCGACAGATGAGCAGTCGCGTGCCTGGGATATTGTCCGCGCCTACGGTAAAACTTCATTGGCGCGTTACACTCTTTTTAATGACAAACTGTATTTTTTCAGCCGCGATGGTTCTCTAATTTCCTATGTGATCGAAAACCGTGTGGCTTTGGTCCTTGGCGACCCCATCGGCCCGCACGATGATATCGCAGCCGCTATCGCAGCTTTCAAAAATTTCTGTGCATTCAATGATTGGATACCGGCTTTTTATCAGGTTATGCCCGCCGCCCTTGAAGCATATAAGTCGCTTGGGTTTGATGCTCTTCCCCTTGGTCACGAAGCGAGCGTTGACCTATCCACATTCATATTGGAAGGCAGTGAAAACAAAAACGTTCGCAATGCCTGCAACAAAATGCTTCGGAATGGATACAAAGCTCTTGTTCAGGAGCCGCCTCATTCAGCCCGTATGCTGCGCGAACTCCGCGCGATCAGCGATGATTGGCTGTCCACTCGTGGAACAAAAGAGATGGGCTTCTCCCTGGGTTGGTTTGATGAGCAATATCTCAATACCTGTCCCATTCTGCTTGTCCGCGATGGGGAGGGTTTTATTGACGTCTTTTCCAATATCGTGACTGAATTTCAGGCAAACGAGGTGTCTGTGGATCTGATGCGCCACCGCAGTTATTCCGAGAAGGGCGTCATGGATTTTCTGTTCGTTTCCCTTTTTCAATGGGCAAAAGAGCGGGGTTTTGCTTCATTCAACCTTGGCTTGAGCGCATTTTCTGGAATAGGGGAGAACCCCAAAGACCCTGCACTCCAACGCAGCATACGTTTTATTTATGAGAACATGAATCGCTTTTATAATTTCAAAGGCTTGCACGCCTTTAAGGAGAAATATCATCCAACCTGGTCGCCGCGCTACCTGGTTTATCCAGGCGCAGTGAACCTGCCATCTGTAAGTATTTCCCTGTTGCGCGCCAATTTTCGCAACAATACTATTATCCCTCTTTCATCGAAAAGTTAGCTGCCCCTGCGCCAAATCCATATCCGTTGCGGCCCTCTCCGCCCAGGTTGTCCAATATTCATGAAGCTAATCCCGCTTTATCTATTCCTAGAGCTTTCACTGCTCTCCGCCTGTGTGTTGGTTCGAGCAGGGCAAGGATCCTCGGTTGAAGCGCCGGGCTTTACCGTGCAGGCGACTGGTACTCCACCAATCCTTTTGCCAACGCCACTCCCTGTGCCAACCACGAACCCGGTCACATGTGACCCTACTGCTGAAGATTTCTGTATCGTGGACGGAAATTTTGTTTTCCAAAACCCTCTTGGACCGGATTCTGCCTCTGCTATTGCGCGTAGCTATGCCTATGGTTCGACCAACGAGGGACGGCGCGATCCTCATCATGGCGTGGACATTGAAAGTGAGGAAGGCTCCCCGATATTTGCTTCTGCGGCCGGCGTGGTGATATTTGCTGGCCCGGATCGTGAACAGGCATTCGCCTCATGGAAAAATTATTATGGCAATGTGGTGGTGGTCCGGCATGGGGATGGTCTATATACTCTTTATGGACATTTGTCGCAGATATATGTTTCTGAGGGAGGGCGAGTGAACGGCGGGGATCTCATTGCAGCTGTCGGGCATACCGGTGTTGCCCTGGGCAGTCATCTGCACTTTGAGGTGCGCAGCGGGGGCGATGGACAGGATTACTACTCCACGGAAAACCCCGAGCTGTGGCTGGCTTTACAAGACGGCATGGGCGCGTTATCCATCACACTAGGTACGAATAAGGGTCACAAAGTTCAGCGGAACCTTGTGATATGGCGATATTTTCCCGATACGAATACCCCGCAGGAGATCTACTATGCTTCCACCTATCCAAAGGGTTTCGAACAAAATAAGGAAGATTGCGTATTGAGCAACCTGCCGCCTGGACGCTATCGAATTGCTTTCACAGATTCTATGGGACTGCATGAGCGCGTGGTAAATGTGGAGGCAGGCAAACTGACGCAGCTTGTTTTTGATGTGAATTAGGTGTTCTAAATTCATATCACCCCGAATTTTTTTAAATGAGCAAAGCAAAAAAGAACCCCGAGTCATTAAAAAATCTCGGGGTTTTGAAGCGCTGCTAGCTATTCTCTATTCCTCTAAAGTTGAAATATCGCCTTCGGGCAATCCCTGCGCCCTGGCCTTCAACACGCGGCGCATGATCTTACCGGAACGTGTCTTTGGGAGTTTGTCGAGGAATTTCACGTCTTCGGGCCGTGCGATGGGTCCCATGTGAGTGGCGACGTGCTGGCGAAGTTCTTCGGAGAGTTCAGGCGAGGGAGCAAAGCCGGAACGTAACAGAACAAAGGTGTGGATCGCATGGCCTTTGACATCGTGGGGGAGACCGATCGCCGCGGCTTCCGCAACGGCAGGGTGGCTTACCAGTGCAGATTCAACTTCCGCGGTGCCGAGGCGATGACCGGAGACTTTGATCACATCGTCCACGCGGCCGATGATCCAGAAGTAGCCATCCTTGTCACGCTTGGCTGAATCACCTGTGGTGTACTTGCCGGGGTTCTTAGACCAGTATTGATTCACATAGCGTTCATCGTCGCCATAGATTGTGCGCAACATCGCGGGCCACGGATTTTTCAAAACGAGATAGCCTTCTTCTCCATCCGCCACTGGTTCGCCCTGTTCGTTGACGATCTCCGCCTCCTGTCCAAAGAATGGACGTGTGCCAGAGCCAGGCTTGAGCGGCAAAGTTGGAGTGGGCGTGATCATGAACATGCCCGTCTCGGTCTGCCACCAGGTATCCATGATCGGGCATTTCTCCTTGCCAATGACGCGGTAATACCAGCGCCATGCTTCAGGGTTGATCGGTTCGCCGACCGTACCGAGCAGCCTGAGGGAGGAAAGATCGTGCTTGTTGGGCCACGCCTCTCCAAAACGCATCAATCCGCGAATGGCGGTCGGCGCGGTGTAGAGTATGGTAATCCCAAAACGTTCCACGCATTGCCACCAGCGATTTGGATACGGGAAGGTGGGTCCGCCTTCGAACATGAACGAGGTCGCGCCGTTGATCAATGGGCCATACACAATGTATGAATGCCCCGTCACCCAGCCCGGGTCAGCCGCACACCACCAGCGGTCTTCCTCTTTGAGGTCGAAGACATATTTGAGCGTTGTATATGTGCCGACCATATAACCGCCATGCGTGTGCAGGATGGCTTTCGGCTTGCCTGTTGAGCCCGATGTGTAAAGGATGTAGAGTGGATCCTCCGCATCCATTACCTCGGTGGGGCATTTACCGTTGGCGATGGGAAGCGCGCACATGTCGTGATACCAGTGATCGCGGCCGGCCTCCATCGAAACCTCGTGGCCGATTCGTTTGACGACGATCACGTTCTCCACCGACGGGCAGCGTTTGAGCGCGTCGTCCACGGTGCGTTTGAGTTCCACAACCTTGCCGTTGTTGTAACTTCCATCCATCGTAATGACGAGCTTGGAATGGCTGTCTTCGATGCGGCCCTGTAAGGAGTCGACCGAGAACCCGCCGAAGACCACCGAATGGATTGCGCCGATCTTCGCGCAGGCCAGCATGGCGAACGCGATTTCGGGGATGCGTCCCATGTAAATGGTCACGCGGTCGCCTTTGACAACGCCCATGGATTTGATGATATTCGCCATGCGGCTGACTTCGCGGTTCATCGAATAATAGGAGAATGTGCGCTCGGTTTTGCCGTCCTCGCTTTCCCAGATCAATGCCAGTTTGTTCTTGCGATGGGTCTTGAGGTGTCTGTCGATGGCATTATGGACGATGTTGGTCTTCGCGCCGACGAACCATTTGAAGAAAGGTTTATTTGAATCATCTAGTACCTTGTCCCACTTCTTGTACCATTCCAGTTCGTTGGCTTCATCCTCCCAAAAACCCGCCAGATTTTTTCGAGCTTTCTCTGCCAGCACATCCCAGTCTTTTACATTCGCCTGGGCGACAACCTCTTCAGATGGGTAAAAAACTTCGCCTTCCATTTCCTGCGGCTTGCCAGTCTTTGCCATGTGTGCCTCCTGATTTGGTGAGAATATTAGGGGTTATTTTATCCGCTTTTGTTGATTTTTGAGTCCGAAATCTGTTATTCAAAAAAATCCAAAATCTTATGAAACGCGCCTGCAAAAGGCAAAAACCACAGGTTGCCATCATACAATCCCAGCGGCGCGCCGGGGAATTTGAATTGCGCGAACGGATTTTCTTTAAGGTTCCCAGCCAGCATCCCTTCGGCAACCTTCACCCCCAAATGCGTTCCCATCGCCACGCCATGCCCCGCATAACCGAGTGAATAAAAGACCCCATCCAGCTCGCCCACATGTGTCATCATATCAAATGCAAAATCGAGCGTGCCGCCCCAAACATATTCCACTTTCACGTCTTTCAATTGTGGATACACTTGAATCATCTCACGCCTTAATATCGCGCCGCTTTGTTTGATCGTGTCCGTAGTTTCAGGTGAAAACGCCGCGCGCCCGCCGAAGAGCATGCGGTTGTCCCACAGGCGAAAATAATTCAGGAAATGTTTGTAATCAAAGATCATTCTGTTATGCGGGCTGAGTTCATGGGCGAGTTCGTCCGATAACCTTTCCGTTGCAATAATGAACGATCCAATCGGGATGATCTTCCTTTGCAATTTCCTGGTGGCATTTCCTGTATAACCGGAGGTCGCCGCCAAAACGGATTTTGCACTTAAAGAGCCTCGCGCTGTCTCGATGACAAAACGCTTCTGACTCCGCTCCAGTCTGCTGACTCGTGCCCTGGCACACAGCAACGCCCCGGCATTCTCCGCCCCACGCGCGAGACCTGCCACAAATTGCGCAGGGTTCAATCCCGCGCTGGCATCATCCACCAATGCGCCGTGATAAATGTCCGAGCCGATCTCGCTTCTCATTTCACCTGGCGGCACAAGATGGACTTTGTGGTTGAACTCCTTTGCCATGAAATCCACTTCGTCCTTGAGCGCGTCAAAGTGTTTTGGTTTATTCGCCGCCAGCAGGTGACCTGTGCGCTCGAAGCCGCAGTCAATGTTTTCTTCCATGACGATCTGTTCAACCGTGTCTACCGAATCAAGCGAGGCCCGAAACAAACTCTTTGCCAGTTCGCGCCCATATTTCTTGATGACCGTTTGCATGGCGGGCTTGAGTCCCGTCAATGTCATGCCCCCATTGCGCGAGCTTGCGCCCCAGCCCATGGTTTCCGCTTCCAGAACCACGACTTTTGCGCCCTGCTTTGCCAGTGTCCGCGCCGCGCTCAAGCCTGTGTACCCGCCGCCGATGATCGCAAAATCCACTTCCGATGGGACGGGTGTTGGATTTGAATCGTCGGGCATTTGAACGGTGGTGTGCCAATAGATTTGTTGTTTCATTTCAGCCTCCCGGGAGTTCAAAATCTCTTGATATTGGAGAGTTGCCTCTGTGTTAGGAAAGGATCTTGTCCCAATCCAATTCTTCAAAAGCCTTGTGCAGGCGATGCCCATCTTCCACAGGGATGTATTCCAAATTTTGAAAAACTTCCTGCGCGATTTCTCTTGCCAGATGAGGAGGGACAATATCATCCTGCATCCCGTGGACAAGAACCGTCGGAACATCAATGGGCGGGAAATGTTCTAACGTGAATTCAGGCAGCATTAACGCAGGCGCGAGCAGGATGAGTTTCCGCACTTGTTCTGGATGCCTGCAAGTGAAGACCGCACCCATCAATCCGCCAAAGGAGGAGCCGATAATTGTCCAGTCCATTTGATCGCCAAGGATTGGGTAAAGTTGTTTCATACGTTCTTCAAATGTGCCGCCGAAATCGGGAGTCTGCATGCCGGGGAATAATTGGGCGAATTGACGCGCTTTTCCGCTTTGGCTGCTGCTTTCCAGACCGTGAAGGTAGATCAGCTTTGAATTAAGCATCCCCGCCGCCTTTCCTGCTTTTGCGTTTGACGGTTTTTAAATTGGTGGTCGCCGGTATATCCGCAGTTTTCTTTTTGCGGGTGATTTTCTTTTTGGCTGCAATGGTCTCTGAAACGGGTGTGTCCTCGACGAAATCTGCCGGTTTTTCATTGACAGTTTTACGGGCCGTCAGCGGTTGTGGACGAAGCAGGTCGTGCAGTTCTTTTTTCAAAGGCGGCGGGAAGGAGGATGAGATACGCCGCAAAGTGACTGCGGTCATCGGATTTTGTGAATGGGTCAATATATGCTTGAGCATATATATGGTTTCATTCGCCGAAGCGCGGTACAAAGTGACAATCAACTCGGTCAGATCGTTTTGCAAAGTGGAGGGCGCCTCCTCAATAATAGGCTCGACCATATCGAGGAAGGGGGGCAGGTTGGCGAACGATGTATCCGCGATCATTGGCAGGAGGGCTTGAATACCGTTCGACCAGGTCTGTGAACGCCCGGGGTGCAGGTACTCACGCACAAGGGCAAGGAATTGGTTTGGGGTTTCCTTCCTCATGCGTGTCAGGCTTGTGGATAGCAAAGCTGAACGCACATGCGGGTCGCGGATTTGTTGTGTCCATGCAGTGAGACGGGGGAGCAGGCGTTCCTCCTGCGGTGGGATTCTTCCGAGCAGGAACGCGGCGAGCAAGCGTGTTTCGAGCGCGCCTTCGTCCCATAATACATCTGCCAGTTCGAGCGCAAAATGCGGATTCGCCTCGGCAGTGGCGCGCAATTCATTTTCAATATGTGTCAGCACAGCGGGCGGCGTGCGATAGATTTTTAAGTTGGAACCAGGGGCGACGTTTTCCTTGGTGCGTAAAGTGTAATTGACGTAAAAATCCAGCATCTCGCGCAAGTGCTTCATGAACTCATCGGGCAGAAAAAAGAAATCCGCGAGACGGTTGGCTTGTTTTCGAAGTCGGGCGAGGTCAATGGCGGGCATGGGCAAAAATCATGTCAATGCGAGGGCGGTGTTCTTCCGCCCGATACAATCTCCAACACACCGTGAAAATTTTTCGGGCGAAGCGCAAGAACGTCCTCGCAACGACAACTAAATATTAATACGCTTTTGCAAAATACACTTTTCGTTTGGATGGCTTGCCGCAGACGATACAGATGCCTTCCTTTTCAGGTTGGTCAAAAGGAATGTTGCGTGTGGTGGCTTTGGTTTCCTCCTTTACCCTGGTTTCACATTCCTTAGATTCGCACCAATAGGAGAACGCCCATCCGTCCTGTAAGACCTGTTTGAGTTCATCATAATCTTTGGGATTATGGATATTCGCATCGCGGAATTCAGTGGCGCGCTTGAGGAGTGAGTCCTGTATCTCGGACAGAAGCAAGCTGACGGTCGCAGCGAGACCCGTTTGTGGGACGAAGGACTTGCCTTCCCTGCCAGGGCGGTCACGGCGGGCGAGGGCAACGGATCCTTTTTCCACATCTTTGGGGCCGATCTCCACGCGGACAGGGACTCCGCGCATTTCCCAATCGTTGAATTTGAAGCCGGAACTGACGTTGTCGCGGTCATCCATCTTGACACGAATGCCCCCGGTTTTGAGTTCCTGGTATACACGGTCAGCGACTGCCATTACTTTCACCTTTTCATCTTCCTTTTTGAAGATGGGAACGATGACGGCCTGAATGGGCGCGAGGCGGGGAGGCAGCACCAGCCCCTGATCGTCGCCGTGAGTCATGATGATCGCGCCGATCATGCGAGTGGACAGGCCCCACGATGTGGTTTCACAAAATTGCAGTGTGTTGTTTTGATCCAGGTATTGAATCTCAAAAGCCTTCGCAAAGTTCTGGCCAAAATAATGAGAGGTGGCGGATTGCAGTGCGCGTTTATCCTGCATCATGCCTTCAATGGATGTGGTGATCTGCGCGCCGGCAAATCTTTCGGTCTCACTCTTCGTGCCCTTGATGACGGGCAGCGCCGCTTCATTGATTGCAAAGTCCGCATAAATATCGAGGATGCGGTACATCTCTTCAACGGCTTCGTCCTTGGAAGCGTGCGCCGTGTGACCTTCCTGCCAATAAAACTCGGCGGTTCGTAAAAATAATTTTGTTCGCATTTCCCAGCGAAGCACCGAACCCCATTGATTAATCAGGATTGGCAGGTCGCGCCACGACTTGATCCATTTGGCGTACATGTGCCCAATGATGGTTTCAGAAGTGGGCCGTACCACGAGAGGCTCTTCCAATTTTTCGCCGCCGCCGTGAGTGACCACCGCGAGTTCAGGCGAGAAACCCTCCACATGCGCCTTCTCCTTTTCAAAAAACGACATGGGAATCAAAATTGGGAAGGCCGCATTGACGTGACCGGTCGCTTTGAATTCCTTATCGAGTGCGGCGGTAATATTTTCCCACAATGCCCAGCCATAAGGCTTGACAACCATGCAACCGCGCACCGGGGCGTAGTCTGCCAGGTCTGCTTTTAAAACCAGTTGGTTGTACCATTCCGAAAAATCTTCCGCACGAGTTGTTAGTTTATCTTCAGCCATTTTTCCTCTTAGGTTTTCAAGTTGCAGGTTGGAAGGTTGCAGATTGGAACCTTAAACCTTCCAACTTTCTAACTTTTCAACTGCTTGACCAACATCATCCGCAAAGTATAACAACTCTCGTTGCTGTACGGGCATATAAGTTTCAAACTCATTGAAGAACTGATCAAACGTGGACCGCCAACCGCGCCCGATCAGTACCAGCGGTCTGCGGGGCAGAGACTCCACGATCATCAAATTCCACATCAATGAAACTTCGGCCAATGTGCCTGCGCCGCCAGGGAGCGCCATGGCCGTGTCGCATCCTTCGATCAAGGCCTGCAAGCGATCCGTCAATGATTTCTTTCTTCTTTCCTCTTTTACCCACTGATTTTTGCTGGTATTTCGCCACTCTTCAATATCGATACATGTCACGCCGATCACATGCCCGCCCGCTTCATGTGCCCCGCGTGAGACAGCCTCCATCGTGCCCATGTACCCGCCTGTCAATACCGCGTGTCCGCGCTGGGCAAGGAGTGCGCCTAGCTCACGCGCTTCTTCATACGCCGATGTTCCTTGCTTGGGTCCTGCGCCGCCAAAAACTGTTATGTTCATTCTGCAATATCCCATTCTCTCGTCTTGTTCACATCTATCTTCTTCAACACCGCCTCTTCCAGATCGATCCCTGAAATGGAGCCAGCTGCAGAAGAAATAAAGTCACATCCGCCAATTCACTTCCCAACTCATCCCTGTCCTTTATCTCATCGCCGAATTGAAAATGTTCCAATATCTCCGCCGCCTCAATCGAGAGCGACACAGCCAGATTGCGCGGGGTCTGCGGGCGTTTGCTATCCTGCGCGTACCAGCCTTTCGACTTCACCAGCTCATGCATTTTTTCAGTCAACTCGGCAATTGTAATTGGCATTTAACCTCGGTAAAATAAAAACGGCTCGCCAAGTCTGGGAGCCGTTTGGGCGCACGTCAGCGAACCTAGCCAGACCGGGAAGATTTACATATTCGAGGGGACGGGTTCGGGTTCATCAACATGCCGCCGATTATAAGGGTAAAATTGAATTTATGCAAAAGGATGACCTGCTCCGCCTCATGCATGACCCAAAGCTGCTTCCGCCCGAAAAGCAGACATTACTCTCAAACATCGCCGCCCAGGCGGCAGCTTTGAATATGCCCTGCTATCTGGTTGGCGGTTTCGTGCGTGACCTTATGCTGAACAAGCCAGTCAACGATCTCGATATCGTCCTCGAAGGCGACGCCATCAAACTTGGAAAAAGCCTGGTAAAGAAATTTGGCGGAAAACTCACTCCGCATGACAAATTTCAAACTGCCATCTGGTTCTTACCTGAAACCTTTAACCTTCAATCTGCAACTTTAGACTTAATTACTGCCCGCAAGGAAACCTACATAGATCCAGGGTCACTGCCAACCGTCATGCCTGCCGCCATCGAAGATGATTTGCGCCGCCGTGATTTCACCATCAACGCGATGGCAATCCGCATTGACGGGGATCATTTCGGTGAAATGCTTGACCCATTACATGGACAGGCCGATCTCGAAAAAAAAATTATTCGCGTTCTCCATCCCCGTTCGTTTATCGATGACCCCACACGCATCTTCCGCGCCATTCGTTACGAAGGACGATATTCCTTTAACCTCGATTTTGAAACCTTGAATCTAATTAGTCCCGAAGCGCTTGCTGTTATCTCCCAATTGAGTGGCGAACGAATCCGTCATGAATTGGACCTGATATTTGAAGAACAAGGCGCCAGTCAAATGATTTTGCGCGTAGCCAGCCTTGGAATATTGAATGCAATTCATCTTGAAATGCTCCCATTAAATTTGAGTTACGCAGACTTGCTGGAGAGGAATCTGCCAGCGGACATACCCGGGAGCCGAACCACATTGGGATACATAATTTGGTTCATGGATCTATCCGAAGATGGAGTTTTATCCATTGCCAAACGTTTGGATTTCAGCTCCGATATGACTTATTCGGTTTGGGCTGCAGCGCAGCTGAAGAAGAGCCTGCCCGTCCTTGTGAATTCAAAACCAAGCGAATGGACAATTGCGCTTGAAAAATTTCCCCTGATCTCAATTTACGCGGTTTACCTCGTCTCACACGAAAACGCGCTTTCGGATTATCTATCCGTATGGCGCCATGTGAAACCACACACAACAGGCGATGATTTAAAAGCCAGGGGCCTTCAGCCCGGCCCAAGATACGGGGAAATATTATCCCTGCTGCGCGCCGCATGGCTGGATGGGGATGTCCAAGATAAAGATGAAGAACACAAATATTTGGATTCTATTTTGTAGATGGGAGCACAAAAATGGCACCTACCAAATTAAAAGGCCCTCAGTTTGTTCAATATTTTCAACCAGTAATAGATGCATTAATTTCTCTTGGTGGCTCAGGGCGCCCAGAAGAAGTTGAAGATGCTATAGCCGAGCAATTAGGTTTAAGTGAAGAAGATAGAAATGATCAAATTCCAAGTGGTCAATCTCGTTTTA
>Ga0172370_10000868_pt1 | contig 46960 bp, 41 predicted proteins | sample LakKiv5m_FD_114538 | JGI IMG/M metagenome (GOLD analysis project Ga0172370, IMG submission 114538) | Freshwater microbial communities from Kabuno Bay, South-Kivu, Congo - kab_022012_11.5m | ecosystem: Environmental > Aquatic > Freshwater > Lake | place: Democratic Republic of the Congo...
CTTGTGCCTTTGCGCTATCACTCCGATTTCCATCCGGAGCTAGCCAACCTTTGTAAACGCCTCCGTTACTTTTTGGGAGGCAACCGCCCCAGTTAAACTACCCGCCATGCCCTGTCCCCATTCCGGATTCACGGAATTGGGTTAGAATTATAACATAATAAGGGTGGTATTTCACTGGCGCCTTTCGGCTCCCACCTATTCTAAACATATTAGGCCACAATCCAAGGCAAAGCTGTAGTAAAGCTTCATGGGGTCTTTTCGTCTAACCACGGGTAGGAGGCATCTTCACCTCCCTTGCAATTTCGCTGAGTACTTCGCTGAGACAGTTGTCAAGTCGTTATGCCATTCGTGCGGGTCGTAACTTACACGACAAGGAATTTCGCTCTAGCTTCCTGTGGAGCTTTGGACTATATCTTCATCCTGAAATTCAGGAGTTTAGCGTGTAGTCTCTGAGGATTCTACAATCATTGAAGAAGGGGTAAGAATCATTTCTTACCCGAATTTTATTTTTAATATAGAACATCCAATATTCTTCCGATAGGAAAAATTACTAATTGTGAGCAAGCTTCTTCAGCTTGTGCTGCTTCATTATCAATATTGGTTATTCCAATCTCGAGGGGTTTAGTTGGTACTGCGTGTCTATTTTGCCAAACCCATGGCAATAAAACTCCAAAAATACCTTCGTCTTTTTCCATAATGTACCTCCTTCAATGATTGTAGTTTCCTGCTGATTAATTCATATAATACATAACTATCATATAAATCTTCCCAGCATATGGCTAAATATTTTAGGACCAAATTTCGCATCACTGCGAACTGAGGCAGCAAATTTTTATAACCGTCCCAGTCCTTTTGCACTCATCTTTCGATAAGGGCAAAACCTTAGGACGATTATAGTTATCGCCGGCGTTCATCTGCGCTTCGGTTCAAAGCTGCACCCTTGCGGGATGACCTCTCCCCTTAACGTTCAGACACTGGCCAGGCATCAGCCCCTATACATCACCTTGCGGTTTGGCAGGGACCTAAGTTTTTGATAAACAGTCGCTTGACATCTTTAGCTGCGTCCCCCCACCTTTTGACAACAAATCTTGATAAACTCAGTTTGTTTAAATTAATAAACATCATTTATAATATCAATTCTCTTGTCAAAAAGTGGGGGGAAGGCCTTATTGCGAACTTACGGCCGATTTTTTGCCGAGTTCCTTAGCGAAGTTTCTCTCATACACCTGAGGCTACTCGCCTCATCCACCTGTGTCGGTTTAAGTACGGTTGCTCTAACCTTAGCCCTAGAAGTTTTTCTTGGCACCACCTTTGCCTGTCTCGAGTCCACCTTGCGGCTTCATCTCTTGACGACTTCGATGCTTAATGGCAGACGGATTTGCCTGTCTGCCGCACCTACAATCGCCACCGCCATAGCCATATGACGGTTTGACTCCGGTAATGCGTCACTCCATCGGAAAATTAAAGCAGTGCAGGAATATTAACCTGCTCATCCATCGACTACGCCCTTGGGCCTCGCCTTAGGACCGACTAACCCTGGGTCGATTCTCGTTGCCCAGGAAACCTCGGATTTACGGTGTCTAGAACTTTCATCTAGATTCTTGCTACTTATGCCAACATTCTCACTTCCCAAAAGTCCACCGCGCCTCGCGGCTACGGCTTCGTTCCTTTGGGAACGCTCCTCTACCGATCACGCCTTGCGGCGGATCCCGTAGCTTCGGTACCATGTTTAGCCCCGATACATTTTCGGCGCAAGAAAACTTGACCAGTGAGCTATTACGCTATCTTTAAAGGATGGCTGCTTCTAAGCCAACCTCCTGGTTGTCGCGGTCTTGATACCGCCTTTCACACTTAACATGGATTTAGGGACCTTAGCTGACGATCTGGGCTGTTTCCCTTTTGTCTGATGGACCTTAGCGCCCATAGACTGACTTCCGGAATAAAGATACCAAGTATTCGGAGTTTGATTGAAAGTCGTATCCTTGCGGACCGATTCTCATTCAGTGCTCTACCCCTTGGTCCAATTCCGAAGCTAGCCCTAAAGCTATTTCGAGGAGAACCAGCTATCACGGAGTTCGATTGGAATTTCTCCCCTATCCACAACTCATCCCCGAGTGTTGCACGGCTCGTGGGTTCGGGCCTCCCCCAGTTGTTACACTGGGTTCACCCTGGTCATGGATAGATCACCCCGTTTCGGGTCTTATCCGCGCTGCGAATTGGTCGGACTATTAATCCTCGCTTTCACTGTGCCTTCTCGCCGAAGCGATTAAACAGGCAACGCAGAATAAACTCGTTGGCTCATTCTTCAATAGGAACGCCGTCACCCACCAATGCTACGCATTGGAAGCTCCAAATTCCAAGAAACAAATTCCAAAATTGGTTATTGTATCTTGGTTATTGAAATTTCCAGTGCGAAGCACTGGCCGAGCTCCGACTCGTTTGTAAGCAAATGGTTTCAGATACTATTTCATCGCCCTCACCGGGCTGCTTTTCACCTTTCCCTCACGGTACTGGTTCACTATCGATCACTAAAAGTATTTAGCCTTGCCGTATAGTCACGGCGGATTCCCACAAAATTTCACGAGTTCTGTGGTACTTTAGATTAAAGCGACGGAGGTACGGTTCCTTTCGCGTACGGGACTTTCACCCTGTCTTGTCGGCTTTTCCAAAACCGTTCCGCTAGAAACTTTGCTCCGCTCGACGTTAGCGCAAGTCGAACGCTTTATTCATCACCCTTAAACAGCAATGGGCGCTCCTTTAAGCCGCCGCTACGCTTTTCCCTTACGGGAAAAGTTTCACGGCAGCTCCACTGCTTAAGTTTAGGCTACTCCGCTTTCGCTCGCCACTACTCACGGAATGTTATCCATAGATCAAACCCCTCCTAACCTCCCCTTTCGTAAAGGGGAGGAAATTATTAATTACCTCTCCTTTCGCAAGAGAAGGAATAGAAAAAAGTTTGATCTAAGGATCTGATTTTTTCTTTTCCTCCGGCTACTGAGATGTTTCACTTCGCCGGGTTGCCTTCTGCAACCTATGAATTCAGTTGCAGATAATGCGGGTTTGCCGCATTGGGTTTCCCCATTCAGAGATCTCCGGATCAAAGGTTGCTTGCCACCTCCCCGAAGCTTATCGCAGGCTGCTACGTCTTTCATCGCCTTTTAGTGTCTAGGCATCCACCATTTGCACTTATAGCTTAATCACAAGAAACTGGATAATGTTCGTCGCCACACTTATGAATTTTTATCCGCCTATGGCGGACAAATGTGGCTGATAATAAAAAAAAATAAATTGCTTTTCTACCCGTTTATTCAGTTGTCAAGGTTCTTGTCCTTTAATCACTATCGGATTTTCTTTGACTTCCAGAATCTAATTGATAAATTTTACCAACTGCCTTCTGAAAACCAATTTAATTATCCGCCAGAGGCGGATTGATGCCCTTTGGGCATCAAAAAAACCGCTTTCTCCAAGCGGCTTTCCGGCGGACACTAAAAAATCATAGCCCGTCAAACAACTTGGAGAAGAATAGTTGTCATGGTGTATGTCATATGTTTTAACGATGTGAATTATTGTATTCTATTATTTAATATTTGTCCAGTAGCCGATTACGGCATAAACTGTGGATAACATTAATAATCCTGATAACTATAATTTTACTCCTTTTTCTAAATTTTGTCAAGAGTGCACTATTTTTTTACTTGCTGATCCTTCATTTGCTCCAGCTCAGTCCTGGCCGAGCCGGTTAGGCGGCTGAGCCGTATGGTGATAAAGACGATCAAAAAGGTAACTAAAACAGCATACAATACTTGGGCCATAATACCTCCGCCTGTTGTCTTAGGCAAAAATTTGCTAAATAAAGCAGAAATTGCGTCATTCCAGGCCAAGGCGGCGACCAAACCAAAGCCGGCAGTCGCCAAATCAGTCATTTTTAATAGTGTCTCTAATCTTAACTCTTTAATTTCCTTTGAATTAAGCTTTTTTAGCATATTTTAGTTAAAAAAATTAGTTAAATTCGTGATTATAATTGCGGATTATTTCCTGCGCCATAATCTTTTGACATTCCACCATTTCTCATGCGCGCTCTCCAATTCAATAAAAGACAGATAAAGAAAAAACAGTAACAATATTATGGTGTTAAACGGCGCCAGCCAAAAAGGATATTCGCGGCCGAATGATTCCAAAATCATCATTCCGCCCAGTAACCCGATGGAATACATGGCGCCGTTTTTTAAATATGCCAACTTGGAAATTACATCCACTCCCTTGACCGTAAATTCCCTAACCACCCAGGCGCCGATGCCATTGCCGATAATAATGAGCGGAACGGAGATGGTAAAGGCGAAGGCGCCAATAATGCCATCAATGGAAAAACTGGCATCCAAGACCTCTAAATATAAGATTTTGCTCCAGGCGCTCATATGGCCGGACAATAATTTTTTTTCCTGCTCCTCAGCATTCTTGCGGAAGCCGTCAGTCAGGAAAAATGCCGAGGCGCCAATGGCCGCAGCCAGAGCCAAAGCCGGATCAGTGCTAATGGCGGCATAAATCGTGACGGTTAGAAAAATCGAGGCCACGGCATAAAACCAAACCCCGCGGCGATGAATGAATCCCTCAACCAAAAAGGCATACTTCTTCTCCTCCATGAATAGCCACGACAAAAAAATAAAAAACAAATAAGTGCCGCCGCCTAAGAGTAAGTATGGCTTGGACCGATTGACATAACTTTCAATTTCCGGATTGTTCTGGAAGACAAAAGTAAAAACCTCAAGCGGACTTAGGGCGGGATTGGCCAGCCAGACGATGGCAAAAGGCAGTAGTCCTCGTACCGCAAAGACCGCAAACAAAATACCCCAAAACAAAAAAATCTTCCGATATTTCTCTGGCAGGGTCTTTAAAACATGCGCATTGACAACAGCATTATCTATTGAAGAGATAATTTCAAAGGCGCACAGGCCCAAAATTATAACAAAATAAGAAAACATAATTTGCTCTAATTATATTTTACTCGCCTTTGAACATTTTTTCCATCAGATTGATAAAAACCTTGGCGTTCACTTCCACATCGGGCATGGCGCGGTGGGCATTCCTGTTCTCATGACCGAAATGCCTGGCCACGTCAGTCAAGGTATAGCGAGGCAGAGCCAGAAGCTGGCGCGACAAATGTAATGTATCAATCAGGGGATTCTTCGGTGGAGTAAGCTGATATTTCTTGATATGGCTTAGAACAAACAGCCAGTCAAACTCCTTGATATTATGTCCCACGACAATGGACGGCCCGGCAAACGCCAAAAATTCATCCAAGGCCTCGCGGCTTTTCTTGCCATTGACCAATAAAAATATTTCATTAAGGCCATTTATCTTTTCCACCTCCGGAGGAATGGAGCGGGTCGGTTGAATCAAGGTTTCAAACCGGCCGATTTCCTGATCACCCTTGAGTTTGATGCCGGCAATTTCCAGAATCTCATCACGTTCTGGGTAGAGTCCGGAGGTTTCCAAATCAAAAACCGTAAATTCCGTCTCCAGGAACTTACGATATTTTGCCTCCAGCTGCGCCTTAAACTCTTCAGTCATATGGAATATTATACAGAATATGAGCAAAAAAATAAAATCGTCCACTCCGGAAGCTCCGAGGCGGACGAAATGAACAAAAAGCGTTCTAGTTTTTTGAATAAGGATGAGTGGCCATTAGATCCAATAAAATAGTATCTAAGCTGGCTGTCACTGCCGTCCCGGTGGCGATGACCGCACTCTCAACCTTTGCCCTAAGTGATTTCTCCGCCAGTTCTTTAATATGGGCGAAGAGGGCAATCAAAACCTCGTCAACGGAAACGAAGACGCGGTTGGCATTAATCAAAATCCAATTGCGCTCTTGGATTATTTCATGGGCGTAGCGCCCATTCAAAGCCAAGAGTTCGGATGCTGATTTGCCAACCAAGGTCATCGGATGCAAAACTGTGTCTTCTGGAATGCCAAACATTTCAGCGTCAAATCCCACGCGGCATCTGCCGCCCGGCAAAAATGACACCTTACTCGGAAAGCCGGTCCTACCGCTGTCATCAGCGATTATTTTCGGGATTCTTCCGTCTAAATGCGACAGTCGGAAAAAACAGTCGCCAAAATCAATGCCTATCGTCTTTGTCATTCATTTCTCCCTGCTATTGGTTCTGCGGATGGTTGGATTATTTTGCCTTAATTTATGAATGAAAATCTAAATTGTAATGTTCAATAATACTCAGATTAATGAAGCATCAAGGTCTATTGCCTTGGCTTTGCCGTTCAGTCAAAAATTGAGCAGCAAAACTAAATAAATAGGAGCATTATCGCATAATCTTTAACTGGCTATTCTATCAAAATAATGATTTTTGACAAATTTAAAATAAAAAAATACCAGTTCAATAAAAACCGATATTTTTAAAACGAATTTTATATCTAAATTTAGCTAAATAACTTGCACTTTAATCAAATTTGATTGCCCCTTATAGCCGAATGGATGGCCGGCTACTATCACAACCGTGTCTCCTTTTTGGGCTAGCCGTTTTTTCAAAACTAATTTTTTAATATTGCTTAAAAGAATGTTAAATGAATCAGTGAAGCCGATGATTTCCGCCTCCACTCCCCAACTCAAAGCCAGCTGGTGGCGTGTCAATTCCGAGGGCGTGACAGCGACAAGTTCCACGGCCGGACGAAAACGGGAAATATTCCTGGCGGTAAAGCCGGAGGTGGTGGCGCAGATAATCAGCTTGGCAGAAGCCGTATCCTCGGCCAAGTCCTGCGCCATGAAAGAAATTATCTGCGTGATGGATTGCTTGCTCTTGAATATTCCCTCGCGCGCCTCCTGCTCCACGATTTCCTCCTGCTCCATGTGCTGTGCTATCTTGGTCATATACTGCACGGCCTTAAGCGGATACTTGCCAGTGGCGCTTTCGCCGGAGAGCATGATGGCGTCAGTGCCGTCTAAGACGGCATTGGCCACATCCGAGACCTCTGCTCGAGTCGGCAGAGGATTCTTGATCATGGACTCCAGCATCTGCGTGGCCACGATTACCGGCTTGCCAACCTGGCGGCATTTCTCAATCATGGTTTTCTGCAACATCGGCAATTCTTCCAAAGGCAATTCAATGCCCAAGTCGCCTCGCGCCACCATGATGCCGTCAGCCGCTTCCAGAATGGAATTGAAATTTTTTACGGCCTCGCGCCGCTCGATCTTGGCGATGATACGGATGTGCTCGCCTATAACCTTGCCGCGCTGCTGGGGCTTGTCTATTTTCTTGTGATCGCCGACATTAAGGCGCAAATATTTTTTTTCCAGAGCCAAAAGGCGCTTTCGCAAATTCTCTATGTCCTTGGCATCCTTGGCGAACGACAGCGCGACATAATCCACGCCATTTTTGACACCAAACTCAACATCTTTGATGTCTTTATCCGTTACCGGCGGGCACTTGATGAGCGACTTGGGAAAATTCATGCCCTTGTGCGACTTGATCGTGCCGGCAGTGATGACTTCGCATCTGATCAGTTTGTTTTTTATGCCTTTGACTTTTAGCTCGATCGTGGCATCATCAATTAAGATCGGATGACCCACTGACACATCCAGATACAGCTCGGGATATTGGATGGGCAAATATAAAATCTTGGATTTTAGCGGACATAAATTTTCCGGCGCCAGAATCACTTCCTGGCCCTTCTTGATATCAATGCCCTCATCTGCAACTTCGCCAATTCTGATGCGCGGTCCCTGCAAATCCTGCATGATGGCCAAGTTGGTGCCAGCGGCCTTGGCCGCGGCACGAAGATTCTTGATCAGCTTGCCGTGCTGGGCATAAGTGCCGTGCGAAAAATTCAGGCGGGCCACATTCATCCCCGCCTTAATCATGGCCATCATCATGATTTTGGTCTCTGATGCCGGACCGATTGTCGCTACCACCTTGGTGTGTTTCATAAGCTAAATCTTTAACACTTTAACCAGCCAGTCGCCGAAATCCTGGCCGCCCCGGCAACAAGCGGCAGTTCCCACTTTTCTCCATTATACGCCTTGACCATGGCGACGATAGCGAAAATGAAGACAAAAACATTTATCAGCCAGCCGAACAGCGGAATAATGCCGACGAAGGAAATCACAAACAGCAAAGCACCCTGATTGGCGTGGAAGCGGACGAAACCGTTATCCTTTTTCACTGCCAAGGCGACCAGCGACAGGATCCAAAGGTAAGAGATCACTCCCCAGACCTTGTCGTCTTGCGAAATTTTTTTTGTTTCAGGCATATTATCAATTAGTTTTAAATCAATATTCCGTCATTCCTGAATTTTTGCGTCAAGCCCGAATGGTGAAGCAAAAATATCAGGAATCCAGGTTGAGCTCTAAACTATAGTAAAAAATTTATCCTTGCCTTTCAATTTCTTCGGCCAGAAGTCCCAGAGATAAACGATTAGAAATACCACCAGGCAGCCGACTAACGTTGCAAGAGCTGTTTCGGTAATCAGATTAAAGACCTTCCAGACACGAAAGCCCTGGCTTAAGCGGAACAGCGCCGCGGCCAAGCCGATCACCAGCCCGCTAAGACCGCCAGCCAAAGCTCCGACCACTCGCGCCTCGCCATAGGCACGGCCGACTTGCCAGCCGATATAGACAAATGCCGCCAGGCGGACAACCCACATCATAAGATCTAGCCGATCGACTGAAAGCAAAAAAAACCGCGAGGCCAAAAAACGGCTGGCCAACTCAATGACGACCGCGACAAGCACCGGCCATTTGACAAATGACAGATAAAAAACAAAATTTATTGACTCCCATTCTTTGATCACTTTGCCTTCCATATTCAGTTTTTATTATAGCAAAAAAACACCCAAAAACAAAAGGAAGTAAATTTTGTCAAATTGCCTCACTATATTGTATAATTAAAGCAAGAGTTTAAATAATTCGTAATTCGTAATTATTAATTCGTAATTGATTTAATATATGCCAGACCTACAAGACAGCAATGAACTCTTAAAAGTCGATGTCTTCAAAAAAATGGGATTGGAAGAAGGCATGGCCGTGGGCGACTTGGGCTGTGGCAACCTGGCCTACTATGCCATGGGCGCGGCCAAAATCGTGGGCAAAAATGGCGTGGTTTTTGCCGTGGACATTTTGAAGACCGCCTTAAACGCCGTGGCCACTCGCGCCAAAAATGATGGACTGAGCAATTTAAAAACCGTCTGGTCTAATCTGGAAATAGTTGGCGCCACCAATATTCCTGCCGGCTCACTTGATGCCATCTTCATCCATAATGTCCTGTTCCAATCAACCAAGCATGACGAATTCATCAAAGAGGCGACGCGGCTTTTAAAGCCAACTGGCAAATTAATGATTGTCGACTGGAAGAAAATCAGCGCGCCGTTCGGTCCGCCAGTTGATGCCCGGCCCGACCCAGAAAAAGTCAAGGCCCTGGCAACACAAAGCGGTCTGCGACTCGTCGAGGAATTTGATGCCGGTCCCTATCACTGGGGCATGATATTTAGCAAGATATGACGGATTTTAACTTATAGATTATCCGCGCTCTTGACTGCTATTTTAATAATCAGTATTATAATAACAAAACATTACAATATTCTATTCCATTATGTTTGACTTTATTAAATTCTTTACTCCAAGTTATCTCTTTGACCTGCGTCCCTACATCTATCCGCAAACCGCAATATACCTGGCGGCTTTTTTTGCCACCCTGATCGTTATCGCCCTGGCCATAAAAATCATCTTGGCCAAAAATCAAGAAAAATTTATGGCCAAGCTGGGGAACAAATATTTTTTCCTGCTTCTGACTATGGGTGCTCTGGGCCTGGCCTTGGTCTGGCTGCGTTATGAATATGTGCAGATACTGGCCGCCCGTTTCTGGTTAGTGATCTGGCTGATCGCCTTCATCTGGTGGCTCGCTGCCATTTTGAAATACCAAGTCAAAACTTGGCCTAAGGCCAGACAGCAATCCGAAACCAGAAAGTTATCACAGAAATATTCTAAATAACCATAGTCACTTGCTACTCGCCTCAGCTAGCATAAATTAATTCAGACGAGAAAGGCCGACTACAACCTACCAACTACTAACTAGTCTACAATGTCTGATTATAAAATCCGCCTGGGCCGATATGGGGAAAAATTGGCAGCGGATTTTTTGATTCGGCGCGGCTGCAAGATTATTGACAAAAATTTCCAAACGGCCTACGGCGAAATTGATCTCATTGCGCAAAAGAATGATGAACTTTTATTTGTGGAAGTCAAGACGCGGACAAAAAGCAATTTCGGTTTTCCTGAACTGGCAGTGGATAACAAAAAAATCAGCCACCTGCTCAAGGCGGCACAAATTTATCTTCACCACAAGCAACGGCATAAATTCTGGCGACTAGACATCATTAGTGTTGAGATAGATAAACTTAATCGCAGAGCCCATATCAGACATTTTCAAAATGTCGGCAATAACTAAAACTTGACAAAAACGGCTTATAAAATATAAGCTACAATATTATTTGGAACTTTAACAACTAAAAGAGGAAAGGAGACAAGTGCAATGCTCTGGGGCAAGAGAAGACCGGAACCGACTGACATCCATCCGGCACGCAAAAAGGCCAAACCGTCTGAAGCCGTTAAACCCACTATTCCGGTCGAACCGCCAACAGAAAAAAAACAGCAACCAAACGTTAAAGCCGAAGATGCCGCTAGCAATTTAAGCCACGAAGATCTCGAGGCCTTAAGGGAAGATGCCTTTGTTGAAATGCACATACCCTTTGCCGAAGTGCTTAAACTAGAAAGTCTTGAAACCGAAAATGGCAGGAAGCTTATCGCTCGCCCAATCGATCCGCGAGAATTTAAGGAAGAAGCCAAAGACATCCAAAATAGGTTCGCGCAACTTGGCTTTGCTTTCATGCCAACTTATTATGAAATCTTTATCAGCCACCTTCTTTTTATCAACCAGGAGGAAAAACGCCGGCTTGCCCGCGAGAACGGCCAGCCATTGCCGCCCTACTGGGATCTGGCGCATATTATTGTCTGGCGGCAGGCTGAGAGGCAAGTTAAGGAAGAGATCCAAATTGCGACTGATGGCAAACTATCAGCCAAAGAAGACAATCAGACACTAACAAAGAAAATCCACCAGCTTACCAAGGAAATGTGGCAACAAGGCGAGGCCAAAATGCTTCGCCGTCAGGCAGAAAGACGCCTGCGGCGCGAGAGGCAATTGCGCGGTGACACCCCACTTGAAGAATCAGATGTCCAAGCAATAATCCAAAAAATCACAACTGAACGCCAGACAAAGAGAGATAGATAGAACTTTTTGCCCGCATCTAATAATAGATGCGGGTTTTTATTTGACAAACATTTTTACCTGTGATATACTGATTATAGTCAGGCAGTCCTAATCGGGCTGCCGATTTTCATAAGAGAATTTAACTAACAACTACCGACTACTAACTACTAACTGTTTTTTATGGCTCAATCACCCATCCAGGCAGCCATCCAACAGATCTGCCAGGAAAAAAACTTGGACGAGGATGTCGTCCTCAGATCAATTGAAGCGGCTCTGGCCGCCGCTTATCGCAAGGACTTCGGCAACAAACTCCAGAATATCGTCACTGAATTCGACCCCAAAACCGGCGGCGTCAAGGTTTTTGACGTCAAGACAGTTGTGGAAGACATGCCCGAGGTTGACGAGGAAGGCAATCCCATTGCTCCAGCCGAACCAATTGAAACCGAAGAAAAGATAGAAAAAACTGAGAAAAAGAAAAAACCGCAGACCGAAAAAGAAGAAGCCGGCTCGAGTTTTGCCGCCGCTTTTGCCGCGGCTTTGAAGGCCAAGCATGATCAGGAAGAAACAGGACAAACCGGCGAGGCAGTGACTAAAGCATTTATCGCAGAGGAAGCTGAGGGAGTACCGGCCGAGGGGGAAGAGGAAAGGAAATTTAATCCCAAAACCGAAATTCAAATCAAAGACGCCTTACTCGCCAAGCCGGACGCCAAGCTGGGCGAAGAAATCGTGACTCCTCTGGAACTGCCTGGCGAATTCGGCCGCATGGCCGCCCAGACCGCCAAACAGGTCATCATCCAGAAACTGCGCGAAGAGGAACGCCAAAAAATTTACGAGGAATTCAAATCATTAGAGCATACCTTAATCACCGGCACCATCCAGCGCCGCGAAGGCAGAAATGTCTTCGTTGACCTGGGGCATACCACTGCCATCTTACCGCCTGAAGAGCAGGTTGAGCGCGAGCGCTACAACATCGGCAACCGCCTGAAGTTCTACCTCAAATCCGTGGACATGGGAATCAAGGGATCAATGCTGGTCGTTTCGCGCACGGCTGTAGAATTAGTCAAGGCGATTTTTGAGGAGGAAATTCCGGAAATCGCTTCCGGCGCCATTGAAATCAAGTCCATCGCCAGAGAAGCCGGCAGCCGCACCAAGGTGGCAATCATGTCACATGAGGAAAACATTGATCCGATCGGCTCCTGTGTCGGCCAGCGTGGCAGCCGCATCCAGACCATCATCAGCGAACTTTCAGGAGAGAAAGTCGACATTATATTATGGGACGAAGATCTGGCTAAATTCATCACTAACTCTTTATCTCCCGCCAAAGTAGTTAATGTAGAAATTAATGAAGCTAGCCATTTGGCCAAAGTTATAGTCAAAGAAGACCAGTTGTCTCTGGCCATCGGCCGCGGCGGCCAAAACGTCCGCCTGGCCTCGCGCCTGACCGGCTGGAAGATTGATATTGCCCCTGACGCCAACAAGCCAGCAAGCGAGACCGCTTCGCCTGAAACTGAAAAAGAAAATATTGAAACGGCAGAAGTAAAAGAAAATGTTGAAGAAAAAAAAGATAACCCAGAGGCCGAGGAAAAACCAGCCAAGGCCAAGAGAAAAAAGAAAGTTAAAGAAGAAATTAAAGAAACGCCAGCGGAGGGTGAGGAAGCCAAAGAAGAAATCATGGAAGAAACGCCTTCTGATATCAGTGAATAACTTTATTAAAACGAATACGTCCCACACATTTTACCACAGGTGTGGGACGTTTGATTACACAGAATTTACACTTTTTTCCTTAACCTCCACCACAAAATTGCTACTAAGCCGGCTAAAAACGCGATTATCGCCCCCAAATACCAAGGCAAAGAACTGAAATTTGTCGGCGAAGAAGTGGCATAAGCGCCTTCAATCTGACCAGCTGCAACCTGAAAATCGCTTAAATCGCGTGGCATAATGCGGAATCCGCTGGAGGTTCTGCCAACAATACCTGTTACAGTCAGCCGATCGCCTTCTTTAATATTAATGTCTTTAAATTCAATCTGATTATTGACATAGACCTTCACCTCGTTATTGCCGTCATCAAGAGCGATGTTGCGGCTTTTGATATCCAACACCGTGCCGCTTAACTTTACCAAACTGCCTTCATACTCTTCCAAGTCGCCACTAGTGATATCGTGTGATTGGGGATTATTCTGATGCGAGATGAATTTAATATCATTTCTGTTGGTAATTTTGATTCTGCGACCGGCGCTTGCCGTGTCTGAAATTTCACCAGTCACCTCAATCAAGTCGCCGATTTTAAGTTCCGGAAAGTCCTTTTTAAAGCAATAGACCTGAATACCGGAACCAGCCAAGTAAAAATACTGACTGCCCAAGACGCCTGGCGCGACGCTGACTATGCCCTGCACCCTGACTCTGTCGCCGGATGAATAATTTTTCAGTTCTTCTAAAGTCGTGCTAATGACCGCTTTTGTTTTGGCGCTTGGCTTGACCGTGGCAACTAACTTGATCGCCGAGACATCGCTTTCATCCAGCAATGCGGAATTTTCCTGATCCTGATACAATTCATCGCCGGCATTGTCTTCCCCCGGCGTCGGCGTCTTGACCCAGCGCCATTTGCCATTATCAGTGCGCGAATATGACACTCCCTCCTCGTTCTCGCCGACATAATCAACCTGATCAATTATTTGCAGATCCGAGGTCTTAAGAAACACCGATTCCGCGCCGGTGTTGTTAAGCGCCAAATCAGTTTGCGAACGTTTGAAAACCTTGTAACCGCCGGCAAGAATAATGTTAGTGGAAGTGGCGGTCGATGACGCCTTGATTAAAAATTTATTCTTTGAGGCATCAGACAAAATCAATCCAGTCAAATCAATATCAATATCGGAAATATTCTTCAGTTCAATGAACTCATCGTCATTATCCGAGCCCAGCGGATTGGGGTAAAGCTCATTGATGATTATTTTGCCAAAAAAATTTGATAGGGTTGTAGTGGCCGAAGTGGTCGTTGTTGAAGCAGTTGCCTTAATGGTTATCACCGCATAATTGCCTCCGCCACCTCCGCCACTGGAAATCGGCTTGGCCGTGATTAAGTTGGCCGTACTCTCAGTCGGCGTGATGGTCTCTTCAAAACTGCCGCCACCGTCAATAGTCCGCGCCCAAGACATGTCTTTCTTATTGGAAAAATCGCCATAAGTCGTTTGATCAATAATCTGGCCCGAGGGATCCTTTAAAATCAAAGTGTCACCGCCGTTGTTCAAACTGCCGGCAATGTCAGTCAAAATCAAAAAGCCCTTGGCTGGAATATCGGCAGTGGAAGTCGTGGTGCGCCAGCCATCGCCATACTTGTCCAGTAAAGTCCAGCCGCTTAAATTTATCGTTGAGGAGGTGTTATTGTACAATTCCAGCCACTCTGGCGTGCCGGCAGGAAAAATTTCGTTAATGGCAATATTTAATGGCGAAAAACTTGGTGTGGAAGTCGGCGGCAGAACCGGGTCGCTAACAGTAATGGTCAAGGGCGAAGAAGTGACAGAAAATTCGCCGTCAGTAACATTAAGATAAACATAATAAGTGCCACTCGCTACATATGAATAAACAGTAGCAGAGGCATAAACCAGCGGATGCCCATCGCCCAAATCCCAATACCAGTCAATGACGGCATTGTCGTCAGTAGAAGAGCGGCCGTCAAAAACTATGTCTTCGCCGGTGTCTGCCTCGGTCGCGCTGGAAGTGACAATAGTAATAGGCGACTGATTGATGGGAATATAGGTTAACAATAAATTATCAATACCTATGGTTTTATAAGTTGATGTTGCTTCCGTATCTGATGGTATTAAAATTTTCAAATAAATTGTTTGACCACAGTAATTAGTCAAATCTATCGGTTTAATTGCTGACAAATCATGACTTGTGGTGGCAAATTCACCCACCGATTGGAAAAAACTTTGATCAGTCGAAATAAAAACCGCAACATGAGAAGTGCTAGTGCTTACTCCGCGATAAGTCCTAATTCTAAATTCAAAACTAGCTGATTTGCATGATGGTATACTAATAGGTTGACTTTCCAATCCTCTATTAAATTCTTGAAAGTAATAAAAATTATCGCCACTACCACCAATGCCGCAATCTTCGCAAGTCCAATAAGGTGAGCTGGTTGATGAGCCGTCATCCATTGGAATAACTGGTTGGGCTGTCAGACCGGCAGAAGCAGAATCAATTCGGCCAATAAAAAATCCGCCCGCTAAAATCGGAGCGAATGCCATAAGACCAAAGAGCAAATAAATTCTTTTCATGATGATAATTTAATTTCTAACATTAATTATAACAGATCAAATCTTGATTGCCAAAAGGCGCCTAATTTTGTATACTGAAATCACGTTTATGCCCAAAGTTTCCATCATCATACCGGCTTTGAATGAAGAAAATTCTCTGCCTTTTATCCTGGATTCCATCAAGGAACAGGACTTTAAGGATTGGGAAATTATCGTGGCTGATGCCGGCTCCACTGACAAGACCAGAGAGATTGCCCAGGAGCGCGGGGTTCGCGTGGTTAAAGGCGGCATGCCGGCAGTCGGCCGCAATGCCGGCGCCAAGGTGGCAACCGGCGAGTGGCTGCTGTTTCTTGATGCCGATGTCTATTTGTCAGAAAAATTCCTGACATTCCTGATTGAAGAGGCCGAGGAAACCAATGCCGACATCGCCTCCTGCGCCATCGTCCCTTTAAGCGACAAGGTCATTGACCAGATCATGCATGGCGTGGCCAATGCCTATATCAACCTGACGCAGTATTTTTATCCGCACGCTCCCGGCTTCTGCATTCTGGTAAAAAAATCCCTGCATGAGAAAATCGGCGGCTTTGACGAGACCCTGAAGTTAGCCGAGGATCACGAGTATGTCAAGCGCGCCAAAAAATTCGGCCATTACCAGATTTTGAAAAAACCGAAAATCTACGTTTCAGTCAGGCGGCTGGAAGAAGACGGCCGACTCAACATCGCCGCCAAGTATGTGGCCTGCGAGGTCTACCGCGCGCTCCTGGGAGAAATCAGAACCGACCTGTTCAAATACAAATTCGGCCAACACCATAAATCATGAAAACACTAAAAAATCATGAAAACATGAAAACATTAAAACAAAAATCAATAAAATCAATTATATAAAAACGAGCCAATGGCCCGTTTTAATTTTCTCTCTAAAATTATTTTTTGGTATACAATCCGGTTAATTCGCCTTGAGCCAAAATGTGTCCGGACATGGCTTGCTCCACCTGGGATCGCGTGGCACCATCATATAGATCCAACTTAGCATCCAGGGCATAAACCTGAAAAACATAATGGTGCGTGCCATAACCCGGACAAGGTCCGCCGTAATTATTATGGCCAAAGTCATTCTTGCCCTGCTTGGCATTGTATGGCACACTGTTTTCAACAATCTCCCTTGTAGTATGATCAATGTTGAAGACCACCCAGTGAGTAAAATGCCCGCTGGGCGAATCTGGGTCAGTCACAATAAGAGCCAAGGTGACTGTGCCCTCGGGCAGATCAAAAAATTCTAGCGGGGGATTTATATTTTCGCCATTGCAAGAATATTTGTCAGGAATGTGACTGTCGGGTTTAAAAGCCGATGAGGTGATGGTCATATAATTTATGTTATTAGTCAAGTTATTAGGCGCAGAAACTTGTGCCGGCCCACAGCCAGAAAGAATAAGTGGCAATAAAATAAAAGCGCCCAATTTCTTCATATATACCAATTATAACAAATTAGTGGGAATTGAAAAAACCGCCTAATCGGGGCGGTTTTGGTTTTTGGCTTCTTCAATAGTAATCAAATCTAAAGCCCACAATGTGCCTTGTATGAATGCCAGCCAACGCTGAGGCTGCTCATAATGTCTCTGAATCAACAAATTAGGAATTTCCTGTGCCAACCATAGACAATGGTTTAATTTCTGCCTCAGAGACAGTTTGCTTTCATTAGGCGCCAGCCGTACCGGATTGACCTCGAATCCATAATTCCTAATGAAAGTGGTTAAGGCCTCTTGATAAAATCTTGCCGCTTCCAAAATCTTTTTCTCGTCCATTCTTCTGCTCCTTTCACTGCCGCGTTGTGGAATTATAATAAAACAAAAATTATAAAAAAATCAATTTAAATAAAATTGGACTGATGGGGATTCGAACCCCAGACCCTCGCGTTGCAAACGCGATGCTCTACCAACTGAGCTATCAGCCCTCCCTGCCTTCAATTTCTATATCGCGACATTCCTGCCGGCATTGATGATGGGAGAAAAAAACCAGGCCATCAAGTCGTAGATGATATTGGTCATGACCAGAACGCCAACTAGAATCACAATCATGCCGATAATCTTGTAAGCCAGCTCCTGGTCATTGATGGAAAAAATCTTCTCCACCCAGGCCTGCTCGCCCAGGAAATCCAAAAAATACCTCGGCCGGTAGACCATGAAAAAGCCCACGACACAAATAATCGCACCGATTAAAATTCTGACAAGCATAGAAGTTTATTAACTTAATCCCTTGATGCGTGCCAAGGGATTTTTATCGCGCCTCGCTCTCGCTCGGCTTGTCCAGAGTCAGCAGAAATCTGCCACTGGCAGATTTCTGGCATTCGCTTGCGCGCTCTCGCGCTTAGCTCACTTCTGACCTGTTCGAATCCCGATTCACAATATTAATATCGTATTTTTTTGTTAATTGTTCCCTTAGAATCAAAATACATTGCGTGCCAAGGGATTCGAACCCCTGACCCTCCCGACGTAAACGGGATGCTCTAACCAACTGAGCTAGGCACGCCGGCTGTGCTGACGGAGGGACTTGAACCCTCAAGGCCTTGCGGCCACAAGCACCTCAAGCTTGCGCGTATACCAAATTCCGCCACGTCAGCAAAAAACCCAATTGTCTTGGACTTTTGAATCTAGGAGATTTGCTCTTCGACTAACTTCTTTTTTGAGCCCTTAAGATAGCTTAGTTTGGCGCGTCTCACTTTGCTAGTTTTAACCACCTCAATTTTTTCCAGCGCTGTGGACCAGAGCGGAAAAATCCTTTCCACGCCAATGCCTCCGGCCGCAACTTTCCTCACAGTGATAGTGGCGCTCTTGCCCTGGCCGCCATGCCGCGACAGAATAATGCCCTCAAAAACCTGCACTCTTTGCTTTTCTTCGCCTTTGGTATTTTTCTCTTTGATGAATTGATGCACCTTGACAGTCATACCCGCTCTAAGCAGAGGTAAAACTTTCTCATGCCAATCCTGTTTTGCATTTTCCTTTGCCATAATTTTAAACGATTACAGATTACCGATTACAGATTACCGAAATTCATTTAATTATCCGGTTAGCGGTCATCGGTTATCTGTTATCGCATTAATAATAATTACTCTGAAATCATAACTGATTTTTATCAAAAAGTCAAGAAAACTTGGTTAAAAATAATCATAATGCTATAATAATTAAAGATTTCTAAAATCATTCTGCCTATGCCCTCAAAAGTTCTGTCAGCCGCCTGTCTCGGACTGGAATGCGAATCGGTCGAAGTGGAAGCGGATAACAGCCCCTACGGTAACCCGGGGGTTTTTATTGTCGGCCTGCCGGACAAGGCAGTGGATGAGAGCAAAAGCCGCATCCGCAGCGCCATCAAGAATTCCGGTTTTGACTTTCCGCGCGGCAATGTCACTTTCAACCTGGCACCGGCCGACCTCAGGAAGGGCGGCACTCATTATGACCTGCCGCTGGCAGTAGCCGCAATGATACTAAACCAGCAGATTAAAAAATTCGACTTAACGACTGCAATGTTTGCCGGAGAACTGGCGCTGGATGGGAATTTGCGACCAGTGCCGGGAATCTTATCATTTGCCTTGTTCGCCAAAAAATCCGGCATTAATAACTTATTCGTGCCGCAGGCCAATGCCAGGGAAGCGGCTCTAATTAATAGCTTGAATATTTTTGGTGTAGAAAATCTCGCACAATTAGTCAGACACTTAAATGAAGAAGAATCAATCACCCCTTATGCGAATCAGTCGATAGAGTTGGCCGAGGAGATAATTTTCCCCATGGACTTCAAGTATATTCGCGGACAGGAATCGGCCAAGCGCGCGCTGGAGATTACCGCCGCCGGCAGCCATAACGTCCTGATGTCTGGTCCGCCTGGCTCAGGCAAAACCATGCTGGCCAAGGCCCTGCCCTCGATTCTCCCCCAGATGGCCCTAGATGAAAGTTTAGAAGTAACCAAAATCTATTCGGCCGCCGGGCTATTGCCGCATGACGAGCCGCTCATACGGCTGAGGCCATGCCGCTCGCCTCATCACACCGCCTCGGGCGTGTCGCTTGTGGGCGGCGGCGCCTGGCCCAGGCCGGGAGAGATTTCCCTTGCTCATCGCGGTGTCTTGTTTCTGGACGAATTTTTGGAATTTCCCAAATCGGTTCTGGAAAACCTGCGCCAGCCGCTGGAGGACGGCGTCATTGCCGTCTCTCGCGCCGCCGGCACTCTGCACTTTCCCGCCAAATTCATTCTGGTCGCGGCCATGAATCCCTGCCCCTGCGGATTTATGACCGATCCGGACAAAAATTGCACCTGCACGGCCAACGACATCCTGCGCTACCGCAAACGCGCCTCAGGGCCATTGCTTGATAGGATTGACCTGCATCTGGAAGTGCCGAGAATAAAATTCGATGAGCTCACAGCAGTCGGCGCAAGTGGCAACGATTCTGCCTCTGTCCGCGATCGCGTCCAGGCCGCCAGAAATATCCAGTTGGAAAGGTTTAAGAACGAAAAAATATTTGCTAATAGTGAAATGTCGTCAGAGCTAACACAGAAATATTGCGAGATTGATAATTCTAGCAAAGAATTACTTAGGACTGCGGTAGAAAAACTGCATCTTTCCCCGCGCGTCTACTTCCGTATCCTGAAATTAGCGCGCACCATCGCTGATCTGGCCGAATCGGAAAAAATAAATTTGGAGCACATAGCCGAGGCCCTGCAATATAGGCCAAAGACGGAATGATCACAGCTAACCGATAACCGCTAACCGATTTACGAAAAGAAATACCGCTCCGGATAACCAGGGCGGTATTTGTATAATGAACTCAGTAACAGCCTAAGACAAAGCCACTTTCGTCGAAAATCGGCTTTTTACCTCTGGCCTCGATTTCCTTAATTAATTCCAAATTGGCGCGAGCCGGATCAACCACTGGCTTAATTGACGATTCCTCTTTTACCATATGAGCTTTAGCCCTTAACTCTAAATCGGCAATCAACTCCAGCGCCTTGTAGACAGCGGCCATAGCAACCACATCCGCCAGATATTCGAATTCTTTGACAGTAAGCGTTAATTTCAGAACATCATCATCTTTCAAATTATCTCTATTTTCAGCGCCATGACTTTGCAGCCACTCCCAGGCCTTATTTTGATAGGTCTGGCAATACTATCTGCCTCTCAGTCTACCTATAATTTCCTCAGTCATCCTTCGACTCCTTCTGTTTTGGGACTATAAGTAACCACATTACTGACTACAGCGCCAATAGCGAAATTAAAACGCTCATCTCTTGCTTCTTGAGGCGTCTTCGGCTTATCAAACTGCGGCTTGATCGGCTGAAGCGTCTCCTTATTTATCTCTAAACAATAGGGGCACTGCACTTCCAATCTTTGCCAGTCCAATTCCAACGGAATTATGCTGATATTGGCAGAATGAACAACAAAATGACTGCCACAGGACAGGCAAGTTACTTGAATCGCCATGGCTATCTCCTCCTGGCGTTGTGTTTATTTCTATTTAATTTATCAAAGAACTATTTGATACTGCATTATAACGCTTATTTATAATTTGTCAATAGCACAAAAATTACCTGACATAAGACAGAGGATTCACCTGCACGCCATTGACACGCACCTCAAAGTGGCAATGCGGACCGGTGGAACGGCCGGTTGAGCCCTCAGCGCCAATGGACTCGCCCTTTTCCACATACTCTCCCACTTCCACATCAATACGGCTCATATGCCCATAAAGGGTCTGAACCCCGCCGCCATGATCAATAATTACATTATAGCCGTAGCCAGTTCGTGCAAACTGTACCCGCGCCACTCGTCCGGAATCAGCAGCGCGCAAAGTCGTGCCCCAGGCGCAGGCAATATCAATACCCGTATGTCGCCACCCCTTGAAGTACTGCGTGATGCGCTGGCAACCGTTGGGCCAGATCATTCGACCCGTGCCCGAAATTGGCGCCTCATCCCAAGTCGATATCTGAACCGGCCTGGCCGGCTGGGAAACGACTCTTGGCCGCGGTGTCTCAATTATTTTGCCGCCGGGGATAATCAAAATCTTTCCCACCTTAAGCGATTCGTCAGACAGGCCATTGGCCTTGGCGATTTCCGTCGCGGCAATGCCGTATTTTTTGGCAATGGCTGACAAGGTTTGGCCCTTGGCCACCTTATGAATCACGCCGGAGATCGTCGGCACCAATAACTTTTGCCCCGGCTTGACAAATGAAGAGAAGGACAGATTATTAGCCCACAAGACGGTATTGATAGAGACGCCGAACTTATAAGCGATGCGGGAAATAGTGTCACCCTCAGCCACGGTGTACTCCTGGATTGAACCGATGGAACTCTTGGCCTCGCTGGTATTTAAGATGTCGGGCTTGATCAAAGCCAAATCGCCCTGTGTGGTGGCAGCTTCAGTCAAAATATTATCCTCATCAGCGTTGGTTATGTCGACAAAAGAGTTGCCCTGAATGAATGTGCCCTGATCCTGGTAATTATATACCTTGGCTTCATCGGTAATGGTATTAGTATCCTCAATGAGTTCCACGTCACTCATACCCGCCAACCGATAAACTAGGGCATTTTGGCCATAATCCTCCCGGCTTTCATAAGCCAGCAGATTGGAAGTCGCCACGCCGATGCCGATGAGCAATATTAATAAATGAAGTAAGTAGCGATTGGTAAAAATCAAAAGCAACCGATCGCTTTTTTGGGGCGCTAATTTAATCAGGCGAGATTTTAACCAAAGATACCGGCCGTAAAGCGGCAAAATAACCAGCTTAAAAATCAGCCGAGCCAATGGCGCCAGGATTATGGCCAGATACTTGAAAAGTAAGGCAATAATCTGACCAAAATTAAGCAGGGCCTTTAATAAAAAAGCTAATAATCGAGTTATTAGTTTTTCCCAATTGTTTTTTATAAAACAAAAAAGTTAGTTTGCTGGCTGTTTTTTATCTTACTATTTTTTGACTCTAAAAACAAGGCATGGCAATCTTGACAATCACTTAAACATGACTTAAAATACAATTATTAAAGCTAATTAGCACTCCACTAGTCCGAGTGCTAATAAGCCAAAAATCTCTAATTTTATTAAAAATTATGACTATCAAACCCTTGGGCGACCGGATTTTGGTTGCCCCGATCAAAGAGGAAGAAGTGACCAAATCAGGCATTGTCCTGCCAGATGCCGCCAAAGAAAAAAGAGCAGAGGGCAATATTGCAGCTATTGGCAATGGCGAAAAAGTCGCCAAGCTCGGACTGGCCGTCGGACAAAGAGTGATCTTCGGCAAATACGCCGGCGATGAAATTAAAATTGAAGACAAGGAATACAAAATTTTAAACCATGAGGATCTTTTGGCAGTAGTTGAATAAAGTTTCTTGATACTTTTTTCTAGAAAAAAGTATCACAAAAAAGTCGCGCCTGCTAAAAATCATGGCCAAATTTTCTGCTCCGTCTCGCCAAATTGTCTGACGCCCGATTACGGGCTTGCGACAATTTGTTGCTCGCTCCCACAGAAAATTGGCACAAGATTTTTAACGGCGCAAATGAAAAAAACTAAAATTCTTAATTCTTAATTAGTAATTCTTAATTGATTAAAATTATGTCTAAACAAATTTCCTTTAATGAAGAAGCGCGCGTTAAGCTAAAGGCCGGCATCGACAAACTGGCCAATGTGGTAAAAATCACTCTCGGTCCCAAAGGACGCAACGTCGTCTTGGACAAAGGTTTTGGCTCGCCGCAAATCGTCAATGACGGCGTCACCATCGCCAAAGAGATCGAGCTCGATGACAAATTTGAGAACATGGGCGCGGAACTGATTAAGGAAGTCGCCTCCAAGACCAATGATGTGGCCGGAGACGGCACCACCACGGCAACGATTCTGGCTCAGGCGATCGTGACTGAGGGCTTGAAGAATGTCGCAGCCGGAGCCAACCCCATCATCTTGCGCCATGGCATCGAGAAAGGCGTGGCTGCTTTGGTTAATGAGTTGAAGCGCATCTCTCAGCCCATCTCCTCCAAAGAAAACAAGAAACAAGTCGCAGCCATCTCTGCTAATGACGACGAGGTGGGAGCGATTATCGCGGATGTGTTAGAAGAAGTCGGCAATGAGGGTGTGGTGACAGTGGAGGAAGGCCAGTCCTTTGGCGTGGAAAAAGAAATCGTCAAAGGCATGCAGTTCGACAAGGGCTATGTCAGCCATTATCTGATTACCAATCCGGAACGAATGGAAGCCAGTTATGCCGATGTTCCCCTGTTAATTACCGACAAAAAAATCTCCTCCCTGCAATCCATTCTGCCACTCCTAGAAAAACTAGCGCAATCTGGCCGTAAGGATTTGGTGATTATTGCTGATGATGTCGACGGCGAGGCCTTGGCGACTTTCGTGCTCAATAAACTTCGCGGGACATTTAATGTTTTGGCCATCAAGGCCCCCGGCTTTGGCGATCGTCGCAAAGACATTCTAAATGATATTGCCGTTGTGACTGGCGGTAAAGTAATCAGTGATGACTTAGGTTTAAAATTGGAAAATACCGAAATCAATGATCTGGGACATGCCGGCAAAGTAATTGCCACCAAAGACAATGCCACTATTGTTGACGGCAAAGGCACAAAGGGAGAAATCGAAAAGCGCATTGCTCAGATCAATCGCGAGATTGAATTGTCTGATTCTGATTTTGACAAAGAGAAATTGAAGGAACGGCTGGCCAAGCTGGCCGGCGGAGTCGCCGTGATTAAAGTCGGCGCCGCCACTGAGACCGAGATGAAGGAAAAGAAGCTTCGCATCGAGGATGCCTTATCGGCTACCAAAGCCGCCATCGAGGAAGGTATTGTCTGTGGCGGTGGCGTGGCTCTGATCCGGGTGTCAAAAGCGCTTAATAATGTTGATGTTTCAGGCGACGAGAAAATCGGCGTGGACATCCTTGCTCGGGCCATTGAACAGCCATTAAAACAAATTGCTGATAATGCCGGTGCCAAAGGCGAAGTCATCATCGAAGAGGTTAAAAAACTCAATGATAATCAGGGTTATAACGCCCTGACCAATAAATTTGAAGATCTGGTCAAAGCCGGCATCATTGATCCGACCAAAGTTACCAGATCGGCCTTACAGAACGCCGCCTCAGCCGCGGCCATGATCCTGACCACCGAGGCCGCTGTGACTGACCTGCCGGAAAAATCCTCCTGCGACCACGGTGCTGGAATGCCCAACATGGGCGGTATGGGCATGGGTGGGATGATGTAGTTCATATAAAATTCACCTGATACAAAAACTCCGAATTAATCGGAGTTTTTGTATCATTTCAATCTATTTAGAATTTGTAGCAACTTTTCCGGCAACGACGATTTATATTCCTGATGTTTGCCAGCCAAATCATCAAACGCCAGGTAGCTGGCGTGAAGAAAGATCCTGTCCAGAATTTGTTTTCTTGCTTTCCTGTTTTCCTGTTTTCCTGAATACAGCAAATCTCCGACAACGGGATGGCCGGAAGCCAGCATGTGAACTCTGATCTGATGGGTGCGGCCGGTCAAAATCTGAACTTCGAGTAGTGTATAATTCTTGAATTTTTTCATGACATTAAAAATCGTCTTGGCTGACCTGCCGTCGGTACTGCCGAGCGGCAAAGCGCTGTAAAGTCCGGATTTATTCTTACTACGTGTAATAGAAAAACTTATCTCGCCGGTATCACCCTTTATCTCGCCGTAAACCAAAGCGGTGTATTTCTTTTCAATCTGGCGCGTCTTGAATAATTTTTTGAAATATTCAAACGCCTCTTGCGTCTTGGGAATAACCATCAACCCGGACACTTCCTTATCCAGACGGTGGACGATTCCTGCCCGTCCGGGCTCGTCGCCAATTTTGGCGATCGCTGGATATTTTTCTGCCGCCCAATCAATAAGAGTATCACTCTCGCCTTTGGCGGTTGGGTGGACGAGGAGGCCAGAGGGTTTGTCGACAATTAGGTAATCATTATTATCTTCAATAATTTCAATTTGCTCCCATAATTTTTTGTCATTGCGAGCGGAGCCCGAAGGGCGAAGCGTGGCAATCCCATCCTGTGTATGTTTAACTCGGGATCCCCACGCTTCGTCCCGCATTAGCGGGACTTCGCTCGGGATGACAACTAAATCCGTTTCCTTCAAAAACTGATGAACTTTCGTCTCTTTGCCATTGACCAAAACCAGGCCGTCTTTGATCATCTTCTGAATTTTGGAACGCGATAAATCCAGAAGTTGCGCAACCAAAAAATGATCAAGTCGTTGGCCTTTATTATCTTTATCAACTACAATATTCATAAAATTATTATTTTTCCCGATGCAGTTCCCTCTTCCTCTCCTCATCATAAAATTTCACATCAGGATTTAATTGTTTCAACTCTTCATCGCCTAATTTCTGCAACTGCTTGGCGCGACTGACCAAATAATCATGATCATTCTTCTTGGGATCCTCTAAGACCTCGCCCAAAAGTGCATTTAAGATCAAACCCACGCGCGGCCCCGGTTTAATTTTTAACAATTCCATCAGCTCATCGCCTTTTAAAAGAAGCATCTTGGGCGTGATTGGATCCAACTGGATTTCCTTAAATCTCCGCTCTAACTCAATCAGCTTCCAGGGTTTGGCTTTGGGTCGGCCCATGCCCAGGCGGTCACAGATGCGCACGGCGATGAAGTCATCGATATTCTCCTTGCCCAGCCGCGCCAAGAGCCGCCTGACGCCCGCGTCAGAAACGATATCTAAGGCATAGTAAAACATGTGATAGCGCACCAAATGGACAGTGTAATCGACAACTTCATTTGAGAAATTCAAACGACGCAGAATTTTCTTGGCGATTTTCGCTCCGACAATGTCATGATTATAAAAAGTTGAGTCCGGGCCGTTGCCCTCCTTGGTCTCGGGCTTGCCAATGTCATGCAGCAGCGCGGCCAAGCGAACTTCCAGCTTGTAATTCCTACTAGCGCCCGCGCCCAAAGCCCTGACGCTATGTTCAAATACATCATAAATATGATGGCGATTCTGCGTGATGCCAAAGGCAGACGACAATTCCGGAATCAAAACCTTCAGTAGGCCAATCTCCTGCATCATCCTCACCCCATCTTCGGCTTTTTTTGACATGATTATCTTGGTGAACTCCTCATTAATTCTCTCCGGCGCGATGGTTTCTATTTTCTTGGCCTGCTTTTTTATCTCAGCATATGTCTTTTTCTCAATGGTGAAATCCAGCTGGCAGGCGAACCTGATCGCCCGAAGCATACGCGTATAATCCTCCTGAAACCTGACTGCCGGATCGCCGATGGCGCGAATAATTTTATTATCTAAATCATTCAGTCCCTCAAATTCGTCAATAATCTTCTGTTCCTTTATATCCCAAGCCAAAGCATTGATGGTAAAATCCCGGCGCGACAAATCCTCCTCGATTGGCAGGCCGGGATCGCTCTGCACCTCAAAATCCTTGTAGCCGCCGCTCATGCCGGCGATTTCCGTCCGTGGCAGAGCAATATCAATCGCCTCAAAATTATTCTCGCCGACATGAAACCCCTCGGGCACAAATTTGAACACACCGAAACTCTTGCCCACCAAATCAACCTGACCCAAGGCAGTTAAAAATTTTTCCAAATCTTTTGCCTCCGCTCCGGTGATGACAAAATCAAAATCTTTCGTTTCCCGTTCAAACAGAATATCCCTGACTGCGCCGCCGACCAGATAAATCTTGCCTCCGGGAAATTGAGAAATGAATTTCTGGACAAAAGCAAATTCCGGGGGCTTCAGATTCCCCTTCTGCCAATTAACCAATTTATTAAGCGCCTTATTCATACTTATATTTTACCATAACTAAAATCGAAGATAAATTTTACCCAAAATTAAATAAAAAGTCAAAGTCAAAACTTGAAAAATAATTGTTTTTAAGTTAAAGTGTAACTATACTTGCGGGCCAGTAGCTCAGCGGTTAGAGCACCGCCCTTATAAGGCGGGGGTCGATGGTTCAAATCCATCCTGGCCTACTAATTAGTAATTTGACTAAATCATTATTTATTTGCTAATTCGTATCATTGATGATATAATGTATACATGAAATCTAAGTGGTTCGAATTGAAAGACAAGGCCATCAAATTACGCCGACAGGGAATTTCTGTCAGTAAAATCGAAAGTCGACTTAATATTCCTCGCTCTACCTTGAGCGGATGGTTTAAAAATATAAAACTCTCTGAAAAACAGAAAGCCAAACTCATCCAAGATAAAAATAGTGCTCTGGCAAGGGCGAGAATGAAAGCAATTATATGGCATCACAAAGAAAAATGTAAACGATTAAAAGAGGCGGAAAAACAGGCAAAAAAAACAATCAAAGGCATCGATACTAAAAATAAAAATATTCTTGAGCTTGTATTAGCCATATTATATCTTGGTGAAGGCGCAAAAACAGATACTGATACATCACTTGGAAGTTCCGACCCAATGATTCTAAAATTTTTTCTGGCAATATTGAAATCAACGTATAATATCAAATATGAAAAAATGTATTGCCAGCTAAATTTACGGGCAGACCAAAATCCTCAAGAAATCAAGGAGTTTTGGTCTAAACAACTTAATATCCCCATCGAAAAGTTTAAATATTTCAGCATCGACAGAAGAACGCGAGGAAAGAAGACATACTCATATTACAAAGGTGTTTGTCAAATTCGATTCAATAATGTCGCCATTCAAAGAAAATTATTAAGTATCAGCAATATATTCTGCCATAAGGTAATTAAACAAAATTTGGACGGCTAGCTCAGCTGGTTAGAGCGCCTCGTTGACGTCGAGGAGGTTTCAGAGGTTCGAATCCTCTGCCGTCCACCATATGCTATAAAAAAATCGCCAACCAACATGGGCGATTTTTTGTTGGATACTTACTGTTGACTGCTACAAATTGTTAATTCGTAATTTGTAATTATTTCTGCCTGTGGATAACTATTGTTGACGCTTCAAAAATATGATATAATGAATACAGACAAAATAATTTTTTGCGCAAATTAAAAATTATTTTGCTCTCTAAATAAATGCAAAAATGCACTTTATCTATCTATAGGAAGGAGGTGACCAAACTATGGCAGCCAAAAAGAAAGCCAAGAAGAAAGTTGCAAAAAAGAAAAGGAGATAAGAATTTTCTCAAAAAATAAAATCCACCCTTATGCGCAGGGGGTGGATTTTGTTTTTGGCTTAGAATAATTTTTCCTGCTCCGACTTTTTTATTCCCTTGATTTTTATCTCGCCAAAAATCCCATCATAACCAGGAATAATCTCTACCTGGCCATTCCTAACCTTTATAATACTTTCAGCGATTTCTGGCAGAGTCAAAATTCTTAGCTCTGCCTCGTTCAGATCCAGTAAAACCGAGAATTCCGGCTGTTTTTGCACGATATTTAAGTATTCTCTGATGACTTTTTTGGAATTTTTGCCAATGCCGAAGGCATCGGCAATGATTTCCTGCAAAGGGATTAGATTTTTGGAGGGTACAAAACGTGACTGGTCATAATTTTGGCGGTCAGAGAGCGACTCAACGCGATTTAGCACACCCAGAGTCAGCCGCTTGCCACAGTCCGGACAGAGATTTTTATTTTTCCTACTCTCAGAAGGCGAGAAAGAGTGGCAGGCAGCCAGACCGTCAAAATAATACTTGCCTTCCTGTGGGAAAAATTCAATAGTGAATAAAAATTTATTTTTATCCCTGATCGCAGAAGTTAATGACGAATAATTTAATTCCGACTCGTTTAATTCAAAAACATTTGCCTCACGACCGAGATTATTTAGAGAGTGCGCATCAGAATTTGACACCAGTGCGGTATTATCCAATTTGGACCACAATCTGTTCATTGCCGGATCGCTGGATAACCCTGTCTCAATCGCACAAATCTTAGGCGTTAGTTCTTCAAAACATTCCTCCAGAGAATCAAAACCCGATTTGGAGCCGAAGACGGAAAACCAGGGCGTCCAGGCGTGCGCTGGAAAAACAAAAAAATTCTCATCAACTTCCCAAGCCAGTCGAGCCAGCTCTTTGACCGGCAGGCCGATAATCGGCCGGCCGTCTGACTTTAAATTAAGCCCCAACTTATTTAATCTTTCAGTCAGTCCTTCTGCCGCCTCAAGCGAAGGGGCGAGCAAACAGACATGCACTCTCCGACTTCTCTCGCCCTGCTTGTAGATGCAACTGATTTCCGTGCCGATAACAAACAAAGTTTTTTCTTCGCCTCTTTTTAATTTATAAAAACCACCTCCTGCCGGCGCCAGTTCATCCCTAATCGCCTTAAGCCAAGCCGGATAGGTGAAATCGCCTGTGGAGACAATATCTATACCCTTAAAACTGCACCACTTGGCGATGTTGGGCAAAGTCAGCTCACGACTACAGCCGCGGGAATGTTTGGAGTGGATGTGTAAATCGGCAATAATTCTCATAATGATTTCATCTTATCAATTGAACGATTTTATTGCAAACAAAAAACTGCCCTGACAGTGTCAGAACAGTTGCTAATAGAACTATATATCGATCAAATGTGCGGTTTTCTTTCTACCTGTGCTTCCTGTTGCCGCCAAATGATGGCGCCGGGTGGAACTGGGGCATACGTTGCGGTGCGCTTCTTTGCGGAGCTATGCGCACTGGCTGACGCATCGGCGCTTGATGCGGCAATGACAATTGATGACGTTGAATCGGCCTTGACGGCTGAACGCGCGGTTTAGGAATAACTTGATGCTGCGGCGACTGTTGGCGATGTTGAGGCGGAACGATGCGCGGCTCATGATGCTCGGGCCGCCAGTGGCGATAGTAGTCATGCCCGCGATAGGGATGACTTCGCCAATAGTCATGGTGGTAATAGGGATGACCCACATACCAATCCCACTCAAAAATGTAAATCCCTACTGGAGCAGGACCGACAATAATAATGTCACCACTGTCAATCACGTGATGCAACCTACCAAAAGAATCGCGGTACCAATAATCATAAGGATCAACAGCCATGCCACTGACAACAACTATGTCGTCATCCGCAACTACCACGCCTCGCATCGGCACAGTGACGCACCCGCTAAACGCGAACATCAATATGACCGCCAGAACTCCTGTCACTATACTTATCTGCCTCATCTTCTTCCTCCTTTACCTTGCTGGTTAGTTTAAGCTTGAAATATTGGGCAAAACAACCGTAACAAATGCCATTTACCTTATCAAAAATCTGTTTAATTCTGCCACATTTTGCGCAAATTTCCACTTTTGGCGCCATACCCTCCTCCCGTTTTTTAATGTCCGAATAAATAATTATACTCCTGATATTTGACTTTGTCAACTAGTAATTTTAAACCGAAATATATTCAAGCTAATAAAAAACCGCCGCAATGTCTATTGAGACGGTTTCTCTAATCAAAGTTAATTTATTTTTTGATTTTTTCTTGAACCCTCTGAGCCAACTGTTCCAAAGTCCAATCGGTCTTGATCAGATAATCATGCACGCCACTCTCCAATGTCTCGGCCGTCGTCTCGGCCTCAGTCAGATTGGACAGCACTATAACCGGCACCTTCTCGCCCCAATTGTCCTGTCGTAGTTTCTTAAGCATGGCAATGCCGTCCATCACGGGCATAATGATGTCTAACAAAATCAAATCCGGTTTTTCCTCCAAGGCCATGCTCAGTCCCTCCTTGCCGTTTTTGGCCCAAAAAACCTTAAACCCGGTCTTGGTCATCTTGTCTACCAGGGCCTGGCCAACTGCCTGTTCGTCCTCCACAATTAAAATTTTCTTCACTTCGGGCATAAAAATTATTTTAGGGACTTACCCGAACCTCCCATATCTTGTATATTATACCATAAACAACACATAAACCAAAAACAACTCTGCTTTAGCAGAGTTGTTTTTGGTTTATTCGGGGTGCGGAGAATTGAACTCCGGCTACATGCACCCCATGCATGCGTACTACCGTTATACTACACCCCGGTTAATACTAGCTTACTTCACTCTTATCTCACTTCACTATCGGGGTGACAGGATTTGAACCTGCGACCTTCTGGTCCCAAACCAGACGCGCTAGCCACTGCGCTACACCCCGATTTATAAATTTGAACCTACAGCTATGCCATAGGTTCAATTAATCTACAATGCGGAATGCCGAGGGCGAGAATCGGACTCGCGACACAAAGATTTTCCTTGTTCAGCTCGAATTACTCCGAGGATCGGACTATTTCATCCCCATATCCTTAAGGACTTAGGGGTCGGGCGCTGATGCAAGATTATTGTTGGGACTCACTTGCTAGTCTCTACACCTTCTCCAAAACCTTATACCCCTTGGAGCTTGGCTCGAGATTGCCCAACAGTTTGGGTTTTCTCGAGTTCACCCGATTTGCATGCCGAAGTTTCCTTGCGGCAGGACCGAAAATCAGTCTTCTGCTCTACCACTGAGCTACCTCGGCATTCTGAATTGTAAATTTGGTGCGCATACCAAGATTCGAACTTGGGACCTCGTCATTATCAGTGACGCGCTCTAACCAACTGAGCTATATGCGCAAAATATATTATTATAATTTACTTCTTGCTACGCATAAACATTTTCTAACCTCAGCCAGAGGCTGATCCGCCTTTGGCGGAAACTGAGCCCCGCCCGCATCGCTACGCGAAGCGTTGCGGGCGGGTATATGCGCAAATCTTACCTCAATAATATAACAAAAAAAACCGATTCTTACAATCTCAAATAAAAATCCCGCTGGCCGCCCGATGGCGGAGCGGGATTTCTTAACGACAATTAAATAGTGATATGAAAGCACCAATCGACTGATGGCGACTCGTGAGAGTCAACCAAATTTTCTCCTTAGAAAGGAGGTGATCCATCCACAGCTTCCGCTACGGATGCCTTGTTACGACTTCACCCCTGTCATTGATCCTACCTTAGTCCGCTTCAAGAGCAGCTTTCGGGTATTACCAACTCCCTTGGTGTGACGGGCGGTGTGTACAAGGCCCGAGAACGTATTCACCGTGGCATGCTGATCCACGGTTACTAGTGATTCCGGCTTCATGAGGTCGAATTGCAGACCTCAATCCGAACTGGGACCGGTTTTGGGGATTAGCTCCGCCTTGCGGCTTAGCAACCCACTGTACCGGCCATTGTAGCATGCGTGTCGCCCAGGGTGTAAGGGCCATGCTGATTTGACGTCATCCCCGCCTTCCTCCCAGTTGAGCTGGGCAGTCTCTGATGAATATTTTAACATCAGATGAGGGTTGCGCTCGTTAAAGGACTTAACCCGACATCTCACGACACGAGCTGACGACAACCATGCAGCACCTGTACAGCACTCTCGAAGAAGTCCCGATTTCTCAGGATTTGTAGCTGTATTTCAAACCCTGGTGAGGTTTTCCGGTTACCATCGAATTGAACCGCATGCTCCACCACTTGTGCGGGCCCCCGTCAATTCCTTTGAGTTTTAAACTTGCGTTCGTACTTCCCAGGCGGGATATTTAATGCGTTAGCTATTTTAAACGCCACTGACAGGGTCGATACTGCCAATGACTAATATCCATCGTTTAGGGCGCGGACTACTGGGGTATCTAATCCCATTCGCTCCCCGCGCTTTCGTGCAAACAGCGTCAGTACTGTACTAGCGAGCCGCCTTCGCCTCTGGTGTTCTTGCCGATATTAACACATTTTACCGTTACACCGGCAATTCCGCTCGCCCCTTCCAGACTCAAGCTTCCCAGTTCCGATGACAGTCACCCAGTTGAGCTGGAAGATTTAACCATCGGCTTAAGAAGCCGCCTGCGCACGCTTTACGCCCAATCAATCCGGATAACGCTCGAGGTCTCTGTATTACCGCTGCTGCTGGCACAGAGTTAGCAACCTCTTATTCCTCCGGTACCGTCATTAGTTCTTCCCGGAGAAAAGACCTTTACATCCCGAGGGACTTCATCAGTCACGCGGCGTCGCTCCTTCAGGCTTTCGCCCATTGAGGAATATTCTCGACTGCAGCCACCCGTAGGTGTCTGGGCAGTATCTTAGTCCCAGTGAGGCGGGTCGTGCTCTCACACCCGCTATCCGTCAGAGCCTTGGTAGTCCTTTACACTGCCAACTAGCTGATAGACCATAGGCCTCTCCCTAACCGATAAATCTTTATTGCACAAGCATTTGATCGTGCAATTAATGGAGTATTACTCCGCCTTTCGGCGGGTTATCCTCCAGTTAGGGGTAAGTTACCAATGTGTTACGCTCCCGTTTGCCATGTCCCACATCTTTTAATTTTCATGATCTTTGATTGATCTTTCTATTCTTTGTTTTAAAAACTTCATGACATTTCTATTATTCTTTAGTTGCCTTTCTCTCTTCTGGGCATCTTCTTTATGAGAATAGGCCTCATAATAAACTAACCTCCATGGGCGATAGTTACTGGTATAATTACTTTTGCCTGAATTATGATCAATAATTCTCTGCCTTAAATCAGAACTAAAGCCACAATAGATCTTACCGCTCCTTTCGCTTTTAATAATATAAATGTAGTGCATCTTTTAATGATAGCATAAAAATTAAAAGATATGGGACATTTGACTTGCATGCCTTAGACACGCCGCCAGCGTTCATCCTGAGCCAGGATCAAACTCTTATGTAAGAATTCTTGTGAACTCTGGTATTGCAACTAGATTACGGCCAGTTGCCAACCGTTAGATTGATTGTTCCAAATAAATAGAACAAAACTCAAAAAATTGTTTTGATTTTTTTGTTTGGTGCTTTCTTATCACTATTCAATTGTCAAATTGCATTCCTTAATTTTCGTTAAGAAAAAACAGAGGGATCCGACTTGGCAAACTCCGCTTCTTGCGGAATTTTATTCAGATACCACTGTTTTTTCTTAAACTAAGTTTTAAAAGTAATTTAAGTGAAAATTTTGTATTTATTGTTTATGATGTAATTTTATCTTATTTTAGAAAATATGTCAAGAGGGAATTGAATGTTAAATATTCAATATTAAATATTCAATATTTTATCTCATTTTAGATATTAAATAGAGAATTAGAATACAAAAAACGCTAAATCATAATTAGTTGTAACAAATCTTATGCACAAGATTTGCACAAATATGCGCCAGATTCTACTTGGCGTGCTTTTCACGCCATTTCTTCACCTCGCCATGATGCCCAGACAAAAGTACTTTAGGCACTCTCAACTTTTTGCCGCTGGCGACAAAAATCTCTGGCCGCGTGTACTGCGGATGTTCCAAATAGCCCTTTTTAGAATGCGAATCAAAAGCCACTGACTCCTGCTTGCCGACGAATCCGGGAACATGGCGGGAGATCGCCTCAATCATCACGGCCGCCGGCAGTTCGCCGCCGGAGACGACATAATCGCCGATGGAAAATTTTTCATCAACTAATTTTTCCACCCGCGCATCCACACCCTCGTATCTCGGGCAGACAAAAACCAACTGATCATATTTAGCCAAACGCCTGGCGTCGGCTTGTGTGAATTTCTTGCCGTTCGCCGCTGTCAGAATAATTCTTTGTTTTAATGTTTTTTTGTTCTTGTGTTTTAATGACTTAAGCGCTTTATAAATCGGCTCAATCTTAAACACCAAGCCCACGCCGCCGCCATAGGGCTTATCATCAACTGTCTGATGGCGGTCAGTCGTCCACTTTCTCAAATTATGAGTAGTAACTCTTATTATTTTATTTTTTTGCGCGCGCTTAAACAGCGACTCATTAAAATATGACTCTAAAATATTCGGGAAAATTGTGATGATATCAAATTGTCTGGTTTTCTGTTTCATATTTTTATCTTAACACAACACGGCGAATAACAAAACCTCCCCGAATCATTTCGGAGAGGTCTTGAAGAGTTTTTGAATGGTTTAGATGGTCAAATCATCAACCACATCAGTGTCAACGCGCTGCTCTCTGGGCCGGCGGGAGCCCTCCGGTTCATAGATCTTCAGGTTGACTCGGGCGTTATTCTTCGCGCCGATGATCTTTGCCAAAGTTCTGATGGCTTTGGCGGTCTGGCCCTGGCGGCCAATGACATAACCGATATCGGTCGGAGCGACATGCAGGGTTAACAGCACGCCTCTCTCATCGACGGTTCTCTCGACTTTGACTTCATCGGGACTGGCGACGATCGCCTTGACGATGGTCTCCACAAAAGCTTGGTCTTTTTCAGCCATATTCTTTTATTAATTCTTATTGATAACCAGCAAATTCCGATTATCAAGGTTCAGTTAAGGATCATCCGCCAGTGGCGGCTAAGACCTTAACACCTGTATCCATTATAGCAAAACATAATTGATTTGTCAATACCTTACAATAAATATTTCTGAAATTGATAAACTAAATTCCTCAGCGCTAAAATAACAATCCAACATTTCTCCTTGAGAGAGTTTGTAATAACGAGGGGAGAAACTATCTGCAATAGAACAATACTGACCTTTCCCTCTAATGAGGGGGTAGTCGGCGAGGGAGAAGAAACTATGGCCGAAGCCAATACCTTTTGTCCGGAAAACAACTTTTCCAAATCATGATTAGAAACGCGAAAGAAAGTATCAATCGGATCTTGATGATAGGGACAAACAAAGGGGGCGGATACCAATAGATAGCCATTTGTCTTGACCAGAGATAAAATATTTTTAGCAGCCCTTGCCGTATCAACCAAATGTTCCAAAACATTGGTGCAGATAACCAAATCAAACGGGCGACGAAAATTAACCGCCCGCTCGATATCAATAACTTTGTCCACCCCCCGACCAACCTTCTTGTCGGCATGAGTAACTATAAGGCCACGCTTTTCGAGCGGGGCAAAAACGTTTTCATCAATATAGGGCTGATGCTTTTGCTTGAACTCAAACGTAGATGAGCCAATATCTAGCACCTGCCCCCCAGCCGGCAAGTCAAGTGTGCTGAGTTTTTCTTTGAGCCAAATTGATTCAGACAAAAACATGAAAATAAATAATTAAATTCATAACCCTATCTCTTGCTTGATTCTCCCAATAAAAACTGATACATCAAACTTCTTTGCCTGTTCCAAACATGCCTGCCGATATTTTTCCGGATTGGTGCTGACAGTTCTAACGGCCACGGCTAATTTTTCCCCATTAATGTCGTCAAGCAGTAGGCCGGTTTTACCGTTAATGACTGTTTCTTTATAACCGCCTTCATTGGGAGCGATAACCGGCTTGCCCGAGGCCATGGCCTCAACGGCTGTCAAGCCAAAATCCTCTTCATAAGACGTGGTGACAAAACCGCGGCAGCCGGCGTATAAATTTATCAACTCATCCTGGCCGATCCAACTCCTGATCTCCACGTTTGGCGGCTTCATCTTCCTGATCTGTGCGGCATACTGCTGGAAATGGCGCGATTTTTCATAACTGCCGACAATAACCAGTTTTTCCTCCGGCAGCCAGGAAAAGGCCTCAAGCTGAATTTCCACCCGCTTATGGTTGATCAGCCGGTTGACACTTAGCCAATAGTCGCCATTATTCTGATAATGGTATTTTTCTATCTCTACTGGCGGATAGATCACCGGCGAGTCACGGCCCAAATACTTCTTTACCCGGCTCTGGACATTGGCAGATACGCTGGCAAGCTTGTCGACCTGCCTTAGATCGCAGCGATTGATCATCCTACGAAACATCACCCAAAAATCAAAGAGCGGACGCCAACTACGCGGAACATTGTGTTCCCTGGTATATTGATATAAGTCCCAAATCTCGCGCATAGGTGAATAAACATACCAGAGGTTGGGATGGTTTAAAACGGCTCCAGACATCGCCCAATCGCCAGCAATAATATAAAAATCATATTTGGCTTTTAACTTCAGTCTTCTGAATTTCCAATAGGCCAACTCCTGTTTCCATGGAGGGTTGATGGGAATTCGGCCGATACTAAAAATATTATCAGTGCTGAAGCCCATACGAGCTATCTTGACACGATCAATATTGGTAGTGTAAATATCGGCTTTAAGTTCGCGCGCCAGGATTAAATCGACGACTTCAGCGCCGCCGATATTATCCATAAAATTATGAAAAATAGCGATCTTCATAACTGGAAACAACCTCAGTCAATCTGATAGATGATGTCACTGTTTTGGGCATAAATGACTCGGTAATTACAATCCAATGGTGCGGGGGAAATGACATAGCGAATTTCATATTGCTTAATTATGGCCGCCTTGCCAACGCAATCGCTCGCCAGAAAAAAGCTTTCGATAATCTCGGTATTGCCGCTAAAAACCAATGTGGCCACCGGATCATGCCGGGAAATCGGATAGGTGGCAGTAGACATAAAGGGCGTGGCCATCACCTTGCCAGGCGGCTGATCCTTAAGATACAAAAGCGTCCGATAGTCCTCTACGTCAATCGCATGATAAAGCGCTAATTCTGGAGGCAAATTATAATAATTAAAAAAACTGAAAAAAATAATAACCGTAGTCACTACGGCGATTACCCCGGCTTGCAAATACTTTAGCTGCCCTGGCGTTAATTTAAAATTAATGCTGATTGTCGCCAGCCGGGTCAGTCCCCCGCTGTAATTCTGCCGAGCCAGCAATTTATCGCCAGCCGAGCCAATTAATTTGACAATAAGCTTCCAACCCAGAGCGCTCAAAAAAGGCATGGCCAAAGCCAGATAATACAAATTTCGCTGATAGGGAGTGAGATAGGAAACACCGGTCAGGCGATAGAGCAATATCTCCAAAAGCAAAATTATTGGCCAGAGAACAAAAAACAGATAATCAGCTGTTTTCTTGTAGGCAATGATGTAAGTAATACCAACCAGAGCCAAAATATAACCGATCAAGCTATAGACCTCGGTGGGAAAATTTTGCGCCTCCAACACCCCCCAGCCATAGCGGAATTGCAAGGTCTGGCCCAGATGAGCAAGAAGATTCTCCCAGGGCAGATTTAAAACCGCTTTGTAAATCAGTATGCCAGCTAGCGGAATAAGAAAAAAAATGGCGAAGACATGAGATTTCTTTAAAACAAATCGGTAATTAGCGGCAGCATAGATCAACAGTGCCGGCAGTGCAAACAAAACTGAAAGGGAATGAATCGGCAATAAAAACAGCATGATGGCAAAACTAACCAAAATAAAATTAGTTTTTTCTCGCCTGATTCCTTCAGTAAAATAATAGATATACAAATAGATAAAGGGCAGGGAAAAAGTCAGGGGGGTGAAAAACCACAAGCCACCCAGATTTACATTGGATCTGAGGGAGGCAAAAAAAATCATTGCCAATAGCGCCATCGGGAAGTCACTATCAGTTTTTCTGTAAACGATGACAAACAGAATCAGCGCCGTCAGGGCCGCCCAGAGAGCCGGTAAAAATTTGTAAATCAAAACCAAATCAAAAATCTGGGAGACTAGAAAAAGAAAAAAATGAAAACCGATTTCCAAGCCGGCGAATCTTTTGCCGACCTCCAGTTTCAAAGACACAAAATATTCCCCGTAATTCCCCAAACGAATCGATTCGGAAATATGATGCCACTCATCAATATGGAGCGGCATGGGATAATTGAAATGCGGGGAGTATACCAGCAGAAAAGTAAAAATCAAAATGCCGGCTACCAAAATTATTTTGCCCTTAGTCATAGATATTGGTTAATTAATTTTATTTTTGCGTCGGTAATAGGGATCATGGCGCCAGGTGCGGCCCCACTTTGTCTGCATGTACTGCTTTTCCCAAGGCGCGACCAACGGAATACGGCTGGCTGATTCATAATGATAAAGTTCAGCGTGCGGCGTACAGATAATCCGATAACCTCGAGCCCTAATTTTCAGGCAAAAGTCAATATCATTATAATTGTCAGGCAGCGCCGGGTCAAAACCGCCGACTTCCTCGAAAACCTCTTTGCGGACCATCAGGCAGGCGCCGGTCACAGCCGCGACATTGCTGACACAGCTGGAGCGATACCCGGGATCAATAATTTCCTCGTCGCTTAACCCGCGATAGAAATGTTCTGGCATCTGATGATCTAAATGAACACCGCAGTGCTGAATTTTGCCATTGGGATAAAGCAGCTTGGCGCCAACCGCTCCTATTTCCTTTCTCTGGGCATGCTCTAACATATTGCCTAGCCAGCCCGGCGTGATGACCTCAGTGTCATTATTCAGAAAGAGAAAATACTGCCCTGAGGCCTGGAGCACGGCAGAATTGTTAATCGCCGAAAAATTAAATTCCTGATCAAAATTAATAAGCTTGATGGCCTGGCCGTATTTATGTCCGAATGACAACAGATATTCTGCCAGCGACTCCTGACTCTGATTATCCACCAAAATAATTTCAAAATTCCTATAAATCGTCTTTTGCAAGATATTCTCCAGGCATTTTTTGACTAAATAAATACCATTTCTAAAAGGAATGATAATACTAACTAGCGGCTCTCCATAAATAGCGTATTTTACCCGGCCTGATCCGGTATTACCCAGAGGGATGACCTCGCCCCTGATCCCCCGCCGGCTCAGGGCGTTTTGTATGGCTTTTTTACCGGCCTGGATGACATAAGGTTTGGAATCAATTATGGCGGCGGTGGAGGATGGGGATTTGCGCCAGTGATAAAGAATTTTTGGTATATGATAAATATTGCTTGTCTGCTCAGTCAGCCGCAAAAATAAATCATAATCCTGCGCCCCCTCGGCTTTGGTGTCAAAACCACGCACCCGTTGCAATAATCCCGCCTTGACCACGGCCAGGTGGCAGATATAATTAACGCTCATGAGATAATCCGGCGACCAATCTGGTTTGTAAAACGGCTCGGACAGGGAACCATCGGAATTGATCTTATCTTCATCGGTATAAATCAACTCCGCTCCCGGCGCGGGCCCATTCAGCGCCCCAACAACTTCCTCTAAAGCCTCGGGAGCCAATTCATCGTCATGATCCAAAAAACCAACATAATCTCCTGTTGCCATTTTCAAGGCCTCGTTGGAATTACCGGCAATGCCCAAATTTTGCGTCAAAAATTTGACTTTAATATTATCATACTTTTGCGCATAATAATTCAACATGTCCTTAAACAACCGATCTCGCCTGGGGCTACCATCTACCAAGCAAAGCTCCCAATTAGAGTAGGACTGCATTAAAACTGATTTGATCGTTTCATGTAGAATATCCCTAGCCGGGCAAAAAATCGGCACAATAATGCTGATTTTTGGTTGATAAGCAAAATGCTGAATGGGCTTGGCTTTATTCAATAGTAGGGGCTTGAAAACAATTTTTTCTTTTTTTTTCCTAGCTTCCTCGGCTTCACTGCTGTTGATCATGGCATGATAATCATAAACCGATTGCAGCGCTCGATACCACCCCTCCTTCTGATAAGTGCGCTTGAGCTTAAACAGCCAATAGGGCTGACGCAGAAGAAAAAGCGGCAATTTAACCAACACAAAATAGGGTTTGTACGACAACAACTTTAATTCGGAAAACCAACGTCTATTTGAAAGTGGCCGGCTGAGCCGAAATTTTGTCATTGGCTTCAACCAAGTTTGCCGCAGTTGCTGACTCAAGCGCCAGAATTTTGAGTGCAACTGCCTCAGTTCTTTAGACCCAAGATACTTTAATTTGATTGTCGACAACCCGCAAAAAAAGGTAGTTTTTGTCCTGGTGGTCAAGAGCCCATTCTTCTTGCAATAATGATACAATTCATTGGCCGGATAAGGATAATAAACGCTAATTTGGGCGCAATAAGGACGAAGTTTTTTAACCAATTCCATTGACTCATTAATCAGCTCTTTGGTCTCATCGGGCCAACCGATAACCATAAAGGCCAATGACCTGATTTTCAACTCGTTGAACCAGCTAAAAATTTCCACTAACTGTTCATTGGTGATATTTCGTTTTAATTTTTGTTGCCTGAACTCTTCGTTGCCGCACTCTACGCCGATTTGGACGTAATAGAGACCCGCCTCTTTTAATTTTTTAAGCAGTTCATAATCAAAAGTCAGTGGGCGAACATATATCTTGAACGGCAGGCCTATTTCCCTTTGATACTTCTGGCAAAATTCCTCCACCCAGCGCCGATCAAGGGTAAAGGTGTCATCTTCAAAATAAAACGACTTGATAAAATAATTTTGTTGGAGATATTTTAGCTCACTGATCACATTATCAACGCTTCTTTTTCTGATATAGGTCTGAGCCGAGGGATAAAGTTTCTTTAAGCTGTTATTGCAACAATAAGTGCAATTAAAAGGGCAACCACGCCCGGCCATGACCGTCGCTTCCTGCGGGCTTTCCTCGTAGCTATGGTTAAAAAGAAGATTTTGATAATCTAAAATCTTGCGATCGGCAAAAGGCAAGCTATCCAACTCCTTCACTAACGGCATGAGGGGATTTTTAATTATCACCTCTTGGCCATCAACTATTTTTTTTACCCATAAACTCTTGATTAACGAATAATCCCGACTATTCTCTAGGGCTTCAACCAGCTCTAGTAATGGCAACTCACCTTCGCCTCGGCAGACAACATCCACACCAGCGGTGCTAATCACTTCTTCGGGAACCAGGGTGGGATGAATACCGCCCAAAATTATAGGTACAGCTGGGTATTTTTCCTTGATCCAAGCTGGAAATTCTTTAACTATCGGCCACTGGTTAGTGGTGGTGGAAATGCCAATCAAATCAAAAGAAAAAGCGACTAACTCTTTCAAAAATTTGCTTTTTTTCTGTCGTCCAGTCAGATAAAAAAGATCAACCTGATGACCGGCTTTTTTTAACACCGCACTCAAAGCACCAATACCGTGAGGGTACTGTTTCTTGTTATAAGTGTCTATATTGGTAAAAATAAATAGGACCCTCATGACGTTAAATTAATTATTGTCCTCAACTTCCAACGAATTCAAAAATTCATCAACAGAAACCAAGTTTAATAATTTTTTTTTATTCGCCTGCAAAAAGTTCCAGGTCAAAAAATTATTCTGGGGCCGAAACAGCTGTTGTTGACCCGGCTTTATAACGCCGATGCCATGATCCAGATCGACAACGGAGACGCTTAAATCCGGATCAGTCATCCTGATTTTAGCGATCGCTTTCCAGACATCGCCGTTCCAGACTAACTGCTTCATTTTTCTCAGCTGGTGCTTTTTCTCTAATGGGTTGCAATCATGCACCAGGATAAGCCCGCGCTGATTTAATATTTTTAGTGAATGGTAAATATCCCGCTCGACCTGTTCCCTAAGATGCAAACCATCGATAAAAATAAGGTCATAGGTTTTATGATTCTGCTTGAAAAAATCATCTGATTTGAGGTGGATATCGGTCGGGGTGTAACAATCCGGGTCAACACCGTCTTTATCTCCTAAGGCCACGGCAAAAAAATTCGTGCCAAACTGGATGCCAATTTCCAAATAACTTTTATAGTTATTTTTTTTAATTAGATAATTAATCAATTCGGTTCTTGTTTCCATAGATTTTAGCTGAACCATTTTAATCGCCGCGATTTATCGCTAAAAATTCTTGCACTATTGATTGGCTCTCGCCCATCTTGACAATCTTACCATGGTCTAACCAAATAATCTGGCTGCAGGTCTTTAGCATCACTTCAAAATTATGACCGGCCATTAAAATTGTCACGGCTGCTCCCGAATACTCTTCAAATTTATTGATGGTTTTATTAACAAAGCTGGCATCGCAATTAACAAACATCTCGTCAATCAGTGAAATCCCGGCCTGATGGCCGAAGGCAAGATACAAAGCGGTGGCGATCGCTAATCTTTCCTGCATGCCGGCAGACAAGTGGTAAAGCGGCGACTGAAGGTAGGCCTCTACTTCAGCAAACTCCGCGATGGAAGACAGATATTTTGAAATTTCTTTGGTAGTTAAACCGTATAAAGAACCGCCCAAAAAAATATTATCAGCGACACTTAAGCGCGGATTCGGCCAGGCCATATCCAGGAAAGAGATAATCTTGCCTTGCGTCTCAATTCGGCCGGCGCTAGGACGGTAAATACCGCCGATTAAACGCAATAAAGTGGTCTTGCCTGAGCCATTTAGGCCGATCAGTCCCACCTTCTCTCCTTCACTTATACAAAAAGACAGATTGTCAATGGCGGTTTTATTCAACCATCCCTCATCAGTTCTGATATGGAAGCTCTTGGTTAAATTCTTAACGGTGATAGAAGACATAAATCAAAATTTCTCTACCAAATGGTACCAGACCTTGCAAAAGACGTAATTGCTAATCAGCCAAGCCGCCAGGGAAAAAGCCACGGCCCCGAACAGAATTCCCCCAGATATCCGACCTGATATGACAAGGTCGCGAGCCAAGGTGATGTAGTAATACAATGGATTAAATGAATTAAAAATAACAAGAAATTGCCGATGGCCTGGGGCGTAAAAAATCGGCGTGGCAAATAACAGCAAGGGAGAGACGAGGCGCCAAAAATGGCTGACATCAACCAATAAGGTGGTGAGCGTGGCCAACAGCAAGGACAGGCCATAAATAAAAATTACCAACAACAATAAAACCAGAAAATAAAAAAACAGGTCGATTATTGCAATCTTCAAAATAAAAATGAATAAAACTGCCACAATAAAAAATTCCAGCAAATGGGCCAGCAGCGCTTCCCAGATCGTGGCCAAAATAACGGCTCGGTAAGGGAAACGCAAAGTTTTGATGACCGCACCCCAGGTAATAAATTTATTGGTGGCTTCAGTCGTTGCCCGCTGAAAAAAATTAAAAATAATCACGCCAATCAGCAGATAAACAGGATAACTGGGAATTTTCTGGCCCAATTGCTGAGCAAAAACCAGCCATAATAAACCGGCCAGCAAAAAAGAATTAAGCAGTTGCCAACCAATCCCGGAATAGACAGAGGTGTTTTTTATCTTGAATTCGCTTTTGGCCAAAATCAGGCTCAAATTCAAGAATCCTTTTGACTGATTTAAATACGTCGTGATCATGTTTTTTTAAAAATTAGGAAGAAGGCGCTGATTCGGCCGGGGCGACAGTCACTGATTCAGGCGTGTTATCGGTGTCTGAGCCAGCCGCTGATTCGGTCGGTACAGTCGGTTCAGAAACTATCGGCTGTTCAGGAACTGTTGGAGGAACAGGATCAGGAGTAGGAGTTGGCTCTGGGGTAGGAGTTGGCGGTGGTTCAGGTGAGGGTTCTGGAGTCGGCTCAGGGGCTGGCGGTTGAGGAGTTGGATTATAAGTACAACTGCCATCATCCTCAGTCGCAGAAGAATCATAATTTACGGCGCTGGCATCGGTGCAGCCGGTAACGGCAGGTTCGACCGCCCCTGCGACTTGGCCGGAAACAGCCAAAGCGACCCAATCAAATTTTACACTGCGGCTTAAAGTCGGCGCCACATTGATTCTAAATCCCCTGGTTGTCTTACTAGAAATCCAATACTCGCTGCCAGCCAAGCGACTCTGCGGCGTAACGCTGATAACCGGAACCGCCGCGTACTCTTTGCCGAAGGAGACATCAACCCCGTCTGTACCGGCAAAAACCATAGTGGTGCTGGCCGTATCAGAATCCACGCTCAAATGATCCCTAAATTCAGTATCCTTTTCAAAAGTAACCTTGGATTTGAATCCGGCCTCGCCATAAACCGTCATGATGCCATGGAAGGCCGCTTCGCCGCCGACCATAATGTTACCATTAAACTCGCTCTCGCCAAAGACCGATATTTTCATCACCACGGCCTCGCCCTGCACGACAACTGGTAAGCTCTGGGCATAACCTACGTAGACGCTGGAATCATAAACCTTGACCTGGTAGGTGGGGGTACTAGTCGAACTGCCGCCAGAACTATAAGAGGCGGTACTGGAAGCAACCGGGTTATTGACTCGCGTTGCCAGTTCCTGAATGGCTCTGATCATGACTGGTATCAAAGTGTCATAGTTCATGGACCAGAGCTGCTGGGATTCATCCTGCGGTTTATTGACGGCCTCGGGAATAACACCATAGACCTCCTGGGCGATCAGTCCAATGGTATTTACGCCATCATCTTCCAAAACCACCTGGCCATCCCTAAAGGTAGCAGTATGCAGGTCATATCTCTTGGGGGTTAGTTTAAGCAAAGTTTCCAGACCATAATCAATCGGCTTTTGGTTGACCTTTGTACGACTGTCGGAATAAGTGTCCCAGCCGGTGGCAATACCATAACCGGTCTGCTTGGCGGCATTCTGCGGCAGGGTCAATTTGTAACTGGTATTAGTGGCCGTCGTACCTAAAGACAGGTGCCCGCTAACATTGAAATTGCCAGTGGTGGTGGCATTGCCATTAACCTGTAAGCCAGTGGTAGAGGCGGTGCCATTAACATCTAAAATTGTTCCAATATAAACTGAGGTCTTGGCTATTGCCAGGCTGGTAGACAGATAGGCCGTAGTACCTTGGATACTAAAATTGCCAGCGTCAGCCAAACCCACCACTATTTCACTGGTATCTGCGCCTGTGCCCGTGCCCACATTCAAACCGCCAGTAGTTGTGGCACTGCCATTAACTATTAGGACGGTGGAAGAGACTGTGCCAGCAACATCTAGAGCAGTTGAGGGATAGGCAGAAAGTTTGCCAATACTGACATTTCCTGTAGTCTGCTGAACTACAAATTGGCTCGTTCCCACAGTCAGTCCACCGGCAAAAGTCGAAGTAGAAACATTCTGGACTACTAAATTTTTAATAGTAGAAGTTCCGGCCGTGAGTGTTCCACCGATAACTATACCATTCTGCACATTGAAATAACCATTGGCAAAATTGGCACCTGTGGGAGCAGTGCCCACTGTCAGATAGCCGGTGTTAGTGGCATTGCCATTGTTTTGCAGACCTACCAAAGTGGTCAAGCCAAAGACACCTAAGGTACTGGAGAGAGTGGCGGCACCCGTGACACCCAAAGTGCCAGTAATCGCGCCATTACCATTAACTTGCAGGCCAGTGGTAGAGGCAGTACCTGCGGCCACAAAATTGCCAGCGATATTCAAACTACCGGCAGTCCAGTTGGCGCTACCTGGCGCCGTGCCTAAAGTCAGATAGCCAGAAGAAGTAACATTACCGCCAACCACCAGACCATTTTGGACATTCAAATAACCAGCAGCAAAGTTGGCGCCAGTGGGAGCAGTACCTATAGTCAGATAACCCGTGCCAGTAGCATTGGTGAAATTGAGATTGGTAAATGTGGCTGTGGTAGAGAAGAGATTGGTAAACCAGCCAGAAACGGCATTCAAGATGGAGGTGTAGAAATTGGTGGTGGTTGCCTCCGTGATGGTGGCGCGAGATATGGTTAACAGAGTAGAGGAAACATAACCGCCAGCAATGATATTATTCTGCACATTCAAGCTGCCGGCACTGAAGTCAGCGCCAGTGGGAGCAGAACCAACAGTCAGATAGCCAGTGCCTGTGGCATTAGTGAAATTGAGATTGGTAAATGTTGCGGTGGTGGCAAAAAGATTAGTAAACCAGCCCGAGACGGCGTTAAGAATAGAGGTGTAAAAATTAGTCGTTGTGGCCTGAGTGGCAGTAACATTGGCA
>Ga0172370_10000872_pt1 | contig 46894 bp, 30 predicted proteins | sample LakKiv5m_FD_114538 | JGI IMG/M metagenome (GOLD analysis project Ga0172370, IMG submission 114538) | Freshwater microbial communities from Kabuno Bay, South-Kivu, Congo - kab_022012_11.5m | ecosystem: Environmental > Aquatic > Freshwater > Lake | place: Democratic Republic of the Congo...
TAGTTCCGTTCTTTTTCCACTGCCATGCCGGACTGGTGCCTCCGTTCACAGCCGTGGCCGTAAAGGTCACAGTGGTGCCTGCACATACATAATTTGCTGAAACAGCAATCGTCACACTCACCGGCAACAGCGGGTGTACCGTCATCGTGATGACATTAGAGGTTGCAGGGTTTCCTGTCGGACAAACGGCATTGGAGAGCAGCTCGCAGGTGATCACGTCATTGTTTACCGGAAGATAACTCCAGGTTGAATTGGTAGCACCGCTGACGATAGTTCCGTTCTTTTTCCACTGCCATGCCGGACTGGTGCCTCCGTTCACAGCCGTGGCCGTAAAGGTCACAGTGGTGCCTGCACATACATAATTTGCTGAAACAGCAATCGTTACACTCACCGACAACAACGGGTGTACCGTCATCGTGATCATATTTGAAGTGGCAGGATTTCCCGTTGGACAAACTGCATTGGAGAGCAGCTCGCAGGTGATCACGTCATTGTTTGCCGGAATATAGCTCCAGGTCGCATTGGTGGCACCGCTGACGCTAATCCCGTTCTTTTTCCACTGCCAGGCCGGACTGGTGCCTCCGTTTATGGCCGTGGCCATAAAGTCAACATTTGTCCCGGCACAAACCGGGTTGGCTGAAGCAGCTATGGTTACGCTGACCGGCAATATTGGGTGAACGGTAATGGTAACCACATTGGATGGCAATGGCCCTCCGCAGGTACCGGAAGCATTCTGTAACTGTTTGTAATAGGTCGTAGCTGTCAGGGCACCCGGTTGGAAGTTCAGCATCGTGGCGCCGCTGATGTTCGTAAAAGTTACGTTATTGAGTGAACTCTGCCATTGGTAAGTGGGCGATGTGCCATTCAGCGGGGCCGTTCCGGTCAATTGTGCAGGAGTCGCACCCGCACAGACCGACTGGTTCGCACTGATCGAACCGACCATTAACATCGGATGTACCGTCATGGTTACGATATTGGAAGTGGCAGGATTTCCTGTTGTACAAGCATCATTGGAAGTAAGGACACAGGTGACCGCGTCGTTATTGGACGGGATAAATGAATAGGTGGCATTTGTTGCACCTGTCACATTTGTCCCATTCACTTTCCATTGAAAGGCAGGAGCTGTGCCTCCATTTACGGGTGTGGCCGTGAGGGTGATACTTGTCCCGGCACAAACCGGGTTGACTGAAGCAGCGATGGTTACGCTGACCGGCAATATTGGGTGAACGGTAATGGTAACCACATTGGTTGGCAATGGCCCTCCGCAGGTACCGGAAGCATTCTGCAATTGTTTGTAATAGGTCGTGGCTGTCAGGGCACCCGGTTGGAAATTCAGCATCGTGGCGCCGCTGATGTTCGTAAAAGTTACGTTATTGAGTGAACTCTGCCATTTGTAGGTGGGCGATGTACCATTCAGCGGGGCCGTTCCGGTCAATTGTGCCGGAGTCGCACCCGCACAGATTTCCTGGTTCGCACTGATCGAACCGACCATTAACATCGGATGTACCGTCATGGTCACGGTATTGGAAGTGGCAGGATTTCCTGTTGTACAGGCAGCATTGGAAGTAAGGACACAGGTAACCGCGTCGTTATTGGACGGGATAAATGAATAGGTGGCATTTGTTGCACCTGTCACATTTGTCCCATTCACTTTCCATTGAAAGGCAGGAGCTGTGCCTCCGTTTACGGGTGTGGCCGTGAAGGTGACACTTATCCCGGCGCAAACCGGGTTGGCTGAAGCAGCGATGGTTACACTGACAGGCAATATTGGGTGAACGGTAATGGTAACCACATTGGTTGGCAAGGGCCCTCCACAGGTACCGGAAGCATTCTGCAATTGTTTGTAATAGGTCGTGGCTGTCAGGGCACCCGGTTGGAAATTCAGAATCGTGGCGCCGCTGATGTTCGTAAAAGTTACGTTATTGAGCGAACTCTGCCATTGGTAAGTGGGCGATGTACCATTCAGCGGGGCTGTTCCGGTCAATTGTACCGGAGTCGCGCCCGCACAGATCTCCTGGCTCGCACTGATCGAACCGACAATTAACAACGGATGTACCGTCATGGTCACGGTATTGGAGGTAGCGGGATTTCCTGTAGTACAGGCAGCATTGGAAGTGAGGACACAGGTGACTGTGTTGTTATTGGACGGGATAAATGAATACGTGGCATTGGTTGCACCTGTCACATTTGTCCCATTCACTTTCCATTGCCAGGCAGGCGATGTGCCTCCATTTACGGGTGTGGCCGTGAAGGTGACACTTGTGCCGGTGCAAACCGGGTTGGCTGAAGCAGCGATGGAAACACTAACCGGGTAATAAGTAGAACAGGGAGTTGCAGCATTTGCTGTGACGCCGGATGAATAAAGCGCACCTGGGGCAACTGACCAAGCTTTGTAATAATAAGTCGTGTTGGGATTTAATCCTGTATGGCTGAAGTTCGTATTGGTTCCATTATACAGAACAGTACCGCCACCGGAAATGGAATTTCCGGCTGAATAAGTCGTCCCGGAAACCGGGGTTCCGAAGGTGGCATTCAGATTATAAGCAACCATAACAGGATTGCCGGAACTGTTTGGTGTCCAGGTAAGGTTGATCTGACTGCTGCTTACCGGTGTGGCAGAAAAATTTGCCGGATTGTTCACTGTTGCGCAATTAATGAAGCAGAAAGAAATTTCTTTGGTTATCGTATTCTCAGTTATGCTGGTCAATGGAAAGTTCGTATTTGCTCCGGCCCATGAATGTGAATGTGGTGTTGTAGCATCGGTAAAGGTGGTTTTATTACCAGTCCCCGGGAAAGGGCAGCCACTGCTGTTGATACTGCCATAGACAGTTGGTGGGTTTCCAGTGGCAGTTGCACACACGGGGTATAATCCCTGATGTGATGTTGCGTTAATATTATTCGCCGATGAATGGGCTGTAATATAAGCCCCATCCACATGATAGATGATCAGGCCATGACCGGGAATTCCGGCATCGAAGCCTGTCTGCTGCCGGTTTTCACACAGGAAATATTCATTTGAGGTGGTAGTGTTGTACCGGATAACATCCGTATATGCCTGAGCATTCCGGAGGATCCGGTTTTGGGCAGTGGTTAAAACCACTGGCGATGTCCAGGTAAATAAAGCCTTGACCCATGCATTCGGATGCGCGGGTTTATTTCCAGAAACGCCATTCCATGAACCTCCGGCCATCAGATCCCACTTCCCGGTCCCGGTATATGAACCGCCGGTAGAATAATCCGTATCATAAAAATCCGGCGAACCCAGGTTATGCCCGAATTCGTGGCACATGACACCGATCGTACCCATGCCGGTAGCATTTCTTTCAGGCATGGTGGTATAGGCATCAACCTGTACACCGTCGAATGTTCTTTGAGCATAGGTATATCCTGCCGAGGAAAGATCCCAGCTATGCGACCAGATATCGTTGATATTACCTGTTTCCTCCTGACCCTGCCCCTGGTGAATGATGGCGACACCATCAACAGTACCATCCAGGTTATTATCATATTCTGCAAAATTTACAGCCGCCTGGTTATTGGCGGCAACGACGGCCTGATAGGCAAATTCACCCCATTTGGTGTCGGGGCCATAATAATCATGCGTATTGGGCAGGGTGACCCAAACGGTTACTGTGGTGTTTACCGTAAGCTGGCCATAGGAAACTTCGATGTAATAATCCCTGAAACTACCGGTTCCATTATAGTTTACCTGGTTCATGTAGTTACTGAAGTTCGTCTGGGTGTAGGTTGTCGTTGTATTGCTGAAATTTGCAAGGATCATAAGCAGTTTCCTTGTCCCGGTCGATGGAAAACCGCCTGTCAAAGGGGCATCTGGTGATCCTCCAATGGTCAGCCGTGTTTTTATTTCAGCTATTTGAGATTCACTGAAAAACACACCCTTTCCGGTAGTCGCCAGCCAGGAATTTTCTGCTGGACTGCGTTTAGCCGGATCATTGGCCTGGATACCTGAAAAGACGAGCCTTCCCAAATTATCTTTGCCGGCATATTCATAAGTTCCTTTCGAATTGGTCATGATGGTATATCCGTCGGAAGTAACGGCCCAGTGAATGAATTCATCGCCTTTAAGTAAAATGGTGAGCTTTGATCCGTCGGGTTGGGTGTAAATGACCGGATCAGGGTTTGCAATGACCGCATAAGCGATATCGGCGTGCATCAGTACCTGTCCAAATAGGAATAGTGCAATGCAAAAAAAGTGTGTGTTACTTTTCATTTCAGTCAGTATAGGTTTATAATAGCCAAATCTTTTGGTTTGATAAAAACATGAAGGTGAAAAGATAATGGTTAATTAAACGGATTACAATGTAGGATAACCATAAAATACTGTTCTGTAAAACCGCTATTTTACGGACAATATAGCCAGGATATGTTCCTCATAACCAATGGTTCATTAAAAAGTGATGGCGTGTTTACCACACGCCATCACTCCCATTGATTTTGACAAATAGGTCAATCTGGTTATTAAAAAAGAGCGGATTTCGGTCAGTCCAGTTTGATGATTCTCAATGTTGAATACTGTTTCCCGTTGAGGATATGAATAAGGTAGATGCCTGCCGGATAACTGTTCATCGAAAATCCATATTTTCTCATTCCCCCCAGATCTGCTGATAAAACCTTTTCTCCATGTATCCCAAAAATTTCTGCCCGGATGTCCGGTGATTGATCTATTCCGGAAAGTTCAAGCGAAAATTCCCCTTTTGTGGGATTAGGGTAGATTTTGAAATATGAGTGTTCTGCCACTGAAGGAGGTTCTGTTATGCCGGTAAGAACAGATACCAAAACAGGAGCATCATTGTTGCAATATGGGCCATTCTCGGATATATAACCATACAGGTATCCACCGGAATCGACAGTAGTACCGGGAAGGTATAAAATGTTCTGACCGGCAATCATGGTTGCACTACCGCCATCCGTAACTTCAAATGAAGTTCCGTTTCCGGCAACTGTTATGGTCTGGCTTGCATTGAAACACTGTGTATCGGCAATGGAAATATTTTGAAGTTCCAAAGAAGGCGCAATGCTATATACGGTCATCGTTATCGTGTTTGAAAGAGCAGGATTTCCAATGGTGCATGTCTCACCGGATGTCAGCAAACAGTTAATTATATCTCCGTTGACCGGAGTGTAAACGTATTCAGCAGCATTTGTTCCAGCATTTACCCCGTTAACCTGCCACTGATAAACAGGTGTGGCGCCCCCGTTGACCGGAGTGGCACTATAAGTGACCAATGTACCTGAATTAACAGGATTGGCGGAAGCTATGATCGAAATGCTGACCGGCAGGATGGTACCGCATGAACTCGATACTTCAACATCGTCAACACACACACCATATCCGTATTTGGCGTTACCTTCCAAGGCTATGTAATAATCGCCCGAAGCTGCAGGAAGGGAGATCGTCTCCTGGGTCCAGGCAGTAATATTGTTCGCATAGGTTGTCAATTGTGTCCAGTCGCCGCCAGCAGAAGTCTTATAGAAAATGGTCAACCGATCCTGGTCAGGACTCCAGAACGCCTGTGTATGCCAGAATTTAAGCTGAGGACTTGGAACCGAATTCAGATTGAGGGGCGGAGTGATCAGGCGTGTTTTATTGTCAGCAGATGTAATGTCCTTCAGGCAGGCGTTCTTTGTTCCACCATGGGCTGTTGCAGGATTACCGCTGCCATTCCCGGTAATAAAGACCCAGTTAATCCCGGAACCATTTACCTGTTCCTGTGTCCAGCATGCCGGAATTATTCCGCCATTCTCAAAACCTTCATTCCATGGGAAAGTCGATATGGCTCCGCAGGAGGTTGTAAACTGGATGTCGGAACCGTAATAGGTTCCTGAAGTATTGGTCGCGTATGCCCTGATATGGTAAATCGTACTGGGAGATAACCCGGTAATCTGGCTGGTAAAAACGCCCGGTCCGGATCCGTCTGTCGTATGGTTCCCTGTCACAAGGGGATTTGCCGTGGTACTCCAGCATACGCCTCTTGCCGTTACCGGAGTACTGCCGTTGCAGGTTACATTCCCGCCCGACATGGCGCCTGATGCAGATATTGAAGTCACCGGGGTAGTTGTAACGGCTGCCTGGGGCCCCGGAACAAGCTGAACATTCAGGGTAACTGTTGCATGATCGGTTACAACAACATTCGGAATGACCTGGGTTTGGTAGCAGGAGGCAGAAAATTCAAGGTTATATGACCCAGCTTTCAGGAGACGGTGGTAATCGCCAATGTTAGCGGTTGAAAATACTTCAGAACCATTGATATCATGACCTGTGATGAATACCCTTGCCGCCACGGGAAGACCGGTAACCTGATCGGTGACGATCCCATGAACCCCATACCGCGCCTGTTTCAGAAAAAGGATGAATGAACGCCAGTTGTAGTCCCAATGCGCAAGTAACATATTGGTAGGCAGTAATTTGGTATTGGACAACTCAATCGTGGTTTCAAAACAATGATGGTAATAGTTCATGTAATCCTGCCGGCCGCCATTCACTTCATACCAGGCATAGCCGTTGGTTATCCCGTTAATCAGATCATTCATGTACCCCGCCGGAGCATGGATATGAACGGTATCGGCATATTCGCGACTGGTGTATTGGTACCAGTTGTCATCGGCATGAAGCGTTGCCCAGGTATCCCAGGGATAATTGACCACTTCGGCCCCCCCGTGGAAATTTGAGCCGGCAACAAAATGGCGCTGCGTGGCAAAATCCATAAATGCAACCGTTTCAGGTTGCCATGCATTCCCATCGGGATGCGGACCATTCTGGGGATCGGGATAATTACGGTTCAGGTCAACATTGTTGATGTTGTATCGACGTGCGCCATTAACGGTATTATTTCCGCCGTAATAGGTGCCATCGGGATTGGCCAGCGGACAAATATAGATTTCCATGTTATTGATCAGATCCGTGGCTTCCGGATTTGTACCCCAATTCGACAGCAGGTAATCAGCCAGGTGAAGCATTAAGATATAACCGGTGGTCTCATCTCCATGCATACTGGAAGAATATAAAAATTCCGGTTCGGATTCATCGGTTCCAACGTTGTCAGATATTTTCAAAACAAGCAACCTTCGTCCGCTTGCAAGGGTAGCGAGAGTGTCAAGGTTGCATATGGCCGGATACATCGTCTGAAACTGGGCCATCAGACTTTCATAGGCGGAATATGTCGGATAATAATTCCAGATCGTCAGCGGGCTCAACACCACATGCTCTCTCGTTTCGACACTCGGGCTTTCGCCTGGTGGTGGCAACAATGTTATCTCATACCCGAGTTTCATGAATTTCAGGTACTGGCTGATGTTTGCATAGGCCCATACCTTTTTGCCATTCACATTATCAATGGATATCAGGTTGGTTAACTGGTTGATCTCCACGGAAGATTTTACCTCAAAGGAAAAATATACTTCATACCTCTTTTTTAAAATATCAGGTATTTCCTGCGCGTTCAAAACACATACGGCAAGAATACCAGCTAATAAGAGCAGGGGGATTTTAAGTTTCATTTCTAAATTATAGTTTAACAATCCTGGATGAACCCTGTCGTCCTTCAGAGGTTACCCTGATCAGATACAACCCTGCCGGTTTCCCTGAAAGGGAGAATATATGTTTCATCTCATTCATGATCTCATTGGAAAGGGTTTTTTCACCTTTCATGTCATAGATCTCCACACTGGTTCTCTCAGATGGAACATATCCGTTCAATGCAACCGTGAATTCTCCGGTTGTCGGATTTGGATAGATCCTGAAGAATTTTCTTTCAGGTACTACCGTCGTCATTTTGTTCCCCGAAATGATGGTTCCTTTGGTCGGTCCAGGGCAATAAGGGCCGCCAGGGACGATATAACCACTTAGGTAACCGCCCGGTTCAACAAGGGTTCCGGGGTAAAACAGGATATTCTGTCCTGCAACTATCGTGGCGCTCCCTCCGTTAGGTACCAAAAAGGTCGTATTGTTCCCTGCAACGGAAATGGTCTGGGAGGCACTAAAACACTCCGTACCGGTGACGGTCATATTGTTCAGGTTCAGGTTGACAGGAATGCTGTTCCCGGTGACCTGAATGTTGTCTATGCCCCAGTACCAACCCCAGGCACCGGTATAGTTCCATTTGAATTTGACCTGCGACTGCCCCGCAAGCGCGGCAATGACATGGCTGAATGTGGCAGGATTTGTCGCCGAAGTGGTGGTGAACTGCTGTATCTGGATCCATGTTGCACCATTGTCGACACTGTATGACAAGGTTCCTGCCGAACCACTGTAACTTTTATAATAATGGCTGAACTGCAATGTAATCCCGGTATAGTTGGTAAGGTCTAATGTGGGCGATATCAGATCTGCATTTTGTGAGTTACCGTCACCATAAGCATCGCTGTTTAAATAGGCATAATTTCCTGTCAATGCCGGATTCGGGCTTTGCCCGGTGATCACCCCGAATTGCCAGATCTGACCGTTGCCCTGGTGGTCGATCTGCGTCCAGCAACCCGGAAGGGCCGTCCCGGGAAAATTTTCGGTAAACGGTAAAGTGGTAACGGTGCAATTCGTTATGCTGATATAATTCGCTTTAATTTCTGAATCTGAACCATTAGCATTGGTGGCTGTCAACGTAACCGTGTATTGCCCAAGTGCCGAAAACTGTACCTGCGGATTTTGGGAAGCCGCACTGGTTCCGCCAACGAATGTAACAGTGGCAGGGCTGAAGGACCATGACCAGGAGGTTGGAATATTTGTTGATAAGTCGCTAAAAAATATGGTCTGACCTGTTTCGGCGGTGGTGGCCGATGCCGAGAAATCTGCAACCGGCGGAACGTTTATATCGTAGCAACTGATCGTAGCCGCCCATCCGGCAGGGGTTACACTTACATCCGAAGTAAATTTAAAAGTCAGTGCCCCGGCAGGATTGGAAGCCGTAACGATACCCGGGCTTGTTGTTCCATCGTAGGTACCGATCACCGGGGCCGATGTATTTATTCCATCGTATATCTTCAGAAAATCATATCCCGATTCAGTAGTGAATGACGTAAATGTAAAACGGATCAATGATCCCGGGGTAGAGGGATAAAACGTTTCCGTAAAATTTTCGTTATTCTGATAGGCCCCTGCAGGGCCGCCGGAATCATAGAAATCACCGGTGCAGGTTGTAACCGATCCATTGGTCATGTTGAAGACCGGCGGCGTAACGGTAATATAACCCGTCTTTGTTCTGGTATCCGAACCGCCTGGTTTTGTGACGGTCAGCGACACATCATAGGTTCCGAGCGAACTATACACAATTGGCGGAGGGGTCTGACCGGTGAATGCAGCGGGTGTTCCTCCGGGGAATGACCATTCCCATGTTTCCGGACTGCAGGATGAATTATCGGTAAATGTCACTGAATTTCCGACAACAACTGTGGCAGGTGTTCCTGAAAACTCAGCAATGACGTTTTTCACGGTGATGAAATTGATTTTGGTTTCCGTATCATTTGTTATACCATCTGAAACGGTAAGCGATACGTCATAGGTTCCTGGTGTGCCATAGGTGATAGCAGGAGGTACTTTTCCGATAAAACTTCCCGGCGTTCCACCCGGGAAGCTCCATGTCCAGGATGTTGGAGGACCTGTGGATATATCTGTAAATGTTATACCCGTTCCCGTGCAAATGGTTGTATTATTTGAAATAAATCCGGCGTTCAATCCCAATTCAAAAGGCGAAACATAGGTCATGTACAACCCTCCCCGGTTATCAGTCCAACACGGATATACTTTTCCGCCTTTTGAGGTAATACCAAGGTAGTCCCCCATGTATCCTCCTGCTAATCCCGGAATAGCAGCAGGGGTAAATGAAACATCACTCACCTGGAAGTCGGTCCAGGTAACACCGGCATCCGGTGAATAGGCAGCAAAAACTTCGCACTGGGTACTGGTGGTATTTCTGTCATCATAGAATACCACGCTGAGCACACCTGTTTCCGGATCGCAACTGATCCATGGAAAATAGGCCTCTTTGCCATTTAAATTAGGCCCCTGGTTAACCCTGACCGGTGTCGACCAGGAGGTTCCTCCATTGGTCGATCGTATCATATAAACACTGATGTTGGTACCTGTGTTGATACCCGGTGTTCCGATATTCGTCCAAACGATGTAAATATTGCCATTGTTGGGTCCTCCGCTTATATCCACAGCCATGACCGGGAACGAATTGACCCTGTGATTTTTGGACACTTCGGTTGTTCGTATTCCCTTTATATTGGAAATGATCCTGGTGGCCGCCGGGAAACTAACACCACCATCGGTTGATTTGGCAAACCCGATCGCTGTTTCATCTGTCGGCCAGCCATCATAAACCGCCCAGGCAGCATATACTTCCCCGTTAGGGCCGGTCTGAATATTTACACCCTGGTTATGGCTACCGGCAAGAATGGCTGCACTGAGTTTCAAAGGTGTACTCCAGGACACACCATCATTTGTGGATCTTGATATTTTTATTTCAGTATCATCACTTCCTCCAAAATCTGTCCATGCGACATATATATTGCCTTCATACGGACTCGTGATCTTATTATCGATCCACATGTGATTTTTATCGGCAAGACTGCCCGGGTTTGGCGCTACCGATGCTGTTGTCCACGTGGTACCATCGTCGCTGTAAGCGATTCCCTGGCCTGACGAACTGCTTATGAAATTAACAAATTCACGGCCGTTTAATCCGATGGCTGTGGTAGGATCGCCGCTGTTTGACCCGCCAGCACCGTTAGGGGACCCAACCCAGCCGATACCTGCATTGGCTGACTGAAAATAGTTTGCCCCGTACAATGTCCCTACTGTATTACCGGTCCAGGACGTTGAATTGTTTGAGTTCAGAATATAATCAGCATTATTGGGATCAATAAAAACAGAATTTTCACTCTCCGTAACATTGGTAAGACTGGTTACCGGAACGTCCGGTGAATTCGTGGTCCTGACTCCATTTGCCCTGATTCTGCTGCCTTTAGCAATAGCTGGTTCAGGAACAATATCCGGATTATAGGGGGTGATTCCCTGTGCGGCCTTTTTCATCCAGTATCCCATGTTGTCGACACGTGTATCTAACTGGTCGTTTATCATTTTTTTGGATGGCGTCAGATTCGGTTTTTGTGCAAATCCCATTGAAAAAGTGAGTAGCAAACCCGTTAAACAGATAAAATTCAGGAATTTTTTCATTGTATCAGTGTTAATGGTGGATGTTGTTGATTGTATTAATTACGTTTATTTTTGCTTTAATATTCTTGTCGCTACAGAGTTTCCGTCGCTGCTGACACGGATGAGATAGATCCCGGCAGGCCTGTTGAAGAGAGAAAATTCATGTTTTCGTTCCCCTGATAAATCATATGATAATATCCTTGTTCCCTTCATGTCATAAAGTTCAATCATGTATTTTTCACCAGTAGCGGCGGCGGTCAGTTCAAGTGTGCATTCCCCGGTAGTAGGATTTGGATAGAGAATAAAAAATTTACTTTCTGAACTTACGGATGTTCCAATGTTTCCAGTGACAAATGACCCTTTGACCGGTCCTATGCAAAACGGGCCAAAAGGGGCAATATGGCCATAAAGATAACCGCCAGATTCAACAATGGTTCCCGGGTAAAATAGGATGTTCTTACCCGCCACCATGGTCGCATTTCCTCCGTTCTGAACAGTAAACGTGGTTCCGTTCCCGGCAACCCCGATGGTTTGATTAGCATCAAAACACTGCGTATTCGTAACGGTTATATTGTTAAGACTCAGAATCATCGGAACATTGTTCACTGTCATCGTTACAGCGTTTGAAGTGGCTGGATTACCTGTAACGCATGTCGCAACTGAACTCAGTACACAGGTTATGGCATCATTATTTACCGGAATATCGGTGTATATTTCACTGTTGGTTCCGACGTTGGCACCGTTCTTCTTCCACTGGAAGGAAGGAGTTGTTCCACCGTTTATTGGCGTCGCGGTGAATGTGACATTCATACCGGTAAAAACCGGGTTTGCAGATGCCGCAATAGAAATGCTTACCGGGAGTGTCGAAATACAAGTACCGGTAACCTGTATGTTGTCAATACCCCAATAATATCCCCATGTTCCGGTATAGTTCCATTTGAATTTCACCTGCGACTGACCTGCAAGTGCTGCAATGACCTGGCTGAACGTCGCAGGATTTGATGACGAGGTAGTGGTAAATTGCTGGATCTGGATCCAGGTTGTACCATTGTTGATACTGTATGACAAGGTTCCTGACGAACCGGAATAACTTCTAAAATAATGGTTAAACTGTAAAGTAATCCCGGTATAGGGAGAAAGATTTAAGGAAGGTGTAACCAGGTCGGCATTTTGAGAATTTCCACTTCCGTAAGCATCACTGTTAAGGTAAGCATAATTTCCGGTAAGTGCAGGTAGAGGTGTATATCCCGTAATTGTTCCGAACTGCCAGATCTGTCCATTTCCCTGGTTATCGGTCTGAGACCAGCATGTTGGGAGTGTGCCCGCATTCGTAAATCCTTCACTCCATGGAAGACTATTTATTGCATCGCAAAACGTCATTGCATTGACCGATGTGCCATAAGAATAATTCAGAGAACCATCCAATGACCATGCAGTATAATAATACATTGTGTTGGGAACTAGACTGGTATGGCTGAAAGAAGTACTATTTCCTGAATAAATTACAGTACCTCCCCCTGGGATGGAATTCCCTGCAGCATATGTTGTTCCGGTAACGGGGACGCCGAATGTGCCAGAGGGTGACCAGGCAATCATTACATTGTTATTGGATGCATTTTTAACCCATGATAAATTTATTTGAGTGGTACTTACGGGAACCGCCGTAAACCCGGTCGGATTTATCACACCGGTCTCCATCAAATCACTTTGCCAAAGCCCGCGGCCATAGGTAGACGCTTTAAGCTTATTATTCGAGGGCACAGTTATATTATAAAATATTTCTAATTCGCGGATGTCTACAACCGGTAATCCGGTATTAAAGGGTAGCCAGTTGGATATAGTTGCATCTTTGTAATAAACAGCGGTTTCATTTCCCACATAGATTCCTTCATTGCTGTTCTTATCAAAAACAAGACAATTGGTGTAAATAGAAGGCAGATTTCCGGAGATATTCGTCCAGCTTAATCCTTTGTCAATAGATTTATAAACACCATAATGTGCCGTAGCATATACGATATTCTGATCTGTCGGATGTGCTTCCAGATCCGTCGGCGTGTAACCTCCTGGTAATGTACATGTTATCCATGTAACAGCAGCCCCATTCACGTTATCACTTCTTTTTAACTGACCGGAGCGAACTACATAGAGAATATCAACATTGGCCGGCGATTGTTCCAGCACAATGCAATTGGAGGTTTCTCCCGATGAGATCTTCGTCCATGCCACAGAATAGGTGGAAGCGGCTTTAACATTTTCACTCCGCCAAACATTCTTATATCCCACAAACATGGTATTGGGATTGGTCTCATGAAGAATGTAAGGAGTAACCCATCCTCCGCTTTCAGTTATACCATTACTTCCATTCGCGGCAATGGTTGAATATCCCCCGCCTGAAGACCGGCGAATATCACCATAATAAAGCGCCCCGTATCTGTAACTGGAATTACTGTAATCAATAATACATTCCATTCCATCTCCCCCGATAACAGTAGTGAAAGCCGAATTGTTGTTGCTGGCAGTACCATTATCCTGGTATCCATTGATCGTCAAGGCAGAATTGGTGGCACTTTGACCGATTTTGTAAACCTGGGCAATTGCTAACCCACTGGAAGTGTTTGTCCAGTTGGTTCCACCATTACTCGTCCAATAAATGCCACCATCGCAACCTGTATATAATTTACTGTTTACAGGTGAAAAATCCAGGGCATGAATATCAGCATGAACAGCAGGAACGCTGCAACTTCCAACCCAATGAGAATTTATCGATAGCGTTGTTCCTCCATTGGTGCTTTTCCAGATATTTATTCCGCCAAGATAAATTGTATTGGCGTTTACCGGGTCGACTGTCATACATAAGTCGTACCAGGCCTGGCTGCTTGTTCCACTGCCATCGCAGGAATAATCCATTATGTTCGGGGTCGTTGACTTGGTTGTGAAATTTAATCCACTATCGGTCGACAAAAGCACCCCTGCGAATGTACCATTCGTCTGCATTAGGTAAACATAATTAGAATTAGCCGGAGTTACACCAATGACCAACCTCGTACCTGTGATTATCCCGGAAGTGATTTGTGTCCATGAATCCCCCGTGTTTACCGAGCGGTAAAATTTACCGTTTTCTGTTGCGTAAACCACTGTTGGGTCTCCGGGTTTAAATCTAATATCCTTGTAATGATTTGTATTTGAAGATTTACGTGTCCATGTGGAACCACCGTTGGTTGTTTTAAAAATTCCTCCACTGGTACTGGCTAATAGTGTATTCGGATCCGCGGGATGGATAATAAGCATGCCAACTGTCAGATTGCCCATACCGTTGCTTGACGAATTCCATGTCAATCCGTTATCTGTACTTTTATATATACCAAGACCTGGCGCGTCGCCGGCATCACGATCACCAGTACCGATCCATATGATATCAGGTTGGGTGGGATGAACAAGTACGGCAGACACCCCCAGGGTTGGCAGGGAAGGAGAAATAAATGTCCAGGTACTACCACCATCAAGTGTCCTCCATAACCCGCCCGAAGGAGAGCCCACATAAATGATGTTACCATCAGTGGGATGAAAGCCGATGGCATTAATCCTTCCCAGGCCATTAGGTTGGCCTGTAGCATTCGAGGGAAGCGCAATCGGGCCGATTTCCGACCAGTTTCCGCTTACTGACTTTTGCCCACTTTGATACTGGTTGTATTCATGTAACACAGATCCGGGTGCCGGGAGTTTTCCATCGGGCAGTACTCTGCTGCTATTAATATATTCCCACCGTTTATACACCTTCCATCCATTACCCTTATAATCAGACCTGTTTGCCCAATACTTTTCAAAGGCATTTTCAGTGGAATGAAAGTTTGCCTCAGGATCCTGCATCATTTCTGTCCAATAAGGGAAATCAGCAGTATCGGATCGTTGAACACCAACTTGTGAAAAGGAAAGTTGACAATTGAGCAACAAAATAGCAAGGAAAAGGAAGGATGAAATTCTCATAAAACTTCTTAAATAATTGGTTATTGTTGTTTAATGATTCTCGTTGTTTCCAAAATTCCTTCACCAATGATACGGATAAGATAGATCCCGGCCGGCCTGTCTGATAGAGAAAATTCATATTTCCAATCTCCGGACAAGTTATCTGATATTATCTTTGCTCCCTTCATGTCATATATCTCAAACAGATATTTTTTACTTTCGTCTGATTTGTTAAATTCAATCATGAACACACTGGTTGTCGGATTGGGATAGATCCTGTAGTATTGCCGGTCAGGTCCCGTTTGCCGGTTTTCTGTTCCTGTCGTTACCACGGCTATCGCAGGTTCCTCGCACCAGGGGCCTCCCGGAGCGATATAACCCATCATACTTCCTCCCTGTGCTATTATAGTACCGGGATAATAAAAAATATTCTGGCCCGCTATCATCGTAGCACTGTTTCCGTTCGGAACGGTAAAGGTTGTCCCGTTCCCGGCTACACTGATCGTTTGGGCTGCGTTGAAACACTGGGTGCCTGTTACGGTCATGTTTTGCAATTCTACCGTCAGGACTATCGTGGTCACAACCATGGTGACCGAATTGGAACTGACAGGATTTGCAATGGTACACAACTCGTCAGAAGTCATATTGCAGGACACAATGTCGTTGTTTAAAGGGACATAGGTATAAACATTACTGTTCGTTCCGGCATTGAGCCCATTTACCACCCATTGGTAAACCGGGGTTGCTCCTCCGTTGACCGGAGTGGCTGTAAAGGTCACCGGGATTCCTTGTTCAACCGGATTGGCGGATGCCACAATGGAAACACTCACCGGCAGCAAAGGATTTACTGTCATCGTGACAGTGTTGGAGGTGCCAGGGTTTCCTGTGACACAAACAGCATTTGATGTCAGAACGCAGGATACCTGATCATTCGAAATCGGGGTATGTGTAAATGCCGAATTGTTGGTTCCAGCATTGATCGAGTTCACCTTCCACTGGTATGCCGGGTTCGATCCACCGTTGGCGGGGATTGCGTTGAATGTCACACTCGTACCGGCACAGACCGGGTTGGCGGTCGCCGCAATGGCAACACTCACGGGGGGTGTGGAAATGCATGTTCCGGTAACCTGAATGTTATCAATACCCCAGTAATATCCCCATGTTCCGGTATAGTTCCATTTGAATTTCACCTGCGATTGACCAGCAAGCGCTGCAATGACCTGGTTGAATGTCGCAGGATTTGATGCCGAGGTAGTGGTGAATTGCTGTATCTGGGTCCAGTTCGTACCATTGTTGATGCTGTACGACAATGTTCCCGCCGAACCGCTGTAGCTTCTAAAATAATGGCTGAACTGCAATGTTATCCCGGTATAGGGTGAAAGATTTAATGTGGGCGTGATCAGATCAACGTTTTGCGAGTTCCCGCTTCCGTAAGCATCGCTGTTTAAATAAGCATAATTTCCAGTCAATGCCGGATTCGGGGTATACCCCGTGATCACACCGAATTGCCATATTTGCCCGTTCCCCTGGTGGTCAACCTGTGTCCAGCAGGCGGGAAGGGTCGTTCCGGGAAAATTTTCGTTGAACGGTAGTGTGGTAACCGTACAATTGATCACCGTGATATAATTTGATTTGGTTTCAATATCAGTTCCATAAGCATTGGTAGCCGTGAGGGTCACGTTATATGCACCTGCGGCAGTAAATTGAACCTGTGGATTCTGTGAAGCCGATGTGGTTCCATTGACATAGATGACAGTCGCCGGCGAAAAGCTCCAACTCCATGTTGTCGGCACATTTGCCGAAATATCTGTAAAATTGACCTGGGTATTGATGGATGGATTGGTATTACTTGCAATAAAATCTGCTACCGGAGGTACCGTAGATAAAATTCCACTGAGGATCATCGAGTAGGCCTGTGGTCCGCCGCTTAATGAACCATCATGATCAACGGTTATCGTATAGGTAGCACCTGCAACCGGACTTGCAATATAGACCACTTCAACATTATCAACATTGTTCTCTGAGGCGTTTGTCGCGGCATTGGCCGGGTTGTCCCTGTCGAGTTTCCAGGAATAATACGTGTTACCCGCCCTGGTGATCCGTAAGTCAAGATCATTGACAAGCATGGGGTTGATCGGGTCGAGTGATGGTGCCGGCGGAGTTCCGACACGGTCAGTCCATACAATGGTGACTTTTATCGGCTCTGTACCCAGCGCAATGATCTCACGGGTATAGGTAGCACCATTATTTAGGGTAAGTTCACTGATCACATCCGTCGTCTGATCCGCGGATATTTTCAGCGCGGCATTTTTGGTGTTCATCAGACCCCATCCGAACATATAATCCGGGCCGGTATTTGGACCGGCTTCATCGGCGGTATGGATGACAAGGGCCTTAAGCGTTGCGGAACGCATATAGTTGCCGGTCAGCGTGTGATAATGTTGTTGCAACAAGGCAAGAGATCCTGCGGCTGACGGTGATGCCATCGACGTACCGCTCAGCGATTGATAACTCGTGTTGTTTGTATTATATGTTGAATAAAGTGAATAGCCGTTTGCAACAATATCGGGTTTTATCCTGCCATCATCCGCCGGGCCCCAGGAACTGAAATAGGTATTTGTTTGAACTACACCGGCTGGCGTGGTATATCCGCCGGGAATATCATCCACTGCGCCCACCGTCAGAATATTCTTTGCAATTCCCTGCTGGCCGATACAATCATAAGGGCCGTCAGGAGGGTATCCTGACCCTGAATTACCGCGGTCATTACCGGCCGATTTGCAAATCAAAAAATAGGGTGCGTTCAACGCGATCTGATCCCATTGCTGGGTTTCGGAGTCGTAAAATCCAAAAAGATAATCTTCCAGGACACTGATGGCCGGATCTCCATACCAGGTGCCACTGTACCAGCCTCGTGTATACCCGTATGAATGATTGCTGATCAATGCACCTGCAGCGGCTTCCGTGGCCATTTCAGAGACATCAAAATCCCAGTCGAACGACCGCAAATTTGCCGCGAAGGCCATTCCCTTAGCACTGGCAACCACTCCGGAGGCCATGATGGTCCCGGCAACATGCGTCGAATGATAATGGGTGGCCACTGCATCAACCACCGTAACACGGGCGCCAAATTCCTGATGGGTTGCCATTACACTCCCGCCATCCCATTCCCTGACAGTGATTCCCGAACCGGTTAAACTTAATCCTGCTCCGCCACCTGAATATACCTTGTTGGTCGAAATGGTAGCTGCCGAATTTGAATTATCTGTCTTGTAGTACTGCGGACGTCCGTTGGCGCCGATATATTGAATATCAAGCAGCGACCCGTCAATCTCTGTCCTGATCGGATACCCATTGAGTTTAGCCCACTCAATGGCATGAGTTTTTCTGATTGAAATTATTTTTGATTCTCTCTGCGCCATCGCCTGCAAGGAATCAACCTGAGTCATAGTCTGTGAATATCCTGGAAATGACAGGATTACTAAACCGGCAACAATGAAAAAAATAGAATTCTTCATATGGTTATTTTTATTGATATTTCGTTTTATTTCATTATTATAACAGAAGGATTTCCCAATCAGTCTGTTTTTATAATCCTGGATGAACCCTGCCGGCCTACAGAGGTTACTCTGATCAGGTACAATCCCGTAGGTTTCCCTGAAAGAGAGCATTTATATTTCATCTGGTCATTAATCACCCTGGAAAGTATTTTTTCGCCTTTCATATCATAGATCTCCACGCTGGTATTCTCTTGAGGGACATTACCGTTCACGGCAACCGTGAATTCCCCGGTAGTCGGATTTGGATAGATCTGGAAGAAATTTCTTTCCGGGCTGCCCGGGGTTATATCTTTCCCGGCAACGATTGATCTTTTGGCCGGCCCACCGCAATAAGGGCCGCCAGGGACGATGTAACCATTCAGATAGCCTCCCGGTTCGACAAGAGTCCCGGCATAAAACAGGATATTCTGACCCGCTATCAACGTTGCGTTCCCTCCGTTCTGTACCAAAAAGGTCGTATTACTCCCTGCAACAGTAACGGTTTGAGAAGCGTTAAAACATTCCGTTCCTGTGACGGTAATATTGTTCAGGCTCAGGTTAGCCGGAATGCCGTTCCCGGTCACCTGTATGTTATCAATGCCCCAGTACCATCCATAGGTACCCGTATAGTTCCATTTGAATTTCACCTGCGACTGCCCTGCAAGCGCTGCGATGACCATGCTGAAATTCGCAGGATTTGACGCCGAGGTGGTCGTGAATTGCTGGATCATGATCCATGTTGTACCATTGTCGACACTGTACGACAGGGTCCCTGCCGAGCCGCTGTAACTTTTAAAATAATGGCTGAACTGCAAAGTGATCCCGGTATAAGAAGTAAGGTCTAGTGCAGGGGTGATCAGATCAACGTTCTGCGAGTTCCCGCTTCCATAGGCATCGCTGTTTAAATAGGCATAATTTCCTGTCAATGCCGGATTCGGGCTCTGCCCGGTGATCACCCCGAATTGCCATATCTGCCCGTTACCCTGGTGGTCGACCTGGGTCCAGCAAACTGGTAATGTTCCCGCGGTAAAGTTTTCGGTAAATGGCAATGTTGTAACAGTGCAATTGATCACATTGATATAGTTATTCATGGTAACACTGCCACTTCCGTAAGCATTCGTTGCTGTCAGGCTGACTGAATAGGCTCCAATGGCCGGAAAAGAAACCTGCGGATTTTTTGATGCTGAACTCGTCCCGTTAAGCCAGGTGACGGTTGACGGGCTGAAACTCCAGCTCCAGCTTGTCGGGTTGTTGCTTGAAAGATCAGTAAAGTCGACTGGTTCACCGACTCCTGGTGAAGTGTTGCTGGCAATGAAATTAGCCACAGGAGGGTCGGTCGTAAGATTTGGGTCATAACCATCCAGTGTCAACCCTGCAATACTTGTTGGATCAAGCCAATCAACCAACCGCGTGCTTGAAGTGGTTCCCTGATTCCAGGACATGGAAAATTTTCCGTAATAATCCCATAATGAAGGACCGCCGCAATAAGAAGGCCCTCCATGCAACTGGCCTATTATCCTGTGGTTCTGATCAAACATGGGCGAACCTGATGATCCCGGCTCGGTAACGCCATCGCTCCAGTTGACTTTCCAGTGAGAGTTGGGCGGGGTACCGCTCCATGTATCTGATGTAAATGGAGTGATGGAATAAGAGATCTTTTTTATATCGCCATCCGGGTGATGGATCCCTGCACCGGAACTGCCGCCGACATTTTCACGGTTCCATCCCGCGTAGTATACATTATAACCCGAAGGGGGTGTACTGCTCATCTGAACCAGGCAAAAATCAGAATCCACATAGCGGGCTTTAAGGGTAGCCCCGCTAATTGAATTGTAAGGAGGAGATGAGCCAGGATTCGCACAGGTCGGGCTTTGCCAGTTGAACCAGAAAACCCAGGATGAGGGGTTGCTGTAACAATGATTGGCCGTTAAAACATAGGGGACCCCATTTTGACTGGTGTTATTCACAACCGCGCCGGTACAAAACCCGTTTCCTCCGGAAACAAGCATACAGACTGATCTTACCTGGTTTTCCCATCCAATGGCCTCGGGGCAGTTCACGTTGTTTTCACACGCACCCGATGTGCCGAATGACCTGGCATAATCAAAGGCATTCCTGTAACCATGCGTTACACGGGTAAGATCCAGTTCCCCCGGGAATTCAGGGTTGACAGGTTCATAATATTCAATTACGATCTGATCGCCGCTGATCAGGGTAGTGGCAAATACACCATCCTCCTGATTGTTAAAATCAGTGAACGCTCCGATTATATCTGTTTTACCGGTATTGTAAACAAACAATTTAGCCCCGGGAGGTAAATGATATTTGCTGAATGTCAAATTGATGGTCAATGCGCCGGCCGAAATGATCCCCAGACGCCAGATCCTGTCACCCTTGGGAAATACATCCCATACCCCTGAATTCAAAAGGGTATAATTCACGTCGATATTTTCTCCAAATCTCCATGGGATATCTTTGTAATGATCATTGATGGCATCTTCAGCCCGCAACTGTTCAATGTTCACCGGCGGCATGGTGACGAATCCAAGCTGGCTGCTGATAAGTCCGCTGTTCAGAAAACTGATCGGCGTTCCACCCTGATTCACCTGTGAAAGGCCTGTGGCAACAAGTCCTGAAAATAATGCAATTGCGAAAATTTGAAAAAAGTTTTTCATGGAATATGATGTTGTACCATCCATTTATAAATTGCTACGCTATACTTATCCTTTAGCAGGATAAATCATATCAAAAAAACCGGTGATTAAGGGCAACGATGAAACAACTTACATCTGTTTCAACAACCTGGTTGTTCCGGAATGCTGGCCGGTTATGACCTTGATCAAATAGATCCCGGCCGGTTTGTTTGTCAATGAAAACTCATGTTTCAGTTCGTTTGCCATTTCAGTTGACAAGATGAGATGTCCCTTCATGTCGTATATCCCGATGTGACATTTTCCTGTACCCTCTGATAAATTCAATTCAAGGATGAATTCACCTTTCGTCGGATTGGGATAGATCCGGTAAAACGGCTGGCCCGGTTCTGTCTGCAGATCTTCTGATCCTGTTGTTATCACTGCTATTGTCGGTTCCTGGCACCAGGGACCTCCCGGAGCGATATATCCTATCATATAACCTCCCTGTGCTACAACAGTACCCGGGTAATAAAAAATATTCTGGCCCGCTATCATCGTTGCACTGCTTCCGTCCGGAACGGTAAACGTTGTACCGTTCCCGGCTACACTGATCGTTTGAACGGCATTGAAACACTGGGTGCCCGCTATGGTCATATTTTGCAATTCGACCGTCAGGGCTATCGTGTTCACAACCATCGTGACCGTATTGGAGGTAACAGGATTTACAGTGGTGCAGGATTCTCCTGAAGTCATCAGGCACGAAACTGCATCATTGTTTAAAGGAACATAGGTATATTCATTACTGTTCGTTCCGGCATTGTTCCCATTGACCACCCACTGGTAAGCAGGGGTTACTCCTCCGTTTACCGGCGTGGCTGTGAATGTAACCGGTACTCCTTCATCAACCGGGTTGGCCGATGCCACGATAGAGACACCCACCGGCAACAACGGGTTCACCGTCATCGTAACCGTGTTGGAGGTAGCAGGATTGCCAGTGACACAAACCGCGTTTGATGTCAGAACGCAGGAGACCTGATCACCTGAGGCCGGCGTATGGGTAAATGCCGCATTGTTAAGGCCTGCATTGACCGAATTTACTTTCCACTGGTAACCGGGGGTTGATCCCCCGTTGGATGCCGTGGCGCTGAAGGTCACGCTGGTACCATCACAAACCGGGTTGGCCGAGGGAGCAATGGAAACGCTTACGGAGGGGCTGGAAATGCAGGTTCCGGTAACCTGAATGTTGTCGATTCCCCAGTACCATCCATAACTGCCTGTATAGTTCCATTTGAATTTTACCTGCGACTGACCTGCAAGAGCTGCAATGACCTGGCTGAATGTGGCAGGATTTGTAGACGAGGTGGTCGTAAATTGCTGGATCTGGGTCCACGTTCCTCCGTTATTAATGCTGTATGACAAGGTTCCTGATGAACCGGAATAGCTTTTAAAATAATGGCTGAACTGCAATGTAATTCCGGTATAGGGAGTAAGATCCAATAATGGTGTGATCAGATCAGCATTTTGTGAGCCGGAAATACCATAAGTATCACTGTCAAGATAGGCATAATTACCTGTCAAAGCCGGGTTCGGGCTTTGGCCGGTGATCGTCCCGAATTGCCAGATCTGCCCGTTGCCCTGGTGGTCGATCTGCGACCAGCAGCCTGGAATGATCGTTCCGGGAAAATTCTCGGTAAATGGCAATGTAGAAAAGGTACAATTCGTGATGCTGATATAATTCGTTTTAATTTCTGAATCAGACCCGTAAGCATTGGTAGCTGTCAACGTAACCGTGTATTGCCCAAGTGCCGGAAATTGCACTTGCGGATTCTGTGAAGTCGCACTGGTTCCGCCAATGAATGTTACAGTCGCCGGGTTGAACGACCATAACCAGGATGTTGGCAGATTTGCCGATAAATCGGTAAATGTCACGGTCTGCCCAACCTGGGCTGTGGTGGCAGAGGCCGAAAAATCTGCAACCGGCGGAACGATTGTGCTGTAACAACTGATGGTCGCTGCCCATCCTGCCGGTGTCTGGCTTACATCTGAAGTGAAATTAAAGGTCAATGCTCCGGCCGCATTGGAAGCAGTAACAATGCCCGGACCCGTTGTTCCATTGTAAGTGCCGATCAAGGGAGCTGAAGTATTTACTCCGTTATATATCCTTAAATAATCATATCCCGATTCAGTATTGAAAGAGGTAAAGTTAAAACGGATCATTGATCCCGGGTTGGAGGGATAGAATGTTTCGGTTAAATTTTCATTATTCAGGTAATTGCCTGAAGGACCGCCGGAATCATAGAAATCACCTGTACAGGTTGTAACCGAACCATTGGTCATGTTGAAAATCGGCGGTGTAACGGTAATATAACCTGTCCGGGTCTTTGTATCCGAACCGGTTGCTTTTGTAACGGTCAGTGACACATCATAGGTTCCAACCGTACTGTAAACAATTGCCGGAGGTGTTTGCCCGCTGAAGGTTGATGGCGTACCCCCTGGAAATGACCATTCCCAGGTTGCAGGACTGCACGATGAATTATCCGTAAATGTCACTGAATTGCCCACAACAACAGTAGTAGGGATACCTGTGAAATTGGAGATCACATCCTTGACAAGGATATAACCGGATTTGACTTCTGAATCGTTGGTTGTACCGTCAGATACCGTGAGGGTCACATCATAGGTGCCGGCGGTATTGTATACAATGGCAGGAGGTGTTTGTCCGATATAGGTCGAAGGTGTTCCTCCAGGGAAACTCCAGGTCCAGGTAGTAGGTGTGGCGAGGGACTGGTCGGAAAAAATAACCGATCCACCGGTACAAATGGTCGTAGGTGATCCGGCAAATTGTGCAGTCAGGGTTGGGGGCGCTATCTGAAAAGTTCCGACCCTGTTTTTGCGGCCACCTGAAAAATATTCTCCGATCGACCAGAATGTTCTGCCATCAACCGGATCGATGGTCATTTGTGAATAATCGCCATATCTTGATGACGGATCAATTGAAGTTCCATTGATAATCACATCTTCGGCAATGGTCATGGTTCCGGGGGGATCGGATGCATATCTTCCGGTGAAACGCAAGGAAGGGTTTTGTGTGGTACTGACAATGGTATACGCCAATCCTATATTACCATAAATATCCATACACATGTTCCCCGAAAAGGCGCTGTGTCCGTCGGGTTGTGAATAGGTGCCTTCCTGGTAAATGGTCCATGGTGCACCATCAGTGGTCTGACGCAACTCATACCAGCGTATCCCTGATTTGTTATCAAGTCCGTTGAGGTCAACAACAAAATTGAAGACGACTGTATTGTAGGTCGGGAATCTGCGATACTGTGCCATGAACATGATCGTCGCCTGCAGAGCATCAATATCGCTCCCAGACGGCTGTGGAAGGTTCGAAAATGATCCACCGTCAAACAGCCCGTCGAATGGGGTCGTGTTGATAATCTGGGGACTGGAAATAGTCGAACTGGCCGGGGTGGTCCAGTTGACATTGACCGACCAGACTTTTAAATGATCGACGGTTACCCCGCTCCATGAATCGTCCTGCATGTAAACAATGGGAGCATTACCGGGCGGTGGCAGGGTCGGGCCGTTGGCGTTGAATCCCAGGGGGCTGTAAAATCCGCTGGTGACGATCCCTGTAAGCGGAAATCCGATCATCTGTACCGTCGGGTTACCGAGAATCATCTTGTCCCTTTCGAGTGCAAACACCACCTGGCTGGTGCTTGCCGTACCCTGATCTTTATTGGCTGTAATGTAATAGCCATCCGACCACACTGAAAATTTAGGGTAATCGGGGAAAGTATTGGTGGGAAAACGATAAACATACCAGCCACTCGTCACCGGATCCGGACCCTGACTTATTGCTACATCAAACCCGTTCGAGTAAAATTCTGTAATCAGGAACCGGTCCGCGAACGGATCATATATAACGATCGGATCGCCCAACGTTCCAGGCAAAAGTGTGCCCAGGGATGCAGGTGCAATCAGTGGATTGCCCGCTTTATCCCAAATTCTGAAGGAAGTATTCCAGGAATTCACAAAATGATTTGGCCCGACGGCACCGGTCGGATCAGTCGGCGTGGCGGTGGCGCTGGCAGCTTCAAAATTGAGAATCGGGGTTTTGCCAGGGGTCTTGTTCACCTGCGTCTGTTTTTGCCATAAAGGGTCATTGCCTTTTGGTAATCCTTTTCCCGGCACGGAAGTATTTGAGCCCCAGTGTTTCGGGTTGAATTCTTTTATCCTGTCCACAGCAGGCATGAACGTTCCGGAACTGATCTGGGAAGCAATTGAAGGCACCCTGATCATTCGATCTGACCGGGTGATCAGCGTTGGGTGCTGTATATCATTTGGGTCCTGGGAATACATCTGTAAAGCGGACAGACAATAAACTGAAGAAATAAGTGCGTAAACGATTCTTTTCATGTGTAATAGGTTGAACAGGTTAGTAAAGGCCTCTTGAATATTCAATTAACTCAAGTAACATTTTCATACAAAATTAGGGAAAAATTTGTTATCGTACCAAAAAAGGCAACTCCGCCTTGAATTACATTGAACTCAGGCTGTTTTTAAAGGAGTTCAGCGTATTGCAGAACAAGATGGCCATGACAACCGTCATCAGTCCACCCGGGACCGGGAGAATTGCACTGGCGATTCTCAAAAAATCCAAATACCGGGAGCTTACATCACCTGTTTTGGTAAAAATAATTAAAAATCCCTTGCCGTTTCCGAATCCTTGCCATCATCTCATTCATAATTCATAATTCATAATTCGATTTATAGTCATTCTTCCTACCTTTGTCACCAATAAATTGATAAAAAATGCTCCGATCTCATACCTGCGGCGAACTGAATCTGGCACATGCCGGCCTTGTAGTAACATTATCCGGCTGGATCCACCGTTCACGCGACATAGGTGGTCTTACCTTCATCGACCTTCGCGATCGCTATGGAATCACTCAGCTTGTCTTCAACCTTGAAGTAAACAGGGAATTATGCATGGAGGCCCGCAAACTGGGACGTGAATTCGTGATTTCTGCAAAAGGAAAGGTCGCCGAACGAAGCAATAAAAACCCGAAACTCCCAACCGGCGACATTGAGATCCTTGTCGGCAGTTTCACCGTGCTGAATGTTTCAAAGACTCCGCCCTTTACCATCGAAGACAATACCGACGGAGGTGAAGAGCTGCGTATGAAATACCGATATCTTGATCTGCGGCGCAGTGTAAACCGGAAAAACCTGGAGTTGCGCCACAAAATGGGGATCGAAACCCGGAATTATCTCAATAACCTGAAATTCCTCGAGATCGAAACACCCTATATGATCAAATCGACACCTGAAGGTGCCCGCGATTTTGTAGTACCATCGCGCATGAATCCCGGACAGTTCTATGCCTTGCCTCAATCGCCCCAAACATTCAAACAACTTTTGATGGTGGCGGGTTTTGACCGTTATTTCCAGCTCGTGCGTTGTTTCCGCGACGAAGACCTCCGGGCCGACCGCCAGCCCGAATTCACGCAGATCGACTGTGAAATGGCATTTGTCGACCAGGAGGATATCCTGAATACGTTTGAAGGCCTGGCCAAACACTTGTTTAAATCAGTCCTGAACATCAGTATGGGCGATTTTCCCAGGATATCCTACGACGAAGCTATGAAGCGCTATGGTTCCGACAAACCCGATATCCGGTTCGGAATGATGTTCACCGGGTTGACTGAACTGGTGAAAGGAAAGAATTTCAAAGTGTTCGACGAGGCTGAGCTGGTCGTTGGGATAAATGCCGAAGGCTGCAGCGAATATTCCCGAAAACAGCTTGATGAACTGATCGATTTCGTGAAACGGCCGCAGGTCGGCGCTTCCGGATTGGTCTATATAAAATATGGCCTTGATGGTGTTGCAAAATCTTCGGTGGATAAATTTTACACAGCCGATGATCTGGCTACCATATTAAAGAAATTTAACGCCAGACCCGGTGACCTGATCCTTATCCTGGCAGGCAGGGTGGACAAGACCCGTGCTGCATTGGGAATTCTCCGTCTTGAGATGGGAAAGCGCATGAACCTGATCCGTGACGGTGTTTTCTGTCCTTTATGGGTCGTTGATTTCCCGCTGCTGGAATGGGACGAAGAGACGCGTCGGTACTATGCAAAACACCATCCTTTTACAGCTCCAAAACCGGAAGACATCCCTTTGCTCGACACCGATGCCGGCGCTGTCCGTGCCAATGCCTACGACCTGGTCATCAACGGCACTGAAATCGGCGGGGGATCCATACGTATTCACAGCAAAGATCTGCAGAAGAAAATGTTCAAAGTGCTGGGCTTTACGGATGAAGAGGCGGCCGGTCAGTTTGGATTCCTGATGAATGCATTTGAATACGGGGCGCCGCCACATGGGGGCATTGCCTTTGGTTTTGACAGGTGGACGACGATCTTTGGCGGCGGTGATTCCATCCGCGATTATATCGCCTTTCCGAAAAATAACTCAGGGCGCGATGTGATGATAGATTCCCCTTCGTCCATCAGCGAGGAACAATTAAAAGAGCTGCAAATAAAACTATTGGTATAGTTAATCCTTTATTTCCCTTTCAAAATTCTCGCGGTCCTCTTTTGAAAGGCTTTTGCAATCGAGCATCGATTCATTCAGGTATTTTCGAAACACTTTATTGAACTTCGTTGAATTGGTCTTTTCACCATATTTTGTCCTGAAGTCTTTGTAAATAATTGTCATTTCACCCTGGATATTGTTATAATCCAACTGTAAACTCTTTACCTTCACCGAATCGGCCGGATCGACGGTCTTAAGATTTTTCATGGCTTCCAGGCTCCGGCACATGATGTCAGCGATGGCCCTGGTATCTGTTCTTAATTCCGTATCATCTCCTGCACATCCTGAAAACCAAAGAATGGCGCCAATGAGCACCGGATAAAAGATGACTCTGTTTTTCATAATCTGGTCAGTTCTACCCTCCGGTTGTTGGCTTTGCCTTCGGGAGTCGTGTTTGTCGAAACATGTTGGGATTCTCCTATTCTGGTTAATCTTCCCTGTCGTTTACAGCAGTTAAAAATTCTCGAAACAAATTTGTTGATAAAAATACAAAATATATCTAATGCAAATACCCGTTCAGGCAAACAGGCGTGAAATAGCGATCATTTCTTCTTCCTCCGGGAGACGCATGGCATTGATCAGTTTGCATCCTTTGAAAAGAGGCAGATCTTCAACCCGTATCTCCTGTTCGTGAAGCCAGCCTTCTTCTAGCAAACGTTCGCGGCATGTACCTTTCAGGAGCGGCTTCGCCGGGGTAACCCATTTCCTGCCATCAAAAAAAATGATGTTCGACATGGAAGTATCTGTTATTATGCCCTCCTTTACGATCAGGATCTCATCGCAGTCACCCCTCATTTTAAAAAGTTGTTCCAGGATGGTACGGTCCCGGTATTTTACATGGTAATCAACCGTATTGCAATGAACCAGTTTCAACGATGTGACCAATCGCTTTTTATAATGCCTGAAGGTGACGTCATGCGTGGTCCGGTTGAAAATTATATTGCACCGGACTACTCCGGTCGAAAATTCAATTGGAACGTTCAGAAGTGGTCCCGGTATGATCGTTTCACTTCCCGGCCAGAATTCATTTCCGGCACGAGCCATCCGCCGCTCATGCCATATAAGGTGTTGCGGAATACCATTTAAAACTCTTATCGTCTCAATCAACAGGCACATATATTTTTTTCAACATTTCCTGGTACTCACTTTCCATATCACTCAACGCCGTGATTCCCCCTCCGCTTTTAAAGATCAAGCCGTTATGAGTCTTTTCTATAAAACGGATTGAAACCGCCGATGTCAGCGAATGTCCGTCAAAAAAGCCAAATATCCCGGTGTAAAAACCACGACTATATGACTCTGTCGCCCGGATTATTTCAACTGTTTTTTCTTTCGGGGCACCCGTCACAGAACCCGCGGGAAGCAAGGTAAAAAGGATTTCACCCAATTTGTTCAAATACCCCGGTGGCAGTTCACCGCAGATCTCTGAACTCACCTGGAGCAGATCACCCCGGTTGGTATGAATGCGATCAATGTAACGAAATTTGGTGACCGATACGTTTGTTGATACCATCGACAAATCATTTCGGATGAGGTCAACAATGGTATTGTGCTCGTAAAACTCCTTTTCATCGGCCATCAGATGCAGCTCGGCATCGGGATACGCAGCATCAATAGTCCCTTTCATAGGGTAACTGAAAATCCTGGAATTACCGATATGGACGAAAAGTTCCGGTGAAAACACCACGAATTGTCCGGGAACATGCAGCTTATATGGGGCCCGGCTGATGTCGAATATTTCGGAAAGGGTAAGATTTGATTTCAAAGTGGTCGGAAATGTAAGGTTGAGCAGGTAGGTGTCACCTCTTTTAAGGTGAAAAACCACCTTTTCGAAGGCTTTTTTATAGGTCTCCTGATCAACCGGAAAAATATCGAAATCAAAAGTTTCTTTTTTAACTGTTTTCTCGCCGTTTTTCCGTCCTCCGATATCATATCGTAAACTATTGTTATCAGCCTCTTTAGGTGATAAAACAAATCCATTTTCACCGTCAAAATCAATTAAAAATAAAAAAGGTTCATTCCGCCCTGAAAAATGATTAATTTTATCGATGATTTCAGCACGATTTAAAAACATGGTACATTCATAATTCTTAATTCGTAATTCATAATTCTTAATTAATAATTCCCCATGCTTCTCCTCCTTCTGAATAACCACGACTCTTTCACCTGGAACATGGTGGAATTATTACGCGGGTCGGGCAAAGATAATGTTAATATCCTCACACCGGAACAACTTAAGATCAGCGAACTGGGACAGTATGACCGCATCATTTTTTCGCCCGGGCCCGGGTTGCCTGATGAACAACCGGCCATGTTCGGTATCTTAAGCGCTGTTGAACAAATTTACCATGAAGGCGGGGTAAAAATACCCGTTTTTGGTGTTTGTCTGGGCATGCAGGCCATAGCGATCCAATACGGCGGTTCTCTGCTTAACCTTCCTTCCGTCGTGCACGGCCAACCGAGAAAATTGAAAATTTTGCAGCCAACCCACACTGTTTTTATGGGAATTCCCGATAATTGTGAAGTCGGGCTGTATCATTCTTGGGCAGTTGATCCGGCGACACTTCCCGGATGTTTGGAAACACTTGCCGTCACAAAAGATGGCACTATTATGGCATTGTCCCATAATATATTGCCCATTTGCGGCGTTCAGTTCCATCCTGAATCGATCATGACCCCGGCCGGAAAAAAAATGATCGAAAACTGGCTCGCCGCCTGAAATTGTCCGCCCGTCCGCCTGTCCGCCTGTCCGCCTGTCCGCCTGTTTTCATACCTTTGCAAAAAAACCATTTGCGGAACATCGAAATCACCGCTCCCGTAGGTTCCTGGGAATCATTGATGGCTGCCATCGAGGCAAAGGCCGATTCCGTATATTTCGGGGTCGGGAAACTCAATATGCGTGCACGTTCGTCGGTAAATTTCACATTGCATGACCTTGTTAAAATTACACGTATCTGTAAAAAACACCGGATAAGGACATACCTCACCATCAATACGGTCATCTTCGACAAAGAGGTCAGGGAAATGAAGCGGATGGTTGCTTCGGCAAAGAAAAACGGGATCACTGCCATCATTGCCTCCGACCAGGCTGTGATCCGGTATGCACGGTCATTGGATATGCCGGTCCATATGTCGACTCAAACAAACATTACCAATATCGAAGCAGTGAAATACTGGTCCGAAATGGCCGATGTCATGGTCACGGCAAGGGAATTATCCCTGGAACAGGTTGCTATTATTACCAGGGCCATCAAACGTCAGAAGATTACAGGTCCTACAGGGAATCCGGTCCGGATAGAAGTTTTTGCACATGGGGCATTATGCATGGCGGTCTCAGGAAAATGCTACCTGAGTCTCGATCATTACAATGCCTCGGCAAACCGTGGTTCCTGTTATCAGCTATGCCGGAGGCCGTATCATGTGACAGATACCGACAATGGTATTGAACTGGAAATAGACAACGAATACATCATGTCTCCAAAAGATATTTGCACCATCGGGTTCCTTGACAAAATTGTCAATGCCGGGGTTTCCATCCTGAAGATCGAAGGCAGGGGACGGAGTCCTGAATATGTTAAAACCGTTGTTTCCTGTTACCGGGAAGCTGCAGATGCAGTGTTGGCAGGTAATTTTACCCCGGAAAAGTGCGATCAATGGATTACACGATTGAAAACTGTTTATAACCGGGGATTCTGGGATGGCTATTACCTCGGCAGAAAAATGGGAGAATGGGCGACACAGCATGGATCGGTTGCGACTCAATCAAAGAAGTATGTCGGTAAGATCACCAACTACTTTACCAAACTTAAGGTTGCTGAGATAAAAATGGAGTCGGGTCAGCTTAAACCCGGCGACCGGATATACATTCAGGGACCGACCACAGGATCACTCGAACTGACCGTTCCCGAAATCCAGGTTGGCCTTAAACCTACCGGAAAAACGATCAAGGGGGAAAATTGCAGTATTTACATCGACACCTTTCTCCGCAGAGCCGACAAAGTCTATAAAGTCGTTCCCAATTCGTAATTCGTAATTCGTCCCCCTTGTCCCAAAACCTCCACACCCATACCCGCTTCAGCGACGGATCCTCAGATCCGGAAAAATACATTGAAACAGCCTTGGCACAGGGATTGACTTCCATCGGTTTTTCAGATCATACTCCATTGCCAATTGAGAACACGTTTGCCCTCCGCGAAGATCAGGTCCGGAATTACTGTGACACCATTCTTGCACTTCGTGATCAATCGTCATTCACAGGAAATCCTGATCACCTGTCCCAATCCGGAATCCCGAATCCGGAATTCGGAATTTATCTTGGCATGGAAGCCGATTTCATCCCCGGACTGGGTCACCCCTTTTCCCATTTTCTTGAAAACTACCCGCTCGATTACCTGATCGGTTCGGTACATCTTGTGCGGAATGGCAGTCCGGCGGATCTTTGGTTCATCGACGGCCCTGATCCGGCCACTTATGATGATGGATTGAATTCACTTTTCGGAGGAGACATCCGCAAAGGTATAACAGCTTATTACCGGCAGGTCAATGAGATGCTGACCACCTGCCCTGTGAACATCCTTGGCCACCTTGACAAGATCAAAATGCACAACCATGGCAGGTATTTCTCAGAAACAGATCAGTGGTATGTTGCTTTGGTTGACGAAACCCTTGACCTGGTTAGACAATCTGGTGTGATCGTGGAGGTGAATACACGCGGGCTTTATAAAAAGCGGACTGATGCAACTTTCCCCGGAACGGATGTGTTAAAAAAAATATTTGATCTAAGGATCCCGGTACTGATCAATTCCGATGCACACAAACCTCATGAAGTTTCAATGTTATTCGGTGAAACAGCCGCTTTGTTGTTTGAGATCGGCTTCAGGGAACAGATGAACCTGACAACATCGGGGTGGCAATGTGTTTCATTGATGTAACTATCATCGCACGTCTCCTTTTGCGTTCTTCTCTTGCAGTGTTTACCTGGATACTATTGCTGCCCGGCAGCCCTGGAACCTGTGACATGAGGGATAATTTCCTGACCAGTTTTTCAATTCCAAACAGGTATCTTCCTTGTTATGACTTGATTTCCGTCAAATTTCAGGGAACAATAATAAATGCCGGAAGGTAATCCCGGGGTGGAGAAAGTAAAAGTTCCTGCCAGGATTACAGAACCGCTGACTGAAACAACTTTACCGGAAGGATTGCGAAGTTCTATCCGTCCGGATTTCCCTGCAGGAAGTGAATACCTTATGACAATTTGATCGTGAGCCGGGACGGGACCGGCAACAGAGAGGTAGTTATCAGGATCGCTGATATTTTTCGTGGCCGAAGGAAATGTGGAATATTGTACCGTAATACTCAGGGAGTCGTTTGGATCAGATTCATTAAAAAAAGTCCACCGGATAATGCTGACTCCCCGGCATCCGTTTGGTCCGAAATGTCCGAAACAGCCGGAAACCGTATCCCCCGGAGGCATATCAAGCGGGAAAGTGGAAACCGTCATCTCAGGTCCATAACAGTATCCTGCCCAGCATATCGAGGAACTCGCGCCGGGTAGCATGACGATCTCCTCCTTTTTCATCATCACCCGGATGGTGTCTGCCGCTTTATTGGTCAGATGCAACCAGGTGATAAGTTGAAGAGTATCAGAGGGACCTGATTGAACCACACCGGCGCCATTGATCAGGAGGCCGTCTTCACCGGCAAGGTCGAAACTCTGAGGGTAGCATGCAGTACCGGTTAAGATCGTCAGGAAAAAAGCCAGGATGAACTTTTTCATGGATCAAAAGTATCATTTTTTTTCGACACCCGGCGTTTTGCCAGCCACCATGCAAAAAATCCGCTGACAAGGATAAAAACCGTGGCCAGCCCTACAACCGGAACAACAAGGATATAGAATGGTCCGAGGACCGGCTCGAAAATTCTCCCGGTGTGGATCTCCAGGGCTGTGTTCCACAGGGAAATGGGACTGGAAGATACAATACAGGAAGGTACGGGTGTTAATGGATTTTTCCCTTCCAGGGGAAACACACCATGGCCGTAATCGAAGATGACGCTGGTCGAATCGTTACAACGGATAAATCCGGCCACACTGACGTTGCCAAAAGGAGGCCCGGCTTCACCGGTATCGTGATATTCGGTTCTTGTGATGCAATCAAGGGTATGGCCGGTGGCGGGCTCCCACTCAAAGATCCCGCTGAACGAACCCACCAGGTAATGACCGGTACCGGTCTTCTCAAAAACATTGATCCCCATCACACTTACCGGTGGCTGAACATGAAACTTTTTCAATTCGCTTCCAAAAATATCGTCTGAATAATATACACCCTCACTGGTTGCCACCAGGAAACGCTTCAATTCATCATCGTATAATAAATCGCGGAACCGGTCGAACCATGGATTGGGGTTGTCGAGCCCGGTGTACTTCATCTTTGTCACTCTTTCACCGGCGATGGGGATCAGTAGCGGAGGACGCAGGAACATACCGGTGGCCGTGTTAAGCAGCAGGATCAGTATTGCCCAGGATCCAAGCACATTGTGCCATTTCAGCGAGGTCCTGTTGAATCTTTTCAGTTTTGACCGTTTGTGGCTGTCTTTCAGCGTTTTCAGCCGGTAGGGTACGACAAAATAGATCAGCCCTGTGATGCACAGAATGATTATGATCAAGCCGGCACCATCGACGATCAACTTCCCGGCCAAACCGTAAATTTCACCGCTATGGATCACCCAGAGGGTTTTGAAAAGACCGACTTTGCCATCGCTGTCCTCACCCTTTTGTACCGGGATTTCACGAAAGATGCGGAAACCGGAAGCGCCTGTGGCAACATAAAGGTTCGACCGGGTCATCACCAGCAGACTGTCACCCACCTGCAATACCTTTACCACACGGGATGCCTCAAACGGTGCGCCGACCGGTTTCCATATCCCGTTTTGAAAGCGGTAAAGCCCGAATAAGGTGCCGGCATACAGCCCCGACAATGGTGACCAGGACAGGGTGTTGATTTTCCGGTTATCGATCCCCTTTGGGAATCCTGCATTCAGGTCATGAAACGATTTGAAATCGTTGTTGGTCAGCCATACACCTATGTTTCCATAAACCAGGATGCTGTCGCCGCCGGACCTGACCGATCCTTTTACTGCTGCAAGGTTCCAGTTATCATACCGGTAAACAGGAGGAAGCAACTTCCGGTTCACATCCATGGCCGAAAGCAACTCCCGGTGATTCAGGATTATTCCCGAGATCGCGAAAAACAGGATAAAAATGGTGGCCGTTAAACTAAACCATTTATGGTACTTGCGGAAAAATTTCACTATTTCACTATTTCACCTTTTCGCTATTTTTTAAAATAGGTGTGAAACATCCCGTCGTCGCCGGTTTCCGAATGAGTTTCGAATCCCTGGGCAGCCATTTTTTCAATCATGGGTGATGGCGGGAAAGGGGTGATGATTTCAAAGATCTCATCCGGTTGCATGTCCGCACATTGCTGCTGTACCTGCTCCAACGGATGGATACCCTGGGCCAGCAAAGGCCTTGCATCAAGCGATATTTTGACTTTCTTCTTATCTAACCATGCGGGTCCATTCATTTTTTGTTCCTCCTTTTTATTTGTTGGTTCTTTTTTTCGATACGATAGAAGTCTTTGATCCCCGCTGATCTTTCTTTTTTCAGTAAGGTCCTGCGACATTTCCAGCGTTCCGAGGTACTCTCCTTTTTCATTCCGGAGTGCAAAATATTCAATGTGGATAAACTTACCTCCCATCTGGATCCAGAAGGGAGCGCTGTCGGCCTTTCCACTCTTGAAATCACCAACGATCTGGTCAACGATGTGAACACTCGAGGGCGGATGGCACATCCGTACATCACGCCCAAGGATGGCCCGGTTTCTGTCGAATATGCGCTCCGTACCTTGGGAAAAATACCTGACCTTGTCGTTGCGGTCGACAAAAGTGATATCGACCGGCAAGGTATTCAGGATTGCAAGTAGTTCTTCAGAGCTGAATTTTCCGCTGGGAAGGTTAATGTTTCCCTCTTCGGCCGAGGTTACATCCGGGATATCCACACCCACTGGCTTCCAGGTGATATCCGGATCATACAAACAATATCCGATCTCATTGGTTTGCCTGTAAATGTCGTACCAGTCAGTTTCCGTAAGTTTATCAAGCGTCATGGGCAAAAGTATCTCCTCCTCTTTCATGATCATGTCGGTAATTGCTTTGGCAGCCGGATTCAGGAAGAGTCCGATCTTCATTTGCATCACCTCCGGGGTAAATTCACCCGGCATATTCAGCGCATCGATCGCATTCTTCAGCAAATCACGGGTTTCATCATGTTTTCCCCACATCACCTTTGGCGGACCTGTAATTCCGTACTTCTCAAGGAATGGAAACAGCAGGTTTTCCTTGCGGCGGTAATGCTTGTCGACATCCATCAGGTTGTTGAAAAGGCCTTTTATTTTATTGAGATACGCCTCTTTTACCGTCCCGGAAAGTTCCGTTTCCACCTGGGTGAAGTGCTGGTGAAGTTCTTCGACCACTTTCACCAATTCCCGGTTTTCCCTTTTAAAGGTATCGACGGGATGGCCCGGTGCCACGATCTTCATGCCGGAAAGGTCGATATGGCCTTCAAGCGCCTGGCTGTGAATATCGCAGAGACGGAGCACCTCCGAATCGGGAAGGCCTTCGCTGATCAGTTCCTGCTCAACTTCAACCACTTCGCCATAAGGTATTTTCGTTAAAAGTTCGATCATTCGCGCACGCACCGCCTCGGGAGCCACACCATCGTGCAGTTGAAGGATCATGTGTTTCAGCAGTTCCTTCCTGCTTTGGGAGTTGTTGATAAGTTCGCTCATACGTCTGATTTTTCGTTTTATCCTTTTATCATCGTCAGTACCATCTTGAACTTTTCCAACGCGTTGACTGAGTGCGGTATTCCCGCGGGCATGATAATGGTTTCTCCGGTGGTTAAAATAAACGGTACTTCATTAATGATAACCTCCGCTTTCCCTTCAATAACCTGTAACATGGCATCATATGGCGCTGAATGGGTGCTGAGACGCTGATCCTGGTCGAAAGAGAACAAGGTCACTGTTCCGATAGGGCGGTCAATAACTCGTTTGCTGATGATCCCATCCGATGAATATTCCACCTTTTCGGAGAACCGGAACACGTTTGAGTGTTCGAATATGCTTTTTTCCATAATAGTTGTATAAAATTATTTTTTATTAATGGACCATCCGCCTTTTAAACCGAAGACAAACCATGCTAATGCCAGCGTTCCTGCTGCAAAAACCGTATCGCCGATCACCCTGAGCCAGCGGAAAAAGGCGATGGTCGGATCCTGCATGAATTCGGCCGAGCGTGCATACCACATTCCGGTTCTCACACTCACCCATGTTTGTGCCAATCCAACGGGCAATACACTGATCAATACCATCAGGGCGAGGCCGATGTTGATGGCCCAGAAGGCAAATTTTATCCATTTTTCATTCCAGATCTTCGCGGGTTCCATGCTCTTCAGCACAAACAACATCAAACCGATACCGAGCATTCCATAAACTCCAAATAATGCAGTATGGCCATGCACCGGGGTGGTATTCAGCCCCTGCATATAATACAAGGCGATGGGGGGGTTGATCAGGAATCCGAAAATGCCTGCGCCTACAAAATTCCAGAAGGCTACTGAAAGGAAGAAGTAGATGGGCCATTTATATCCCGCGATCCAATTCCGGTTCCGGGACAGCTTATAATTCCCGTACCCTTCAAATCCCATCAATACGAGCGGAACAACCTCTAATGCACTGAAAGTGGCCCCCAGCGCAAGAACAGCAGTTGGCGTTCCGGTGAAATACAGGTGATGGAACGTTCCAAGTATCCCTCCAGATAAAAATACAATGGTAGCGATCAGCACACTGGCCGTAGCTGTGGCGATCCGTACCAGTCCAAGGCGAACAAACAGGAAAGCAATGGCCACAGTAGCAAATACTTCAAAAAATCCCTCCACCCAGAGATGGACCACCCACCAGCGCCAGTACTCTGCAATGGCAAGATTCGTCTGCCGGCCCCACATCAGCCCGGCGCCATAAAATGCCGCGATGGCGATGGTTGAAATTAAAAACATGGTCAGCAGCGATTTATTTTCCGATTTTGCTTTCAAAGCGGGCCAGAGGCCGCGGGCCATCAACACCAGCCATATGATCAGGCCGACAAACAAGAACAACTGCCAGAAACGTCCCAGGTCTACATATTCATATCCCTGGTGTCCCAACCAGAAATTACCGACCAGTCCCAAACGTTGCATCACGCCGAACCATTGGCCAACAAGAGATCCAACCACGATTACCAGCAAAGCGATAAAAAGAAAGTTTACCCCCAACGCCTGGTATCTGGGTTCTTTCCCCGAAACGGCAGGAGCAAGATATAAACCGGTCGCCAGCCATGAAGTGGCAATCCAGAAAATGGCCAGTTGGATATGCCAGGTCCGGGAGATGGAATACGGCAGTAAACCTGACAGCGGCAAGCCATAAAACGCCTGTCCCTCTACACCATAGTGTGCAGTGATCACCCCCATCAGGATCTGAACAAGGATCAGGGCGGTAACAACCCAGAAATACTTTAACGTGGCTTTCATCGAAGGTGTGTAAATTCCCCCGAGCATCGGGTCTTTTGAAGGGATTTCACTTTCAGTGAGCCCATCCTCCCTTTTCGTTGCATAATACCAACTCATCAATCCGATACCTGCGATAAGTATGATCACGCTGAAACCGGTCCACAGGATCAATGAACTGGTTGGCTTGTTGTCAACCAGTTCCTCCGACGGCCAGTTATTGGTATAGGTAATCTCGCTGTCGGGGCGGTTTGTGACGCATGTCCACGATATCCAGAAAAAGAAGGCGTTCATCCTGGTCATACGCCCGGTATCTTTTATGGTATTTGGCGGGATTGCATAAGCATCACGGAGTTTTTCAAGTTTCGGATCGGCCATGAATAACCCGGTGTAATGTTCGCCAACCGCTTTAATTGCCTGTGCCCGCAATGGGGAGATCACGATTTTACCGCTGGCTGCATCATAGGTATTGGTACGAAGTTCCTGCTGCAGCCTGATCTTTAACATGGCTTTTTGTTCAGCAGTGACCTCCGAATACGTCTTGTGGTAGGATGTATCGGCCAGGTAATTAAGAATGTACTCCGATTCCCGGTGCAACCAGTCGGCCGACCAGTCGGGCGCTACATAGGAACCGTGACCCCATACCGTTCCGACTTCCTGTCCGCCAATCGACTGCCATATATTCTGGCCATCCTTAATATCCTGTCCGGAAAATAAAACTGTTCCGTCTGTGGTGACAACCTCCGATGGGATCGGAGGAGCCTGTTTGTAAATTTCCCGTCCATAGTATAAAAGAACGGTGAATGAGATTGCCATTACAGCAATAAAGCCGTACCAGAGTTTTCTTGTTTGCATTTTTTTTTAATTTTTGATGGATACTGATTTTTCTATCTCGTTACGTCATATTTTGCTGTATTTTACGTCCACTCCTCTTCCATCACCTCCCCCTGAAGGCTGACAATTGCCTTTTTGATGGGAATGTTACGGCCGGCATTGGCTCTTGCGGTTTGTGCCATATGAAGAAGCCCGCCGCAACACGGCACTTCCATCATCACAACTGTGAGTGAGTTGATCTTCGTATCGGCGATCATGGAGGAGAGCTTCTGAATGTACGATTCTTTATTGGTATCCAGCTTCGGACAGGCAATGGCAAGCGATTTTCCTTTCAGGTAAACCGCATGAAAATTCCCCATGGCAAAGGGCGCACAATCGGCGGCAAGTACCACATCGGCGTTCTTAAAATATGATGCCTGGGGATTGAGCAAATGCAACTGGACCGGCCATTGGCGCAATTCTGACGCCACCGCCTGATCGGTACGGAAGTCCCTGGCTGCAGAGCCGGGACAACCACCTTCAAGGTGTGAATGATTTTCTGATTTTTCCGGATTCATCATAATGTTATTTTCTTTTAAATAATTGATTCCCTGTTGTAAAAATTCCGTTTCGTTGTGGTCCCGCAGATGTTCCAGGTGAGCAAGGATCGTATTCCTTCCCTTCGGGACCATGGCTTCCATCACCTTTCGTTCATCATAGGGCTCTGCTTCGCGTTCAATGATTTCAATCGCACCTTCCGGGCAATGGCCAATGCATGCACCCAGGCCATCGCAGAATAAATCGCTGATCAGCCTCGCCTTTCCGTCAATGAGTTGCATGGCTCCCTCATGACAATTGGGAATGCAGAGCCCGCAACCGGTGCATTTCTTTTCGTCGATCTGAATGATTTTCCGCTTCATCTGTTATAGGTGTATTTAGGTATTCGATTACCTCATTGGGAGAAAAAAAATTAGAGATACGCTTGTAAGGTCTGCTCGTTCAAAAACTTTTTGAATTCCGTAGTCAGTTTGTTTACGACAGTTCCCATCAGGCACCGGTCAAATCCGCACAGGTCATATGATAACGGACATTCGCCAATATCAATCTGACCTTCGATCGATTGATAAATGTCGAGCAGGCTGACATCTTTGGGATCCATTTTCATGTAAAAACCACCCGAAGGTCCCCGCACCGATTTAAGCATGTCGTTCTTGACAAGGCGCTGTAAAACTTTTGCAATATGATTCTTTGAAAATCCTGTAATTTCCGCGATCTTTACCGCGTTGATCCCGTTTTCTGACCGGGCTATCAAAACCATGCTGTGAATGGCGATCGAAGAGGCTTCTGATAGGGCAAAAATTTTTGACATGATTTATTCCGGTATTTGAATACGCAAATGTAGATACAATTTTTTTACCTTCGACAAAAGAATGAAAAAAAATTTCATATTTATTTATCTTGTTGTTTGTCAGTTCAATAGACTTAATGTTTTTAATTGTTTGTCTTTGCATATTGAAAATTTAGTGCCTTTTACTGTTTATTTATTAACGGTATTTGAGGTATATTTAACCCGATGCCGGGTGCGTGCCAATCTGTCTGGCTACCATAACATCCAATTTTCCGGCTCACAATTTCTGAACTTCCATTTTCCATTGAAACGATACAACCAGGCAACATTAGCCGGAGAAAACATCCCGGTTCCATCTGGTTTGTCTAAAAGTAAAATACTGATACTTAAATATCTATGGTAAAGATCATTTCGAGTCTGCAAAACCCGCTGATTAAAAATGTCCTGCTTCTTTGCGAAAAACCACGTGCCCGCAAAGAACAAAACAGGATCGTGATCGAAGGCCTCCGCGAGATAAGGCTGGCCATTGCGGGTGGATTTAACGTTACCGAACTTTTATATACCCGGGAATTGGTTTCGGATCCGGACCTCGAATCGCTCGCTTTTCAGAACAACCGGATCGAATGGATTGAAGTATCAAAGGATATTTTTAACCGCATGGCCTACCGCAGGGATAATGGTGGCGTCATTGCCCTGGCCGAACCCCGAAGACTTGCGTTCAGTGACTTGCAATTAAGCTCTAAACCGTTACTGCTTGTTCTGGAGACCGTTGAAAAGCCCGGGAACCTCGGGGCTTTGCTCCGTACGGCGGATGCGGCCAATCTTGATGCCGTGATTATCTGCGATCCGCAAACCGACATATATAACCCGAACGCGATCAGGTCAGGCATCGGGTGCATTTTTACCATGCCTGTGGTTACGGCAACATCTGAAGAAGCCATGGCATGGATGCGCGGCACCGGGATTAAAATGTTCGGAACGGCGCTTACGGCCAGCCACCATTATCATGAAACTGACTTCAACCGGCCGGCAGCTATCATCATGGGTTCAGAAGCCAATGGACTTAGCCATACCTGGCTTGAAGGGGCCGACGACCTGATCAGGATCCCGATGATGGGGAAGATTGACTCGATGAATGTATCGGCATCAGCCGCCATCGTTATCTTTGAAGCGTTGAGGCAACGGAATTTCCGGTAGTTATTTGTACTTTTCATCGCCCGGTTTTAGCTCGATGAAGCCTTTGGGCATCTTGCTTTTGAAGTCGATGAGGGCTCCCGTCACCGGGTGGCGGATGGAAAGATAAAATGCATGAAGCCTTATCCGGCGTTCGTACTGGGAATCTGCTCCATACCTCCGGTCGCCCACCACCGGGCAACCCATTTCCGACAGATGGACCCGGATCTGGTTCTTGCGGCCGGTTTCCAGTTCAACCTCCAGCAGTGCATAGTCCGGCGTGCGATCCATGACCCGGTAATGGGTGATCCCGAGTTTGGCGCCTTCCCGGACTTTCACCGAATAAACTTTCTGGTCATGGCCTTCAGCCAGCCAACTGCGTATCGTGCCTTTGTCCTCCTTTGGTTGTCCCTCCACCAGAGCGTAATACAACTTTTTGGTATCCATCCAATGATCCTTGATCTCCTCCTGCAGCTTCTCGCTCTTGGCAAAAAGCAGGATCCCGGAAACTTCACGGTCAAGCCGGTGAACGATGAACAATCGCTCCCTCCCTTTCGAATTCTCCTTCACATAAGCTTGCATCTGCTGGTAAAATGAAGTGCCCCCGAGCCCCCGGTCCCCTATGGTGAGCAGTCCCGCCGGCTTCACCGCAACAAGAATCGCATCATCCTCAAACAGCACCTGGTACGGTGGTTTTATTTTACTGATCTTCACGACCTGCCTGACATATTCCACGGAATCACCTGGCTTCAGCATCGCGGCCGGGTTGGTTACCATCCTGCCGTTTACACGCACATTGCCATGCGCGATCCTTTGCTTCACCGTTGTTTTTGAAGCAGTTTGAAGTTCCCGGATCATATGCTCCAGCAGAGAGGTCCCTTTTGTAATCTTTACTTTCATTTTTTATGATGGGTTGGCAGGGATCTCTCAAAGGTAACACAAAAAGTACGAAGTACGAAGTACAAAGTACAAACGAAAGTGGGAAGTACAAAGTTCGAAGGTCGAACCACGGCTGGCTAATCCCAAACTTTGTACTTCGTCATTCGTACATCGTACTTCGCGTTGTACCGCACTAAATGTCAGAAGTCAGGACCAGAATGACCTCAACCACGTCTCCTTCTCCACGAAGGAGAATGGGTGCAGGGGATGAGGTCGTACCACAAGAAGTCCAGTTTATTAGCTGCAGCAGCTATTTTAATTCATGGATTATCCAGACATTCGGTTCTATATAGGTCCCGGTATCATTGTTTTTATCAACATTTATCGGAATCAAGGCATTATTTACAATATAATCTCCTGAGTCCGGGAATACTGATCCTGTCCATTTTTCCCACTCAGAAACTGTACCCGAAATAATCATGGATTTATTACAAATTCCGATGATCTTACCGCCAGCCTTTATATGTACCCTGATCCACGGATCAAATGGCAAATTATTTTTGTTTTGCCAGTTTATATATTTTTCAACCGGAATTAATGGATAATCACTCTTTAATGTAGGTCTTACCGGCAAGGCTAAATTGTCTATCCCATTCGATTTGGCTATGTCCTTCATAATTCTTAACATTTCATAGCTGATGCCATGGCTTTGAAATTTTGGATTGATCAATATTTGAACACCAATCAGCAGATCAGGTTTTAATCGTGGTTGGAAATCGTTACTTGCTTTTTCCATTGCCCAATCCAATCCGGTATCAGGCAATTCTGAAAATGGTCTTTGCCAGTTCAATGGAACCGTATTGCCAATCCCGACAATTTCATGTTTACCAAATAATGCAAATTGAAATTTTAAAAAGCCGGTATATAAATCAGGCCAATATTTATTGACAATACGGTCGTGTTGCATGAATTCGGGCCATGTCCTGTAGCCTAAATCCATTTGTATTTCACTAATTCTATTCTCTCCGATTATTATTTCGTAATTCATTTTCGGAATAGCGTTTTTATGCTATGGCCTCCCGGTCGGTTCACCTGACCTCCGTAAAAACCCTTATTTTTTTCGATCTGATGGCGGCTTTGGTTTTAAATTCATGCCACGATAATTTTATATTTTTTTATGGCTTTGAATTCCCTGGCTTTCTTTGATTGTGGAATGCCGATATCCATTGACAAGCGATAAGCCGAGTGTCTCATGGGAGACAGGAATTCTACCTGTAAAATTCCACCTGGATGTATGATTCTTAACTTATTCATTGCTGTTAGTTTTAATTTATTCCCTGTTCAGGAGAATAATTCAAGGTAAACACGTGTTCCCCGTTGTTATTTACTTATCATAATTAATTCATTTATTCCTATTACAATTAGTATTGCAAACGTTCCCAAAACAGTAAAATATCCTATCGCTTTCGGATTCAGTTTCATAATCCGATTACATCTCCACAAAATCAAAAACAGTATCGTTAGCACAATCGCTGCAATTATATACTTATTCGTAACCAACATTGAAGCTATCCTTGCTTCATCTTGTGAGTTTATTCCCCCGAAAAGGATGGAGAAAAATCTTGAGAATACAGCAAAAAAAGCAATCGAATATGCGTAGATTGACTTGGTTATCCAGGTAATTACCAAAAATATTAGCGATTGGATTATAGTAAAAAGAGGTCCTCCTATTGCAGACCATAAAGTATGAGAATCATTAATGAAATAACCACTTTTCGGAGCAGAATTATTCAGGCTTAATGTCATATCATTTCCCAATAGTTCTCCAAATATCCAATGCCCGAATTCATGAAAGATATAAGTGATGAATGCAATCGGGATAAATAAAATAAACACCTTCCAATCAATCCGGCTTTCTTTTAAATCGTGGCATATTCCATTCGTAAAACTCCTTTTCATTCTTCAATTCTGATTTTGTAAAAAGATTTTTGTTTGTCTTACAATGCGTGCCAGTCGGGTCACGCCGGGGAGTTTCACCCCTGCGTTCCCACAGAACCGTACGTGAACCTCTCGATTACTCCCTTCGGTCGTGAGCTCCGCTTTGCTCCGGTTCATACGGTTCTTCCTGTTCAATCACAAATGTATAAGAACATTATGGATATACCAATTCCCAATAGGGAAAAAGCCGTGGACTTTCCCGATACTTTTTACGAAGCCAGTTAAGGGCTGCTTTTTTGTTCAACCCTTTTTCCCATTGTACCCATTTCAACAAGCGTTCATTCAATTGATACCACGGGTAATGAGTATGTCCTGCCTAAAACTTGCAGCAAGTGGTGAGCTGGTTGCAGGTAACGGTAGCAGCAGAGGAAGCTAGACTGCAAAATCCGGTACTGACGAACAGAACCGGGCGAAGCGAGCTCATGAGCACCAATAAAAATGAACATGTTGCGAATAACAAACCGGAACGAAGAAAAAAGAAACTTATTCGTCTGGAGGTAAATCCGGAACAAGCCATTTCATGGAGCAAAACGCGAATCGGAGGCTGGGCAACAGCCCAAAGTCCGATCCTGGTTACAACCATAACCCTGAAAAGGCTGATGAAGAGGGGGTATCAATCCAACCTCGATCTGTGCTTTACATTAAAATTTCCCCACAGTTTAATGAAACGTTGCTTGCGAGGCCAGCATGAGCAGTGGTGTGAGAGGCTCTCCCTGCCGGCGATGCCGGCGGGGCTGCCTACTCGATTATTGGGCAATTGTTTTTATTGAATTGATATTTGGAGATCCTTTCCAAGGCCTTGTTTTATTATTCTATAAAAGGTTGATAGTTGAATTTCGCTTTTTCCGGACTCAATTCTTGAAATATAGCTTTTCTTTGTTCCAGTTTTTTCAGCAAGTTCACCTTGGGTAAGTTTGGCTTCAATCCTAGCTTCTTTTAATAGTTCTCCCAAGCGAAAGGCCATTGCTTCAGCTTCGAATTGCTCTCTGGCTGGAGTTCCTTTTTTACCATATTGCTTATCTAAATGCTCTTCGAAAGTGGTTATTTTATTCATTTTGTTTTCTCCTTTTCTTAAATTCAAAATATTCCTTTTTTAGCCGTTCCCCCAACTCAATTTCTTGTTTTGGAGTTTTCTTTGATTTCTTGAAAAACCAGTTGATCACCACTACCAGCTTTGATTTATCGAAAAAACATAAAATCCGTATTTCTTTAAAAGTAGTACTGACCTTTATTTCATAAAGACCATCCGTATCCTCGAGGTATTTGAGAAATCGTATTGGAACTTTCTCTGTATACCTTATCAGCCAAATGACATAATCAATCTTCTTTTTAATCTTAATATCCAATTGGTTATATAAGGAATAGAAGTGATCACCCCAAACAATAATTTCTCTGATCATTTTGCAAAGTTAACTATATAGTTAACACCTGTCAAGTTTTTTTTCATTTGCCCCATAACACTTGTTGTAAGCTGTTGAAAAGAATCAAAAATACATATCTTTTTTATAGTGCTATAACAAGTGTGGGAAATTTCCAGAGGATGAAAATCCCTTATGGGCGGGTTAATTTCGCCAAACCGCCGGAAATAACAAGTGGCAAGCTGGTTGTTGGTAACGACAGCAGTGATCCGGAGTAAAGCGGAGCTCACGACCGAAGGGAGTAACGAAGCCAGACTGCAAAATCCGGTACCGACGAACAGAAGCGAGCTCATGAGCACCAATAAAAATAAAAATGATTGCGAATAACAAGCCGGAACGGAGAAGAAAGAATCTTATTCGTCCGGAGGTGAATCCGGAACAGGCCATTTCATGGAGCAAAACGCGGATGGGAGGCCGGGCTACAGACCGAAGTCCGATCCTGGTTACAACCATAACCCTGAAAAGGCTGATGAAGAGGGGGTATCAATCTAATCTCGATCTGTGCTTTACATTAAAATTTCCCCACAGTTTAATGAACCGTTGCTTGCGAGGCCAGCATGAGCAGTGGTGTGAGAGGCTTTCCCTGCCGGCGATGCCGGCGGGGCGGCCTCCTCGATTACCAACCGATTTAATGTTCCTAATCATAGTGGAACCTGCATTTGGCTATATGGATTTCATCGTCCTTTACGCGATAAATCAGACGGTGTTCACTGTCAATTCTTCTTGACCAATATCCCTTGTATTTATATTTCAA
>Ga0172370_10000875_pt1 | contig 46766 bp, 53 predicted proteins | sample LakKiv5m_FD_114538 | JGI IMG/M metagenome (GOLD analysis project Ga0172370, IMG submission 114538) | Freshwater microbial communities from Kabuno Bay, South-Kivu, Congo - kab_022012_11.5m | ecosystem: Environmental > Aquatic > Freshwater > Lake | place: Democratic Republic of the Congo...
AAATATTATTAACAATCATTCGTATTCCTTTTGATTCTTCATTATTAGATCTACTCATTATTATTCTCCTTTTCAACATCCACATATTCATGGACAGGGGTATATGGAAATTCTATATAAACACGACTATCCTTGCTTGCGTAACAACATCCATCAGCTTCTTTGAACACATGACCAACTCTATTATTCTGCCACATGTTATCAGCAATTTCATTCCATTCTGTATCATCACCTGTAAGTGGGGTTAGTATATCATAACTTGCTAATTTTTTAAAATAATTGATACAATATGATCCTGAAACCCCGAATGACCCTGTTTATCAAACACTCGTAAAAGTTCAAGAACATTTTCAACCATCCATTTATTTGGATCTTCTTCGGTTTGATTCAAGTCATATCCAGAAAGTTCAAGTTCTCTCTTTGCATGCTTAATAATATCACTTTCTTCTTCTTTCCATTCTACAGAAATAGAATTTGGGCTTTCTACCTGATCTTCTATTTTTCCACACATGCACTCAATATTATCACAACAATCCATATTCATATTCATATTACCTCTTTTTCTCAATATATCAGACCTTCAATTGTTTTCATAATCCTTTCTCTATCTACTATCTCCTTTGATTCAACTATAAATATTTTACTATGATCTAATATCTTATCTAATACTGGTGATACATTCTCCCATTTCAATCCACCATGTGAACATCCGGGTTTGGGTAGCAATACGGACTCTAATTTATATAAATTACATATATCCATCAATTCATTAGCTGATCTTTTTATTAATTCTATTTCTGATTTTATTGCCCAACCCGGAATTTTTGAACATCCTATCATCTTATTCTTCAAACCTTCATTTGCAAAGCCAGGAAAATTTTCTTGAAATGAAAAATCAAATGAATCTCTTTTTGTTGGAAAAGAGAATATTGATGTTCCCTTTTCTATTGTCAGTAGCATAACATGATTTCCATATTTTGTCAACTTTTTTCCTAAACTAAAATCTATATTTGGATATCTACGTTTAGCCTCTCTTGCTATTCCAGCTCCCATTATATTTTTTCCACTTGAAGTTACATACCCATTAGTAGTTATGCATATAGCAGAAACTTCTCCTATGAAATCCCATACATTACAATGATATACATTCATTATTTACCATCAATTTAAAAAAATAAACCTATAACTTCTTTAATCTTTCCATTCATAATATTTAATTTATTCATTGGCTCTAATAAGATACTTATTTTATTTGTAAAAGTTTTCTCTACCTGTTTATTATAATCAATTTGAATAACCTTGTCAAATTCAGTAGGCCATCTAAGAAAGGCCATACTTTCAAATCCAAATTTATTCTTTTTTAAATATACAACCTTTACCTTTGTTCCATCAACTATATCTTCATATTTATCTTCCAACTTCAATATATTCAATAACGAACGATAATTAGCAACACTTTTTACATGCATTGGGGTTCCCTTTTTACATAAATTATTTACTCCTATATACTTTGATAATTCATGTACCCCTATATTAGTTGATATTTCTTCTGGTATAGATGCTAATAAATCTTTCTTAACCTTTTGTACTTTATCAGATATTTCGTAATCAGAAGATCCTTTTAATATCATTGTAATTATATCTTTTAAAAAGGGCCTTACAATTTCAGGTGTATCTGATCTGACAATTTCTAATCCAGTTGTCTTAATATAATCAACTGAAGCCCCTTCCTCTTCTATTATCCAACAAGAATATTTTTTCTTTTTTACAAAAAGAACTGATTTAGCAATAATCTCCTGTTTAAATTTTATACGAAAATCTGTTTCAGAGGAATTATATGTTTTTCTTTGTATTTCACGATATGATTTATCATTTACATTCTCTTCAATCACCTTTGCTACTTGTTTTATAATACTTATTTTCTTATCATCAGTAATTTGAAGCCATTTTTCTTTACCAATATTTTTTTCTATAAACAAACCAACATTTATGAACAAACTATCTGTATCAAATTCAGGAGTAGAGAACATAATCAATGTTCTCTACTTTTTTATCTCCTTTTGTAATCATATAATGAAACCATCCTTACATTTATTGATAGAACACTATTCTTTGATATTTTTCAATATTTCCTTTAATTCATCATTAGGATTGTTTAATAAATTATTTACTATTGATTCACCTGCTTTTATTGTCTGCCTTCCACAAGAAACGATGGCTTCAGCTATGTTTATATTGAAATATCTAAAGTATGGTGTAGCAAGAACGCCATATGTAGCATTTAGAATAATTTTTAAAGCATTCTGTAAACTATTATATCTGGCAATTTTTTCTTTTGTATCCTCAAGCATTTTACCTCTTAAATCAGGTAAAGATTTTTTTAGTTTTATCATTTTTTTCTTTACTTCAATTCTTTTATGAAAAGTATTTTTTTCCACGGTAGCAATAACACCCAATGGATTAGTAATAAAAACAGATCCACATGGAGTTATACACAATAATTTCTTTTTTAAAGCATTATTAAATAAATCAAGTCTTTTATTTGAAAATTCCATTTTTCCTATATTTTTCATCATTTGAAATTCTGGAAAATTTTTATTTCTTGAATAACTCATTACTTGATCCTCTGTCATACCAAGTATTCTACCATAATATGTTTCATTTGACATATTTAATGTAATGATAGCTGTTGGATACGAAGATGTAATATCTAAATCTATTACCCAATTATGCATACCAAGAATTGGAGATTTGACATAAGCAGCTTCATAACTTTCTTGTGTGCCACCATAAAAAGTGGGTGCACACATACCATTTCTTCTAAAATATGTAATAAACATACCTTCAATCAGAGCTGTTTGTATATGATAATACTTCATGGGTACTTTTGTAAGTAGCGATAATGTTTGAACTAATTTTATATATCCAAGTTTTTCTTCTAATTGTCCTACTCGTAATGAATCAATTACATTGTATTCTACATATAAATTCCAATCATCATGATATAGTTGACGTAAATCATTATATACAGAATAATCTACCTTTCCTTTCTTGAGTTCAAAGATAGATACATAATCAAGAGTATATCGTTCAAGTTTTTTAGGACTATACCATTTATATATATCAAGATAATCAAGTATAGTAACACCAGCTATATCTATATTTACATCATCACCATCTTTTGGTTTCCATGTTCTTACATTTTTTATAGGAGATAAAAGAGCATATGATCCTTCATCACCTGTAATTCGTTCTATCCTGTTTATCAAATACTGTAAGTCAAATGTCATACAATTGTGAACATTTACACCATTTGATATAAAATATCCTGTCTTTGTTTTTATATCACCCATTTCTACTTCTTTATCCGTTTCTTCAATATCAGTTATTCTTATATAATATTCATTATCAATTTTTTTGAATCTGATTTTAGAAGCTTTTTGAGATGAATTCCTATTTAAACTACTTTTTTTCATTGACTTCCATCTATATGGATGATTTAAATGTAATGAATTGAAGTCATACTCTATAAAATGCATAATATTTTTACTTCTTGTTATAAATATACCATTCCATAAGCATAAGTTATATAGTTTATCAATTCCGTCTTTAGTGTAATCACAATATGACATTCCTGTAGAACTAGCAATCCCATCACCATCGAGAAGGCCAGAAAGAAAATAATAAAATTGTTTTTTAGATAACCGACTAAGCATTGATATATTTAAGGCCTTATTACCCTGTTCATCATATATGAGATTATGAACTGGTTTTACAATAGAGTGTTTTACATTTCGATAAAATCCATGATCTCTATTTCCACATATTTTTGTTGTAATATATGGTATTTTATTCAATAATTCTGTATTTGATTCATATATTCTATATTCATCATATATACACGATTTATTTCTCAATGATCCATCGGTGTATATTAATCCTGCTAAATATAATAAGTTATTATCAATATCATTACACTTATTTACATTCAAATCAAACGGAACATGAACAAAACAGGATTGTTCTTCAAATGGTATATCATCAACTTTCATATCCACATCATATATGTGATTATTAGATTTATCGTTTTTTATAAGTTTTGTATAGGAATTCTTATTAATATATCTTATTGGTATGATATGATCTCCTGATGTTTCAATTGAACTGCCATTCCCAAGTTTTATCCTTCTAACCAACTTTTTAGACCTCGGATATACTATATCAACCTCATTTGATAAGGATAGCATATCACCCGGAATAATACTTGATAATTGTGCAATTTCATTTGACTTGAATATATAATTCGTCAATGGAATACAATTCCAACCCGTTATAACATCACATGGATTTTTATGCATCCATCCAAAGAACTGTCTTAGTAACATTTCTTCATCTTTACAATGAACAAATGTAAACCAAGGTTCATTCAAATACTTACCGTCATATGGTTTAATACCGAATGATATGGTTGTTTTATTCATCATATCATATACAGATATAAGTGATACAGGATCTTTGGCTTCGGTAGCTTTTGGAAATGCTTTATCTGCACACACTTCTATATCCAAAGAATATACCTTTAAATTTGGATTTTCTACTTCATCATCAGGGATTTTATGATAATATTCGGCCAGAAACTGAATTTCTGGCCGTAATAAATTTTCTTTGCAATTTGGATGTTCCTTAGCATATACATAATACTCATTGTATGTATTAAATGTTATCTTTTTTGCTGTTTCTCCTTCGATAGTTTTTATATCACCATCGTCAGCTAATTCATATACATATGGAACCCAATTAATGCTGGTATATACATTTTTACCTCGCACTTGATCCCACAAACAAATTTTACTTTTTCTTGTATCATAATAGACATTACGAAACATAACAAATTTTCCTTATATTTTCTAATTTATTTCTTATAATAACATAAAATGATTATTTTGTAAAGATTATTTTTCTATGATGGTACATAAATCTTCAATAAAAGATAATTGATCTTCTTGTGTTTGAGATGCTATCATAGCTAATTTTACTATTTCATGTAAAACATAATCTTCAGGATTTTCTATATCACATGGATATATAATAGCATATCTATCTTTTATATTATATCTTATCTGACAATATGTTTTTTTATCATTAATAATTTTTATATCCCAAAACCAAAGAATATTAAATTTTGATTTCCATTTTCGTAAGTATTGTTCATACTCTCTTATATTCACAATATCCATAATACACCCCTAAATTAATTTAAATTTACTTATACTATTTTCTAATAATCGTTTACCTTCTTCTGTATATGTAGCATATATAGGAGGAACAGACCTTACAAAGGGGATCAGAGGAGAATTAAAATTTTCTATTCTATAAGATGTAATAGTTGCATTACAGTATATCATATTATTATTTTCATTTAAAATAATTTTTTGAGTATTTTGTCCAAATATGATACCTTTAAGTGGTAATAATACATTAAGATATTTTATATACCATTTATTACAGCATTTTAATCCATATTCCATAAATTTATCATCTTGGTTTATTGGTTTACAGTTCACACAGTTGATAATAAGAAACTGTTCTTTTTTAAATCCATATTGTTTCATTATTTCCCAAAATATAGATTTATCTTTTCCTGTAAATGGTTCATTATTAGAAACTTCATTTTCATTAGGGACATCACCTATTATGATATAAGAAGATTGTTCTGTCCAATATGGTTTTACTCTACCATTATGATATAATTCACATCCTTTACATCCATTTATCATATTATCTAATAAATTTAATTTTCTTTTAGTAGTAGCATCCATCATTAAATCTCTAAACAATCTTCTTTAAGTATGCCTATATCAAGATGACGAGCTTTCTTCATTCTTTTTAATTCTTTTTTAGATAAAAAAAACATTTTATCATTCACTTTATTTTCATCGACCTCAAATTCTTGCAATATCTTATTATTATACCATAAATTATTGTGTTTTGCTCTCAATATTTGAATCTTCATTATCCCATCCTTATACATCATATTTAAAAAATTATTAACACCTTTTATTACCGTGCCTATATGGACGTTCTAGATTTATTTGATGTTTCTTATTCATTTCTGAAACAATATCTATGTTATATGCTTCACACATATCCCAAATACGAATAACAGCATCAGCAAGTTCTTCACCAACCCATCCCTTATCACCAATGGGTATATTATTTCTATATCCTTCTAATGCTTCACTTATTTCTGAATGAATAAGACATAGAAGTTCTGGTATTTCCCTGTTCTTTTCCCACCAACCCTTTTCTTTTGCGTATTCATGTACTTCTTTAGGACTAACTAAATCTAGCATTATAATATTCTCCTTTTTTTATATTTTTAATTTTTTAGTATATATGCTAACTTATCACCAACCAATTTTTTATATGGAAATATTTTAGATAAAAAATTCATATTTGGTTTTTTATTAGAATCTTTTGTTACATTATGAATAGGCGATCCATATGGAATCTTTATAAAAACTTCATCATCCCCCGAACCAAATAACTTTACATAAACTTTATCTGACATTTATCATCTCCTTTATATAGTATTATCTTCTTTCCCTTCTTGATCTTCTACCTCTATTATTTTCAACTCTATCTATAACTTCTGCCTTTTTTCTGGTATCACCTGATATTCCAGAATCATCAAGCCATTTATCTAATTCCATACTATCATACATCTTTAAATTTCTCATATCTGTATAAAATTTATCAATTTCACCTACCCTACCACCTAATCTATTCTTTACAATTTTATAAAATAGTTCAGATTCATATACTGCCTGAGATTCATCACTACCAAAGATAAGAGCAAAATCAGCACTCGCCATTGTTCCAATACTATTTTTTGTAAGTATATCATTAGCATAGAATAAATGATCTCCTGATACCTCAATATCCATACATTCTAATTCACCAACATATTCAATAGATTCTATTTCATCATTATACTCTATCATATATTATCCTCAATAAATTTCATTACATTTTTTATTTCATCATCATATTCTTTATATGACCATATTACATAATATTTAAACCCTAATTCTTCTGCTACTATTTTTCTTTTAATATCTATATTATACTGTATAGTAGAAGATATTCCATATGGTGATTTCCACTTATACCATTCTTTATCAGGTATTATATGTTTTGACGGATGAAATCTCTCTCCATGATAATCTATTATAATCTTTTTTGTCCTTATTGTAAAATCATATCTAAAATAATATTGTGTTGAATTGGCAAGAAAAAATTCTTTTGAACCATCAATCCCTATATATATATCATCTTCTGATATATTATATTTTTTCATTATCCAACACTTTAAAGGTAAAAAATACAATAAAGATTGTTTAGATGCATTACATTTAAACCCATTATTTTTTGATATAGTTTTGAGTGTTTTTATCCTTCTCTTTTCTTGCATTACATCCCATTTTTCTTCCCATTTTTCACCATATTTCTTTTTATATTCCTCTTTTGATTGTATAGATTTATCAGTTTGTATTTTTTTCATTACACATGCTGTTTCATAATCATATCCATTATATAACCAATAATCTAATGTATTGAGTCTATGTATTCTTGGTACAACATGAACAACACTATGAGAATTTTTTACTAACATATTAGAATGGTTTTTTGCTAATAAAATTGATTCGTCTTTAGAATATCCCCTTTTCATCCAATACTCCTTGCATAAAAGGGATCTCTCTTTTTGAATTATTTTTCCTTCACGAATAACCTTTTTTTGCTGTGAAACAGAAAGTTTTTTTATATAAAGACCATATTTTTTATATCCTTCTATTTCACCATATTTTTTAATATATCTATTCAATATATTAAGTTTATTGGTAAATTGGCCATATCGTGCGCTACCTTCTTTTTTCCCATATTGAAGAATGAACATATTTAATTTTCGTTTTCTTTTTTCAATACCATCTGTTGTTGATAACACATTATAGTTATTTTTTATTTCATCAACTTCAGCATATCTTATAAGCCTCGCTAAACTTACTATATCTGTAATATATAGTTTCTCCCATTTGGAAATAATAGATATTATAATAGTTTCCCTTTCTTTATCAATATAAAAATTACCAATTTTTTTTATCCATACAGGGCTATTATATAATCTATTCAACTTATCTTCTTTATTTAGCATTGAAAACTTTACCATCGTCTTACCCCCACAACTGATTTATATCTATTTATAAAGTTTTCAATTTTTCACCAACACAAAGACCACTATTTATATTTTTTATACCTTCTGATGTTGGGAATTTATGATCTGCTGAACAAATTATTTCCTTACCACCTTTCGTTTTTATTTTATACATTTTTTTAATTTTTTTATTGAAGAGTCTTTTTACACAAACATTATCCTTGCTACCCATAATTATATCATCTTTCTTTAGATTTGATATTTTTTCAGCAATGTATATTTTACCATCCCATTTCAACACAGAGGTATCTAAAGATAAACATTCTGATATATATGTAAAATCAACTTGTTCAAAGGGTATATTCATACCCTCCCTATTCAACTGACTAACAGATATTATAGGCATTTTAAATTCAAATGACATTGCTCTTAATTCTTCTGAAATTGTTTTAACATCATTATACATATCTCCTTTGCTTTTATATGCTGGCTTCATCAGATTCATATAATCACAAATAAATATTTGAGGGTTCAGTCCTCTCATTGTTAATTCTCTTATGTATTTTCTAAAATCCTCAACCGTTGCCTTACCTGTAGGATACTGCTTTATCCAAAGATTTCCTCTACCAGATGTACCCTTTACCTTATCTAATGCCGAAGGAAGTTTTTTCCTTACTTGGGAATCCTTATATAATTTGTTTATATCATACATTGAAAAGATAGCATCAAATCTTTGTGCAAAGGCATCTTCTGACATTTCTAATGAAGCAAGAACAACATTCCATCCATTTAGAACTTGTCTTGCCGCCATATTAGCCAAAAATGCTGAATTGTGTGACAATAAACCGTTTGCATAATAAAGATGATGGTCTCTTAGACTGACATCATACATTTCTTCATATTCACCAGTATTGAATATATCAAACACAATATCAACACCATCATCAGAAAGTATTCTATCCCCTATTTTTAAATCCTTGGTTATGATTGTTTTATATTCTTCATTTATGAAAGCATGTCTATCAGCACATTCTATTTCTCTGCCAGATTCAAATAGTACAATATATTTTTCAAATGGGATTGTTTTTAATACATAATCAACAGGAACCCATCCTATATTTGTATATATCGAAATATCTTCACATTTTCTATACTCTTTACAAATATTATCCATTTATGAACTCCAAACATTTCTGAATTGTTTCAACCGGATTATTATTATAATCTCTTTATAGGAACAATACTCTTGATATCTTTTATTACCTTCATATTTCTCAATATACCAAGGAAGGGAGTGACAGCCCTTCAATTTATTTGTTTTTTTCTTGGTATTTTTTCGTTCCTTCTATATTACCATATTTCTTAATATACCAAGGAAGAGATCCCTTACCCTTTCTTGTTGATATTCTGCCACTCATTATATCTTTTTTCTCCTTCTATTTCTCCATATTTCCTTTGAAACAAAAGTAGTTTTGGTTTTTGTTCAAAATTATTTTGTTGCTTACATTCATCTATACAAGAATGTTTATATAAATCAGATATTTTTATTTTTTTAATAAAATTCTTTGAATCCATAATGGTAATAATACCATCACCATAAATACACTTAAAACCATGTATCCTGGCGAGCATTATGGATAGTGTATATGGCGGAAACCCACCAGATATATATTCATCAAATTTAGGAAAATATGATGGTACTCTTGTAACATCTGTACTCATTATTCTTATCAAACGATCCTTTAATGCCCCGAAATAATCTAAACCTAAGTCTATTTTCAGATCTTTTGATAATGCTTCTTCAATAATTCCTTTTATACTTGATATTTCATCGGGTTTATTGTTTATTACATCAACAGAAGTTAATATAGACTTCTTTACGGCCTTTTCTTTTAAATAATCATTAATACTATCAAACAAACTTGTATAATTTCTGGTTATATCATAATCTATACTGTCAACATCACGAATAAATGCTTCAGCATTATCATTTTCTTTATCAATTTCAGCAATGATTTCTACTCTAGGTGGAATTGTTTGATATTGCTTAAATTTAGTTATTATATAATTATAAATTTGTGAGGCTGTTAAATTATCAAAATAATCCTTTTTAAACGTAGATGAAAGGGTTGCTATTAATCCTGTATCTTGTAGACATGCTTTTATTATAAGTTGTTCAAGTAAATTTGAATTCATTATCTTCTATTCCCTTTTGATTCAAACATTTTATAAGTTATAGTAATTTTTATCTGAATAAGACACTATTATAACATTATTATTATAAAAAGTCAATAATGAATTTTTACATAGGTTCTCTCTTACATTTAATAATTGTAACATGTGATGATTGTTTACATTTCTTCTTACATGTTACACATAAGTCATTATATTTTGACCACCATTCCTTTTCTGTTAATCCTCTTTGTTCTTTTATCTCCTTTGATTCTGGGGGTACTGTATCCACTGATTTTGTTTTTGTAATCTTTTTTGACTTAGAAACATTAATATCATCAGGCATCTTTATATACAAACGTTCTATCTTTAGTTTTTTAAGATATTCATCTGCATTAACAGAGTCTTTATTCATTTTAATCCATTGTTTTAATGTAAGATATTTCTCTGTATTTGTGACATCTGATAATTTTTGAATCTGTTTCTTTTTCCTAAGACTATCTTCTGTTATACTACCAGTGAACCAATGCCCATCTCTACGATAAACAACATTAGAACTCTTTATCATCTTCTTCCTCTCTTCTAAAATTATAGTATATTTCTATTTCTTATATATTATAATAACATAAATAAAAAGAAATGTCAAGTTAATTTACATTTTATTCATCATTTGATAAAATAATATAAAAATCGGGAGGTATGTATATAATCATGCAAGATGAAAAAAAAGAACAATCATATGATGAAGTAATAGAGGAATTATCAGTACGTTGGAATATAAAGGAATTACTATCATTTAGTGAAATTAATATTCAAGAAAAATTATCAACAAATGCTTCACAAATATGGCATTTCACAGAACTGTTTCACAGAGAAAAAAACGAATATGATAAAATAATGGAAATGAAAGAACAACTCACAGGACAATTATATAACCATTATAAAACAAACATTCAACTAGATTTAAAATATAGTGAGATTGAAAAATTTTATATACCAAAAGATCCAAAAATGATGAAAATGAATCAGATTGCCCGAAGGCAAAAATGGGTTGTTGATTTTTATGATGGATTAAGAAAGGCTCTTGAAAAGATGCAATGGAATATGAAAGAATTTATGGACGGAATGATAAAAGCCGGTTTATAAGGAGATAATATAATGATTGAACCTGAATTAATAGATGAATCAGAACTTGAAAAGGGTCAGATAGGTGTATGTATTCATCACGAAGATGGAACATATAATCTAAAAGTACGAAAAGATTTATGGAAAAACTTGTGGTTAAATAAACAACATCAAAACTATATAATAGCACATGAACAATACCATTCTATTGATCCTGATAATGAATTCTGGCTAGAAGATGAAAGAGAGGCTGATTTTTATGCTTTTAAAAGATATCCTATTGGGTGGATATTTAATATAATATATTTTATAATAACACCTAATAGATGGTATTACTATTTGAAACGAATTAAAGATAAGAAATAAATTTACACATCAACCATATTTTAGTAAATAATTAAAAAGATTAAAGGAGATAAGTTGTTATGTTAATAGGAAAAAATTTCTAAAGCATTGAAAGGACATGAATCAAGTGCTGAAAGAAATAAAAAAATATCAGAATCTTTAAAAAATATAATATGTTGAAAGGGGGGAAAATGTTTAGCTTAATATATGCGCATGCGCCTTTTTGTGGACACACAGGCTATGCAAATCATGCCAGAGAATTTTTTACTGCATTAAATGAACGGATACCTGTAAGAATTCGTAATTTTACCCATACATCGAATATATCATATTTAACTCAATCACAAAAAGATATGGTAGTTCATCAAACATGGGGAGAACCGCCTTGGGAAATAGGAACACCTTTCAACCCAAAATCCAATGAAAAATTGTTGAATATAATCTTGATGGAAACTAATCACATGTATTTTTACGATTCTTATCAAGGGCCTAAAATAGCGCTAAACGTATGGGAATCAACCGAACAACCAGTACAATTTTTTGAGAAATTAAAAGAATTTGATCAAATATGGGTTCCTACTCAATGGCAAAGAGATTGCACAATAAAACAAGGGATATCCAGTGATAAAGTATTTGTTGTCCCAGAAGGTGTTGATATAGATAAATTTAAACCTATTGATTGGTTCAATAAAAAAAGATTTGATGATGGAAGATTCAAGTTTATGATATTTGGTAGGTGGGATTATAGAAAATATACAAAAGAAATGGTTCAAGCATTTATAGAGGAATTTGAAAAAGACGAACCAGTAGGTTTAATAATATCAGCTGATAATCCGTGGCCTGTTGATGAATACAAATCGACTGAAGAAAGACTTGAAAAATATGGATTACAAGATGATAGAATTGAAATCCTTCATTTTCCATCCGATGAAAAATATATAGATTACTTGCAAAGAGGACATGCTTTATTGATGGTATCCAGATCAGAAGGATGGGGTCTTCCGGCATGTGAAGCTCTTGCTTGTGGAACACCTACACTTATAGTTGATTGGGGTGCTTCATTAGAATTTGGTAAATATGCTTATAAAGTGAAAGTAAAAGAATTTAAAAAACCTGAAAATGTATTTATTCAAGATAATGTGCCTGGTGTATGGTCTGAACCTGATTTTGATGACATGAAAAAACAGATGAGATATATATATGAAAATTATGACGAATGTAGAAAATACACAATGGATAACATTGATTTTATTAGAAATTTTACTTGGCAAAATTCTGCAAATATTGCTATGGATATAATTAATAAAATTGACTATACCAAGTATTATCCAGTAAAATTAAATATAGGTAGTGGTGAATATCCAAAAAAAGGATATATCAATATCGATAAATATTATGATAAAGCTGACCAAATGGCTGATGCACTATCTCTTCCATATGAAGATCATTCTGTATCTGAACTCTATTCATCACATCTTCTTGAACATCTAAACAAATATGATATAAAACAAGCATTAAATGAATGGTTTAGAATATTAAAATATGAAGGAAAAATACATATAGAAGTCCCTGATTTTGAATCTATTATTGAAGAATGGAAAAAATCAGAAGATAAAACAGGATTTTCTATGGATACCATATTTGGCCTTCAGACAAGACAAGGAGAAGAACATAAGTTTGGATTTACAGTAGATATATTGAGAGATATGTTATTAGATACGGGATTTTTTGATATCTCAATAAAAAAGGTTTTTTCACATTCTCAAGATTGTATTGAGGCAATTGCATACAAAAAAGAAATAAAATATGATGATGAAGTAATTATCATGGATTGTTATCCTAACACAGAAGAAAAGATGGATATTCTATTAAATAGTATAGATAAAGCAAAAGAAACTAATTTACCTATCGCTCTGGTAACTCATTATCCATTACCTTTAAACATTATAGAGAAAGTTGATTATTTAATATATGATAAAAATAACCCTTTAAGTGAGAATTACAGTCTAACATTCTGGATGAATTCTTATAAAAAATTAAAAATAGTTACATCACTCAATAATCCTTATCATGGATTGTGTTGTCTCACTTCTATGAAAAACGCTGCTACATTTCTTAGAAATAAATATAATTTTGCCCATTTTATAGAATATGATGTCGAAGCTAATTTAGAATCATATATAAAAAGGGCCAATTACCATAGATCAAAAGGTAAAAAATTCATAGGGTTTGATTATCACCATACAATTCCAAAACAAGATGGTATTATAACTAATTTTTTCTCATTTGATATAAAATGGTTTGATGATAATATTATTGAAATGAAGAAATGGTCAGAATATAGAGATGAATCTGCAAGAATGTGTGATAGAATAAATGCAACATCTGATTTAATTTTAGAGCACTGGATATATCATTATTTTAAAGATAGAAATATGTTAAAGGATACTTATATTTTATCAACAGAAGAAAAAGAAAAGATAATTATACGAGGGAATATAAGAGATCAAATGGATGAAGAACCTGAAATGCACTTTCGTATATCTGAAACAGATGATCACAAGCTCATTATGTTTGTTATGAGAGATGATAGAGTACATTCTGTGGGCACATATAAAGTTGAACATATCGTTGATGGTGTATCAGATATATATGAAGGTACATTAGAAAGTGGTAAAACCGAATATAGTGTTATGGAAAAAATAGGTGTGATAAAAGTATCGTCTGGTAATTATTATAAAGAATTTGTCATAGATCCTAATATGACATATCAAGATACCATATTTAGATTTTATGATGATAGAATCAAATGTATTACATGGAACAGTGAATATGATGATGGTTTTATGGATGTAGATGATGATAAATTCATATATTCATTTATGAATGGTGCTAAAGTTGAGATTGTTGGTAAATCATCAAAAGAATATGAAGTAGATTTCATTAATAGAGATACCGGATTATCTGTATATAAAACTACATTAACACCAAATCATTGGGGATCTCCTTCTCCGAGATATTATATAAATTGGGATATCATTATTAAACATGATGGCAAAGAAGTATCACGACATATATTTGATTGCACAGGAAAAAATGTTATGATACAAACAGATAGTTCATCCCTTGGTGATACAATAGCATGGATACCTTATATAAATGAATTTAGAAAAAAACATAATTGTAAAGTATATGGGAGAACATTTCATAATTCATTATATGAAAAAGAATATCCTGATATCATATGGGTATTTCCTGATAAAGCCCCTGTAGAAAATATATATGCTTACTATGAAGTAGGATGCAGAGATAATGATTATAATTCCAATAAAAATAATTGGAGGTCTGTTCCTTTACAAAAAGTCGCTTCTGATTATCTTGGATTAGATTATCAAGAAATACGACCTAAAATAACAAAATCCACTAAGGATAGACCTATAAAAGAAAAATATGTTGCAATTTCAGAACATTCAACATTTCAATGTAAATATTGGTTAAACCAAAAAGGATGGCCTATGGTTATTGAATATTTGAAGGCAAAAGGATATGAGGTCATGGTTATAAGTAAAGAACCAACAAATCTTAAAGGAATTATAGATAAAACTAATAGGCCAATGGAAGAAACTATAAATAATATACAGCATGCAGACTTATTTATTGGTGTAAGTTCTGGTCCTACTTGGATGGCATGGGCATTAGATGTTCCTACTGTATTAATCTCTGGTTATAGTGCTGTATGGGGTGAGTTTCAAGATAATTGTGCTAGAATAATTACACCAAAAGGAAAATGTTCCGGTTGTTTTAATGATAGAGATACTGTTTTAGATAGAGGAAATTGGAACTGGTGCCCACGAAGTAAAAATTTTGAGTGTTCAACGTCAATTGAATACACATCTGTAATAGAGGGTATACAAAAATTTATTTAATATGGACTTATGACTATATGCCTCCGAAATTGTCATATGAATATATAAAATCATTTGTATCATCTACAGGATATAAATTACTTTCTACTGAATACACAAACAGTAAAACAAAATTACATATAATATGTAATAATGGGCATCTATATGATGCCCATTTTAATTCTTTTTATAATGGGAATAGATGTCCTGTATGTTTTGGCACACCAAAATTATCATATGATAATGTAAAAGAAATTGTAGAAAAGGAAAAGTATATTTTAGTATCAGAAATATATGAAAATAATTCAAAAAAATTAAAAATGATTTGTAATAAAGGGCATGAATGTTATATATCAATAAATAATTTTAAAAACAATAAAACACGATGTAATATATGCTCTGGTAAACAAAAATATACAAAAGGATATATACAAAATTATATAAAACAATTTGGATACAAGATTATATCTGATATGATGTTATATAAAAATGTAAATTCAATAATAACAATAGAATGTAAATCAAAACATCATTATAGAACCACATTTCATAATTTTAAAAGAGGTTATAGATGTCCAAAATGTTTATACAGTGGAGAAGAAAAGGAAGTATTAGATTTTATAAAAACAATATATAAAGGAACAATAATTGAAAATGATAGAACACAATTAATAAATCCAAATACAAATCATTGGTTAGAATTAGATATATGGATGCCAGATATAAACATGGCAATAGAGTATAATGGATATTATCATACATTAAATGAACATTATAAACGTGATATTATAAAAAACAAGTTATGTTTGAAGAATAACATAAAACTTATAACTATTAATAGTAATGAATGGAAGAAGAATAAGTCTATTTGTAAAGGTTTATTATTAGAGGGAATTAATAATGCTACAAATAATTTATAAAAATTTACATTACAAACTATATATAATTTTATAAATAATATCATGGTTGATAAAATATTTTGATTCTTATAAATAATAGAAAATACAACATGAGGTACTTATATAAATGAAATTCCATGAAATAGATTCTGTTGGGTCAATAAAAGTTGAAAGATGTGCAACATATGCTGATATGTTAATAAGTAAGACACCTTCAGAGGGAAGATTAGAATTTTGCCAAGATACTAAATTATTATATGTTGGTGATGGTTCTAATTGGAAGGTATCAGGGAAACAATTATTCACTGAATTAGAAGATGCTCCAGCATCATATACAGGGAAAGATGGTTATATTGTAGCAGTTGATGAAACTAATAGTGTTATAGTATTTGAAACTATTGCAACTGTATTAGGTAGGGCATCATTGTCTGATATCGGAGATTTTCCACCTTATGATGGACATGTAGGCCAATATTTAAAAGCAACATCATCAGGACCCACATGGGGAACACCGACTTCTGGTATAAGTGTTACAAGTGGGACGAGTGGTGTGAATGGAGCAATCGGACCAAGTGGGACGAGTGGGACGAGTGGGACGAGTGCTGATAGTGGACTTTGGCCCACTGGAGAACCCAGAAGCGTTGTATTTGATACACCAGGGTCAACCACATGGACTGTACCATCAGGGGTAACTAGTATATTAGTAGAAGTTAGAGGTGGTGATGGTGGTTACCGTATTCTCACTATTGAAGGTCTTGCTGATTATGTCAAACCTGGTTCAATGGGTGGTTATTGTATCACTGATATCCCTGTTTTAGAAGGAGAAATAGTATCTATTAGTGTAGGTGCTAGTGGTGGTAATTATAATGATGGAGGAGCATCACAAGTAGTATATAATGGGATTACATATGGAAGGTCCACTGGGGGTGATGTTGATGGTCTTACACAATCAACATCTATTACAGATCATGTAGGTATTGGTATATATCACAATTTTGTTTATCATGGTGTATTTTATACTTATAGGGTGCCATCTGAATTAGAATCTTATCATAATCCTATGACCGATAGTATATTTTACTATTTCAATATACACTCGGCTGTTGATATATTTGGTGTATATGGTTTTTATGATCCTAATACGAATAGTCTTGCAACTAAACTTCGTTTTAATGGAACATTTTATACTTATGTCATACCAGGTTCAATAGTTATATATTATTAAAAGGAGAAATATAAATGGGCATTTTATTACATATATTTGATCCACAAAGTAAACGTCATGCTGATACATTAATGTTTTCTGGTAAAGTACTTCCCCCCAATTCAACTACAATAGAGCCTTTAGAAAAGAAAGAAGGATTTTCTGTATGTTTTATTGATGGAAAATGGGAATATATAAAAAATCCACCAGTATTTTATCATCAAATAGTGAAATCAAAAAGGGACATAAATAAAATTATGTCAAATATGATACCTATGTTAGGTGAAGAAAAGGCCAAAACAGAAAAACTTTTAGCTGGTAATGAACCATGCTTAATATGGGATAATTTTATTACTAAAAGAAATAAGATTCTTGAAGAAGGAAGAAAATTTATACAGGATAATAATTTAGAATAGGAGTATCAAATGGCGTGGTATAATCTTCTCAGTGATAAAAGGATTGATGAAAGAATAGCAGCATTTAAGGGTAAAGATAGAGATGCTAACATGACAGCATCTGATTTTAAAAAGAGAACAGGTGAAGGTATTGAAGATGTTTTAATGCTTCAATTAGCTGGTGCATATGGTTCTCAATCTCTTGGTTCTTTTAATTCATTCTATAATTCATATATTAGTAGAGCATTTGAAAATGAATATGCAAGAATTATGGAATATAGAAAAATGGCTGAATATCCAGAAATTTCAGATGTTATTGAAGATGCTTGTAACGAAATGTGTGATGTTGATGAAGATGAAAATATGTTATCTCTTGACATTACAGACCCTAAACTTGCTGATAATGAAAATATTAGTAAAATACTATATAACGAATTTAAATCTCTTTTTTATGAAAGAATAGATGCTAATGATACATTATGGGATTGGATGAGATCATATCTTATTGATGGTAGATTATTTTATGAAAGAATAGTAGATCAAAATAATAAAAGTAAAGGTATTATATCTGTAAAAAAACTTCCTTCTGATACAATGGATTATGAATATGATCCCAAAACCGGTAGAATCATGGGATATTATCAATATCTTCTTCCAAACATGAGAAGACCACCTAATAAACAATCTGCTGAAAAAGATGCTCAACTTGGTAAATTAATTATATTTGAACCGGCTCAGATTGGATATATCAACTATGGTATATATGGTCAAACAAAAATAAATGTACTTGGTTATCTTGAAAAGGCCAGAGTACCATACAACCAATTAAAACTTTTGGAAACATCTGTTATTATTTATAGACTTATTAGGTCGCCTGAAAGATTGGTCTTTAAGATCGATACAGGTGCCATGCCTCGTGACAAAGCTATGAAATTCGTGGAAAAAATCAAACAATCATTTATAAAGAAACAAACGTATAATCCTCAGTCTGGGGCTCTTACCAACGAACCAGAAGTGTTTTGTATAAAACATGATACAGAAATACCATTATTAGATGGTAGGTTCTTGACATTAGACCAATTAGTTCAAGAACATTCTGAAGGTAAAGAAAATTGGGTTTATTCAATTGACCAGAAAACGTTGAACGTTGAACCAGGAAAAATTAAAAATGCAGCATTGACAAGGTTTGATGAAAAAATAATCAGGGTGTGGCTCGATGATGAAAAATATATTGACTGTACACTAGACCATAAATTTTTAGTATGGTCAGATGAAACCAAAACAAGTATAATTGAAGTTGAAGCTCAGAACTTAACAGAAGAAATGGACTTAGTAGAATATGCCTAAAAAATTGGCAATTGAAGAGGTAAGTAAAAAATTTGAAAAACATGGATATAAACTTTTATCAACTGAATATGTTAATAATAAACAAAAATTAGATGTATTATGTAATAAAGGACATAAATTTCAGATAAGATTTGATATGTTTTCAAATGGTAGAGGGTGTTCTGTTTGTAATATCACACCTAAATATAATTTTACTTATGTAAAAGAATGTATAGAAGCAGAAAGGGGATATAAATTATTATCAACTGAATATGTTAATAATAAACAAAAATTAGATGTATTATGTAATAAAGGACATATATATAAAACAAGTTTTTATATATGGAATAAAATGAAACATAGATGTCCTATATGTGGTATAAAAAGGGTATCAGATAATAATAGATATTCATATGAATATATTTCAAAATCCTTTGAAAATGAGGGATATAAACTTTTATCAACTGAATATGTTAATAATAAACAAAAATTAGATGTATTATGTAATAAAGGACATTTGACAAAAATTAGATATGATGTGTGGTTACACGGTCATAGATGTTCTGTTTGCGCTGTCGAGCATGTTGCTAACTGTAAAAGATTATCATATGATGAAGTGAAACAAAGGTTTGAAGAACAAAATCATCAATTGATTTCAAAAGGATATAAGAATAGCCGGTCAAAAGTAGATGTTATATGTCCCAATGGACACGAATGGTTTGTAACATATAATAATTTCCAAAGAGGAAATATGTGCCCTGAATGTAGTAGAAATTTAGGTAATCATACATCAAAAGAAGAAAAAATATTGTTGAATATATAAAAAATATATACGATGGTAAAATATCTGAAAACGATAGGACAATAATAAAAAATTCAATTACTGGCTATCCATTAGAATTGGATATTTATTTACCGGGTATTAAAAAAGCAATTGAGTTTAATAGTAACTATTGGCATCATAAAGATGATGTTAAACAAAGAGACGATGAAAAAATTAGACAGTGTAAAGAAAAAAATATTAGTTTGTTGGTAATTGATTATGATAAATGGAAAAAAGATAAGATGTTATATAGAGAAAAAATAAAATCTTTTATACAGGTCTAATATTAAATTAAGGAGTTTACCATGAAAATAAAGAAAATTGAAATGCTTAGTGAAAGATCTGATTGTGGTTGTTTGGAGGTAGAAGGAAATCATAACTTTGCAGTAAGTATGCATGGAAACCCTTGTGTTTTCATTAAAAATAGTGTTCTTGAAAACTATTTTGTTCCTCAATGCCTTAGCCTGTCTACAAAGATTGACCTCATGGACGGACGAACATTATCACTATCACAAATTATTAGTGAATACAATGAAGGTAAAAAGAATTATGTATATTCAATAGACCAAAAATATAAAAAAATATTATGTGGTGAGATAGAATGGGCTGGTATTACACGAAAAAATGCAAATTTGGTTCGTGTTTACTTAGATAATGATACCCATGTTGATTGTACACCAGACCACAAATTTGTAACATTAGATGGTTCAGAGGTTATGGCCGAAAAGTTAGCAGAAGGAATATCTTTAATGCCTTTATATCAAAAAACCGAAAATATAAACAAAAATTCTAATGATTACCAGACGTTTTATGACCCACAAAACATTGTTATAAATTATAAAGTTGTAAAAGTTGAATATCTTGATATTAGAGAAGATACGGGATGTCTAACAGTAAAAGATTCTGAAAATAATCATAACTTTGCTTTATCAGTAGGTATATTTGTGAAGAATTCATCTGAAGGTAGAGGGTCTGATATTACATCAGTTGGTGGTAATGCTGCTGGATTTACACAATTAGACGATATATATTATTTTAGTCATAAACTTTATAGAGCCTTAAAATATCCTCTATCTCGTATAACACAAGGGGTAGAAGGTGGTCAAGATGTAATGTTCGGGGGCTCAAATTCTGGACAAATTTCAAGAGACGAGATAAAATGGGCAAAATATCTTGAAAAAATTCAACGAAAGTTTTGTAATGAACTTGTAGATTTATTTCTGTTACATTTAGAGTTTAGAGGATTCAGAAAACAATATAACCTTAACATGAATAGTTTTACTTTACGATTAAATCCACCATCACATTATAAAGAACAAATGAATCAAGGATTCTTAGAGCAATCATTCCAAAATTATAATGCACTATGTCAAAATGCTGAATTTTCAAAATCTTATTTGGTGAAGAAATATCTACATTGGACAGAAGAAGAACTTGGCCAGAACCGTGATGGATTCAGACTTGATAAGAAATATTTCCCACCAGATGAAGTTATTAATTCTGTAGATAGTTATGGTGGTGCTGGTATTGTTCCGGGTACATATAGTATGCAGCAAGACACGACGGGTGCTGAGCAAACAGGGGGTGTTCCTGGTCAACAATCTCAATTTGGGTCTGATGAGTTTGACGAGGAATAATTGAGTAAAAAACTTACATATGAGCATGTAAAAGGTTTAATAATTTTCATCATGGATATAGATGTTCTTTTTGTGCTGGTAATGTTAAACATAATATTAATAATATAAAATTACAGTTCTTTAGAATGGGATATGAATTATTATCTAAAGAATATATTAATAATAAAAAACCCCTTCTAATTAAATGTAATAAAGATCATATATTTAGAATTACATATAATGATTTTATAAGTGGTCATAGATGCCCAAAATGTTCTTTTATTAATAAAAAATCTAAACCAGAAACGGAAATTATTGAATATATAAAGAAAATATACTTAGGTAAAATAATTGAGAATGACCGTTCTCTTATTAAAAATCCAGTTACAGGCAAAATGCTTGAATTGGATATATATTTACCTGATTTAAAAAAAGCTATTGAATTTAATGGTATATATTGGCACAGTAAAGAAAATGTAAAATTGAGAGATATTGAAAAAATTAAACAATGTAAGGAAAAGAGTATAAATTTACTGGTAATAAAAGAAGAAATATGGATAAATGATAAAGAAAAGTGTTTAAAGAATATTCAATATCTAATATCTACAGTTTACAACATACCGTAGATATATAAATACAATGCAAATAATATATCTTTAACAATAAAGATGTGGTTATAGTAAAAAATATATAAATAATGGTGTTATGGAGGGAAATATATGAATCCAGAAGTAATTAAAGCTGCTCTCGATAGTTTCGAAAATGATGATTTTTTGCATTCTAAAGATTTATTAAGGGGAGAAATAAAACAGGCTAAGAATAATTTTCTTAGAGATAAATTAGGATTAAAAAATGATATAGAACAGCAATTTACTGAACTAAAACCACAAGATGATCCTAATACAGAATTAGATACAGAATTAGAAATAGAGAGGACAGAGGATCAGGATGATCCTGAACCTGAAGTTAAACCGAAAAAAAGATTGCTAAGAAGAAAGAAATAATATGTCCATTAAATATGAAATAAAGGACTTATCTGAAAAAATAAAGATATACGGATATTCCTTGGTATCAGATAAGTATGTAAATGAACATACTAAACTTGATATCAAATGTGATAAAGGGCATGTTTATAAAACATCATACACTAATTTTAATAAGGAATATGTGTAGATAAAAACATAGATCTATTAATAATAAACAAAAATGAATGGTGTTCAAATAAAAATTGGAAAACTATAAATAAGTTCATAGATAAAAATATGGAGGTTTAAAATGACAAAGACGATCACAGATAGGATTAATAAATTTTTAATTGAAGATGAAGATGAACATATACCTGTTAATGAATCTATGTTAGAACCTAACAATGCACAAATAAAACCAGGTGAATATGCTAATCTTTCAACCGGGTTGAGAAGGATTCAGTTTCGTCTTGAAAGGGCTAATACACCACAGAAATATGTAGATGCTTTTGAAGTTATTAATCAGCTTATACACACATTCCCATTGAAATCCAAAGCTATTTGGCAGGCTGTTTCTTCTGCATATGACATTAGATTTGGTAGCTCTATGTCAGGAGCCACACCTTCATCAGGTGCAGAAACAGAGGAGATGTAATAAACATGAAGCTTATCACTGAAACATCTAACAATGTTCAAATTTTAAGTAGCAAAGAAGGAGATGTTTTCATTGAAGGCATCTTTTCATCTGCTGAAAATAAAAACATTAATGGCAGAATCTATAGGAAAAATACACTTGAAAGAGAAGTAGAAAAACTTATAGAAAGTGTTAATAATAAATGTTTATGGGGTGAATGTCCCCATCCTGAAAAACCAGATATTAATCCTGATAGAATTTCACATTTAATTGAGAAACTTGAGTGGCAGGGTAACGATCTGATTGGGCGAGCTAAAGTTATTGATACCCCCATGGGAAAAATAGCTAAAACACTTTTAAAAGAAGGAAGAATTGGTATATCTAGTAGAGGACTTGGAACAGTTAATGAAACAGATAGTTATGTTAATGATGATTATTATCTCATCACATGGGATATTGTAACATCTCCTTCTAATCAAAATAGCTGGGTAAATGGTATATTTGAAGGAAGAGAATTTGATGTACCTTGGATTAAAAAGGAACAAGAATCCATCATTAAAGATCCTGAAGTTGAAATTCCAAAAATATCAGTCACAGAAGCTCGTAAAGAATATTATAAATCTATTTGGCAAGTATTGGAAACAATAAAAAAAACTTTATAAGAAGATAATGAAAATATTAAATAGATATGATATATAAAAGGCCCCAATAAGGGGCCTTTTAATGTGAAAAAATTTATAAGTATTTATCTTTCACCAAATTGGAACAACTTATAACCTTTCTTTTAAATCATATGGAACACTGTTGATAACGATTCCATGTAATTTTACGGAATCACTTAATTTTTTTCCGATAATTAATTCCTGAGCAAAAGATATACCAATAACAAACCCAATTAGAGAGGCGATAATCAACCAAAAAACTTTATTCTGCCTTTGTAATTTTTTTATCTCTGCTGATAATATTTCTTTATCTGTTCTTGTTTCAACTATTGATTTATCCATTATATTTTTTCCTTCAATTTTCTTGCTAAATTTATAACCTTATCAGCTTGCCTGAATCCTTCTGAACTGGTCAAAGACCATCCTTTATAAAGAACAAGAGCTTTCCTATAATCACCATCAGTAATTCTTAATTTTTCTAAGAATATTCTTGCTCCTATAAGTGTGTTTGCATCCTCATAATATACATCCTGTGGAATTTGCATCAATCCTTTATAATTTTTATGTGACCTTGCATTTCTATTCAATGCACTTTCAGTATGCATCAAAGAAAGTAAAAAACTTTCAGATATACCTGTTTGTTTACTTGTCATTGAAATAGCATTGAGAATTTTTTCACCAGGATCACCTATTCCTACTCTAACTGCTGATTTTCGTAACACATTGTTTGTTGAATGCTGTATTGATTGTGATTTAATTGGGTAAACACTAGATGATAACGATGACATTTGAAATATTGTTAATAAACATACTATTGTTAATATAATCATTTGTATTAATTTCATTCATTTCTCCTTTAGGGTGGCGAGTGATCCAATTCAATCAATATATAATTATATAATATATAATTGAAAATATACAGAATATTCATATCATACAAACCGCCATCAATAATTTAATATTATTTTTTTTCATCTTACATATTTTTATTTATAACATAATTTAGCAAAAATGTAAATATATTTTTTAATGACTGAAATATATAATATTATCAAGGGTTTTGAAACATAAAAAAATTTACATTTACATTCTATAAATAAATAGAACAAAGGAAATTTCTACAAGGAGGAAAAAAAATGCCAAAAGAGGTTTTATCAGTTTTGAACGTAGAGAAACTTGACGAAGATCAGCAGAGTCTTATTACTGAAAAGATTGAGACTATGATTGAGATGAAATCAAGGGAGCGTGCAGACGAACTTCTAAAGGAAGAGAGAGAGGCTCTTGTAGAGGAATATGAAATAAAATTTGAGGACTATAAGAAGGATATTACTTCTAAATTCTCTGATTTTGTAGATTCAGTCCTTGACGAAGAGCTTGAGATTCCTGAAAAAGTTATGGAGTACGCAAAGAAGGGAGAGCTTTATTCTGAACTTATTGAACAATTCAAAATCAAGTTAGCTATTGATGAGGGAATGTTAGATGAGGAAGTAAAGGGTCTCCTTAGAGAAGCAAAAGACGAAATATTAAAGTTAAAAGCTGACATCAATAAATCTATTGCTACAGAGATTGAATTGAAAGAAGATGCTAAATCAATGGCAGCTGAACTTTATCTTCGTAAAAAGTGCGATGGTCTTTTGGAATCACAGAAGGAAAAGGTATTTAATTTACTGGGTGATATAAAAGATAAATCAGAAATTGACAAAAAATTTAAGTATGTTGTAGAAAATATTTTGCACGAAGAAGTAGAACCGGGAACAGAAGAGCCAATAAGTAATTCTATTTCTAACACAGTTATTTGTCCAAAATGTGGAGCAATTTACTCTGAAAATGGTAAAGATGCAACAGGTATATGTCCAAAATGCGGTGCAAAGATGGAAGATGCTGTGGAGAGTATTGAACCAGCACAGACAGATGGTACTGTAGATGGGAAGGGTCAAGTTGAAGTACCAATAGACGAGACTGTTCCGTTAAAAGAGGATATCAGTAATCCTTTCGACCAAATGAAGTCAACTTGGTTGAGAATGCTGAAAGAAAATAAAATTTGATAATTTATAATTAAAGTAGGAGGATAAAAATGGATCTCAAAGAATTAGTAGTAAAATGGAAAGATATTCTCGATGAAGGTGGGAAGATTAAGAATCCTAAAGTCCTGAAAGCAACTGCTTTGATGCTCGAAAATGAAGTGAATTATATGAACGAGGCTGGTGACTATTCGACAGTGGGTAGGAACCTTGCTGGTGGATATTCTACATCTGGTGATTTTCATCAGATTGCTATCCCAATGGTTCGTAGAACCTTCCCTGAGCTTATTGCTCACGACATCGTAGGTGTTCAGCCAATGACAGGACCGGTTGGATTAGCGTTCGCTCTAAGATTTAGGGCAGGAAATAGCTATTCACAACAGGCGTATCCATCTGGATCTATTACACCAACATATTCTGATGAACTTGGATACAACGCTATTGATCCGTTCTATTCAGGTAGCCAATCAACATCAGCTGGTTTTGTAACATCTGCTGGTGAACTTTTGGGTTCAGGCGCTGATGGTTCAGGGGCGGCTGCTGATGTGGGTCTTGGTGTTGGAACATATGCAGCTATTTCAGAAGTAAACATGACGGTAGAAAAAGCACAGGTAGAAGCTAAGACCCGTAAATTAAGAAGTCGTTGGTCACTTGAAGTGGCTCAGGACTTAAAGGCAATGCATGGTCTCGATCTTGAAGAGGAAATGATGGATGTTCTTGCTTATGAAATCACTGCAGAAATTGACAGGGAAATCATCAACAAAATAAATTCCGTAGCCGTAGCAAGTACATGGGATTACAACAGCAGCGGTCCAGAGGCTGATGGTCGTTGGATGGCTGAAAAGTACCGCACACTTTATAGTGCTATTGTGAGAAAGGCAAACCTTATCGCAGTAAACACTCGTAGGGGTGCTGGTAACTTCGTGGTTGTTTCACCTATGGTTTGTGCCGCTCTGGAAGGTCTTTCATCATTCGTGTTATGGCCGGTTGATGGCAATGTCAACTCTATGGTAACAGGTGTTTCTAAAATCGGTTCACTAGATGGTAGGATCACCGTTTATAGGGATACATTCGCAAACAGTGACTATTGCACAATAGGATATAAAGGACCATCAGAATATGATGCCGGTATAATCTATCTACCATACGTTCAGTTATTGGTATCAAAGACCATATTTGAACAGTCATTCCATCCAACTGTAGGATTGATGAGTAGATACGCTTTACACGAACACATATTCGGAAGCAATCTTTATTACCAAAGAATAGCGATTTCGAACTTACCACAATAATCAATTTAAGTAATAACTGAAAACAAAACCCCTTGTAGATTTCTTTACAAGGGGTTTTTTGTTGTCATTAGACCTAAAAATTTAAAGTCATTAGACCATTATGAAATTTTTTATTTTATTAAGGCACCCCTCCTTGTCATCAATCCAATCCTTTTCTTCTACGACTAATAGTTCAATGTTCTTTTCTTCACACTGTTTTATTTTTTCTATGTCACGTCGTTTAACATCTTCCTTGTGATGCCAATAATCACCATTAAACTCTATTGCCTTATTTAATTCAGGTAAATATATATCTAATTCTAGCATCTTATTTGTTAATGGATTATGAATAACAGACCTATCGTTTTCAATAATTAATCCATCGTATATATTTTTTACAAATTCAACAACCCGTCGTTCTGGTTTTGATTTATTATCAATAAAAGAACATAATGGGCATCTTTGACCTTGTTGAAAATCACTATATCTCATATTGAATTGGTGCCTATTAGGGCATTTAAGTATTAAATTTGTATTGTTATTAATGTACTCTGTTGATATTAATATATAACCATTATTCTCAATTTGTTCTTTAACATATTCATATGTTAAAGATTTACCCCCATTACATACTGGGCATCTATGACCCATATAAAAATTAGCATATGAAACATGGTAACGATGCTCGTTAGGACATTCTACTTCTATTTTAGATATTGCATTTTTGTAAGTATTTGAAATTAATTTGTATCCTGTTTTTTTAATCTGTTTTTCTATATAATTAAATGAATGTTTTACACCTCCATTACACTTTGGACATCTGTAACCACTGTCAAGATAATTCCAAGAAGTTCTATATTGATGTTGTTTATCACATTCTATTAAAAATTTAGATTTTGAATTTTTAAAGTTAGTAATATCGAGTATTTTATAGTTAATAGTATTACAAAAATTTTCAACCATATCAATTGTCACTCGACCATTTTTATTGCAATATGGGCACTTATGATTATGTAAAAATCTATCAAAGGTTGTGTGATATTTGTGATTATTGTTACATATAACTTCAAGGGTTTCCCTGGCATTTTTGTATGTTGTTGATATTAATTGGTACTTTACTTCATTGAATTTAGATTTAACGTACTCATAAGTGTATGAATTTGACATTTTTATTACCCCTCATACATTTTACTAAAAAATTATTTTTTTGTAAACCGTTGACATTAACCCAGTAATAAGATATATTTAAATAAATATACTATAATTAGGGGTGTGATGTATGAATTTGAGGAATATTGATGGAAGTGAAGTAAAAATCATATCAAATGGATCCCATAAGATAATAATGTTTGATTGTGATACGTGTGGGACAACAGTGGAACAGTCTTATAGAAATTACCTAAATCAAAAGGATGGAAAATTTTGTAGGTCTTGTAGAAATAAACATACTGCTAATAGAATTGATGTAAAAGAAAAACAATCACAATATACCAAGAATATGTGGTCAGAAAAAATGTCCGGTATAATAAAAAAGGAACAGAAAATCGATAAAAGAAAAATTAAAAAGGTAGATCATAATAAAGACACTTCTTTTAAAAACGATAACGATATTAAGAATGTGAATCTTATTAAAGATTTTTTAAATAAAGAAGGAATTAAATTTATATACGAAAGCGTCCCTGGAGATGACACACAATGTATTTTTAATGTAATAGGAATTAATGATAAAAAAATTGAAATTCGTTATATTAATACCTTTACTCATAAAATGGATTATAAAAAAAGGTTTGGTATTGAAGGACTTCCACATGACTATTTTATAAATATTTCACATACAAATGCAAATAATGAAATTAGAACTATTTGGATAAAAGATTTTGAAATAGATGAAAAAACAACTATTAAAGGAATGGAAGGAGAAGAAATAAAGGATTATCATAGAAAATGGGAAGTAATAAAATCATATATACGAACAGCAACTGGTCATATTAGGAATAGAATATATGCTAGAGATTGTGAAATTAAAATTGTCCCTAATTCTCAATTAAGACCTTTTCTTCAATTAAATTGTTTTTATGGATATAGAGCAGCAAATAAAAATCTTGGATTGTATTTGAAAAAAGATAAATGTGGGTTCAAAAAGGGAACACTCTTATTTGTCTATACATTTGGATGTGCCTTTTATGACCGTAATAAACCCGGACAATTAGAAGTAATTCGTGTAGCAACAACATTAAACACACAGGTTATAGGTGGAGCAAGTAAATGTATTAAATATTTTATGGAAAATTTTGATGTTCTTACGATAGGAAAAAATGATGTGGAAGTAAAATCATTATTATTCTATGTTGATGCAGACCATAATTCATCACAAAGTTTAGAAACACTTGGATTCGATTTTATTTCATGGCAAGGTAATGGATTTATGAATGTTGATGTTGAAACAGGTGATGTATTTCACAGAAGGCCAATGGAACATAAAAAAATAATGCAAAAAATGAAAGAAGGTAAAATTTATAGTATAGCGAACGCTGGGACTATTGTGTATAAACTAGAAAAAGAAAAATGGTTTAATATGAGAAAAAAAGATGTTTAAAAATTATATTTTTATAAGGAAGTAAAAATGAATATTGATCTTGATAATTTAGCAAGAGAATTTAATATGAACAGTGATTTTAATAGTAACAATATTGAGCAACACGCTATTGATATTGAAAAAATAATAGAAGGTGACAACTCTAATGATCCTGATAAAGTATTATCTGATAGCATTGGAAAGGCTAATGCTATACTTGATAGAATCATAGTTGAAATAAACAATAGTGGTATGACACCAAGGATGGGAGAAGTTGCTAGCCAATTAATCCAGGCAATAAATACTGCAGCAGGTCAACTTTATGTAAAAGATTTTAATATTGGAAGTTTACGATTGAAGCAAAAAATGTTAGAATTAAAAGAAAGAGAAGTTGAAATTAAAGAAAAATTGTCAAAACAAAATAGGCCAGAAACTATAAATCAAAATCTTATTCTTACTGATAGGGAAACTGTATTAAAACTAATTAAAGAAAATAGAGAAGAAATAAAATTACTTGATTGTGAAGATCAAAATAAAAAGGAGATAGATAGTAATGATGAACAATAGTGATTTCAGAGAAATAATCTTGAAGCAAAGAGAAAAAACAGCTGACACTAAATGGTCTGGAACAGTATTAAATTATTTATATAAGGTACAAGAAAATCCGAATATTAGTCAATTTGCACCGGGTAGAATATATAACATGATTATGTCTTATGGTACTGAACAAGTTGATGATTCCTTAAAAACAAGAGGTTATGAAGATCTTGTAAAGTATAAGTTTTTTGATGATAAAATCTATGGCTCTCTTGATTCTATCCACGATCTTATGAAATTTCTGAAAGCGTCTGCTCGTAGAACAGAAACGGGAAAAAGGGTTCTTTTAATGGTTGGTCCTGTTAGTTCTGGAAAAAGTACCATTTCTGCTCTTATTAAAAGAGGATTGGAAATGGATAAAGAACCAAAATACGCAATAGAAGGATGTCCGATCCATGAAGAACCATTACATTTAATTCCTGAATCTGAAAGAGAAAATTGGGAAAAGAGATTAAATGTAAAAATTGAAGGTCATGTATGCCCAGTATGCCAGCAAATGATTGATGAAAATTTTACAGATGAAAATGGTAATGTAAAATGGGAAGATGTACCAGTTACTCAAATTCAGTTCTCTGAACAAAAAAGAATTGGTATTGGTACGTTTGTTCCATCTGATCCCATGAGTCAAGATGTTTCAGAGCTTATTGGTCGTGTAAACATGAGTAAAATTACACGATATGGCGAAACAGATCCAAGAGCATATCAGTTTAATGGTGAATTACAAGTAGCAAATGGTGGTATGATTGAATATATAGAATTGTTAAAATGTAATACAAAATTACATAACATTCTTATTACAGCAGCACAAGAACAACTTATTAAATCACCAGGGTTTCCTCAGATGTATATTGATACATTAATACTCGGTCACACCAATTTTACCGAATTTGAGTCTTTTAAATCAGATAAAAAAAATGAAGCGCTTTGTGACCGTATGTATACAATAGTTGTTCCTTGGAACCTCCGTGTGGATGATGAAATCAAGATTTATGAAAAGATGATTCGTGAATCAGATTTTAAAAATATTCATATTGCCCCAGGCACATTAAAAGTAGCAGCACAATTCGCTGTTCTTTCAAGACTTGTTCCTTCAACAAGAATTTCTTCTCTTATTGAAAAAATGAAAATTTATAATGGTGAAGTTACAGAAGAAATGAAGAAACAAGAAATAGACCTGAAAGCCCTTCGTGAAGAAGGTAGATTAAAGGGAGAAGGCATTAATGGTATTTCACCGAGATTTATTATAAATGCTTTGAATGTAGCACTTGGTATGAAGGAAGATAAGAAATGTGTGAACCCTATTGATATTATCAGATCATTAAAATCTAATTTCGATCATCATATTGGTATTACACCTGAAGAAAGGGATAAGTATTTGGTTATGTTGATTGGTGAAAAGGATTCCATTAGTTATGAATATAAACTGATGGCAAGAAAAGAAGTCAATATGGCATTTTTGACAGCATATGACGAACAAGCACAGTCTTTATTTGAAAATTATATTATTAATGCAGCATCATTCTGTAAAAAGGAAAAGGTTTTAGATTCTATTACAGGAGAATACTCTGATCCTGATGAAAAATTGATGAGACAAATAGAGGAATTTATTAGTATTCCTGTAAATTCAAAAATGGAATTTAGACAAGGAATTTTTGTATACAAATCTACACGTCTAGAAAAGGGATTAGGATTTTCATTCAAAGACTATGAACCTTTAAGAACCGCTATTGAAAAGAAATTAATTAGTGATTTGAAAAATATTGTTTCCTTATCTATTGCTGACCGATCTGCTACTGACGATAAATCTAAAAAACGTCGTCAAAATGCTATTAATAAAATGATGGAACATGGATATTGTGAATGTTGTGCTACTCAAGTTCTAGGTTTTGTCGGAGAACTTTTAAGGAGGTCAGAATAATCAATAATAGCAATGATTTTATCGTATAAATTCTTCAACAAAAATATTTTATAAACATCTTCATAGAACATAATGAAGTTTATTTATAAAAGATGAAGTAAGGAAAAGAATCTAATATAGAAAGGTGGATTACATAGAGTAAGAATTGATATTAAATAGTATTACATTATGTATAAAATGACATAAACATATGTTTAATGAACATAAATTTGAGAATAAATTTACAAAATATATAAATAGAATAATCCCGCCATCATAAACACAACTGTTCATGTTATGTTCAGATCCTCTGTAATTTCTTCTTTTACAGAGGATCTTTTCGCTGTTGACAAATATATATTTTTTTGTTATACTTTATAAAAGAAAAGAAATATGTGTAATTCAGGTTGTATAGATTTTGGAAAAGAAAATATAACACCAACATCAATAGAAGGGAGTAGAGTAATCAATATTGGCTCTCTTGATGTCAATGGGAATATGAAAGAATATATTCTTTAATAAGTCCGAAGAATATATTGGAGATTTGAAACATATGATATGAAATATATATTTTCTGATTTCAATGAACATGGTACTGTAATAATAAAAAAGACCCCGTTGACATTGGTGTTTTTGTCTATACTACAAAACCTAAAAAAGAGATTGACTATAGAATGATAAATATCGAGGATTGTATAATATAGTATATGACTTGAGAATATGAATAATTGTATAAAATCATACAATAATTAAAAGGAGAAACGAAATGGCAATTGCATCACATGATGACTGGTTTCTTTCAGAAAAAGGAATTAGAGATGCTCAAAGACATAGAGAAAAAATTGATGACCAAATACGCAAAAATGTTCGTGATGTTATTGGTGAAGAATCTATTATTACACAAAAGCAAGGTAAAAAAGTAAGAATACCGGTTAAAGGATTGAAGGATTTTCATTTTAAACATGGTATTGATAATGGATCTGCTAAAGGTGGTGTTGGGCAAGGTAAAGGAAATCCAGGTGATGTTATTGCAAAAAGAATAGGTGATGGAAATGCTTCTGGACAAAAGGCTGGTTCCGACCGAGGCGAAGAATTCATGGAAGTGGAAGTAGATATTGATTATCTTATTAAGATAATGTTTGAAGAACTTGGCCTTCCATACCTTGAAGATAAAACGAGAGCCGAACAATTAGTACCATCTGGATGGAAATTTAGCTCTATTTCAAAGGTAGGAATACCTCCTAGAATGAGTAAGAAAAAAACAATTTTTGAAGCTATGAAACGAACAGCTTGTTATATTGCTGAAATAATTGAACAAACAAAATGTATTCAAGAAGATGCTGAACGTGCTCTTATTCAAGCAGAAGGTGATTTAGAAATTGCTATACAAATAGTAAAAGATAATAATGTAAATAAAGATCTTAATCCTGATTTATTATATATTGAGGATGATGACTTACGATATAAACAAATTGAGCAAGAATATGAAATACATTCAAATGCTGTAGTTATTGCTATGATGGATATTAGTGGTAGTATGACACCAGATAAAAAATATTTGGCTAAGTCTTTTCTATTTTGGCTAAATGAATTCCTAAAAAAAGCATATGATAACGTTCAAATTCGTTTTATTGTCCATACAACAGAAGCAAGATTAGTTGATGAAGATTCATTTTTTAAGAAAGGTGAATGGGGAGGAACATATTGCTACACAGCATTTGATCTAGCTAACAAACTTATTGATACTGAATTTCCTACGGAATCATGGAATGTATATACTATAATGGTCTCTGATGGTGAAGATTTTAATGTATCCAAAACACTGTCGTCAGTAAAAACCATGATAGATAAAAAAATAAATATGTTAGGATATTTAGAAGTAAAACCATCAGTAGATGACGGTCTTTTTTATTCCGCTGGAACTTTATTAAAAGAATTTCGCAGAACATTTGATATGAAGGTTAATACAAGTGATGGTAAGACATTTTTCAAGAATGATGATTGTCATATAATAGCTGGTGAAATAAAAGGAAGAGAATGGGTATACCCAATGCTAAAGGCTATGCTCTTTGAGAAGAAGAAATGACAAAAAAATTATCTTATATACACATAAAAGAGCAAATAGAAAATCAAAAATATACTTTATTATCAACAGAATATATTAATTGCATGAAAAAATTAACATTAAAATGTCCAAATGATCATATTTTTTCAATGAGATATAATAATTTTCAACAAGGAAAACGTTGTCCAATTTGTATTAAAAATAATGTATATAAGGGTGGGTCGGTTCCTTATACAATGGAAACAATAAGAACTAACATCGAAAGGATAGGATATGTATTATTATCAACAGAATATAAAAATGCCTTAAATTTGTTACAAATAAAATGTCCAAATAATCACATTTTTTCAATGAGATGGAATGACCTACAACAAGGAAGGAGATGTCCTGACTGCGCAAACGATGAAAAACGTTTAATATACAATAATGTAAAACGAAAGATAGAGGATCGTGGGTTTGAGTTAATTAGTAAAAATTACGTTAGAACTGATCAGAAACTACAAATAAAGTGTTGCAAATGTGGTCACGTATTTACTAAATCATTTTTTTGTTTTAATCATCAAATATCCCCATGCCCACGACATAGAAAAGACAGGTCTTTTTATGAAAAAGAAATTGTTTCATTGGTCAAATCCATATACGATGGGGTTATTGTAGAAAACGATAGAACAATTGTAAAAAATCCTATAACTAATAGAATGTTAGAATTAGATATTTATTTGCCAGATATAAAAAAGGCCATTGAATTCAATGGAACATACTGGCATAGTGATGAAAATACAAAACAAAAAGATATTCAAAAAATTCAGCAGTGTAGTAAAAGAGGAATAAAATTACTAGTTGTCACTGATACAGAATGGAAAAGAGACAAAGATATTATTAAAAACATAAAAAATTTTATTAAAAAGGATTAATAACTAGATATGGAAAAAAATGACCTAAAAAGACTGCTAAAGCTAGAAACCAAAATTGATAAAATTGTAACAAATATGGGGTTTAATTACATTCCTGTTGAGTGGGACATTATACCAGAGCCTAAAATGTGGGAAATTCTAGCATATAGATCACCTACGCAGATAAGTAACTGGAAATTTGGTAGAGATTATGAAAGACAACGTACAATAGCTGAAAATGTTTCAGCAAATTTACCATATGAATGTGTTATATTTGGCGACCCTTGTCGTGCATATCTTATGAAAACAAACCCATTTGCTGTACAGGTTTTAGTTATGGCACATGTCGTGGGTCATAGTATATTCTTTAAAGAAAATAAACTTTTTGAAAAATCAAGAATTGACATGATGACAATTTTATCAGAAGCAAATCATAGATTCAACGAATATGAAAAAATTTATGGCATTGATGAGATTGAACGAACTGTTGATGCTGGGCACGCTATTCAAATGCATAGTTCACCTTTTGATATTGAAACAGAAGAGGAAAAGAAAATTCGTGTATATGAACAATTAAAACAGACTCATAGAATACAAAGATCAGAATTTAGTGATATTATATTATCTAATAAAAACGAAAAAAATGATATTGAAGGGTATAATAAACAATTATATCGTATAGTTAGACAAACAACACCTGTTGAACCCACAGAAGATTTATTAAGATATATTATTGATAATTCTCCTATATTAGAAGATTGGCAAAAAGATATACTTGAAGTAATTCGATATGAAGGACAATATTTTTGGCCTATTATTAGAACAAAATTTATAGATGAAGGTTTTGCAACATTTATACATGAAAAAGTTATGGATATTCTTTTTAAAGAAGGTGATTTAACACCGGATGAACATGGACAATATAACTATTCAAATTCATTAGTGAAAGCACAACAAAGAATGTCAATGAACCCATATTTGATTGGTTCTCATATTTGGAAAGATATAGAAAAACGATGGAATAAAGGTCAACATGGTCGTGAATGGGATGAATGTAAAGACCTTTCTCAAAAAGAAAAATGGGATACAAAAGAAATGAAAGGAATAGAAAAGGTTAAAGATGTTCTTCCAGTATATACAGATTGGATGTTTTTTCAAGATTTTCTAAACACAGATATTATAGAAGAACTTGATATGTATATATATCTTGAACAAGAAACATCAGATGGTTCAACCGTATATATCAGAACAGAACATACAGCTGATCAAATTAAACAAATAATAATTAATTCTTTTTCTAATATAGGTATTCCAAAAATAGAAATTATAGATGGTAATTTTCAAGGATCACAACATTTACTTTTAAATCACAAATATGTAGGATCTCAATTAGATTCTCAGTATACATCAGAAACAATGAAGCATTTATTTAATCTATGGGGGAGGGATATATACCTCAAGACAATTATAAATGACCAAGAAGTTGTTATATCAATAATAAAAAAAGATAAATAGTAAATGAAAATAGAAAAAATTAAAATATGGTGATATAACATGAAGATAGAAGAAAAAATAAATGAGTACATAAATGAAGGTAGAAAAAAATTAAAATATGGTGATACTATACAATTAAAAAAGAATGCTACTGTAATATTATCAGGTACTTTAGACAAAAAGGTACCCAAAAGATGGATAAATGATGGTGAATGGTGGTATGTAGATGCATACGATGAAGATACTGGAATGATAAACATAAATAGACAAACACCATATCCTGGAGCCTTTTGTTCATGGGTGCACGAAGATGATGTAAAATAATTTACTAATCATACTCTACTCATATAAATACCTTACAATAATAAATATTGTGGGGTATTTTTGTATTATGAGTATTAAATATACAGATTCTTTAAAAAAACCAGAACAAGAAATTGAATATACACCCGAATTAATGTTAGAATTACATAGATGTTATGATGATATTTGGAATTTTCTAAAATATATAAAAATAATACATCCAGATAAAGGTGTAATAACATTCGAGCCTTATGAATTTCAAAAAACCATCCTAAAAAACCTACAAAATAATCGGTTTAATATAATTTTAGCATCAAGACAAAGTGGAAAATGTTTATCTGGATGTACAATGATAAAATTGAGAAACAAAAAGACCGGTGAAATAAAAGAAATGTCTATGAATGATTTTTATAAAATAAATAAATAAACATTTACCATTTTGTCTCTTTGGTATATATATACATTATATACAAATTTATACGGAGGTAATTATGGAAAAATGTTTGATATGTGATTATGAATGTAATGATGTGTTTCAACACATCAGAAACAAACATGGTATGAAAAACTTGGAATACAAGCTAAAATATAATTTATATGGTAATTGTTTATTATGTGGTGAACCGATAAAAAGAAAAGATTCAAAATTTTGTTGTGAAGAACATGGTAGAGTATGGAAATCCAGAGAAAAATATAAAAATGTATCATCAGATAATTATGTTGTTTGTAAAATATGTGGATTTTATGGGGGTGATATTGGATCTCATATTAGAGATTATCATAAAATGACATTAAATGAATATTATGTAAAATATTCAGCAACAACAAAAGATGTTTATTCAGTTAATAAACTAAAATCTATGTCAGATAGAGTAAGGGGAAATAAAAATCCAGGATTTCACCATGAAGGAACATTATCACCATTTAGTAAAAGATTTATTAAATATGATACAATTTCTGATAATGAAAAAGAAAAAATAATAAATGAAAAAGAAAAAATAAAAGGTTCGGTTGCTAAAAAAAATCAAAATTCACCTAATCAAACTGGATATTGGATGAAAAAGGGCTTTACTGAAGAAGAATCCAAACAAAGAGTTAGTGAAAGGCAACGAACATTCACATTGGAAAAATGTATTGAAAAATATGGTGAAGTTGAAGGTATTAAAAGATGGAGTGAAAGACAGGGTAAATGGTTGAAAAATCTTCCAAAGCTATCATATTCAAACATCTCACAAACATTATTTATCAAAATATACGAAATGATAAAAGATGAGTATCAAAAAATATATTTCGCTACACTAGATCCTAAGTCACATACATTGGACGAAAATAAAAACCATGAATATATGCTCAGATTGAAAACATCATATTGCAAATTAGACTTTTTTATCAAAGACATCAATAAGGGTATTGAATTTGATGGTGATTATTGGCATGGTGAGAAAAGAGGAAACAAAGATCGTGATGAAAAAAGAGATAAGAGTATTATAGAACAAGGCATTATGTTACATCATGTAAAAGAACGTGATTACAAGAATAACCCCGAAAAAACAATACAGGAGTGTTTAAAATTTATATATGGATAAAAAATTCATTGATGAAGTATTATCTGATGAATATGAGGTACTGACACCTACAGGATGGGAAGATTTTGAAGGTATTTGTAAAACCATACCATATCAGGTATATGAAGTTATATTTACGGATAACTCAACAATCAGATGTGCAGATACTCATATATTCATGTCTGGTGGTAAAGAAATATTTACCAAAGATTTGGTATGTGGGTCAGTAATAGACGGAAATCCTACAAATAAAACAGTAAAAGAAATAATCCAACATAACAAATATGAGAATATGTATGACTTGAAAAATGTAGATGGTTCAGTGTATTACACAAATGAAGTTGTGTCACATAATACAACGACTATTTCTGCTTATGTGTTATGGTATGCGATATTCAATGCTGATAAAACAATAGGTATTGTTTCAAATAAACAAGCATCAGCTATTGATATTATGAATCGTATAAAAAGAGTATATCAAGAATTACCCACATGGATAAAACCAGGCATAACTGAATGGTCTAAAACATTTGTAACTTTTGAAAATGGTACTAGAATTATGGTTTCCGCAACTAGTGAAGATGCTTTCCGTGGGCGGACATTAAACCTATTATGTTTGGGTGGTGAAAATACAGTTAAGGTGAGAGATAAAATAACAGGTGAAATAAAGGATATTACATTAGAAGAATTACATACGGAATTAAATGTCTAATATAAAATATAATATTAAGATAATATCTGATTATATTTCTATTTTTAATCATACTTTATTATCAACAGAATATGTTAATAATAAACATAAATTATTAATAATATGTCCTAATGGCCATGAATATAAGTCATCTTTTACTCAATTTAAACGAGGTGATAGATGTAAAATATGTTCTGGTAAAGATAGATATACATATGAATTTGTTAAAGATTATATTGAAAAAACAGGATATAATTTATTATCAACAGACTATAAAAATAATAAGTCCCCTCTAAAAATAATATGTCCTCAAAATCATATTTTTACATCTAATTTTAACAATTTTAAAAATAATGGAAATAGATGTGGGTATTGTTTCGGTAATAAAAATAACACATATGAATTTGTCAAAAATTATATTGAAAAAACAGGATATAATCTATTATCAACAGAATATTCACATGGAAAAGAAATGCTAGTAATTATGTGTGAAAAGGGTCATAAATATAATGTATGTTTCAATAATTTTCAACAAGGAAAAAGATGTCCTATATGTAAACCAAAATATTCAAAAGACGAGAAAGAACTATGTAATTATATAAAAACATTATATGATGGTACAATAATAGAAAATGATAGAAGTATCATTAAAAACCCATTAACAAACAAAATGTTAGAATTAGATATATATTTACCTGAATTAAATTTAGCATTTGAATATAACGGAGACTATTGGCATTCTAACAAATATGCTAAATTCAAAGATAATCAAAAAATTATACAATGTAAGAATAATGGAATAAAATTAATAACCATTTCCGAAAATGAATGGATAAATTACAAGGATATATGTCTTAAAATCATAAATGAATATATCGTTGGAAGGAAGGAAAAATAATATGTCTTTTTCAAAAAATACAAAATATGAAATATTGACACCATACGGTTGGTGTGACTTCGAAGGAATCAACAAAAAAGGGGAAGATAATCTTTTTATTATAAAAAGTGGTGATGATATGGTTACATCAACAATCAATCATACATTTTATGTAAAAGGAGAAAAGAAAAAAGTTTACGAACTTACTACTGGTATTGATAAAATTGATGGCTGTTCGGATTCTATATCAAGCATATCGTGTGGTCGAAGAGATAATGTGTTTGATGTTATAAATGTAAATAATGAAAAAAATATGTTTATCGTAAATCGTTGTTTTCACACGAAAAATTGTATGGATGAATTTGCATTTGTACCTAAATCAGTAGCAGATTCTTTCTGGGCTGCAAACTATCCTACAATTTCAGCATCATCAGATGCAAAAATTGTTATTGTATCAACACCACATGGTATGTTTAATTCATTTCACACTCTTTATAGTCAAGCAGAAAGAAATCTAAATGGATTCAAATCATTTAAATCATCTTGGAAAGATGTTCCCGGCAGAGATGAAAACTGGGCAAAAATGCAAGAAAAAAATCTTGGAAGTAGAAAATTTTCTCAGGAATATGCATGTGAATTTATAGGATCTACTAATACTGTTGTTGATCCTGAAACAATAGAATCTTTATTTACACAAATTAAAGAACCTGAATTAATTGAAATGAAAGGAAGATTCAGAATATATGAAAAACCACAAAAAGATACTCAATATGTATTAGGATGTTTACCCCCTGATGAAACCGTCCTTACCAATAAAGGAATCAAAAATATTATTAATGTTCTACCTTCAGATAAATTATATGATGAATATGGCAATGAAACTGAAATAAAAAATATTCAAATATACAAAGATTTTGAAGGAGATGTTTATGATATTGAAACATATGGATCAGTAAGGAAAACAAAATTCACTGGTGAACACCCCATACTTATATCACATCAACCTAAAGAAATGAAAAGAATGGGATGTAAAAATAACCAATACAGAGATTTTAACTTTCAATACACAAAAGCCGAATATGCAAATGTAGATGATTGGGTTTGCTTCCCCAATATATATAACAATATAATATCTTCCGATGTTTTGGATGAAAAATGGAATAAATATAAGAACATTACAGGAATGGATTTTCGATTAACAAATAATCCTTTGAAAGATAAAGATTTTTGGTGGTTCATTGGTGTGTGGCTTGGTAATGGATGGATACAAAATAAAAATGATAGTTACAGTATACATACTTGTCACGATGCTAATAAAGAATATCATTTTGTTAAAAAGATTAAAAATATTCTAGAAAAATATAACAAAGATGTGAATATAATCAAAAAAGAAGATGAATCGACAATATACACACAATTGAATAGTGAACAAATACATCATTTTTTACAAGACACATTTGGTCAATATTCACATGAAAAATATATATCTGAATGGGTAAAATTCATACCTATTGAATATAAATTAGAATTGATTCGTGGATATATTGATAGTGATGAATGTATCTTATATAAAAATAATCAATGTTATGTGTCTATGGTTAGTGTTTCACTTTTTCTTATAGAAGATATACAAGATATATTATATTCTCTTGGCTATATTTCATCTGTTGGTATATCGAAAAGATGCCATACAAAAAAAACATACCGACTCAAATTACATAATTATGATAGTGTAAATTTATTAAATAATTTAGTATATAAAGATTTTGATATATCAAAAATAAAAAATATACGAAATAAAAATAAAAGATACTGCTATTTTAGTGATGATAAAAAACAAATTTATATAAAAATAAAAAACATCACAAAATCACAATATAAAGGTGATGTTTATAATTTTGAGACAAACTCACATACATTCTTATGCCGTAATCTAATAACTCATAATTGTGATACAGCAAAAGGAACAGGTGGTGATTCGTCTGTAATACAAGTTTTAAAATTTGTGTCTTTAAATCCTTTATCTTTCGAACAAGTTGCTGTATTTACTGATGATTTTACAGATGTATATGATTTCACTGAAATTATAAATAGAATATCTATCTATTATAATATGGCACATATAATGGTAGAAAATAATGCAGAAGGGGCGGCTGTTGTTAATAAATTATGGTGGGATATTGAGACAGACAGACTTGTAAATACAGGAACAAAAGCTCAAAATCTTGGTGTTAGGGCAACAAGGACAACAAAACCCAAGGCTGTTTTATTAATGAAAAGACTTATAGAAGATGGATGTTTGAAAATTAACGATAAAGAAACAGTTGAACAATTAGCATCATTTATCGAAAGTAATGAGAGATTTTTTGGTCAAGATTTACATGATGATTTAGTGAGTGGATTATATTGGGCTGTATATATATCACATATGAGTATGTTCGATCAAGAAGTTGTTTTAAAAAAACAATTAAATGAAAAAGAAACTGAAGATGAAATATGGGGTGTACTCTCTGATATAAAACCAGACACTGAAGATTCAATGGGTTGGGTGTCAGATTATAAAATACAAGAATAAATAAATTTTATTTTTAAATAAATAGAATTGATATAGCAACTCAATAGAGGAGTAATATATATGACAACAAAAACAGAATTATCTGAAAAAATTAGAAGGCGTCTAGGTGCGCCTATGATAAAAGTGGAATTAGACGAAACACTAATATACGATAATATAGATTATACAAGGCAAAAATATATCAAATGGGCTATAGGAAATGCAACATCAGAAAGTTATATTACTCTTCTATTAAGTGGTGGACAAACATTATATGACTTACCAGCCAATACTGTTGATGTCCTTGATTATAATATAAGTGCTGTAGGATCAATTCATACATTATTCACAGTTGAAAATTATCTTTATCAGATGGGTATGTATGATCAAATTTTAATGAGGGGTGGTGGAGATGGGTATACATTAGTATCATATCATATAGCAAAAGAATTTTTAGATACATTAAAACGATATGTTGTTGATGCGTATCATTATACATATCATAAATATACTAATCAAATTGAAATACAACCACCACCTCCTATTAGCGGAGAAACAACCGTAACAAGGACAACATCTGCTGGTTCTGAATATGTAAGAAATACACCAGGATATATATTATTAAGAACATATGTAGTAGAAGGAACAGATGAGGATATGTATGACAATATATGGTTTTTAGATTACGCTACAGCCTTATGCAAAGTAACTTTGGGTAGAATAAGATCAAAATTTTCTAATTTCACAGCAGTAGGTTCTAATGTAGGGTTATCTTTAGATGGTGATGCTTTATTACAAGAAGGACAGGCAGAATTAGAAAGACTAGATGTTGAACTAAGAGAACAAGAGTGCCTTGAGGGCATGGGCATATACATAGGATAATAAAAAATAAGAAGTTCTACATAAAGGATAAATTATGTCATTAATACCAAATGTACCACAAACAACTATACCACGAAAAATGAGATCACAAATAGGGTCATCAAAGCCTAATTTGAATATATATGATGTAAAAAATAATCCTGAATGGGAATTAGCTGAAAGTTATGTTACAGAATACACTGATATCGCAGGAATAGAATGTATATATTACCCACGAAGCAATTCTGTTGAACCCGATGATTTATATGGTGAAGTACAAGATGCTGAATATACAGAAGGTAAAACAACTAAAATATTATATGAAGTCGGTGAAGTTCAAACATTATATTCTATGTTTGGTATGTTAGCTACTGACCAAATTATTGCTCATATACCACAAGCTGTATTTGTAAGAGATGTAAGTGAAACAGAATTACCAAAACCAGGTGATGTTATACAAATACCTTGGTATACTTATGATTTTACAAATGATGAAGATGCGACAGGTGGTAGAACATTTGAAATAATCCATGTTGCACAAGATCAAGCTATTTTTCAATTACATAGTTTAGTATATGTTCTATATTTGAAACCTTACAGATTCTCAGAGGAATCAGATTCTGCTAGAAGAGTATCTAGTGATTTGGATGATATATCTACTAATACTTCTTTAAGTATATCAGCATATGGTGATAATGATTGGATTGATACACAATCAGAAGCATTAAGCGCTTATGATGGTGTAGATAAAAGTATATATGGATTTTGAAAATCCTTTATTTATAAGGATTTTAGATGTTGATAGAGGAGGATTATGAAATTTACAGAAGTTCCTTATTATATATTGAAAGATTTTTTATTGAAATCCCCAGGTGTTTCAGCAATACCCTATTCTGTTCTTATAACAATGAATTCCGTTGAAATTAAAAGGTATATTGAGAATATTAAAAAAGAATGGGATGGTAATTAATGTCTGAATATTTTTTCTATAAATCAATAAGAAGAACAACAATACAATTTCTTGATATTTTTAATAATATAAACATTGAGAGATATGACACTAATGGTGTTGTAAAAGGACAATATAAGGTTCCTATAAGATATGGTCCTAAATCTAAATCATATTTATGGATGAGAGATCTTGGAAGAAATGAAGAAATATTACCAATGATTTCAATATACACAACAGGTATTGATTTTGACCCATCAAGACTGACAAATAAATATCAAGATATTCTTGTAAATTCATCCAATGATTCTGGAATATATGCTAAAAATGCTATTCCATATAATATATCATTTACAGCAAATATATGGTGTCTACATTTAGTAGATATCGATCAAATATTTGAACAAGTATTGCCATACTTTGCACCACATGCTTTTATAAGAGTTAGAATCCCAGAATTAAATATTGTATATGATGTAAAGATAATATGTAATGGATGTTCATCTGTAATGACAGATGATGTTGGTGAAGAGGAAGCTAGAGTATTGAAGTGGGATATTACATATACAGCACAAACATGGTTATTTAAACCTGTCGAAACAAAGAAACTCATTGGTAGTGTTTCTGGTTTTGTTTCTTCAGGAAATGGTATTTCATGGATATCAGAATCTGGAACTTCTGGATTTGGGAATAGCGAATCATCTGGAAAAATAGTAAATAGATACTACATGGATGAAAATAGTTTTGCTGAAAGAGATGATGAAGAAAAGGAAATTTTTGCAGATAACACCGCTTCAGAAATTGTATCATTTAGACCTATTGAATATGATGAAGATGCAAAACTATTATTAGATTATGAAAATTTTAAATAGAAATATAGGATGATATTCTAAATATATGAAAATGAAGTAATAATATTCATATTTTAAAATTATAAAAGGAATAAAAATGACAGAAATACAAATATCAAATTCATCTACAGAATTAAATTTTGAAGTTGATTATTATATGGCACCCACACAAACATATAAAATATTATTAGATTTTATTGAAACATTTTCAGTAGGTGATATATTTTTAGCAACTCTTAATAATAATGAAGAGGTATAATGACACTAAATTTAAGTAAAGCAACATCAACCGAATATACATTCATAATAGGTAAAATTCCATCTGAAAGTAGTATACATTCTGTTGATGAACTCCATTTAAATGTTCATAATATAAATCTTCCTAGTATTAGTTTACAAAATACAGAATTTAATTGGCAGGGTAAACATGTTGATTATCATATAGGGGGAATAACATTTGATCCACTTAATATAAATTTCGTTGTCGATGTCGAATTTTTCAATTGGAAGGTTTTGTATAATTGGATTTCTTTTATTTCTGACAATAAAGATAAACCATCATGTAAACCTAATGATTATGTCACTGATGCAAGTATAATAGTATTTGATAATTTTGGTAGCATACATAGTATAATAACATTTAAAAATATATGGATTCAATCTCTTGGAGAAATAACATTTTCGGTGAGAGATGGTGAATCACAAATAGAAAGTAATGCTTCTTTTATGTTTGATAGATATGAAGTAACTTATGGAGAAGGGTCTTCAACATCAGGTATATATGGTCATGGTAGTTATAATACACCAAGATCTAATACATCCGGTACATCCGGTATAAGTGGTAGCTCAGGCACATCTGGTGTAAGTGGTACATCCGGTAGCTCAGGTAGCTCAGGCACAAGTGGTTCAAGTGGTTCATCTGGATGGGGGACATCTGGTAGCTCTGGTATATCTGGTAGCTCTGGTACATCTGGTGTAAATGGTACATCTGGCACATCTAGCACATCCGGTAGCTCTGG
>Ga0172370_10000876_pt1 | contig 46757 bp, 46 predicted proteins | sample LakKiv5m_FD_114538 | JGI IMG/M metagenome (GOLD analysis project Ga0172370, IMG submission 114538) | Freshwater microbial communities from Kabuno Bay, South-Kivu, Congo - kab_022012_11.5m | ecosystem: Environmental > Aquatic > Freshwater > Lake | place: Democratic Republic of the Congo...
CAGTCACTATGCCCGTCCTCTTTCCAATTTTTCCAAGCAGGCGCATCTGCAGAAGGGGTTTTTCAGACCTTATGAGCCCTTTTCCATCCTCTCCAATGTATAACTTTTGGAATGCTGGCACCACCTGCTTCCTTGTCGCGGGCACGCCCATCCTTCGCAGGACTTCCACTGTGGCATCCCAGTCATTGTTCATGCCTGGCAGGGATTTCACCTTGCGCACAAGCCTCATCGGCACCGCCTTGCCTGAAATTTCCTCGGAAGTCAGCTTGATTGCCTGGAAGTATGAGCGCGAAACATCCACCAGCGTGCTGTCCAGGTCGAACAGAACGGCATCTGCGGACGCTTTCAGCAGGCTGCGCAGGAAGTATTCGTTTTCTTTTGGCGTGCACACCGTCACACGAAGCGAATTTCGCACCAGCCTTGCCCGCTCCCGCACCAGTATTTTTGATTGTGATGCCAGCCTTTTCTGGACAGCAATAGCATCAATGCCTTCTGGAAGCGAGAAAAGCACAAAGTTCGCATCAGACTGGTAAACTTCCATGCCAAGCGCACGCAGCCCGTTGGACAGCTTCGTGCGCTCGTTGGCGGTTTCCCTTGCGTATTTTTTTACCATGTCAAGCCTGTCAAATGCGGCAATGGCAGCTTCCTGTGAAAGGGAGTTCACCCCGTAGGGCATCTTCACCTTTTGCAGCATGCTGATTATCTTGGGGCGGGTTATGCAATAGCCCAGCCTTGCCCCTGCAAGCGCCCAAGCCTTGGAAAAGGTGCGAAGCACCACCACATTCGGAAGCCTGCGCGCCCGCTTGGCAAAGCTTTTGCCAGCGAATTCAAAATACGCCTCGTCCACCACCAGTATCGCATTGCAGCCTTTTGCAATTTTTGCAAGCCGGGCAAAATCAAGCAGGTTGCCGGTGGGGTTGTTTGGGGAGCATGCGAATATCAGCTTGGCGCCGCTCTCTTTCGCAGCGCGCTTCACAGCTGCAACATCAGGCTGGAAGCCCTTTCCCATCCCCAGACTTTTCACTGCCACTCCGTTAGCCTCGGCGCATATCTTGTACATGGAGTAAGTCGGTTCCAGCACCAGCACGCTGTCCTTTCCAGGCCTGCAGAAAACGCGTATAAGGAGGTCTATTGCCTCATCGCTGCCGTTGAAAGCCAGTATGCTTCCCTTCTGGGCTTTGCAATAGGCCGCAATCCTTCCCCTAAGCGCACTTGCCTGCGGGTCGGGATACCTGTTCAGCCCGCTTCCGAAAATATCCCGCGCATTCTCATTCAGGTCTGCAAACCTCAACCCCTTCTCCTCCGCAATGTCGCGGTCGCTGATGTAGGGCGCGACGCGCATGAGCTCCCGCCTTGCAAGCTTGTCAATATCAACCTTCATTTTCTTCCCCTCCCATCTTTCCTTATCTCGGCAGCGCGTGCGTGCGCCTCCAGGCCTTCCATCCTGGCAAGCAGCGCCGCCGCCTTCGCGAGCCTTTTCTGTGCGTCTGCCCTCATACTTTCAACATACATCCACTTGCCGAACGTCTGCACGCTGACGCCGCCCCATGCCCTTGCAGCCGAATTGGTGGGCAGTATGTGGTTGCCGCCCGACATCCCGTAATCGCAGAATGCCTCCGCGGTATCAATGAAGACGGCGCCCGCATTCTCTGCCATGGCTGCCATCATTTGCGCATCCTTCCCGAAAAGCTCCAGGTGCTCAGGCGCAATCGCGTTTGCTGCATCGAATGCATCTTCCATGCTGTTTGCCACCATTATCCTGCCCCATTTTGGGAGGGATGTGCGCGCAGGGCTATCCCCTGGAAGCTGCGCGAGCTGTGTTGCCAGCTCAGTTGCCACCTTGCCTGCAAAATCATTGGAGACACAGATGCAAATCGCCGCACTGTCCCCTCCGTGTTCCGATTGCGCCAGCATGTCTGCTGCAACAAAAGACGGATTTGCGCCTTTGCCCGCAATAATGAGCACTTCGGACGGGCCCGCAGGCACGTCAATTCTCACCCCATGCGAAGCGGCCATTTGCTTTGCAGCGCTTACATATGCATTGCCGGGCCCGCAGACGACATCACATGGGGCAAGCAGCCCTTCCACGCCAAATGCCATTGCTGCTATTGCCTGCGCGCCCCCTATTTTGTAGATTTTTTCAATGCCGCACATGCGCGCAGCCGCCAAAATAAATGGGTTTGCCTTGCCGTCCTTCTGCGGAGGGGTGCAGGCAACAATCTCCTTTACGCCTGCAACGCGTGCAGGCACTGCGGACATGAAAAGCGAGGAGAAAAGAGGCGCCCTGCCTGCGGGCACATATGCACCCGCGCTTCCCACTGGTACAAAATGCAGAGAAGTGGTGCCTTCATTGCCTCCAAGCGAAACCTTCCCCGCGCTTGCCTTCTGGAACCTGGCAAACCTTTCGATTTTCCTTTTCATAAGGAGCATTGCCCTGCGCTGTTCCGGGAGAAGCGATTGTTCAGCCTCACGAATTTCCTCACGCGTGGCAAGCGCAGTTTTTTGGGTCAAGGCAAAGTCATCAAATTTCCTGGAATATTCCGCAAGTGCACCAAAGGCTCCCTCTCGCACATCCGCCATCACTTTTGCAGCGGTTACCCTCGCCGGCTCATTTGATGCTTTTCTTCCAGCAAGAAAATCAGATATCGCGCGCGAGGTGAGCAAAACAGGGCGCAGGCTGGGCACTGTGAAGCAGACTCCTTGCCATTTCCCTTGTTTCCTCCATATCCTCGCCCATCTTCTTTCTCGTTCCCACTTTATTCCCACTTCATTTTATAAAGCTATCTCACGCACGACGATGGTGCTTTTCTCCCATCCCGTTCTCGATAGCTTTTTAATTACATGTTCATAGAAAAAAAACCATGGAACATGCAAAAAGAAATCTCCCCAGGGACAGCTCCATGCCTGGATGGCAGGGAAGCCGCGGCGGCTACCGGAAGAACAGGGGCGGGCGCAACGGAAGGTATGGCGACACAATGCCGGACAATGGCTTTTCAAGCCGCGTGCCGCTTAGCGAAAAGCGCGACCCGGGCGGCAGCCACGGGATAATGCGGGACTAGCGCAGTTGGTATTATGCAGAAGAAAAGCAATCCTCCTCATGCAATAGAGCTGCGCGGCCAGCACATCGCGCCGGTTTTCCTAGACAGGCGCATTTCCCGCTTCCAGATAGTCGGCGGCTCCAGGCTCAAGCCAAATATGGCAATCAAGGCGCTTGGATTGACAAATCCTGTGGTAGAAGACATAAACTGCGGGGAGGAGATAGGGCGGATCAGGCTAGTCACAGGCGATTTCAACTACAACAAGAGCGACCCGAATAAAACCATCCGCATCACGTTTGCCGAGACAGGGATGGGCATGGCAACCTCGGACATAATCATGAGGGAGCTTGCGTACTCTGCAGATGGCACCCCCGTGGTGCAAATCAGGGCTGGCACCGCAGGCGGAATGAACAGCAGGAACCTGGACGAGCCTGTATTGAGGCTTGGCGACTTGGTGATTGCTGAAAGCAACATCGGCAGCTCAAATACAATCTTCCAGGCAATGGGATATTTCCCAAAAGTTATTCCGGACAGGCAATCCAAGAAGGAACTGGCAAAATTCCTCAACGAATGGTATGCGCTCAGGGGCAAAGTTACGCCTGACGGCCGGTTCCTTCAAATGGACAATCAGTACACGCTCACATTTGCTCTTGAAAAGTCGGCTGAACATCTCGGATACCCATACTATAAGGGCAATTCATTCTCCAAAGACTGTCTTTACGGTGAGGATGCAGAGGAAATAATGCTGTCCCTTCGCGAAAAGAACGGCGTCCTTGCAAGCGAAATGGAGCAGCTGGTTAACGCTTTCCTCATGAACGTCATCAAGGCAAAATACAAAGTTGCGTTGTATTCTGCCATGGTTCTTGCCGTGATAGGCGCAGTGCCCGGGCCAGGCTTCCCGGACAAGAAGGACAAGGCTCAAATGAAGCTGCAGGAAGAGACCGAGGAAAAGGCGCTGCGCATCGCTGCCCTGGCAATGAAGATATTCGACAACATAGACCGCAACCTTTTCAGGTGATGGAAAAATCTAAATAGGTTTTTCCATCTTGGCTTGCGCGTCCTGTATCTCCTTTTTCATGCGCAAAAGCACGCTTCGCCCCTTCTCGTCAAGCCGCAGCGAGCCAAGCTCGCCTTCACAGTATTCCAGGAATTCCCTGTAGTGCCCGCTCGGGTTCTTGCAGCGCGTGCCCCAGTCGAACACCGCGCACTTCATGTTTTTCGAAAGGTATTTCCCATAGCGGCGCTCAGCCTCGCGCCTGCTCTCCTCAGGCATTACGGAGTCAGGCATCAAAAAGCGAAGGTCCGTGCCGTCGGGCATGAGATGGAACAGCATCTCGCACGCAATCATGCCCACCTTGCAGGATGGGTGCGTTGTTGCAATGTGCTTTTTCGACAGGGTTGCGAGCTTTTCTGCGCCCACCCTCGAGCCTGCAATGGTGACCACAGTGATGCTGGCAATGGAAAATCCCTTGTCCTCGGCAGTGTCAAGCAGGAGCTGTATGCCTTTCACCAGCGTGGAGCCAGTTGCTACTGTGTCCCCGATTATCACATGCGCGCCATCTGGCAAGGACTCGAAGTTCTCATATCCAGCCATTGCGCGGAATTCCCCCTCCTTGCCCTCCACTCTCGAGCGCTGTATGCCTATGAAGCACTGTGGAAGGGCAAAGCCATGCGCTTTCTTGAAGCCGGGCGAAATCGAGTAGTAAAGCCCGCCCGAGAGGAACACAAGCTCGCATATCTTGCCGCGCGGAACGCTTGACAGCCTCTTGCCAAGCACGAGCGCAAACTGCTCGGAGAGCTTGTCAAGCTCGTTTTGCAGCCTGATGCCTGCGATATGCGGGGAATAAAGTATGTTGCGCGCTTCCTCGGAACAGAGTATGGATGTGTCAGGAAGCATCTTCGCATCCAATACGCGGTAAATGGTGCAGCCGCCTATCTTCTCCTTCTCGGTAACTTCAGCCATCCCACCACCACTCATAGATTGGGGGGAATGGTTAAAAAATCCCAAAGCCCACTCTCTGGCATGCAAAAATCCACCTGGCTTGCCACGCCCAACATCGCTGTTGTGAAATATTGGGGCAAGCGCGACTCAGATATCAACCTGCCCTACAACGGGAGCGTGAGCGTGACAATGGACGAGACAGTTAGCACGCGCACCACAGTGGAATTTCTCTCATCACTTTCGCGCGACAGCTTCTCCCTAAATGGGAAAGTTGCCAAGCCAGGTGAGACTGCACGCGTTTCGAGAGTGCTGGATGCGGTAAGAAAAGCAGCAGACATCAGACTAAGGGCGCGCGTTTTCTCTGAAAACAATTTTCCAACAGCGGCAGGCATCGCATCTTCGGCATCAGGTTTTGCAGCGCTTGCCTGCGCCGCTGCTGATGCTGCTGGCATGAAGTCCAGCAGCAAATCTCTCTCGCTGTTTGCGCGCCTGGGCTCTGGAAGCGCGTGCCGCTCTGTCATCGGCGGATTTGCAGAGTGGAAAATGGGCGGCAAGCCGGACGGCAGCGACTCCTACGCAGTGCAAATCGCTCCAGCCTCGCACTGGCCTCCGTTGCGCAACGTGATTGCAATCACCGATGCAGGAAGGAAACTAATAGGCTCTGACATGGGAATGCAGTTCACTGTGTCTGGAAGTGCGCTTTACAAGGAAAGGCTCAAGCGCATGCCTTTGCTCATACGCGGCATGAAAAGCGCCATACTCTCGCGCAATCTCCCCTTGTTTCTCTCCCTCACAATGAAGGAGTCGTCCAACATGCACGCCGTTATGCTCGATTCCACCCCGCCGATAATCTACCTAAATGACATAAGCAGGGAGATAATGCGCAAGGTGCACTCATTCAACGAGTCAGAAGGGGAAATAGCGGCGGGCTACACGTTTGATGCAGGCCCCAATGCGCACGTCTATACAACGGAAAAACACGCGAAAAAAATAGCGCGCATGCTTTCTGAAATAAAGGGGGTGAAAAAGACAATCACCTGCAAGGCAGGCAATGGGCCTAGGAAGCTTAGGGAAAAAGAAGCGCTGTTCTGATTCTTTGGAAGTTATCTTCTCTTTTTAACGTCAGATTTTTGCTGGCGCAAAAATACAGTCAAAAAACGCTACCTGCGTTTTTTGACATCCCAGATGAATTTATCCATTCTCACGGGCGTGACAGTGACTTCGAACCCATAGCCGTTTTCGGCGAGGAATGCCTTCATCTTGCTATTTATGTCCTCGTTTACCATATCGTTGTTCATCCATGATGTGGATTTGCCGACGTTGAGGCAGTCTGCCACCAGGCCGGCATCAAGGTCGGAGACGCCCATGGCCATTACCTTGTCATGAACTTCCCTGGGCGTCAGCTTCGCTAATGTTACCTGTTGTGCAATGCCATCCATCAAGATCTCCTCCTCGCGTAGCTCGTCGGTTTTGAGCTGCGCTCAAAATCTCGCCGCTTGCGCATCGATTCCTCGTCGTGCAGCTCGGATCTTCCATCCTTGCCGCATTGGTCGCCTGACACCAATTCTCAAAAAAGGTTTATCAAGCTTTGCGGTGCGAACATTGCATGACGCCTGAAAAATCATGCGGCGCGCTCATTTTCCGCCTTGAAGGCGAAAAGAGGCTCTATCTCCTTCTCCATTACGCAGGCGGGCATTGGGATTTCCCAAAGGGGCATGTGGAAAAGGGCGAAAGCGAGGAAGAGACTGCGCGCAGGGAAATAGCAGAAGAGACAGGCATAACACCGCTTGAGTTCCTGCCGGGCTTCCGCGAGACAGTGTCATACTCCTTCAGGCATAGCACTGGTGAGATGGCTGACAAAACTGTTGCGTTTTTCTTGGCAAAGACAAATGAAAAGCTGGTGAAGCTGTCGGATGAGCACATGGGCTTTGCCTGGCTGCCATACGAAGCTGCGAGGAAAAAGGCAACTTATGAGAATGCACAGAATCTCCTGAGAAAGGCGGAAGGACACCTACTTTCCCTTCCATCTTGATGTGCGCCTTGCAGGCGCAGCCTTCCTGCCCTTGCCCTTTGCAGATGGCTTTCCATTCCTGGCAAGAAGCACTGTGAGGAGCTTTGCAAGCTTTTTCGACCTGAAATTCCTGACAACCAGCGCCGCCCTTGCTCGAAGCTCTCCTTCCGGCATGGTGGTGGAAAGCGCAACGCAGGGCATTTCTGCGGCAGCTGCAGCTTCAGTGCCTGAAAGCGAATCCTCAAAAACAATGCACTCTGACGGCTTTACGCGCAGCCTCTTTGCCGCCTTCAGGAAAATCTCAGGCGCAGGCTTTCCCCGTTTCACCATCTCAATCGAAACAAATGGGACGTGCCTGAGGCCTGCAGAGCGCAGCGACTCTTCCACATGGTTGGTGTGCCCGCCTGATGCAACTGCCTCCTTCACGCCGCTTTCCTCAAGAAGCCTGTGCACTTCTGGGAAGCCCTCCATGACTGGGAGCCTGTTCCTCTTTATCTCCGCAAGGTAGATTTCATTCCTCTTCTTCACAAGCTCGCGCGCATCTTCCTTTATCTTGTGCTTCTTTACAATATCCTCGAAAATCGCATACGAGCCGATGCCAGTGTACGCGCGCTTCCAGTGCGAGTTTTCAATCTTGATGCCATATTCCGCAAGCGCGCGCTCAAAGGTGCGCGGGTGCACCATCTCGGAGTCCACGATGACTCCGTCCAGGTCGAAAATCACTGCCTTGAAGGACGAGAGCGCCGAGAACGGGACAGGCTTGAAGCTGCGGATCCTGGAAGGCGTTTCTTCATTTGCAACTGCGCCCTTCTTGTTTTTCTCTTTCTTGCCATTCTGGGCAAGCACGCCCATGTTGTGCTTTATTCCCTGCTGCTTTGCAAGCGCAGTTATCCTGCCATTCATCTGCAACTGCCCAATTCCTATAACCTGGGGGTTCCCGCATTCCATCCTGGCCCGGGCATATGCAATGCAGCCAGGGGGGTTCTCGCCTGTTATTTGCTGCTCATCCGCCTGAGGAAAGGTATTTTCAACTAGCTGCAAGCTTGCCTGCGCATCTGGCAAAACATCTGCAATAACTTCAAAGCCATTCCCAAAAACAGCTGTGCCCGCTTTGCCCATTTTCGGCATTGGAAACGCGCGCCTGCTGCTTTCCCCCTGGCTTGCCTGTGAAGGCATTCCTGGCAGCCACGTCGTCCTTTCAGGCGAGTCAAACGCAGAATATGAAAATTTTGGGAAAACTGGCTGTTTTCCTGGCAGCAAATGCCTCACCATGGACAGCTTCCTGTAGCTCTCATATTCCTGATACAGCGCCTTTTCAATGGCGGGCGGCGCCTGGGCCCTATAAACAACGGTTTCCGAGCCGTCAAGGTTGTAAATCTCAAAACGCCTGACTTTCCTCTTGATTTCCTTCAGCTCGGAGTTCTTCAAGTCGCAATTGACCGAATTTATCTTGATGTTGATAGTTGCGCCTTCCAAATAGTCAGAAATTCCGTAATTGCGCAAGTCGCCATATTCGCGCCTTCCGGTCCATGGCCTGACCCTATATGGGATCCCAGTCGTTCCATCCTTGAGCGCAATTATGAACTCATATTCCACAATCCCGTCAGGGCTCCGCAGCCGCAGCCCCTGCCCTGTCTTTACAACTTCCCACCCAGTAACCGACACCACTGCGGCAAGAAGCGTATCCCCGTATTTCTTCGTTATCTCCCTTGGAAGCTCTTTATCTGCAAGGAGCCGCGCCCTTCCCCGCCAGTCGACCATGAAATCCACGGCAACCATCCTTCCGGCGCCTTTGCCTTCCAGGTCAAGATTGATGTTCAGCGTAAGCTTCCTTTCCCGCGGGTGATTAGCATGAAAAAAGCTAGCCACTTTACCAAACGCATTCATCTTACGCACCCACAAAGCAGGCTGGATTGGCTTGGCAACGTTTAAAATGCGTGCTGCGCGCGGAAAGCAGGTCAGTCGCCAAGCCAGCTTGGCGAGCATTCGCCGAATGAGCGCACTCTTTGGCGAATCTAATAATCAATGCCGCAGCGCGAGATTATGCCTGAGTCGAACGGGTGCTTCTTCTTCTGCACATAGGTGACATAGTCTGCGATTTCCTCGATCGCCTGGGTGGAGCCCCTGCCTGTAAGTATGATTTCGCAGGCGCCTGAGCGGCTGCGGAGGAGAGAAAGCACCTCTGTCTCGCTTAAAATGTTCTCCTTTATCGCCCAGAAAATCTCGTCAAGCACAACGAGATCGAACTTGCCAGAGGTGCAAAAGTCAGTTGCGCGCGCAAATGCAGCGCGGACAAGCTTCTTGTCCTCGTCATTCACTGCAAAGCAGCCCTTGCAGAAAACCATGAAGCCCTTCTCGTGCAGATGCTCCACGTGCTCGCCCTGCCTGTCACAATACTTTGTCCCGCTCACCACAATGACGCCCAGCTTCTGCAGGGGAGGGATTTCGCTTGACAGCCCGCCTTTGAGGAACTGCACAAAAGCCGCATTCATGCCCCTGCCTGCCGCGCGCACCACTATGCCTATCGAGGATGTGGTTTTGCCGTTGCCATCGCCGGTGAGAACATGCACCAGCCCGCTTTTCCTCTGGTGCGCAAGCGCCTTTGCGGTTTCCATGCGCACGATTTGGGCAACAAGATTATTACCCCTTTCTTCGCATTCCTGCTCATGCGCGAAGCAGAGCTTTACAAGAAGATGCCTGGAAATGCGGTTTCCTGCTTCCTCTGCCAGCGCCGCTGCTACATAAAGGACGGCGAGCGCGGCTTTTGCCGCGTGCGCGAGAATAGGGCAGGCAAGCTGTTTTCCCTGAACTATGGAAAATGCGTCTCAGGCGCGCTTGACCCGATTGAGAAAAAGCCCTTCTACCATTTCATGCCCGGCTCGCAAGTATTCTCATTCGCCGCAGCAGGGTGCAATTTCCGTTGCGAGCACTGCCAGAACTGGGAGATTTCCCAGCCTGCTGAAATTTTCGGGCGCGAGGCATCGCCCCAGGAGCTTTTGGGCTTTGCACTTGCGCACAAAGCAGAAGGCATCGCATATACCTACACCGAGCCAACCATATTCTACGAGTATGCCAAGGGCACCGCATTGCTTGCGCACAAGCGCAACCTGTACAACGTGTTTGTGACCAATGGCTACATGGCGCCTGACACAATAAAAGACGCGAAATGGCTGGACGCCTCGCGCATAGACCTCAAGGCATTCTCGGACAATTTCTACAAGCGCGTGTGCGGCGAGGCGCACCTTGAGCCGGTGCTCAATTCCATCAAGCTGCTGCACAGCAAGATGCACATCGAAATCATCACCCTTCTGATACCGACCCTCAACGATTCGGATGACGAGATGCGTGCGCTTTCGCAATGGGTGCGCAAGCTTGACTGCGACATCCCGCTCCACTTCACTGCCTATTACCCTGCAAACAGGATGGAGCTTCCTCCCACTCCGCTTTCCACGCTTGCGCGCGCGAGAAAGATTGCAATTGAGGAGGGGCTGAATTATGTCTACACTGGCAACCGACCTGGCGACGAGGGTGAGTCCACCTACTGCCCCAAATGCGGCTCTTGCGTGATTGCGCGCCACGGGTTTGACATATTGGAAAACAAACTATCTGACGGGAGGTGCCCAAAATGCGGTGCAAAGCTGCCCATAATAACTGACTGGAAAAAGGGAAGGAAAGATTAAAGCAGCCCAAGCTTTTGCATGTGAGCAATTCTCCTCTGCAGCGATTCCGGTGTGCCAATGTCTTTCCTGTGCCACACCTTGCCAGACACTGCGTTGCATGCTGCCTCTGCCAATTTCTCAGCCTCTGGGATAAGGTTGGCAATGCCCACCAAGCCAATCGAGCGCGAGCTTTGCGTGTAAATGGTGCCGCCTTTCTCATAAACTGATGCATAGTAAGTGCGCGCGCCTGATTTCTCGAGCAAGGCAGCATCAATTTTCAACTGCTGGTCAGTGACCGACTTTATCGGATAGCCTTCAGGCACCAAGTATTTGCACACGGTCGCCTTCTTCTCGAACTTCGGCGCCTGCCTGATGTTTCCCTCTGCCATCTGCTTGAGAATCCCGTACAAGTCGCTCTCCATTATGGAAAGCACGTTCATTGCCTCTGGGTCGCCAAAGCGCGCGTTGTACTCAATGAGCTTGACTCCTGCGGCTGTTGCCATGAAGCCGCCGTAAAGCACGCCGATGTAATGCCTGCCTGTCTTTTTGTGGAAAGCCTCGATTGTCTTTTGCATTATGGAAAGCGCCTCGTCGCAGTGATGGCGCTTGAGGAAAGGCAGCAACCCGTTCGCGTCGGAGTATGAGCCCATCCCCCCGGTATTTGGCCCCACATCGCCCTCATACGCGCGCTTGTGGTCCTGCACAATGGGCATGGCGTAGACTTTCTTGCCGTCTGAGAATGCCTGCAGCGAAAACTCCTCGCCATCCAGCTTCTCCTCAATCACAATGCTTGCCTTGTTGCCAAGCTTGGCGGAAAGCAGCTCGGATGCATAGCGCTTTGCCTCTGCGCCGTCAGCAAGCTGGAAGCCAGTCACCTTCACCCCCTTGCCACCTGTAAGGCCGGATGGCTTTACCGCCACCTCGCCATGGCACGAGTCGATGAACGAATGCGCTTCGCGCTCCGAGTTGAAAATCCCGAACTTTGGGGCGCCGGGCACGCGAAAGTCGCGCAAAAGCTCGCGGCAGTAGGACTTGTCCCACTCCAAGCGCGAAGCCTCCTTGGTGGGCGCAGCGCAGGGCACGCCTGCGATAAGAAGAGCGTCGGTGACGCCTGCAGCAAGCACTGCGTCAGGAGAGGGAAAGGCAAGCGTTATGCTTTTTCCCTGCACGAACGATGACACCTGCTGCGGCGAGTGTATGTCGCCGATAGCAAGCTGCCCCCCGCTTCTTTCCACAAGGGGAGAAATGCCTGGGTGGTTTGAGGACACGAAGGCGAAAAGCCGCACATTGGCGTTTTTGCATATTGCCTCGGCGATTGCATGCTCGCGCGCGCCGTTGCCAACGAGAAGGAAGTTTTCCATTTCATCACCACGACTGATGACGTATTTTTGTGAAGAGTGTTTATAATGTTTGAAGCCCACTTTGACAGCAGGTGGTATTGATGTCAAGCATACTAGTCATCGGCGCAGTCGGGCAAATCGGAACCGAGCTTACCATGGAGCTGAGGCGAAGGCACGGCGGCAAGAATGTGGTTGCCGCAACCCGCAAGACCCCATTTCCCAAGGAAATGGAGGAAAGCGGCCCCTGCATCTTCTTTGACGTCTCGGATAAGGAAGCGATGAAGAAGGTAATAAAAGAGCACAGCATTGACACCATTTACCAGCTCGCTTCCCTTCTTTCGGCAACCGGCGAGAAAGACCCAGACCTTGCCTTCCAGATAAACCTCATAGGCCTGAAAAACACGCTTGACGTGTGCCGCGAGTGCGGGGTAAAGAAAGTATTTTGGCCATCCTCGATTGCAGCGTTCGGCCCAACCACGCCGCGCGAAAACACCCCGCAGAGGACAACTTTGGAGCCCACCACAATGTATGGGGTGACCAAGGTGGCAGGCGAGTTGCTGTTGCAGTACTATCACAGGAAATACGGGCTTGACACGCGCAGTGTGCGCTATCCTGGCTTGATTTCCTACAAGGCAGAGCCAGGCGGCGGCACCACAGACTACTCAGTCGCGATTTTCTACGAGGCGATACGCCAAAAGAAATACACCTGCTTTGTGGGGGCGCACACTGTGCTTCCCATGATGTACATGCCTGATGCCATACGCGGCACCATTGAGCTGATGGACGCGCCTCGCGAAAAGCTGACGGTCGCGACCTCGTATAACCTCGCGGCAATCTCATTTTCTGCAAAGGAACTGGCAGATGAGGTGGCACGAGCGGTGCCTGGCTTCACCTGCGACTACAAGCCAGACCATCGCCAGGCAATTGCAGACTCCTGGCCCAAGTCCATTGACGACTCACAGGCAAGGCAGGACTGGGGCTGGCGCCACAAGTACGGCCTCAAGGAAATCTCAGAGGACATGATAGCCAATCTGCGCCAGCGGATTGGCTAGATGTTGAATGAGCGCAGCGAATTCAACAAAGATAAAAAATCTCAGGCCAATATTGGAAAATAAAAAGTAGGAGGGGAAAGAAAAGCAAAAAGCACAGGCTAGCGGAAGCCAAAATAAAAAAATAAAGAAAAAGATGCTGCGTTTACGCCCAGCCAAGCGACATTGCCACGCTCTGCGGCGAGAGCGCGGTGGCCATTGCAGTCACTGCGCCGCGGATTACAAACGAAACCGCCAGAAGCACAGCAGCCATCATTATGGCAACTGCCACATTGCCGCGCTTGAGTTCCTTGAATTCGTCAAGCCCAACAGTTATCTTGTCCAGTATGTTGATTGCAATGTAGATGGACAGTATTGCAAGCACCACGCCGAGTATCAGGTTGACAACCCCGATGACCAGCGCAGCCGCAAGCTCCATAGGTGTCAGGCCCGGGATGATGCTTTGCGTCAAGCCATACACGCCACCCTCCACTATGTTTGCAATGGAGATTATGATGGCGCCAAGCAATATGGCAACCGCAACATTGCCCTTCTGGAGCTCCTTCAACTCATTTATGCCCTGTGTGAGCTTGTCGAACATCCAAATGCCCAGGTAAACCGAAACCATTGCCAGCACCAGCCCGATTATGAGCTGCACGAATGCGATTCCGACCCCTAGCATCAAATCAATTACTGCCATTCCATTCACCCTGTTTCGCAAGCTCAGGCAGGGTTTAAAAAGCCTGCTTTGTTCGTCGTTCGCCGATGACGTTTTTTCCCGTCCCAGGGGGAACGAATGATATATAAGTCTTTCACAGGCATATCCGGCTGGGAGATTCTCATGAAGCAGATTACAGTAGTAGTGGCTGACAAGGTGGGGGTGCTTGCCGACATCTCATACATACTTGGCAAGGCCAGGATAAACATCGAGTCGCTCTCAGTCGAGGTGCAGGGCGGCAAGAGCGTGATAAACCTAGTGGTCAGCGACGAGAAAAAGGCAGAGCAGGTGCTAAAGTCCAACAGCTACCATGTGCTTTCAGGCGAGATGCTGGTGATAAAGGTCAAGGACGAGCCGGGCGCGCTCTCAGATGTTTCCAAGAAGCTGCAGAAGGCGAAGATAAACATCTCATCCATCTACCTTCTCACGCGCGGCGAGGGATACTCGCTTGACGCCCTGATGGTGGACAAGCCGAAAAAGGCGAAAAAAGTTCTCTGCGAATACCTGGTCAAGGCGCAATAGGCGGCAACGCCAGAACGTTTGGGTGGTTTTATCAAGCAGTTAATAGTAGTGGCAGAGGACCGAGTGGGGCTGCTTGCAGACATTTCCTATATCCTTGGCAAGGCAAAGATAAACATCGACGCCCTTTCTGCAGAGGCCCAGGGCAACAAGTGCATCATCGAGCTTTCGGTTAAAAACGAGAAAAAGGCAACCGAGCTTCTTACCAACAATGGCTACCAGGTGCTCCAGCAGGACGTGCTGGTGGTAAAGATAAAGGACGACCCCGGCCAGATGGCGCAGTTCTCCTCCAGGCTTTCAAAGGACAAGATAAACCTGATTTCCCTCAACCTGCTGGCAAAGCAGGGCGGATATGATTTTTATGCCCTTAAAGCGGACCACACTGCAAAGGCAAAGAGGGCGCTTGGCAGCTATCTTCACAAGTGCGAGGGCTAAAGGTCCAACTCGACAGCGCTTCCAGACATCTTTGCCTTATGCCTTGCAAGCGCGTTGCCTATCTCTTCCTCGTCTGCACCCTGCTTTTTCATCTTCCTAACAAGCGCAGCAAGTTCCTCCACTCTCTCAAAATTCCTGCTGATGGCGTCAGCCGCAGCCTTAATTTCCTGCCTCTGCTTTTCCATCTCGGCAAGCGTTTTTTCCTGCGAGGACAGCCTTTCTTCAAGCTTTGCGATTTTTTCAGCAGATGCCTTTTGCGCCCCAGACTCATCACGCTGGTTGGCATAGTAGTGGTCAAGTGCTTCTGACATTGAGGCGAATTTCCTGCCGCTGGCGGTTGCGTCGCATGAATAGCCTGTCGGCTCACCCTTTTCATTCTCCTTCACAGAAAACGCCACTTCTTGCGGCAGCTTGGCAGCATAGGGAGTGGCTTTGGGGTATTCATACCTCTCGCCGCGTGCTACCTTCCTTCCGCCTGCCTCGTCTTTCTGCAGGCATGCATAAGCAAGTCCATCCTCGCCGACAAGAACAAGATTGCCCTTCCTGAAAAGCTCAAACACCAGCCTTTCCTTGCTGCGTGTCACGATTTCTACAATCCTCTCGCCAGGCACCTGCCTTATCTCCTGCGCGGTCTTTCCCTCAAGAGCCTTGCGAAGGTAAGCGACAAACCCGTCAGGCGCCTCGGTTGCCTGCAATGCCTGCCTGGTGAGATGCAGCCGCACGCCTGGCTGGAACAGCACCTCTTCGCTGCCTATCTTGAGAAGGAAAATCCCCTCCGGCGTCCTCCTGATGCGCGCTATTCGCTTTCCGCAAAGCAGCTGCAGGTCAGCAACCGCAAAGCCCAGGTCAGTGCCGGACATTTTCTGCATGGCAACATTGCCCGGGCTAGGCTAATATATCTTGCCCCAGCAAATTGCAACAGGTGCTTATCATGTCAAAAGTAAAGGATCCTGCGCTTTCCAAAAAAGGCTCTGACGAGCTTTCCTGGGCGCGCGCAAACATGCCGGTGCTTGCAAAAATACGAAGCCGCTTTGAGCACGAAAAGCCTTTTTCCGGGCTCACCATATCGGTTGCGCTCCACCTTGAGAAAAAGACCGGCATATTGCTTGAAACGCTTGCCGCTGGGGGCGCGCGCATTTTCGCATCCTCCTGCAATCCCATGAGCACGAACGATGCCACTGCTGCCGCGCTAGCGGCGGGGGGCAAGATAGAGGTATTCGCCTGGGCAAACCAGACAAACGAGGAATACTATTCCTGCCTGAATGCCGTGCTGGATGGCAAGCCAGACATTGTGATTGACGATGGATGCGACCTGATAAACCTGCTGCACACTTCGCGCAAGGCAGAGATGAAAAAGATAATTGGTGCTTGCGAGGAGACAACAACTGGCATAAACCGGCTGGTGTCAATGCAAAAGGCAGGCAAGCTCCTCTTTCCGGTATTCGCAGTGAACAACGCGCATTCCAAATTCCTCCTTGACAACCAATTCGGCACCGCGCAGTCCACGGTTGACGCGATTTCGCGCGCCACCAATGTCATATTGGCAGGCAAGACCGTTGTCGTTGCAGGCTATGGCTGGTGCGGCAGGGGGGTTGCCTCGCGCATGTCCGGGATGGGCGCCAGCGTAGTAATAGTTGAAGTGGACGGAACGCTTGGCCCCCACGAATCGGGCCTTCACCGCGCGCTTTTGGCGCATTACGAGGGCTACCGCGTGCTTCCCATGCTAGAAGCTGCGCGCATAGGGGACATTTTCATCACCGCAACCGGCAACAAGAATGTGATTGGCAAGGAGCATTTCTCATTGCTGAAAAACGGCGCCATCCTCTCCAACACCGGGCACTTTGATGTGGACATCGACGAGAAAGCGCTTCGCGCGCAAAGCAGGAAGGTTTATCCTGTAAAGGAAAATGTGGCGGCGTATGAGCAGAAGGACGGGCGCATCATCTATCTTCTCTCAGAGGGGCGCCTCGTGAATTTGGCGCAGCCATCGGGGCAGGGCCACCCAATTGAGATAATGGACGGCTCATTCGCGCTCCAGGCGCTCTGCTGCGAGCTTCTTGCAAAATCAGCAAAAGGGAAGCGCCTCGCGCCCGGCGTGCACAACGTGCCGGTTCCAGTCGACGACGAGGTCGCGCGCTTGCTTCTTGCGTCAAAGGGGGTAAAGCTCGAGCCGCCCACATCTGAGCAGAAAAAGTACGCGGAAAGCTTTGAGGAAGGGACTTAGTAAGGCGGCATGCATTTTACTATGAAGTCCTTGCCAACTTGCCTTTTGGTTATCTGCTGCCCGTCAATGTATGCAATATATTCAAAGCCAATTGACTTGTAGTCCAGCGTTCCTGGCGTTGTGTTGGAATTCTGGCATACTGATGATGCTCCGGCAATATATGCGCTATATGATGGTGTGCCCGTACCTGACATTATTCGCCAATCGCAGGCTGTGCCGAACACCAGCCCCCCAAAATACTTTTCCTCTCCAGGCGCCATGTAAAAATAATTAGTAATATTTACAAAACTAGGCGCTATCCCGCAATTATAACCTGCAAACTCCACTGCCCTCCCTCCATCTCCCCCGATTACTGCGGTTATCCGTATCGGATAATTTCCGACGTTCACCATCCGCATATAGACGTAGTTAGCGGTGCACGAGGCGCAGTATCTAGACCCGCTCTCCACAATCGAAATCGGGCTCGCGCTTTTCCAGTACATTTGCGACTGCGTTATCTGCGAGTCTGATGCCATGCCTGGAAAGAAGCCGAGCAGGGCAACGCTCACAAGCGCGACAATTAGCACGACTGCGAGAAGAACCAAGTATTCGGTCGCCCCCTGCGCAAGCAGATGGCGATAAGTTGGCGGCGACGCCAACTGTGTGGCGCCCTGCCCCCTGTAGAAACGCATGGCTTTCTTTTCAGGCGTGAGAATAAAACTCTTCCTGCCTTCTGCTCGTCTCACTCAAAGCTCAATTTCACGTCGTCTTCCAAAAGCGAGCGCAGCACTTTTTCCAGCGAGTTTATGTCTAGGGGCAGGTACACAATATCCTCGCGCGCAATCCTGACTTTCATGATTTCCCTGCCTTCGTGGAAAACCTTGTTTATGCCTAGCAATCGCGCAGGCGTGATGATGTCTGCGATGGTCTTTTTCACGTCCCCCGAAGCCTCTGCAATCCTAACCTTCTTGCCAAGCGCGCTTGAAAGCTCGGAGACCACCTTCCCCTGCTTGCCAATCAGCAGCCCCACCTCTCCGTGCGTGAGTATGAGCACCACGCGGCCAAGGTCGATCGCCTTGTAGAATGAGGCATTTGTTATGTTGTAGCGGTCGTTTATCTTGTAAAGTATCTGCGCCACATCAAAGTCAAGCTGCGTTATCCTGCCTGATGATAGCTTTTGCCTGCACTGGGGGCAAAGCTCGCCCTCTTTCAGGTCTGAGTCGCAAACTGGAGTTTTCATCCAACCACTTCCCTTGGAAAGAGGCGGCGCTGCGGCTGGATTACTTTGCGAGCTTTATCTCTATCGCCGAGACCTTGGACTTGCTGCCGTCCTCGGAGTCCAGCTCCTCGGTCTTGGTGATTATGCCTGCAATCTTGACTTCAGGCAGGAACCTGTTGCGCACGATTTCGGCAACATCGACTGCGCGCGAAATCGTCTTGCCGCGCGCCTTGATGTAAACCTCGGGCGTTCCCTGGTTGAATTGCGTCACGACTGCCAATACGTAGCCCATCACGCTTTTCTTGCCAATGTAAATGACATTCCCGTCCGTCCTCACGGGCGCTTCCTGCTGCGCAGCGTTGCCGCCTGCTGCTGGCTGCACATTTGTTTGCGGTGTTGTGTTATCTTCCATGTGTCCACCTCGTAATGATCTACTTCCTTCCCTTCCTGTAATCCGCCACCAATCTTTCCAGGTCTATTTCCGGCTCGCCATTATTTATTTCTATCTTCCCGCGCGTGGGTTCCTCGCGCTTCTTCTGCGGCGCAGCATGCTGCTGCCTTTCGGCATGCGCAGTTTTGGGCCTCTTGCGCCAGGTCAGCCTGTTCATTGCTTGCTGTAGTTGGAAGCGGAGCTTCCTAAACTCCGAGTCGCGCATCACAGACTCGCGCACCCCGTTTTCCATCAGGCGCATCCTATGGAGAAGCGCAGCTTTTTCCTCCTCCAGCCTCTCAAGGGCAAGCCTCAAATTCGCATTCTCGCGCGCAAGCGACTCAAGGCGCTGCCTAAGCTCTTCAGGGGAAGCAGCTTTCATCGTCGATGGCACCTTCGCCTTCATAGCTGCATCTTCTTTCTCAGGCTCGCGCAGCATCATGAATGCATCCTGCACGCGCACGCCGCGCAAAAGCAAGTGCTTCACCTTTTCCTTCTCGGCATGCGCCAATCCTTCAAGCGCGTCAATCTGGCGGAGCTTGTTCTGGCTTGCCCGCCATGCAAGCACAGCCGCAGTGTAGGCGTCGCGCTCGTGCGCGTTTTGCGTGCCTGCCCCCGCCGAGACCTGCCTTTTTTCATCCTCTCGCACGCTCTGCCTAGGGACAAATAATCTGCATGAGAAGTAGGAAGCCAAGCGGAGCGCAGCCTCGGGCGCAGGGTTGGTGTCGCATGCAACAAGGGAAGGGGTGCCTTGCTGCTCTATGATTCTCGCAGCATCTGAAAATCCGCCTGATGTGGAGCGAAGCGCAATCTTCCTGCCGTCAAGGCCCAATAGTGCTATGCCAAAAGTCGCGCCAGGGTCTATGCCCACGATGGAGTATCGTTTATCAGACAAGCAGCCACCAGAATCAGTCGCTTCCCGCGCCAACTTCTTCGCCGCCAAGCTTCTTCTTCGTGATTGCCTGGTGCAGCACAAGATGCGTGTTCCTCTCCACATTCTCCTTCACGACAACTCCGGCATCCACCCAGCAGCCGTCCCCTATCATCTTGCCAGGCATTACAGAGCAGAGCACGCCCATCTTGGTGTTGTCGCCTATTATTGCGCCAAGCTTGTTCCTGCGCGTGTCAATCACAACATCGTTCACTATTGCTTTTATGTGCCCTGCGTCAAAGCGGTAGTTGGCAATCTGCGTGGCAGCGCCGAAGTTGCAGCCGCTCCCGATTATGGAGTCGCCTATGTAGGTGAGGTGCTTTGCATTGACATGGTCGAATATTATGCTGTTTTTCAGCGTAGTGGAATCCCCAATGCCGCAGTCACGGCCAATCGAGGTAGTGCCGCGTATGTAGGCGTGGGGACCCACCTCTGTCTTCTCGCCGATATATACATTGCCCTCAAGGTAGGAGTCATAGACAACGGCATCTTTCTCCATGATGACTTTTCCCTTCACAGTGCAGTTCTCGAGCTTGCCCTTTTTCTCAGGCAGCTTTGAAAGCAGGAATTCGTTTGCGGAAAACAGCTGCCAGGGCATGCCCATGTCAAGCCAGAAGCCGCCCACTTCCACTGCGGTTGCCCCGAGAAGCAGGTCGATTATCTCGTATTCCCCGCGCGCGGACTTCTTCACATTCCTAATTTTTTTGAAAATTGACGGCTCGAAAACGTAAAGAGAGCAATTTGCCAAGTTTGACTTGGGCTTTTCCACTTTCTCCTCAAATGCGGATATTTTGCCTGCTTTCACAACCGCAGTGCCGTACTCGCGCGCATCATCCACTGCGTGGAGCGCGGCAGTGGCCTCTCCGCTTGCGCCATCCGCAAGCTTGCGAAGCGCCTCAGGCTCTGATATGATGTCCCCTGCCACCCCGAAGAATGTGTCTGTTGCAAAGCTTTCAGCATAGCCGAACGCTGCCGCGGTGCCATAGTTCTCGCCCTGCTCAATGAAAGACAGCTTCATGCCGCTCACCGGGTGCGCCGCAAAGTAGTCAGTGATGGTCTCTTTTTTGTACTTGACCACCACAGCGGCATCGGTTACGCCCACCGACTTGAGGTTCTCCAGCACATGCTGCAGTATGGGCTTGCCTGCAAGCTGTATCATGCACTTGGGGCGCGTGTAGGTGAGCGGGCGCAGCCGCTTGCCCTCTCCGGCAGACAGCACCACAGCCTTCTTGATTGCCATGGGAGCATTATGCCCATGCCACTTTATTAAATTTCCCGCGTCGTGCTGCTGCGAGGCAAAAATAGGTTCAGCCAAGCAATGCCTGGATGGCTTTTTCAGCAACGCCAACCACTTCGTCCAGCCTTTTTTTCCCCTTAAACTCGCAGGTCAGGCGCATGGCAGGCTCAGTGCCTGAAGGGCGCACAAGCAGCCAGCCATCGGAAAAATCATAACGGAGCCCGTCCACAGTGGAAAGCTTTGCGCCAGGGAATGATAGCCCCTTTGCCAGGGAAGCCATAACCGCGCTTTTGCTTTTCCCGGCGCACTTGTACTTGCGCCTCTCTATCGGGTAAGTCTTCACGCCATCTGCCAGGGCAGAAAGCTTCCCGCGCGTGCAGAATATCTCGGCAAGCGTGAGCGCAGCAAGGCAGCCATCCGCGCACGGCGTGGATGACGGGAAGACATATTCCCCGCAAGGCTCGCCTCCGAACACCGCATTCTTCTCTTTTACCTGCCTGGCAACATGCAGGCTGCCTACTGGTGTTATCGATAGCCTGCCCCCTGCCGCCTCCACTGTCTCCTTCACGCAAAGCGAAGCCTCCACAGTTGAGATTATCGCGCCTTTTTTCTTTTTCAGGAAGTGCGAGCAGAAAATGGAAAGCTGGACGTCAAGCGCAAGCACGCGCCCCAATTCGTCAATGCCGATTGCCCTGTCTCCGTCCCCGTCAAAAGCAACGCCGAAGTCGCATTTCTTTTCCCTCACCAGCCGCGCGGCTTCGGCAAGCGTCTCCGCCTTCGGCTCCAAATTGCGCGCGAACTTGCCAGGCTCAAAGCAGTAAAGCTCCACCACTTCGCAGCCAGCAGCCCTGAGAAGGGCAGGCGCAATATTGGAGGCTGCGGCATTGCCCGCATCCACTAAAACGCGCGGCTTCCTTCCTGCGATGGAGGGCGTGTCAACTTGCGAGAGGAGGAAATGGATATATTCCTTGGCGTAGTCCTTGCTTTGCTTCTGCCCCGCATCATTCCATGCAACCGCGCTTCCCCTGCCTGCCATTGCTGCTTCAACTGCGGCTTCCTGCTCTCGCGTGAATTCCATGCCCCTTGAAAAAAGCTTGATGCCATTGTACTCCGGCGGATTGTGCGAGGCGGTTATCATCGCCGCGTCGCATTTTTCACGCGAAGCGGCGTATGCAAGAAGCGGGGTGGGCGCAAAGCCAATGTCCACAACATCCGCGCCTGTCAGCATGGCGCCAGATGAGAGGGCGTCTGAAAGGATGGGCGAGGTAGTGCGCGCATCGCGCGCCACCACTAGCTTTCCGCCTTTCTTGCCCACAGCATTGCCCACTTTCATGGCAAGGCTGCAGCTGACTTCCTTGCCATACAAGCCCCGTATGCCTGAAGTGCCAAACATCCCTGCCATGCTTTTGCTTGGGGCAAATAGCCTTTTAAACTCTTGATAGCACAGACCCCGATATGAGCGTAGACAGGCTATCGGTATCGGGCCCGCAGTCGGCTGCGGGAATAATGGGCATTTCGTCCAACACCAACCTTGGCGGCATCAAGTTCAACCCGCGCGGCGTGGTGCTGTTCTCGGCAATCTTCATCCTAGTTGTGAAGATAATCGACACCCTTCTTAGGGGAAGCGCTTAAGCAGATGATGCCTAAACAAACATCCTCTTAGCCGCGGCAGCGACTTTCTTTACGTGCTTCTCCTCGCAGATGGCAAGCGCCTCCAGCCTGCGCGACTGCATGGCAACAAGCGCGGCGACAAGCTCGCTCTCGTGTGCAAGCAAGGCGACCTTCTCATTTTTCCTCTCAAGCATTATGCCTGTTTTTGCGGAAAGTGCAGGCACATCTATGAGCACAGTGCAGCCGCATTTCTCGGAAAGCTCGCGTTCCGCCTTTGCCGCGCCGCCTTTCAGCGCAGCCATTGGTATGGAAGCGGCTTTCTTGAAAAGCACGCGCTGCTTGAGCCTGCGCACATAAGGCGCGGCCTGCGGCGAACATGCGAGCGCGTCGAGGGCTTGCGCGTCCGAAAGCAGCAGGAAATCATCGGCTGCCAGCGTCTTGTCGCCAAGCGAAAGCGTTATTGCCTGCTGCAGCATGCGCGAGGCAATCCTCACTGTCTTGTGAAGATAGACTGTGGAGAACATGGTGAAGCGCGCCACCAATAGCCCCTCACCAGCCTCCAATCCCCGCTCGCGGAGCATCAGCCCCTTTGGGGAAAGCGCCAAGCTCCCGCAAATCCTTTCCGAGTCGATCACTCCATATGCAACGCCTGTGTAATGCGAGTCGCGAAGCAGGTAGTCCATCCTGTCTGCGCCAATGTCTGACGTGATTATTTCGCCTAGCGGCTTGTGGCACAAGTCCGCGATTTCGCGCGGGGAAAATTCATGCGAGAGCACATCTGCGATGTCGCAGCGCAGCATCATCTCCCTGCCGATTTCCTCGTGCGTGCCGATCCTGTGCTTCAGCACGGATTCGGCCTCGTGCGAAAATGACACGTGCCCGATGTCGTGCAAGAGCGCAGCTGCGCGGACCTTTGCGGTTTTTTCCTCGTCAAGCTTAAGCTCGCGGCACATCTTGTCTGCAAGGAAAAGAGTGCCAATGGAATGCTCGAAGCGCGTGTGGTTGGCGCCAGGATAGACAAGATAGGCAGTGGCAAGCTGGCGGATGCCGCGCAGCCTCTGCATCTGCTGGCAGTCAAGCAGTTTCTCCTCGGTTTCAGACATTGCCACTGTGCCGTGCAGCGGGTCACGAATCCTCAACATAACACCACCCCTCTCAGGCGCCAGCCCTGCATTCCCAGTCCAGCGCGCCCTCCCTAGGCAAGCGCAAACTTCCCCTTGTTCTTCTCCAGAAGCTCCCCTTCCTCTGCCATGTGCAGCAGGATTGCAAGGCATGCCTCGGGTGGAAGCCCAATCATGCGCGAGAGCTCCTCAGCGGTCTTGTCCCCCTTTTCAAGAGCGGACATTATCTTGGGCCATTGCGCCAATGCGAAGTCTTTCCTGATGAAATAGTATTTCCTGTCAAACGAGCGCAGGCCAGCCACTTCGCCAGCCTTTATCCTTTCAGCAACCGCGCTTGAAAGCTGCCGTGCGTCCCCCTCGTTTTCCAGCACCAAAAAACCGCGCGCAAGCGGGTCGTGCACAGGTGCTGCCTGAACTGGCGCATCTCGCGCCTGGCCGTAAATGGCATCGGAGACGTTGTACACCCCTTTTGGGTATTTTTCGCTCCTAAAAACCGTCACTGCCTTTTTCTCCAAAAGCGAGCCCAGCATGGCGCGCTCCTTTGCAGATAGCACGCTGTCTACCTCATCAGGCGTGCGCCTCTCAAATCTTATTGCAAGCAGCTTTTTCAAAAGCGCCTTCTCCTCGCTTGACAGCCCCTGCGGGACAGATGCGCTTCTCTGCCTATCTATTGCGCCTTTCACCGCAAGCAAGTAGGTTCCGTCCCTAAGCGGAAAGATTTCCACTGCATCCGCGCCTGAAATTTCAGAAGGCAGGCTGCCTGAAAGCTCAATGCCGCCTTGCGTTTTTTTCACTTTGAATTCCACAAAACCATCTTCAGCGTATCAGCCGTTTTTGCACCACTGGGCCGCCAGGCGTTTTCTCGGTGAATATCTGCGCGGAAAACGAGCTTATCTTCGCGGAAGGCGACTGCCACATGTTGCGCGGCAAGCCTGCCTTAACGCATACCTGGCAAAGGAATTCCTCCTCGCCCCAATTCCATTCAATGGGCACCTGCGGAAGCAGCAGGCCGGATGAGTAGCCATAGTGGATGATGAGCCCGTCCCTGCCCACTTTCACCTTCTTCAGGTATTCCTCGGGCTTTTTCACCTTGATTTCCTGCGGGACAGAAAGCACGCTCACCTCGGCAACCAGCTTGGGAAGCTCGGCAGCATCGACAGGGGGGAAGCGCGGGTCCTCAAAAGCCGCAGAAAGAGCGCAGTCCACAACAGCAAGTGACAGCTCCTTTATGGGAAGCGGATAGCCAATGCAGCCGCGAAGCTCGTGCGCAGGATGGGTCTCCAGCGTGACGAACACGCCTCGCTTCTCGGAAAGCGCCCCCTCTGCGCGCTTGGGGTCGACTTTCTTTCCTGAAGCAAGGTATGCGCCTATTGCTTGGCGTGACAGGGAAACAAGATACTGGCCTTGCTCGAGCGGTAAATCTGCCATTCTCCCACACAGGAGTTTTGGCGGCTGGGTTTAAAATTGCGCGCACACGGCAGGCGCAGTGTTATATTTTTTCACAGGCAAATAGCATCATGCGCAAGGTGGTGGGAGCCATCGCGCTTCTTTTCCTGCTCGCCTTCCTCGTTTTGCTCATTCCTTTCCCTAGCGCGCCGCCTGCTGCGCAGGGCGGCAAGGGTGGCAGCGCACCTGATAGCATATTGCTGCGCTCTGCCGAGATTGCAGATGCAGGCGGAGCGCGGGTCGCGCTGCTGCGCCTTTCAGTTTTCTCAGATTCCCCTCGCAACCTTTCTGCCTTCTGCTCAGACAAACCAATCCAGCAAAGCGTGCTTATCCTGGATTTCCCGCATGTGCCAGGCACAGACAAGGGCATCGCCTCCTCAGTCGCAGCTGCGCTCTCGCGCTCAGGGATTTCCTCGCGCACAGCAAGCGCGCAGGATGCGTTCACCTCCCAAAACGCAATCATAATTTCCTGCAGCGGGGCAATCCCGCTTCCCTTGCTGGAAAATGCCAGCCAGCTGCAGCAGGCAAACTCGCGCGCGGTATCCTTAATCTCGCTTTCAGGGAAAACAATAAATGAAAACGGCAGCCTCGCGCCCCTGAACGCCAGCCTTCCCAAGAATTTCGATTTGGTGGGGCTGCCTGCAGATGGCACTATTGATGCGCTTGCCGAATTGGTCGCCCTCTCGGTTTTCCTTTCTGGCGGGCAGCAGGCGCACGCGGCGGCATCTGGCAACCTCACATTGGCAATCCCCATCAATTCATCCTCTGCCTATTGCAGGGTGGCGCTGGATGCTGGCGCTGGGAAGTACCGTTTTGCAGACAGCGGCCTATTGCAAGCCGCGCCAGGTTCCCTTTCCGGGCCCTCACGCATTACTGACGGCAGGCAAGCTGAATTCGAGTTCTCCCTCCTGAGCGATTCTGAGGTGGGCAGGACGCTTCGCTTCTTTGCAGCCGCCTACTCTGCCTCTGGCCTGGAATCCCAACGCGAAATCGCAGGCGGGAAAATCAGCCAGGGCTGGGCAAGCAGGTTCTACTTCAGCTTCCCGCACGGGGGGAAATATGCCCTTCGCGTGCTGGACCAGTTCGGCAGGGCGCATGCATCCGCATTTGTCCAGGTGCCCAAACTTGATGCCAGCCAGGTTTCGGCAGAGGGCAGCAGGTACGAGTTTTTCATCCTTCTTGACGGCGAGCCTGCCAATGGCGCAATCACGGCGCGGCTGGATAACGGAACCCCGAAAAACTATTCGGTGCAAGGCGGAAGGCTGGTCATCTGGTCAGCGCCTGCGCCTGGCAGCCATGCCCTGCATTTTGACTTGTCAGGGACAGGGGCAGATTACGCATTCGTTGCGCAGCAGTCGGGCCTATCAGCGCTTTTTGACACGTACCTTCGCTTCGGCATCCCTGCAGCGTTTTTCCTCCTTGCGATTTTCCTGCTGCTCCGCGCAGGCAGGCTGGCAAAATACTCAATCACTTTCCACGAAGCAGCGCAAACCGCATCGGAGATAGTCGAAGTCACCTCCCGCGAGACGCTTGTAGCATATTCCAGCGCTGACCTGAAATTCGGGGGTTTTTCCCTCCCCTGCTACCCTGATGAGATTGCGGCGCAGCTTGGCAAGGTGCCTATCAACCCGCAAAGCATGCTGCGCGTCCTTAGGAAGCTTGTGCAGCAGGGCGTGTTTGCAGAGCACGAAAGCGCGTTTGTGCCAAAAAATGCCATGGGTGGATTTTCAGCAGGCGAGCTTGCAGCGCTTCGCACCATCCATGAATGCATGCTGGAGCAAGGCTTTTGCTTTTCGCGAAAGCCAGTGATAACTGTGAAGCGTGGCGTGCTTGAGCTTGCGCTTTTCCGGGGAAAGAAATCAGTGCTTGCCAAAATCGGCAAGGCATGCAGGGCAGTGGTGTTCCAATCTGCAGAAGCACAACAGGAATTCGAGCAGGAACTGTTGTCGCCCGACTCAGAAAACAACAGGATAATGCTGGCGCTTTCAAATGACTCGGTGATTTTCACCACTGCGAGCCGCCAGGCGCTATATTCCGTACTTCCTTAGGTGGGCAAATGAGGATTGCGCTAATCATACTTATTCTCTGCACGTGCGTGCTTGCAGCTCCAGATGTGGAGCGGGCATCACTGCACAACCTGGCGCTTGCGCCTTTTTTGCTTGGCGCGCAAAACGCATGCAATGCGCCGGTGCGCATGCCGACTGAGAGCGACATCTTCTCAGTTGCTGATGCGCGGGTTGTCTCTCTTGTGCCGCAGGCGGGCAACACCACATCTGATTTGGCAAATGCCTCGGTCATTTGGAGCTGGTCAGCCTCTTTCCCTGCTCAGGCGCGCTTTTCCATCCGTGAGGACGAGCGCTGCCCTGCCGGCGCAATAAGCTACAATTCACCATCCTCCCCTTCATTTTCAGGCGCGCTTGCCTACCGCTATGGCAACTCCACAGAAACAGCGCAGCTTTCATTAAACCCAGTGCGCCTGAACTTAAGCGCAGAAAAACTCACCGAAGAGGATTTTTCAGCGCCATTTGCGAATCTTTCAGTTTCCCTTTCCGGAACGGTTTCAGTTACGTATTCATTCTCAAAAAGTTCCTACTCTTACGCCTGCAAGGAAATAAACGGCTATATTGGCTGCGGCTGCGAGCAAAAGTACGAGTCTGGCTTGCGCACATTTTCCAAGCCTCTGGAAGACTCCCGCAATTTCTCTGTGGAGGCCGGCCCAGTCTCAATGCTTTGGCTCAATCCGCCGTTGCAGTCCCGCCTTGAAGGGCAAGGCGAGGGCAAGGTGGCATTCTTTGCCAGAAGGCTGCCATCAGGCATTTTGTTTTCATTCTCCGGCAATGGCATTGCAAACTCCTTCCCCTATTCATTTTCCACAAGCACTGGCCCGTGCGGAGAAAAAATAGTGGAGCGGGCATTTTCGCCATCTGGCAGCGCGTTTTTCAACACAAGCGCGCCCATCGCTCCATTCCAGCTGGTTGGGAAAAATGCATCCTACTTCCCATTCTACGCTGAATTCCCCTGGCATGCAAGCGCAGGCAAGGCGGAATTTGAAATAATCTTTGAAGACGCATTCTCGCACTCGGAAACATTTGTGCGCAATTTCTCGGTGCGCCAAGCAACGCAACTTTATTCGGCAGGATCATCTTTAGCAATGCTGCAGCAGCCTGCTGATGATAAGGGCACAGGCGCATCATTTCCCGCCCTGCAAAAGCAGGGGGCGTTCCCAGATTTTGCCGTCCTTGCAGCAGCATTCGCCCTCCCGCTTGCAATTGGCGCGGCTGCGCTTTGCCGCAGGCTGGAATGGCTGTAGTGCCTTTTGCATGGCTGCATGCGTTTTATTCCTTGCCTTTATCATCACACCATGCTTGAAATCGACGGCTCGCTCGGCGAGGGAGGGGGGCAGGTGCTGCGCACAGCACTGTCCCTTTCATGCGTGCTTGGGCGAGAGGTGCGCATAAAAAACATCAGGGCCGGCAGGCCAAAGCCCGGGCTTGCTGCTCAGCACCTCACAGCCTGCAATCTTCTCTCTGAAATATCTGGGGCGGAAATGCAAGGTGCCCACATCGGATCCACTGAGCTTTCATTTTCGCCTGGCAAAATCTCTGGCGGAGACTACAAATTCGACATCGGCACCGCAGGCTCGTGCACCTTGCTCTTGCAATCCGCGCTTCCAGTGCTTGCGCACGCAGCGCATCAAAGCTCCCTGGAAATAAAGGGCGGCACGCACGTGCCACACTCGCCAACATTCGAGTATTTTTCATCCGTGTTCCTGCCTGCCGCGCAAAAATTCGGAGTGCGCGCAAAAGCAAAAATGCCTCGCGCAGGCTTTTACCCAAAAGGGGGAGGCATTGTGGAGATTGCAGTGGCGCCGTGTTCGCTTAATGGATGCAAATTCGCGCAAGAGCGGCAAGCCATCCATTACTCCATTCTCTCCTCTTCCCTCCCTTCCCACGTTTCTCAGCGCGAGGAAGAGGAGGTGAAGAAAAAATTCCCCAACGCGTCAGGCTCGGCGTGCGAGGCGCAAGCGGCATGCACAGGCAATGCTGTGACTGCTTGGAGCGGCCTGTTCGGCTCGTCCGCGCTTGGCGAAATTCGGAAGCCTGCCGAACAGGTGGCGGCAGAGGCATGTGAAGGGCTTGCGCAAGGCATCCAGTCTGGCTGTGCAGTGGACACGCACCTCGCCGACCAGCTTCTCATCTATGCCGCGCTTGCAAAAGGCAGCACCGAATTTTCCACGCCTGATTTTTCATCGCACCTGAAGACAAATGCAGATGTCATCCGTGCCATGACAGGAAGGAATATTATACTTGGCAGCGAGAGGAACGTTGAGGTCGTTTGAATGGCGCAGAAGGCAAACATCGCTCTTTTGGATTTCGCAGGCCTGGGGCTTGCTGCAGCCATGGGCATAATCGTCGCAGTTGCCAATCCTGCTTTCCTTGCAATAATGCTGGTTTTCCTGGTGCTTTCAGTCATTGTGACCCGCTATGGATATGAAAAGAAGCGCGACTTGGGGCTTTACGAGCACGAGCGGAGCTGGGAGAATGTGCTTGCAAACGGCCTGATCCCGACAGTCTGCGCAGTTGCCAGCCCTGCAATCGGCTGGGGCGCCTACCTCGGTTCAATCGCGGCAATCACTGCTGACAAGTTCGCCTCCGAGCTTGGCGTGCTTGGGGGCGAGCCGATTTCTCTAATGAATTTCAAGAAGACAAAGGCAGGCAGGAACGGCGCAATCACCATCTTCGGCACGCTCATGTCCCTTGACGGCGCGCTTCTCATCGGCCTTGCTGCAATGTTCCTGATCCCTGGCTTAGACTTGCGCAAGGTGGTTGCAATCGGGCTTGTTGGCTTCGGCGGCAGCATGGTGGACAGCATTGTCGGCGTGCTCGAGGAGCGCGGCATTGGCAACAAGGCAACCACGAACGCAATCTGCGCAATCTTCGGCGCGGTTTGCGGGCTGGCATTCCTTTAAAATTCGACTGAGAATGAGGCGCGGCTTCGCTTCTTTATTTCCGTCTTTTCCCTATTTTCCATTTTCTCAACGTGAATGCCATTGAGCATGCGCACCGACACGCGGCGCGCGAGTTCATCTATCTTTGCCGCCTCGCCTTCTGCGACGATTTCCACTGTGCCGTCAGCAAGGTTTTTTGCGTAGCCTGAAAGACCGATGGATTCGCCTATCCTGCAAACAAAGTCCCTGAAGCCGACTCCCTGGACACCGCCGGATGCGATGAAAAGGCAGCGGAAAAGCTTGCCAGGGCAAGAAGCGCAGGGTGCGTCAGGCATGCTTCTGCCTCGCGCGCTACTCTTTCTTTGGCGGCAGCGGGGACGAATAGGGCGCGAGGAGCTTGGCAGCCTGGTTAAGCGCGGCTGTCACGTCTGCTTCGCTCCTTCCTCCTGTGCAGATTATCTTTCCGTTCTTGAAAAGCAGAAGCGAGGTTTTAGGCGTCTGGAACTTCAGAATCGCGCCCGGGAACTGCTCAGGCTCGTATTCCACGTCAGGCACCTCTGATGCGATTCCGTAGAGGTCAAGCTCCACGCCAAGCGCAGCGGATGCCACGATGTTCTGGATGATGAACTTGGGCTTGAAGTTCTTCGGCGGCGTAATCTTGGAATATTTCACCAACATCTGCATGGTGGTTTCAATCGCCTTTGCCACTTCCTTCTCGTTCTTTCCGCCCGCGCAAATTATTTTGCCGTTCTTGAAAAGAAGCAGCGAGGTCTTGGGCTCATGAAGCTTGAGGATGGCGCCCGGGAACTGCTCAGGCTCGTATTCCACATCGTGCAGCTTGTAAGCTATCGTGTAAAGGTCAAGCTCAAGGCCCAATTCTGACGAGGCTACAATGTTCTCTATCTTGAACGTCGGCTTTATCGGTGTCATCTGCCTATTCGACTTTTTGGCAGCCTTTTTGGCACTCCTTTTTTTCATTAGAACCAGCCCCAATCAAAACATTTTTAAACCGACTGAGGTATTTAAAAGGGCAAGGTATTTAAACTAGTCGCCAGGTAATTTCCCTCTGGCTGCGTTTTGCAACTACTAAGGTGATATGAATGAGACGCTCACTTGGAAAAATGTCAAAGAGAAGCCGCTCGCTCGGACAGGCACAGCGCAAGCTGACCATTCCCGGGCTCATCAGTGCCTATTCAATCGGGGACTGCGTGGCAATCGACTCCCAGTCTAAGTACTCGGGAATGCCGCACCCCCGCTACCGCGGAAGGACAGGCACCATCGTGGCGCAGCGCGGCAAGTCCTATGTGGTGAAGATCAGCGACATGAAAGCCACAAAGGAGCTTGTCATCCCGCCCGTGCACCTCAAGCTTGTCAGGAAGGAATAGGTGGTTGAAATGATAGGAAAAGGCGCAAACACGATCCGCCCGGCAACGCTTGCAGAAGTCGAGAAGATTCTCGAGAAGAGGCAGGGCGTGGGCGGCGGAGAGTTCGGATTCGAGCAGCAGACCTCGCTTGAATACGCCAAGCGCTTTTCCCACCTCAAGCACAGCGACGCCAAGGACATGCTCGAGGAGCTTGAAAAGCTCGAGGTGAAGACTGAGACTGCGGTGAAAATCGTGGACCTGCTTCCCAAGAACAAGAGCCAGCTCATGCTCGTGCTGCAGAAGGACAAGGTGGAGCTTTCCGAAAAGGCGCTTGCCAAAGTAGAGGAAGTGATTGCAGACTACTCAAAGAAGGCCAAGAAGTTCGAGCCCAAGGTCGAATCAGTGCCTGATGCGCCAGTGGCGCCTGCAGCCGAGGCGCCCGAGGCTGCCCCTGAGAAGGCGGAAAAGAAAAAGGACTAGGGCACATAGCATTTTATATTGCTTCGAAGATAATCAAAACTAGGTCATCCTATGGAAATGGAAATGTACGCCCGCGTCATCGACTTCATGCCAGACGGCAGGCCAGCCGACCGCATGCGCGAGCCAGTAGCGCAGCTTGTGGGCGAGAAATATTTCACGCTGCTTGAGGTCTCAATAGTGCGCGGCTCCACCTGCACGCTGGGCCAGCGCGTCTGCATAGGAAAGGAAGGCAGGGTGGAAGTGGAAAAGATAAAGAAGCGCCTGGACTTCCAGGAGCTATCAGCAACATCGAGAAGCGAGCTTTCCATAGTGGCAAGAAACATTATAGCCGAGCGCGAGGCGGACTTCGTGACATTCTTCAACAAAGCAGGCCCGATTTCCATGAGGCTGCACCAGCTTGAGCTCTTGTCCGGCATCGGCAAGAAGCACCTGCAGGAAATACTCGACGCGCGCGAGGACAAGCCTTTCGAGAGCTTCAAGGACATCCAGTCGCGCGTTACGCTGCTTCCCGACCCGTCCAACTTAATTGTTTCGCGCGTGAACGAGGAGCTTGGGGGAGACTCCAAGTATTACTTGTTCGTGCGACCTCCTTCCAAGCACTACGAGGAAGGCTAACAAGCAGTTCTCATTTTATTCCTTCCCAGCGCTTTACTTGCGGGCCCGTAGCTCAATGGATAGAGCAGTTGGCTTCGAACTGGCAAATTCATCTTTGCTTGGAAGTTACCAAAAGGTTGAGGGTTCGAAAGCATTTGCGCCGGCGCAAATATTTGCCGGCACGAGTGCCGTCAATCCCTCCGGGCCCGTCGTTGTCTTTCTGCCGGTGGGGGAATGGAACATCGTTTTCTCCTCATATGCCTTCTTTTTCTCGTTTTGCCAGCTCACGCACTATTTCTTGCAGGCCAGGTGCAGCCAGGCGGGGAAATCTCAGTGCTTTGCGAGGGCCAATCGCAGGTTTTCCTCTCCGCGCCCGACGGGCAGCTGCGCGCCATAGCGCTTGACAACAGCAGCCAGGCGCGCATTTACCCCCAGGGAAACGGGCCTTACACAATCCAGTGTGGCAGCGAGGCAAAAACAGTATTGGTGCGGCTGCCGCAGATGCCTGTGGCGGGCGCATTTGGCGCAGAAAGCGCGCTTCCAATGGTTGCAGGCTTAGCCTCGGTTTTCCTGCTCGCCGCATTTTTCATCTCAAGGCGCCTGCTTCGCAAGAGGACGGATTTCACCAAGCAAATTGAAGGCGCACGTGTTGTGCTTCGCATCAGCGCAGCCGAGAAACTTGCCAACATAACCATCGCCGACCCTGATGGTGGCGTTGAAGGCAGGCCGCTTTTGCTTCACATCCCATGCCTTGCAGATGGCGCAAGCTGGAGCTGGGAATATGAGCGTGAGGAAGCAGGGGCGCCACTTGCACCTGCAAGAATGTCCGCAAAGTGCGCAAAAGGCGAGATTAACTTGATTTCCGGCGCAAGCGAGTGGAAGGGGAAAGCGCAGGAAAGGCGGCAGCTTCCGAAAAATCAGGCCTGATCCAGCTCGCCAGCATGCCATGCGCCAGACACGACCATCACAAGTATGATGTCAACCACTGCAAACGGCAGCAGCAGCAATGAAAAGCGCAGCGTGAGCATTGCCTGGGCTGCAAGCAGCGAAATCGCAAGGATGCCAAACGCTGCCACCTGGTTTTTCCAGCACAAAAGCGAGCCTATGAAAAGCACCAAGAGCGCCCCGCCTGTCGAGATTGAAATCGGGAGGTTGAGCTGCACGAAGAACAAAAGCGCAGTTGCGCAGACCAGCAGCACCTCGGCTATCATTGCGACAAGCACGCTGTCAATCGCCTCGAGCTTCCTCATCCTGTATGCCGCCATCATTCCACCTTGCAAAGCTGCCGCGCAACCTCAAGCGCCTCCTCGGGCGCAAGCGAAAAGACTTTCCGCTCCGGATATTTAAGCGTTTGCGCAATTTTCGAAGCGAGCGGCTTGTCGTTCGAGCCAAACAGCGCCTGCCTTGCGTCCACCACGGCGTTTTTCAGGCTCTTTTTCTTGTGCGAGAAAATCGCGCCAACTGCCTTTTCTTCGCACTCATCCATCAAAAAGCCCGTCTTCTCAAGCGAGATTATGCACGAGTCAACTTTCGGGGCAGGCGAAAAAGCAGTGCGCTCCACCAGCGCCAGGGTCTCTGACCTGAAGCACAGCTGCGAAAACACCGAGAGCCTCCCATACTCTCGGCTGCCCGGCTCTGCCATCATGCGGGCTGCGACTTCCTTCTGGATGCAAATCACTGCCTTGTCAAATTTCATCCTGGCCAACTTGAGCAGTATTGGCGAGGTTATGTAGTATGGAATATTGCCAACTATCCTTCCGAACCGCACCGACTCGTTGAATTCCAAAAAGTCCCCCTCATGCACTTTCACGCGCTTGGCTGAAGCGAATTTCATGCGCAGCGTCTTGGCAAGCTTGGGGTCGAATTCAACTGCGGTGATGTGCCCTGCGCCTGCTGACAGCAATTTCGATGTCAGCCTTCCGTCGCCAGCGCCGATTTCCAAAACAGAGTTGCTGCGCACGTCGGCACACTCTGCCTCGTAGGCTAGCACGTTTTCATCAGCAAGGAAGTTCTGCCCGAGTTTGGCGTGCATGGTTGCGCCTCAAACTTTTGTAATAGGCTTTGCCGAGTCATGCTCCACAATCACAGTGTGCTCGAACTGCGACACCATCCCCTTGCCCGTGTCGCGAAGCACAGGGTAGGGATGCAGCGCGCCGGAGTTGAGGAGCTCGCGAAGCGCGGTGGAAAGCGTGAGGCGCGAGTTGAACACGCCGCGCAGCCAGCGCTCGGCAAACGGGAGCGAGAAGTAATTCCTCACAATGTGCTCGAGCAACTCGCGCGAGTACTTCATGCGAAGCTTGGGCGTTGCCTGCAGCGCGAATATCTCCACCTGCGAAGTGTCTGCAACATGCCCGCTTCCTGTTGAGGAGAAAGGCTCGATTGCAAAAATGTCCCCTTCCTGTATTGCACAGCCGCCGTTTGTCCTGATGTTTGGCATGTCCACGCCGGCGTGGAGAAGGTAAGGCTCTATCTTGTGCCCTGTAAGGTTTTCAATCGGCCGAAAGCCGCGCGAGGTTATCTCATGCTCAATCGCCGCGCCCACCTCTCCCACATCCATTCCCGGGCGGATGCACGCGATTGCAGCGTCAAGCGCAGCAGAGCTCGCTTCGCAAAGCTTGCCATGCTCGCCTGAAAGGTCCACAGTCACCGCAGTGTCGCCGATGCAACCCTCAATCTGCGCGCCAATGTCTATTTTCACCACGTCGGTCTCGCCTATGAGCACCACGTTGTCTGCCTCGGGCGTGAAGTGCGCGGCAATCTCGTTCACTGAAATGCCTGCTGGAAAGCCCGGAAGCCCGCCCGCGTCAACTATCATCTTTTCCAGCGACTCGGCAATGTCAAAGTAGGACTCGCCCGGAAGCACCAACTTGGGCGCTTCCTTTATCACCGATGCCGCGATTTTCCCGGCTTTTTCGAAATTCGCATACATCTGCGCAATTTCCTCCTCTGTCGGCTCATCATGCACGTGAGCGTGCCCCTCGTGATCTTCGTTGTCATCCGCCATAAATATCCCGAAAAGTTTGGAATCCACATCTTTATAAGGGCGCGCGCCGAAAGCCGCATTATGGCTGAAAAGGGAATTTGCATAATCTGCGGCGAGATGCGCGCAGGCGCGCCTGCCAAGCCGGAGTTCCCGGTGCGCGCTGCAAGGTGGCTGCGCACCAGCTTGAGGCAGCCTGCAAAGCACACTGTCGCATGCAAGGAGCATTTTTCCGATGCAGTCCTGAGGCGCGAAAAATTCGAGAGGAAGCAGCGAAGCTATGGCATCGGCGCAATCATTTTCTTCCTGCTCACAGTGGCGGGCAGCCTGTTTTTCGGAAAGATGGATTGGTGGGTTTTCCTGCCTGGGCTGCTTGGCGCGGCATTCATCACCATGCTACCCCATTTTTACTATTTTCCGTCGTTTGGCAAGTGAGGCGCGAGCCATCCCAAAAAGCCTTATAAACTTCACCAGCGACGAAACCGCATGGGTGTGGGGCTAGCATCAAGGCATCTATTTCTTATCCTAATCCTTGCGCTCTCTCTCGCAGGGCTGGCGTACGCAACCATGAATGAATGCGACTGCCCCAACAAGCTTTCCTGCGGGGATGACTGCCAACTGGCATCTGATTGCTGCAGCGGAATTTGCCAATTGCAGCCTGGGGACCCTAGCGAGCCAGAAGTCAAGCTCTGCGCAGCCTGCGTCAGCCCAGGCTCGACTGGCTGTTCAGTGGATGGCGATTGCTGCTCAGGCATGAAGTGCAAGGCGGGAACCTGCACCTCTTGCACCTGCGCAAATAGCGTTTCTTGCGGCTATTATTGCTCCTCAGACGCCAACTGCTGCAGCGGGCTTTGCAGCGACGGCGCCTGCGCCAGCTGCATTGCCAACGCAAAATCTTGCTCGGGGCACCCAAACGACTGCTGTGCAGGCCTTACCTGCAATGCTGGGACCTGCAAGCCAGCGGATGCCTGCAGCGCAACTGAGACCAACTGGTATGATGGCGTGTATGCCTGGGTGGCGCTTGCAGTCATAATGGCGGCAAGCTTCCTGGGCCTTGCCTACATGGCATCGCGGCTATTCGAGCTTGCCGTGCTTGAGGCATGGGTGAAAATCGAGCTTGGCGAACTCATGAAAAGCATGGTAATTGCAGTGCTTTGCATCGGCCTCATTGCAACTGCCAACGGCGCCTCGCAGTTCCTGTCTGGAAGCTCCACAAATGTTATTTGCGCAGCGCAGGAATTCATGGAGAAAAACATGTATGCCGACGCGCAGCTGTTCTACATGAAGCTTGCCGAGGTGTATTTCAACGTCGCCAAGGTCGCGTCATATTCCTACACTGCCGGCACTTCCGCCGCAGGCTACTTCACCATCTCCTACACTTCCGCCCCAGGGTCAGGGCTTTCGCCGCTGGTGGGCGAGGTTGGCCAGGCGCTTGACGCAGTGGCAAACTACATGCTGCTTGCTGCAGCGCAATCAGCATTCTTGCAGTTCTTCGGCTCGGCGTCCATTGTGATGCTGCCGCTTGGCATTTTCCTGCGCTCATTCTCATTCACGCGAAGGTTAGGCGCCACCTTGCTTGCTGCCACCATAGCAGCAGTGGTCATCTATCCTACCTCCGTGCTTCTTGCAGGCGAAGTCTACAAGACATTTGCACCTGAAATGAAAGGCATATCTGCTTCCTCCACCGAGCCTTTCGGGAACGTGCGGGTGAAAGACGCAGACAATCCGCCGCTTTCCAGCGTGGTGTGCAGCTCGTACATGAAGATGTTTGTGCAAAGCCCCATACCTCTTGTCGGCGGAGAAATCGGCTGGTGGCTAGTGGTGTGCCTGCCTATCTGCCTGGTGCTTGCAGCCATCCCGGGCGCAGGCGCAGGCTTGTTTGCGCAGTGCTTCATGGTCACCTGCAAGCAAGTCATCAACCTAATTTTCATGATAGTCAAGGCACTGTTCCCAATCATAATTTTTGCATCGGTTTTCCTCACCATGGAAACGGGCACCACAACAGGCAAGCTGCTGGATGACTACTACCACCCTGTGATGGATTACGTGCTTCCTGCAGTTGCCAAGTTCACTGTCCTCTCGCTTGTGGTGTTCCTCATCCCGATAATAATCACGCTCTCGCTTTTGCGCAACCTTTCCCTTGCGTTTGGGGGCGAGGCGCAGCTGTACGGGCTGTCTAAGCTGGTTTGATGAAGGCAAAAATATTCGCAGCAATCCTGTTGCTTGCCGTTTCGGCGCTCTGGGCAGCAGCACCCCCGCCGCCAGACTACCTGGCAGATACTTGTGGCGTGACAAGCTTCAATCAATCCAGCGGCAATGCGCTTTCTTTCATTGCAGTCGCATTTGCCCTGGTTTCCACGGCAATCGCGCTTGCCTACATGTATTCCAAGGCGCGCGAGGACCCTGCAATGGGCGTGTGGGCAAAGGACGAGGCGTTCAACCTGATAATATCGCTTTTCCTCTTCGTTGCAATACTTGCGTTCTTCACAGGCTCATGCGAAGTTGCGCAGTCATATTCCGGCAATGCCAATCCCATCACTGCCTCGCAGCAGTACCTTGACGTGCTCATACAGGCAAACGGGCTTAACATCCTAAAGACGCTGACTGCAGACAGCATCAACAACCAGCTGGATGCCACCAAATACATCTACATGGGGATTTCGCCCTTCTGGGGCGACGGCGTGGCTGTGAAGGCAAACCGCAAGTCCTGGTCAGCGCACCGCGAATACCTTATAGACATGTACACGCCCATTGTGGCAAGCCTGACTGCGCAGAAATACGTGCTGCAGGGCATTGCCTGGATGGGGGCATACGTGCTTCTTCCGTTCGCATTCGTGCTGCGCCTGATTCCGCCCACGCGCGAATTCGGCAATATGCTGCTTGCGCTTTTCTTCGGCATTTACATCGTGGTACCCACTATGTATGCCATGAGCGGGCAGATATTCATGTCTAATGTCCAAGGCGCCAATGCGCCTTATACTGTTTCAGGCCTGCAGATGTTCCACTCCTATGGGCTGGACAACAGTCAATCTCCCCCTGCGGACATCAAGACTACCATGCTCTATAGGATAGGTTCCACAATACCGCAGGCGATTTTCCTGCCCAACCTCATAATCGTGGTGGCAGTCACCTGCGTGATGGCAATGGCAAAGGCGCTTCGCGCAATAGCAGTGTGATATTCATGGCATCATCGGCAAAAACCATAACATGGCGCGCGCTTTTCGCGCTCGCGCTCCTTGCGTGCCTTATCTGCCAGCCTGCTTATGCAGAGTGCGGCCAGACCATTCCTGGCTCAGGCACCTGCAGCGGAGGCACCAGGAACGTGGATTGTTCAATTGCAGAAAGCGCGGAATGCTGCGGCCTGATGAATAAGTGCGTGCCTGAGGAGCCGTTCCCAGGGGAATTCACTTGCACTGGCATTGGCGGGACTCATCTGGTCTCCTGCTCCCAATTCACTGGCAATGCTGCTGCGTGCCAGCTTTTCGGATGCGACTGGACATCTGGCAACGCGGGGGGCAGCGGGTCGTGCGGCGGGAACGACGGGCCCCAAGGCTATGGTGAATCTTGTTCCAGCTCCTCGGACTGCGCAAAATGCCTGGTGTGCAACACCACTGCGGGCAAGTGCGCCCAGCTTCCTGGCCTATGCACTGCAACACCTGCTGCCTATGTGCCTCCGCCCCCCAATTCTGCAGCTGGGGGGACTATCCTTACGCCGCAGGGCGCAATGGCAGGCCTTTCATCAGGCTCTGGCGTGGTGGGAAGCAGCTCGGGCTTTTACCAGCAAGGCTGGTTCTCTGACTGGCAGGCAACCGGCCTTGTCGGGGTTGCAATAGTGTGCGCAATAATTGCGCTTGCAGCAATGATTGGCAAGGCATTCAATCTTCCTGAAGTGAAGGCATTTGCCAACAATGAGCTCAAGCAGGCGATAATCTCGGCAATCCTCATAGTCTCGCTCGTGGCGCTGGTGGCTTTTTTCAACGAGATTGCGGTTGACGCGGTGGCAGGCGCAGACCTGCCTGTGCCTTGCAACAGCAACGAGCCGTGCTATATAACCGCGGCAAAGTACTACCTCAAGACCCTGTTTGACACCGGCAGCGGTTACGCGGAAAACAACCTGGAGGAATCCATCAAGCGCATGAAGCGCGCAAGCTATGGCTACAACCTGAACTTCAACAAGATATACTTGCTGTTTGCAGGCATGTCAATACGCTTCAATGCAGGCGACTCCATAATGGGTGAGAGGCATGGCGCAATGTTCTCCCAGGTGAGCAAGATACTTGCCAGCATCTATGCGCAGAAATACTTCATAGATGTCATCACATTCGGCATCGCGCCCCTTTTCATATTGCTTGGCATTGTGCTTCGCACTTTCTTCTTCACGCGCAAATTGGGCGGCTTGCTGCTAGCGATAGCCATCTCGCTTTTCATAATCTATCCGCTTACCTATGTGTTTGCCTGGTACACGCTCAATGTCACAGTGTATGGGGAGCGCACCCTCGCGGTAGGCGACCCTGCCTGCCCTGGCGAATGCACCTCCACCTACCCCGTGGCTTTCTTTGTTGACGGAAGCAATGGCAAGCTGGTGCAGTTCCCAACTACACAGTCGCTGATCCGCACAGGCATCAACGCCTCCAACTGGGCAAGCGGGGATGTCAATGGCGATGGCACCAAGGAATTCCCTGGCTTGGTTGCCTGCCGCGACCTTACCCAGATTGGCATCCTATCTGCAACTGCGCCCAACTCCTGCCCTGACTGCCCTGACTATTGCCGCGACGTGCCATTCCCAACTGGAATGCCTGGCTGCAATATCACCAAGTGCGCAGCGTGCAACTCAGGCTGCAAGATAGTGCGCCAGAGGCTCAACTGCGAGGTCGACCCTGCATGCACGGGCAAGTGCCCGCTCAAGTGCCGCACCCGCATCCCAACAGAGAACAAATGCTTCAGCAACGAGACGGGCGGCATAATACCTGCCAACCTGTCTGTCAATTGCGGCGGCTGCGACAAATACCCTGCCTGGTGCAGATTCCTCAAGGTCAATGCCACCACCAACAAGACCGAGCGCGTCTACGACGACCCCCAGCTGAACATGGCATGCGCTGGAGTGGACAACGACCCGACCTGCCCTGCAGCCTGCTCTTACATCACCTATGTTGGGACTGATGCCACCTGCGACTCAATGTGCAGCGTGACTGACAAGAACACAGGCACCAAGACAGTGTGCCCCAAGCAGTGCAGGGTCACCCAGCTTTTCAACAGCACCTGGACCAGCATTTATGACACCGATCCGCCCAACCTGACCATAGCCTGCTCGGACACGCCTGAGAAGGCAGCTGCCTGCGCAGTGTGCAAGCAATTCCCAGAATGCATGGTGGAAGTTCCCATGCCCCAGCTTGCAGGCTGCGCATCCTATCCGACCACTGCACCTGCAAATACGCTATGCCTGTCCTGCCCGGATTACTGCAGGCGCGACAATTTCAACAACTACTTCACAGGCGGCTTCTCCCTGGTGGACCGCAACCCCACAGGGACAGGCGGCACGCCCGCAGTGTGCGACCCCACCAAATACCCCGAAATAAACTGCTCCACCTCAGCCTGTGCAACTTCCTGCAGGACCAGCCCAGATGTGCCGCTCATTTGCCGCCCCTACAGCAGCGCGCACACATTGGACAACGATGTTGCAATCTGCCGCGGCTGCCCTGACAACGCGCGCTACAAGCTGCACTACTCCAAGAACGGGCCGGGATACAACTGCACTGGAACAATTCCCAATTATGAGCCTCCCTCGGGCGTTGCCCCTGCAGGAGAATACAATATCATCCTCTCAGGCACCACAAGCGGAAGCCAGCTAGCTGCAGGCACGGCTGCATCTGAAGATGGCACAGTCGATTTTGCAGGCAGGGGCGGCACCATATTGTTCAACGGCTGCGCGGTGTCCATCGATTCTGTATATATTGCTCCCAATGGGACAGTATACCCGAATGCAACCACTGTGCTTGTAGGCTGGTGCAAGGCGCATCTTGTAACTGACAACAATGCCTGCCAGCAAGCGCAACAAAACAGCGAGGCAAACCGCAATGCAGCTTTAGAGCGAAAAGACGGCACAATATATCTTGGGCAAAGGGGAACAGTGAGCTTTGACCCTGCAAACGACTTAATTTACAATTATACTTGGTACAAAAATGGCGTGGCATATGCAAGCGGCCAATGGGGGCCAGTGCCTGGCGGGCAGGATACATTCGCGCCAATCAACATCCAGCCTGCCGAGCTGTTTGTGGGCGACATCTGGACATTCTCGTGCAAGGCAACGCATATCCATAACCAAGAGTATTATGGAAGCGTCTGGGTCAACAGCACCAATACCACGCTGGCATCAGGCCCGGTGGTGAGCGGCGCGCGAATATTGCCTGCCACTACTGCCTACACTGCAGATACGCTGAAAGGCTACTGCAATGCCACATTTGCAGCAAACTCCTCTGCTAACTTGACATATGAATACAGGTGGTACAAGAACGGCGCGCTGAACAGGTCGGGCAATGTTTCAGGTCCCTTCACGCAAGGCTTGGAAATCAACCTTGCGAACATATCAAGCGCAAACTTGTCGGTTGGGCAGAACTGGACCTTCTCCTGCAGGGCAAATGCAACCAATATCTGGGGCGTCTGGATCAATAGCACCAACACATCTATTGCTGCAACGCCTGGCCCAGTGGTGCAGTCTGCAAATATCACGCCTGCCACTACTGCCTACCAATCTGACACCCTGAAGGGCAATTGCAGCGCGAATTACAGCTATGACCCGTCAGCCACCCTGACATTCGAGTACCGCTGGTATGTGAACGGAACGCTTTCCAGCCAGGGCAATGTTTCAGGCCCGTTTGGGCAAAACGTGCAGGTGAACCTTGCCAATGCCACTGGCCCCATTCTCAAGTACCAGAACTGGACATTCTCCTGCAGGGCAAACGCATCCAACACCTGGGGCAACTGGTTCAACAGCACCAAGACATATATTGCGCCCAATCCGCCTGAGCCCGACTGCACCCAAACTGACGCCGACATCAATCTCACCACTGGCGTTTACCACTGCGAGCCTGCAAATTGCCCCACTCCATTCTGCTATTCCAATGTGCGCGTGCAGCTTCCGAACGAGGATGTCAACATAGCCTGCAAGGATGCCAATGTGACGGAATGTCCCTATGGCTGCCGCGTGCTTGGCTTGGACGGATACATCAACCCTGGCTGCCCTGCTGCTTGTGCCAGCCTTCCTGCCGCATGCTTTGTCGGCGCTCCCAGCAGCGGGGCAGGGCAAATAGTGACTCCGCAGCCGCTGTGCAGCGAATACCTGGGCAATGGCCCCAAGTCCTGCCATGGCGCAGTATGCACCTCTCTTTCACAGGAAGCGTGCGGCACCAGCCCTGGCTGCAGCTGGAGCAACGGATATTGCGACGATGCGTCATGCCTCGGGAAAATTCAATCAGCCTGCACTGGCGCCTGCAGCTGGATATACACGCACGATGTCGTTCCCATAAATATGCGCGCAGCCAACCCGTATGGCAACCCTGCGGCATGCAGGCAGTGCCCTGAGCAGTGCAGGGTGGACAACTACACTGGCATCTGCGGCGTGAAAGACAATGGCGTTGGCATCTATGTGGACTGCAGCCTGAACAGCTGCCCTGAAGTATGCAGGATACCGCAGCCTCTCCCTGAAACCGGGCACGACGAGTGCCAGCCCTATCCGGAAGAATCAGGCATGGCATGCAAGGACTGCCCTGCGCTTTGCAGGAGGAGCAGCGAGCTTATGGCAGTCTCAGGCAATTGCCCTGGCTCGTGCCAGCTTGGCAACGACCCCATGACTGGCTGCACTGAGGGCTGCATGATGGACGACCCGCCTGAAAGGCCGTGCGAGGGCTGCTTTGACTGCGACACTGACTGCACCTACTATCCTGCAATAAGGACAGACTGCTCAGACATCTGCAGCGACGAGGCACTGGCAGGGCCTGTAAACATAGGGCCTGAGGACTTCATCAAGAGCCTGCCGGGCGCTGCAACAAGCGCCAATGGCGAGAGCGCGCGAAGCATAGGCATACTTTACATACCTGCTGTGGTGCTGCCGCTGTTCTGCATAGTCATTGTGGTGGCATTCATCAGGATACTTTCGCCCATACTCGGAGGCGACATAGAGATACCTGGCCTGGGAAGGATAATATGACGGTGAGATGAAATGGGCAAAGCAAAAGCAAACCTAAGCGCGGGGCGCATGCTGCTTTTCGCAGGCTTCCTAGCATTGCTTTTGGCAAGCGTTTATTTTGCAGGGCAGACTGCCAATCCTCCTGCCGCAGTGAATTACAACTACTATGCGCTTGCGCTTGCCATACCATTTGCCATTGTGGCAATCGCCTACATGGCAAGCTATGCCTTCAATGTCCCCTCGCTTCGCGCCATATTGCAGGACGAGTTGCTGCAGATACTTGCAACCGGCGCCATTGCGCTCACATTGGTCGGCACCCAGCTGGCGGTGGACCAGTATGTGGTGGCCACGCTTAATGCCTCGGGCGCCACAGGCAATGACATTGGAAGCGTTATGGATGCGGCAGCAGACAAGGTGGCTGACTTGGAGACTGCCACAAAGGGCGTGCTCACCAATTTCCAGGAGGTGTCAAGCATACTTGGCACCGAGGCGTCAAAAGGCGTGTTCTGCAACTTCATGGGCGTGGGCTTTTCGCTGAACAACTGCAGCCCGCTCAATGCCTACCGCGGCAGCCTGACTGCAGCCGCGTTCACCACCACGATTGCAATGTCTGATACCTACGCGCAGGACTTCATACTCTCGTTTGCCCGGAATTATGCATTCAGCGTGATAATCCCGCTTGGGCTGCTGCTGCGCTGCTTCAAGGTAAGCAGGGCTGCGGGCGGCTCGCTCATTGCAATAGGCTTTGGCTTCTACACAGTCTATCCTGCTGTGCTGCTTGCGACTGACAACCTGCTCCACGGGACAGCCGGGTCGCCTGCCACGCCCTACATGCCGCTTCCTGGCACCTGCGACCCCAAGCAGGGCAGCGTTTCAGTGGCGCTATCCGAATTCAAGGATTATGGCTCCCAGCTCACCAACTTCCAGCTGGAAAGAGGGGTGGCATACACTGTGCTGGTGCGCGTGCTTTTCCTTTCCATCCTGAACCTGATAATCACGCTCACGTTCATACGCGCGTTTGCGCACATCATAGGCAGCGATATCGACGTCTCTTCGCTGGCAAGGATTTCATAGCGAGGCATTTGGATGGCAAAAGCAAATGCAAGGATTGCCCTCTTCGTTCTGCTTAGTATCCTTGCCGCCTCGCAACTTGGCTTTGCCACAGGCCCGTTCATCTGCGACGGCACGCAATTCAACGGCATCTTGGAGGCATGCGGAATAGCCACGCTTGCTCTTTTTGCCCTAATCGCGCTTGCCTACATAGGCGGGGAGACAATGCAAAGCCCGCGCATGATAACTTGGGCAAAGACTGAGGCAGTGCAGGGTGTGGCGTCCATCATCATTGCCTCGGTGCTGGTTTTCACCCTGATGACGATGTGCGATTTCCAGATTGGCGAGCTCAAGTCGGTATTCGGGCTCTCCGCGCTTCCCAAGATATACGAAGCCAACGGCGGCACTGACACGCTTTATGTGGGCGCGCTGCGATATATTGAGAACATGGCTGCGCTTGCCCTTTCCAGCGTCAACTCCCTTCGCTATGACTTGGGATCGTATGAAATCCGGACCTCCTACAACACTTTCGAATGCTCCGGCGACTGCCTGTTCTCGCTTTCAAGCGTGAGCATCTCCCCATTCGGCGGGGAGAGCATGAGCCTTGCCATCACCAACAACCTGTTGGGCATTGCCACCATGTCTTACCTGGCTGTGATTTTCCAGTACTTCACCCTGCTTTACATCTATGGCGGGCTCTTCCTTGTCTTCCTCCCGTTTGCAATAATAATGCGTTCCATGCCCTTCATGCGCCACTTCGGCGGCTCGCTCATCGCTATTTTTGTCTCGCTTTACCTGCTTTACCCCCTCATGCTGGTTGCAGATGCCTATGTGGCGCCAGGCTTCACAGTCAACAGCGACCCTGTGGTGATGTGCGACCGCGACGGAAGGCTTTGCGCAGGCAAGGACATTTTCTCAGCAGGCAGCGTTATCGGGATAACCTGCAGCACCGCGGGCACCGACCCATGCTATGGGCACTATGAATGGCAGATGGAAGGCATTGGCAGGAGCAAATCAGCAATGAACGGGCTGCACCCGAATGAAACATGGCAGGCGATAAAGCTCAATGTGCTTATATTCATGGCTGCAGTATTCCTGCCTGCGCTGAACTTCGTAGTGATAGCTGCCCTGGGGCGCGAGCTCTCGCGCTTCCTCGGTGAGGAAGCAGACATGTCCAGGCTTGGGCAGATGATTTGAAAATGATGGGCTGATAGGATGAAGAAGAAAAAAAATGCAATGAATGGCGCCTCTTCTCTCTCAGCATTTGCCACGGGCTTTGAGTCGCGCAAGCCAAACGGCGCGCTGCTTTTCCTGTCCGTGTTTTCCCTGCTCCTGCTCGCCAACCTGGCCTGGGGCTCTGACTTCAGCGACTATGTGTCAAGGCAGCAGACTTATTTCCAGAACCGCGTGGACGGCTGGTGGCTGCTGGCAGCGACCGCAATACTCATCTGCGTTTCCTTCAACACCTTGGTCTACATGATGGGCTATGCGCTGGAGTCGCAGGAGATAAAGAATTACGCAAAGTCCGAATTCCTGCAGGTGACTGCAAGCTCGCTCATAATATTTTTTGCAGTTGACTTGATATTCACAGTAACTGGCGGGGGCAGCAGCCAAACAGTGGCAGGCTTTGACTTCATGGGCGACATACTGGGCGACGGCGCCAGCAGCATAAGCTGCGCAGCCACAAGCGGGGGCAGGTTCTACATCTGGAAGGGCGACCCGCAGTTCGGCACAGGCCCGATTGCTGCGTTCAAGTGCAAACTGCAGGAGAAGATAAACGCGATTGACATTGCGTTTGACAATGTGGAGTCTGCCAACCAGCCAGTGGAGCAGTTCACCTCGATTTGCTATTATATACTCGGAGTGCCGGTCTACTGCGGGGACTGGGACCTGGCAAGGCACAAGCAGGTGGAGGAGGCGCATTTGCTTGCCAACAAGATGACCGACCTGTCAATTTCACTAAACGCCCAGTTTGTGCTTGCTGAATACGTGCAGAAGAACATGCTCACTGTCTTCCTGCCTTTTGGAATGGTGCTTCGCATATTCCCCCTCACCCGCGGGGTGGGCGGGCTTTTCATTGCCTTGGGCGTGGGCTTTTTCTTTGTCTGGCCCACCTTCTTCCTGCTTTCCGACCCCACGTTCATAGCAGTCAGCGAGCCGCCTGACCAGGCGCGCCAGGAAGGCATGTGCTTCACAGGCTTCAAGGGCAGCGCAGTGCTGCTTGCCGGCGTGGTGGAAACAGGCGGGGCAGGCCAGCAGTCAGACCTGGCA
>Ga0172370_10000879_pt1 | contig 46707 bp, 34 predicted proteins | sample LakKiv5m_FD_114538 | JGI IMG/M metagenome (GOLD analysis project Ga0172370, IMG submission 114538) | Freshwater microbial communities from Kabuno Bay, South-Kivu, Congo - kab_022012_11.5m | ecosystem: Environmental > Aquatic > Freshwater > Lake | place: Democratic Republic of the Congo...
CAATGTTTCATTAACAGATTACTCACTCGTTAGTCTTGATGCCAATCCGACAAACAAGGTAAGTTATAAAGCGACCTTCGCGTCTAAAGCGGCTACGGATTTTAGAACTATCAACAAGGCGGATAATTTCCAAGCCTCGGTTAATTTCAGTAAACTTACGTTAAAAGAGTTTGACGGAGTAGTTACCCCTACCGCGCTTGATGAAACGAAGTCTGCAATAAATCTTGATACAAAAGATTTGCAAAAGAAATTCAGTTTCAGTCAAATTAATTTTAACAAACCGGTTATTCAGTTACGCCTCGCACCGTCAAAAGGGGCTAAAATTAATTTCCAAATTACCGGCAGACTTGAAGCCCAAAATTCGAAAGGTGAGAAGAGTATTCTCTCGCTCAATTCAAATACGATGAACAAAACGATAATCACTGAGACGGATACCGTGATTACCATAAACGCAGACAGCGTGAGCGGATTCTTCAAGAAATTTTCTCAACTACCCGATTCAATTTTCGTCTATGCCGGCGGAACGCTTAATCCAAATTACCAGCAAGTTACCGTAACAAACACAAGTTATGTTTCGGGAAGTTCAAAAATTGAATTCCCGTTAGATTTAGGAATTAGCGACGGACTTTTCGCGGATTCGGTGAAGATGGACTTTGATGCTGATAAGCAAAAACGCATCCGTGATTTGAACGGCGCCGATATGAATCTCATTTTAACAAATGGATTGGCTGCATCAATTACTTTTACAGGGAAATTGTACGACAGCACTAATAAATTCCTGATGTATTTCCCGCCGAAACACTCTGATCAGGATAGTTCTATTACGGTGAGCGGAGGCGTAACCGATGCCAATGGCAACGTTGTTACAAAGACTGCGCAAAATGTTACGGTCAAATTAATTCAAGGAGAATCCGATTTATTGGCGAAAGCGAAGTACATGCGGATATATATAAAGTTAAACACAAGTCGTTCCAGCAATCTCCCTGTCAAATTCAAAACGAAAGATGACATCCGGATTGAAAGTTATGGCGGCGTTAATTACAGAATTAATCCGTAGGAGACCAAACGATGAAAACTTTTATAACAGCAGTTATCGCGATTCTTTTTCTTGTTGAAGTAAACGCGCAATCGGCCGGCTCAATCGGAATTACTGATGGACGTTCGGTTGGTATGGCAAAAACCTACACCACTGATTCCAAAGGCCTGGGCGCTTTAGGAATCAATCCTGCAAACATATTCAGCAGAAGTGATACAACACGTAAATGGGAAATCATCACTGTTTTTCCTCTTCCTCAATTAGGCATGAAGGTCGGAACAAATTTCCTCTCAATAAACGAATTCAATTATTTCTTTGGTGAAAGCACAACCGATGCAAGCGGGAAAAAGGTTGGTAAGTATCTTACCGCCGATGATAAAGCCCGTTTAGTAAATTTGTTTTCCGACGGCGGAACAATTCAAAGTGACATTCAATCAACAATTTTTGCTATTTCCTGGAAGCCCAGTGCAAAAGCCGGTGCTTTTACTTTTGCGATAAGTGATGTGATTGGATCAAACGTAACCTTTCCAAAAGGTCTTGTTGAACTCCTTATGAATGGAAATCCTCCCGGAGATGTTTTCAAATTTGACGACACTCAGGCAAAAGCATGGTGGCTGCGGAAGTACTCGATTTCATGGGCACACGGCATGAAATTCTTCCCGAAGATTTTCCAGGATTTCAATTATGGATTCTCGTTCAATTTTGTTTCAGGCTATTTTTATTTCGGCATCGACAGAATGAATAGTCTTTTTACAACGGGAGATCATAATTCTCTGACAATTAAAAATGATTTCATGGCTCATTCATCTTTCTCACCTGATTTCGGTGTAACGTATAGTTTTGATTCTGCATCGACAAAAACAAAGAGTTCTCCAAGCCTCTTTCCATCACCTGCCGGAAACGGTTTCGGAATGGATTTGGGATTCTGGGGAAAGATTAACGACGTTTGGGGTGTCGGCTTATCATTTACCGATTTGGGAAGCATAAAGTGGAAAGAAAAAGTCGCCGAGTTTACGGCCAATTCTGAAGTGGTTATCACTGATTTGAGCGACACAAATCAAACAAAAGATTTGGGCGACAAACTAACCGGAAAAAATGAAAGCAAAGTGATTGGCGCTTACAAGACTCCGCTCCCCACGGCAATGCATGTCGGTGTTTCATTTCAACTTGATAAGTTTTTAAAAGGACATTTTCCCGGCAGAATGATAATCGTAGCAGATTATAATCAAGGGTTCAATGATGAATTAAGAAACAGTAAAAAAGCAAGATTCTCAATCGGCGCGGAATGGATTCCGACAAATTGGATTTTTGCGTTTCGCACCGGGCTTTCGTTCGGCGGGTTTGATAAATTTGGACTCGGCGCCGGAATGGGAATAAATTTCGGTTTCCTCGAATTGAACGGCGGAACACCCGACTTTCATTACCTCTTTATGCCGAATGGGGCTAAAAGAATTTCTTTCGCGTTTGATTCAAAGTGGAAATTCTAATATGCAATTGAGATATGATACCGCTCCGTGCGGTATCATATCATTTTTAATCTTCAATAATTTTTTCTACATCTAATAATTTTCATTTTACTCGAGCTAATTTTTTATGCAATACCGACAAGCAAAAACCGGCAAACTCCTTATCGAACTTCTTCCAAATAAATGCGACTTTTGCGGTTGTTGTGTCGGTGTTTGCCCTGAGGATGCCATCGAATTAAAAGAAGCGGAAATATACATTATTGATGAACGGTGTACGAATTGCTCAAAATGTGTTTGGTCTTGTCCAATTGAAGTGATAAAGTTTAATAAAGCAGGTGTGCCGGTCAGGTAGCGGGGGAATTAGTTCTGATTTTTTCTTAGAACAATCAATTTATAGTTCCACAAATTTTTTTTGTAAGCAGCAAATTGCGCGAGCCCGGTTTTGTAATGAACTCTTGAAAAGTAGCTGGCTTTCTTCACAAATACGTTGTAGAAAAATGTTCCAAACATTCCCCAAAATGCCGCGATGAAAAATTTTCTTACGGAAGGATAAACTTCTTTGGTTACATCCTTCTCTTTTTCAAGAGTGAATCCATTTCTCTCAGCAAGGGAAACGAACTCATCCAGACTTAGAACATCCGAAACAGCCCATCCGTTAAACATTGTCTTCATTGATTTGCTGCTTTCAAAAGGATAATCGTACGCTTTGAAACAATCTGCAATTACAATTCGTCCGTTTGATTTTAAAATTCGAAAAGCTTCAAGTAAAAATTTTTCTTTTTTTACGGCGGTTTGCATGCTTTCGATTGCCCACACAACATCAAACGTTGCATTCTCGAAAGATGTAGAAGTGTAGTCCATTCCAAAAAAGGAAGTTGAAGAAGAAACGCCGAATTTTTCTGCAAAGGAGGAAGCCGTAGCTGCTTGTTTTTCGCTTAACGTTATGCCGGTTACAGTACACCCTAAATGCTTGGCGAGATAAATAGATGATCCGCCGACACCGCATCCGGCATCGAGAACAATATCGCTTTTATTTATTTGTCCCAACAATGCAAGCTGCGCGTTCGTGTTCTGAATGGCTTCGTGTAAATTCTTTACCGATCCGCCCCAAATTCCATAATGCAAACCAAGACTCTTTTCCAGCTTCCACCACATCCGGTAATGGACTTCTGTTTGGTCATAATAATTGGCTACATCTTGCGGGGTGTATGTCGGCATTTGTGTAAAACTTACTGTTTCAAAAATATATTTTGTATCCTAAAATAAGCGAATCTTCTTTTAAAGAAAAAGTTAGGGAACGATTTTATAAATAAATTTAAGGAAAAGGAGAAATATTTTTATCTTTGTTAATCAATAATGGCAGAAAATTTTGAAAAACGAATATGATATAATTGTAGTCGGCGGTGGTCCGGCCGGAGCTATTGCGGCAAAATATGCAGCGGAACAAGGAGTATCCGTACTTCTCCTTGAAAAGGATAGAGAAATTGGTATCCCCGTACGTTGCGGTGAGGCGGTAGCAACAGCAAAACTTGATGAATTTATTACTCCGGACGAAAAGTGGATTGCGAATAAAATCTATAATTTTAGCTTCGTAGCCCCGAATGGGAAAGAGGTCGTAGTTCCCCTTAATCAAACGGCGTTTGTGCTGGAAAGAAAAATTTTTGATTACGAACTTGCGCGGCAAGCTGCGCAAGCCGGTGCAGAAATTAAGACTCGATGCTACGTAAACGGTCTTCTTATTGAAAATGACGTTGTATGCGGTGTGAAGTATGACTTTCAAGGAGAATCATTCAAGGTTCGTGCAAAAGTTGTTATTGCCGCGGACGGTGTTGAATCCCGTGTTGGGCGGTGGGCTGGCCTAAAAACGCATGTCGATTTTCGAGAAATGGAAAGCGCAGTTCAGATAACTGCCGCAAATATAAATGTCGACCCGGAAACGCTCTATTTCTATTTTGGCAACGACGTTGCTCCGCAAGGATATTTGTGGATATTTCCTAAAGATAACAACAAAGCAAATATTGGAATCGGAGTCGGAGGGGAAATTGGGAAAAAGAAATCTGCCAACGCTTTTCTCAATGAGTTTATGGAAGCGAAATTTCCCGATGCGGCAATGCTTTCGCGCGTGTCAGGTGGAATTCCCATTTGTCATACACTCGAAAAAATTTCCTCGTTAGGCATCATGCTGGTGGGGGATGCGGCTCGTCAGGTAAATCCCTTAAGCGGTGGTGGAATATCAAGTGGTATGATCGGGGGGTCGATTGCAGGGCGACTTGCCGCCGAATCAGTAAAAATGGGGAAACCGGAACACGTGTTGCAGTATGATAAAGCTTGGGATGATCGGCTTGGTCATCGGCATAGGATTTATCATCGGCTCAAAAATGGCATTTATCATTTTTCAGATGATACGTTTGATGGCTTAACAAAAATCTTCGAGTCCATTCCGGTTGAGAATCGAACACTTGCAGCACTTTTCAAGAGAGCGCTTTGGGATAAGCCTTCGCTCCTCCTGGACGTAGCGAAAGTTTTTTTGACCTAAAACTCTAAACTAATTCCAATTGTTGGAAGAATACCGATTGATTTCACTTCGCTAACTTTCTTCTCCCGTTGGTCCCATCTAACGTATCCCGCGTTTTTATTGTTGTATATGTTTTGGACATCCAGATACGTTATTAGTGTGGATGTTTCAAAAAACCATCGTTTATCAAGGCGTATATCCAAACTGTGCAGCGGCTGCAGATATACTGAGTTGTAGTTTGCGATGCTTTGCGTTCCATCGGCATTAAAAGGGGTACTCGGTTTTCCGGAAGCATAACGAAATTTAAAACTAAACTCAAAGTCGCTTGTAAAAATATATCCGCCACTCAAATTAATTATCCAACGTTGATCAAAACTGCCGGCCCGTTCAATTCCATCCAGCGCGATAAATTTTGACACATTATAAGTGAGACTCAAAATTCCATAAAGTGGGGAGTTTGAAGATTTTTTTTGAACAGACATCTCTATACCGCGAGAAAAACCTTTGCCGGCACTAACCAAAGGTTCCAGCCCAAAAGCAGAAAAATTATCTTCTGAACCGGCAAATCCCGCACCCGTGTTTGCGAGCGATAAATATGGACGTACTAGACTTGTTGGGTATCGGCTATATTTTTTATAATAATATTCATTTTTGAATAACAGATCTTGATTTAAGAGATGATCGAACCCAAGGATAAACTGCTTAACTTCAATTGCTTTTAGGCTCTTGTTTGAAACATCACCGCTTAACCATATGTACGATGGGAACTGATTATAAATACCCGTACTAAAATTTATATTTGTTGACGCGGAAAGCATATACGAGAGCGAAAACCTCGGGCTATAGTAGAACTTGGTTTCTATACCATTGAAATAGTCTGCTCGAATTCCGGCATTACCGGTGAATCTTTGTAAGAAGATTTGATTGAAATTAATATACGTCGAGTACTTGGAATAGAGTGTATTCACTTCTGCGGAATTCTTTGGGAGATTTTCTCCAAACGTTGTTTGGAAAGGCGGGAACAAGATATTTGCTTTAAACTCAATCAGTTTTGCTTCCATCCCCAAATTTATTTCGGTCGAGAGCGAGGCTTTATCAATGAGATCAAACTTCAGAACGTTTTCAACTTCACGAGATTTATTTAGAAAAATAGGATTGAGCAGAGAATCTTGCTGCCTAGTATTGTAATCAACAAAAGTTCTACTTAGAGATACGTTATAGGAGCCATTTTCGAACAATTTTCTGTACTGAAGAGCGGATGTATACTGTATTTGGTCACTGCCTAAAACTCTAGAATTATTGTAGCGTTTGTCCGGCGTATCATTGAAATACTTTACATTATCGAATGCTCCAATAATGAGGAATGAGAGAGAGTTTCGGGAATCAAAGTCAACGTTGTATTTGGTAAGGATGTCATAATATTCCGGCACAAAACCAAACCCGGCGGCCTTAAAGATAAAATCAAGGTAACTTCTTCTCGCTGATAATAAAAATGAAGATTTTTTTGTGAGAGGACCTTCCAAATTTAGTCCAAATTGCGAAGCGGAAATAGTGGCTTTACCTCCGATTTTATCGTTTCTTCCGTTACGTAACCGAATTTGCAGAACTGAAGAAAGTTTGTCTCCATAAAGTACTGGAAATCCACCGGTAGAAAAAGTTGTCCCTTGTACGAAATCGAGATTGATAAAACTTAACGGACCGCCTGACGCCCCTTGCGTTCCAAAGTGATTGATATTGGGGATGGGGATTCCGTCAACTATATAAAGATTTTCGGAAGGAGCGCCGCCACGAACAATTAGGTCGTTTCTTCCGGCATCTGCTTGAGCAACTCCCGGTATCACTGATAACGCCCGAATTACGTCCTCAAATCCTCCCGGAGCGCGCCGAATTTCTTCGTTACTGAAAGATGCAACACTGTTTATTTCAAACGGATTCTTTAAAAAATAATCTGAAGTGACCGTGACTCCTTCCAGTTCAATGGCGGTTTCATTGAGTGCAAAATCAACTTCTGTTGGTTTGGCGGGACTTACTCTGATATCAGTTTTTGTTTCAGAGATATATCCAATGGCAGAAACTTTTAGCTGATAGGCTTGAGGCGACAGATTAGTAATCTTAAAATTACCCTCCACGTCTGATTGAGTACCTTTGTCGGTATTAGGCACTTCAACCGTAGCATAGGGAATAGGTTGATTAGTTGAATGATCGGTAATTTTACCATAAATTATTCCCTCGGTTTTTTGCCCATTCGCGCCGGTTGCAAGAAGGGCTAGTATTGGAAGCAAGTAAAATGTTTTCAATTCCTATTATTTTTTTTGTATATCAACAGGCAAAAATGCAAAAAAGTTTCTATACTTGCTCAAGGTAATTCGACTAATTCACTCAAGATGTGTATATTTGACAAAAGATTATTCAACTAAGGATAGATAGCTTGGAAGAAACTCCTAATCAAACAATAACCCTTCCGGAAGTCAATGATGAATGGTATAAGGATGCCGCTCACTTAACTGACAGTTTTTTCGTAAGCATTAAAAAGAAGAAAAATCATCATGAGATTTTTGTTAGCGAATCCGTACAAAATATTCTTGGATGGAGTCCGCAGCAGCTCATTGATGAAAAAGGAAAAATCTTTTCCCTGCTTCATCGCGATGACGCCGTGCAGATAATTAAGTTGAATAACGAGTTTCTCCTTTCAAAACATGCTGTTCAGGATTTCCATTACCGCATCATAACTCCGATGGGAGACGAAAAATGGATCCACGAACGAACCTCTCTCATACGAAATAAAAAAGGAGCGATGATTTCATCCTCTTCCGTTTTTACCGATGTCACTTCTTACCTTAATCAAATAAACGGACTGAAGAAGACGGAAGCACAACTTCGCGATACGTGCGAAGCGAAGGATAAATTCATCAACATTCTTTCGCATGATTTGCGCGCGCCGTTTACAAGCATTTTGGGCTTTGCTGAAATTTTACTCAACGAACCTGACCTTCCCAAGAAGGATAAGAATGAGTATCTTAATTATATTCTTGAAGCTTCGCAAAACCAGTTGGAGTTTATTAATTACTTGCTGGACTGGTCAAGGCTTAGAACAGGGTCATTAAAAATTGAACCGCAGCGGCTGAAAACAGCCGGCTTGATTTACAATTGTGTTTCTACACTTACCGGAAACGCGATGCGAAAGGGAATTGAGATAAAAGCCACCGTGTCGGAGAACTTGTATATCCAGGCCGATGAACGATTGTTGAAGCAAGTTATTCTCAATCTTTTAACCAATGCAATAAAATTTTCGTACGAAAATTCCAGCATAGAAATTACCGCCGAACCTTTTAATGAAAAGCAGATTGAGCTGGTTATCCGGGATTATGGCGTCGGGCTTTCGAGTGAAGAGCAGCAAAAAATATTTACCATTGAATCGTCTTTTTCGAACGTCGGCACCAAGGGAGAAACCGGAACCGGATTGGGTTTAGCACTCGTAAAAGAAATTGTTGAAAAACATGGGGGAGATATCTGGCTTTATTCCGAAGAAGGAAAAGGGACGGAATTTCATTTCACTCTTCCGGTTCCTTCAAATAGAATTCTTGTGATTGAACAAGACGCGGTTCAGGCGCAAACCATCGATAAAATTCTTGAAAATAATTTTGATGAGTTTGAAATTCTTCACGCGAATAATAGTTATGAGGCACTGCAAGTAATAGCGGAAAAATTACCGACACTTGTACTGGTGAATCATCAAATGCCCCTTATGACCGGATTACAATTTGTTGAATCAACGAAGAAAGAAAACGGTTCCATGCAGTTTCCTGTACTCATTATGCTGCGGGAAGAAGAGATGAACCAGAGACAAGGATACATCGTCCAGGGCGTAAAACATTTTCTTCATCTTCCGCTACAAGAAGAAGAACTTCTCCAAACGTTACGATCAACGCTTAATTAGTGAGGAGCAGTTAAGTGAGCATTGAAGAAAACGTACCACACGGAGAACCGCAACATTGGTTTGCGCTTTATACAAAGCCTCGGCAAGAGTTTAAAGCCGAGCAGCAGTTAAAGAGTTGCGGCATTCAAGTGTATTTGCCTAAAATTACCAAAGTGAAACAGTGGAGTGACCGAAAGAAAAAAGTGACTGAACCACTGATGAACAGTTACATTTTTATTTACGCTACGGAAAAGGAACGCCTTCTTTCAGTTGAATTAGATGCTATTGTGCGAACCGTTTTTTATTGCGGCAGACCGGCAAAGATTCCAAAAGATCAAATGGAAAACTTTATTCGTTTTATTAAGGAAGAAGAAGATTACTTTGTGGTTAACGGTATTGTAAAAGGTTCGCATGTGTTAATAAAAGAAGGTCCTTTTGCCGGTGTGAAGGGAGTGGTGATTGATGAGCACGACGGGAAAACTTTATCTGTTTCGATTGAACTTTTAAATCGAACGGTTGTGGCAAGACTTCATAAAGGTACAATTCTTCAAACGGTTGGTGTACATGAAATTTCAAACTGATTTAATATCGCTTAAAAAAGGGGATGCGGTAGATCATTTTTTGATGATTCGCCGTTGCGATCTGAAGCAAACGAAATCAAACAAATCGTTTGTGAATTTAGATTTGGGTGACAAAACTATTGCCTTCACCGCTAATGTGTGGGAAAATTTTGATGAATTACTACCGCATCTTGTAGCGGGAACAATCATTCATATCGATGGTGTCATTGAAGAGTATCAAGGTTTGCTTCAAATAAAAATTGAAAAAATAAGACTCCCAAAACCTTCCGAACAAATAACGTCTGATTTTTTCCTCCCTCATTCTAAACGCAATGTGGAAGAGATGCAGAATGAGTTCTTTGGTTCTATCGGTTCAATCAAAAACGAAGCGTTACGAGAATTACTTGAACTTTTGTTTTCACCCGAAAATTTTGAAAAATTTAAAAGAGCTCCCGCCGGGAAAAATTGGCATCATTCGTATATCCACGGCCTGTTAGAACATACGCTTGAGATAGTTGCAATTTGCAAACTCATGGTTAAATTTCATCCTGAGTTGAAAGAAGATTTGCTGATTGCCGGTGCCATGCTTCATGATTACGGCAAAATTGAAGAACTGACGTATGAGTCGGCTTTCGATTATTCAACAAAAGGAAAGTTGGTCGGGCACATTGTACTCGCTGCGATAAAAATTTCTGAGGCAATGCAGCGTGTTCCAAATTTCCCGCAGGAACTTGGCAATCAACTGCTGCATTTGGTTTTGAGTCATCAGGGAAAGCTTGAAAATGCTTCACCCGTGGTTCCCAAAACAATTGAAGCCATTACACTCTATCATGCCGATGAGTTGAGTGCGCAGTCAAACGCTTATAAAAGCGCTGTGATAAATGATATTGTTCCTCAATCAGATTGGACAAAATATATTTCCCTTATTTCTACGCAGTTGTATAAAAAAGAATTCAATAATCAATAATTCAAAGAGGTGTCTATGAAACAGAAATATGTAGCCGTTTTACTCTTTTGTGTTCTCTTCTTTTCCGGTGTTGCGGTTTCCCAATCGGTTGACGATTTGATTAAAGAGGGGGACAGTTATTCGATGAAAGATTTTAATAATCAAAAGGCGTTAGAAACATTTCAGAAGGCAGAAAAATTATCACCCTATGACGCGGAAGTATTATGGCGGATTAGCCGTTCTTACGTTGATATAGCTGAGCATATGCCAAGCAGCTCCGACGAACAAAAAGATGCTCAACTTGCGAAGTATCAAACAGCACTCGATTATGCAGAGAAAGCAGTTAAAGCTTCGCCTACCTCCTCTGTTTGCTATTTGCGGAGAGCAATTGCGAAAGGAAGAATAGCGTTATTCAAAGGTGTGTTTAAAGTTATCGGTTTGGTTAATGATGTAAAAAAAGATTGTGAAAAAGCTATAGCGTTAGGTAACGGCGGTACCAATGTTCAAGCTTCTTCTCATTACGTTTTGGGAAGAACTCATGCAAAAGTTTGTGAAAAGCCTTACCTTGTACGACTTCCGCTCGGGTTAGGATGGGGTGATATTGATGTTTCTTTTGCCGAGTATAAAAAGGCTATTGAACTCCGTCCGAATTTCAGAATGTACCATCTTGATTACGCGAAAGCTTTAATCGAAGAAGATGAATATCAAAAAGCCAAAGAAGAATTGTACAAAATTCCTTACATCAAAGTTGTTGATGAAGATGACGATCTCTATTTAGCAGAGTCGAAAAAACTTTTGGAAACAATTAAAAACAAATAAGTCGGGTTTTTCTTTGTCAGATTATTCACATCTGAAACAGCTTCTCTCATCCGCCAAAAAACTTGTCTTCTTTACGGGAGCCGGAATTTCCGCCGAAAGCGGAATTCCGACCTTTCGTGGAAAAGACGGCATCTGGAATAAATTAAAACCTGAAGAGCTGGCCAACTTTGACGCATTTCTAAAAAATCCAAAAATTGTATGGGAATGGTATCAGTACAGAAAAGATGTAGTTCATCGAGCGAAACCTAACGCCGCACATGTTACTATCGCAGAGATGCAAAACTATTTTGACGTTACCGTGGTTACACAAAATATTGACAATTTCCATAGTCGCGCGGGAAGCAAACTTGTCTACGAGCTTCACGGAAACATTGAAAAGAATTATTGCATTCAATGTTTTAAAAGGTTTGACGATGAAACGCTTCCGGCGGATACTGTTCCCGTGTGCGATTGCGGTGGATTAATACGACCCGATATTGTTTGGTTCGGTGAATTTCTCCCGGAAGATGTATACGCGGCAAGTGAGCTTGCTGCTGCTGAGTGCGATCTCCTTTTTGTAGTAGGAACATCGGCCGTTGTTTACCCGGCAGCGAATATTCCGTTTATCGCGCAGCGCGCCGGCAAACAATTAGTTGAAATAAATATTGAACGAACTGAATTGACTCAGTTTGCAGATTTATCTTTCTTTGGTAAAGCCGGTGAAATTTTACCTCAAATATTTTCACTTGTGAAAAAAGTACCTTAGTATGTCCAAGACTAAAATAAAATACGTTTGTACAAATTGCGGAAGCGAATCACTTCGCTGGCTGGGTAAATGCCCAACCTGCGGTACATGGAATTCTTTTCAAGAAGAAATTTTTGAAACGGGGAAGAAAAAGGAAGCGGCTGTTCTTAAGGGAATTGAACCCCAGCCACTCAGCAATATTTCGTCTTCTCATGAGCAGAGAATTAAAACTAACATTGATGAATTTGACCGTGTCCTCGGCGGTGGATTAATCACAGGATCTGTAGTTTTATTAGCCGGCGATCCCGGTGTTGGTAAATCAACGCTCGCACTGCAGGCGGCGGCAAAAATTAAGACAAAAGTACTCTATGTTTCGGGGGAAGAGTCAGCGCACCAGATAAAACTTCGTGCTACACGATTGAAAATTTCATCCGATTCTCTTTTTATCTTAGCTGAAACGGATCTTCAATCGATACTTCACTTAATTCAGATGGAGGCTCCAAGCGTCGTTGTAATTGATTCAATTCAAACGATGGTGGATTCTCAATTCGAAAATTCAGCAGGAACGGTAACGCAAATTCGTGAGTGTACCGCTGCTTTTCTGGAGAAAGCGAAACATGAAAATTTCTCGGTTATCATTGTTGGACATGTAACAAAAGATGGAACGATAGCCGGTCCCAAACTACTTGAGCATATTGTTGATACGGTAATTCATTTTGAAGGGGAAGCAAAGAATTCCTATAGAATTTTGCGAGCGACAAAAAACCGTTTTGGCAGCACAAACGAAATTGGCATTTTTGAGATGCGGGATACAGGGTTAGCTGAAATTAAAAATCCAAGCCAGGTTTTCCTGGGCGATAGAGAAAAATTAATCAGTGGGAATGTTGTAACCGCAAGTTTGGAAGGAACACGCCCGCTTTTGATAGAGGTTCAGGCGTTGGTTACTCCCTCGCATTATGGTAATCCGCAAAGAGTAACAACTGGATTTGATTATCGGCGTCTCTCCATATTGTTGGCGGTGCTTGAGCGGCGGGCTAATATTCGAATTTCAGCGCATAATGTCTTTTTGAATTTAGCCGGCGGGGTCAAAATTGACGAACCTGCCATTGATTTGGCGGTATGCTGTGCAATCGCTTCCAACCTGCTTGATAAAACGGCCGACCCAAATTCTGTGGTGATTGGTGAGGTGGGATTAGGAGGCGAATTAAGAAGTATAAGCCAAATTGAGAAGCGGATTGCGGAATCGGAAAAACTCGGTTTTAAAAGAATTCTCCTTCCCGCGGAGAATAAAAAGAGGATTCACGGCAAATTTGACATCCAAATTATGGGAATTGGCAGCCTTTCTGAGGCTTTAACACTGCTTTTGAGCTAAAAAAAATTATCGCTTTTCTTTTGCTTTTATGCAAAAAAGATTTAGTTTATGACCGTAATTAATTCTTATTTCATTATTTCAAAGGTTCTTTGTGAGTAAAAAATTGTTCGTTGGGAGTCTTCCCTGGTCGGTTGATGACGATACTTTAAAATCAACATTCGAAGTTCATGGCAGTGTCGTGTCAGCAAAAGTAATTAAGGATCGTGAAAGTGGTCGTTCAAAAGGTTTTGGTTTTGTAGAGATGGCAAATGATACAGAAGCTCAAAACGCTATGCAAGCACTTAATGGTTCAGAAGTTAATGGTAGAACGATCATCGTTAATGAGGCTAAACCGAAAAATTAGTCGTTCTGCATTTAGATTGAAGGCGTCCTTCGGGCGCCTTTTTTGTTTTTAAAAAGTGAACTCTTATTCCCCCGAAATCCAATCTCTTAAAAAATTTTGCGACTTCACCGGATTGAATTCTGTAATAAAGTATTCTGCTGCATCGTTAATGTGGTAAGGATCGTTTTTAAAGAATGAACTAATCTCTTCCAAAGATTCTCCCCTCGCTATAACAACTCCTCCGGTTCTTGGATTCAACGGTCCCGACATAAGGAGTAATCCTTTATCGTATCCCGTTTGCAGAAAAGCTCTATGTTGGGGAAGATGTTTATCGATGGTAGCTAAATCTGCTTTGTAGGTGATATTGATGAGAAAATGTTTCATGCAAATTGACTTTATTTTTCTAGTGACTTGATAACTGCGTCGTGTATAAGTGGACGCAAATGAATGAGTTTTGTGTTCTCACGAGTAGGGTAAACCCGGTTGGTAAGAAGAATTACAAACAGATTTCTTGTTGGGTCTGTCCAGACAGAAGTGCCGGTATAACCGGTGTGTCCGTACGATTGTTCGGAAAAATACTTTCCTGCAGAAGAATATTGCTCGCCGTATTTGGTGTCCCACCCAAGTGCTCTCGTGCTTTCACTTGAGTTTCGTTTAATGAACAACTCAACGGTTTTTGGATTAATAAGTTGATTCCCCTGATAAAAACCTTTTTGCAGAAGCATTTGCAAAAGTTTTGCAAGATCATCTGCAGTTGAAAATAACCCCGCGTGTCCGGCAACGCCGCCAAGCAATGATGATGCTTCATCATGTACTTCACCGACAAGCTGACGGTGCCGCCAATAGGTATCATTCTCCGTGGGGGCACAACGGGCTCTTAAATCCTTCGGCGGATTGAACATTGTTTCCGTCATTCCAAGGGGCAGAAAGATTTCCTTCTTACAAAATTGATCGAGCGGCTGCTTTGTTACTTTTTCAATAACCTTTCCCAGAGTAATAATACCTAAATCAGAATAAACCATTTTGGTTCCGGGTTTATAATCAAGCGGGGTATTATAAATATCTTTAATAACTTCTTCTTTTGTTTTGTATTTCAGATAGAACCGCTTGAAAGGGGGGAGTCCGCTGTTATGAAGAAGAAGATTTTTAATGGTGATATTTTCTTTTCCTGCTGCGCCAAATTGAGGAATGTATTTCGTCACTTTATCATCAATTGAAAAGAGATGCCTATCGATGCAAATCATGGTGGCGGTGGTGGTAGCTATTACTTTTGTAACGGACGCTAAATCGAAAATTGTATTCGTTTGCATTGGTTGTGCGTCTGCGTCATACGTTACATGGCCGAAAGCTTTCTCATGAAGAATAACCCCGTTTTGTGCGACCAATAAAACTGCACCGGGAAAAGCGCTATCGGCTATAGCGGTATTAATAATGTTATCAACGCTCCGGAAGTTGCTTCCCGTTTGGTCGGATTGGCTCAAGACCGATTTCCCGCGCACAATTCCATCTCCCGCCGCGAATGAAGTATTTGGAATTGATACAGGGAGTTTTCCGGTAATAGAAATTTCACCGAGCAAAGCTTTGGCCAATGCTTCTTCCAAAATCTCTGATTCACCGTAACTGCAGAGGAATGTTTTCACCGCCGGCATAATCGAAAGGACATACGGACTTCCGTGCGACAACCAAACAAGGGGTTTTTTGAGCGCAAGCAACTGTGTTAAAAATCTTTGTTGAGATTCGGTTAACCCGATTTTACCGGAGCTTATTCTTATTCTGGTATATGTTGAAAGAAGGATGACTTTTGCTTTTTTTGCAAGAGTTAGTGCAGACGAAAACTCCCGTTTTGTCGCGCATTCGGTCAATACTTCTGAAGCGCATCCTTGCAATGAACGTTCTAATTTTTGAGTAAAAATTTCAGTGTTAACATTTCTTCGCTCGTCCGTTAAAAGAATATTTGCGTATTTGCTTTTCAAATTTGATTGAAGGGGAATAAGCTTTTGTTCGTCTTTTATTAACGTTATCGCCTTCTCGGCAAGTTCAGATGCAACTTTTTTATGTTCCGGATTTGCGAGAATTTGAGAAAGATTTTCAAGATCAACCGTTCTCTTCGTGTCTAACCCGCACCATCTTTTTGCGAGGAGAATCTTTCGAACGGAACTGTCTAACCGAGCTTCCGAGATGGTCCCATTTTTTACAGCCGCGAGCAAGGATGAATCAGCTTCATCAGCTTTCCCCGGATAGAGAATAATATCACATCCGGCATCAAACGCACGAACAGCCGCTTCTCCTATTGAGTAGGTGTTTGTTACTCCTTTCATATTTAACGCGTCGGTAACAATCAATCCCTTGAATCCAAGTTCATTTTTCAATAATCCTGTTACGATTTTTTTTGAAAGAGAAGCGGGAAGAGTATCTCCATCAATTGAAGGTACTGCCAAGTGTCCGACCATAACGGACATTACTCCGCTTTTAATTTCTTTTATGAAAGGTTGAAGTTCCTTATGAAACATTGAATCTCTCGACTCCGAAATAATCGGTAAACTTTTATGTGAATCAATTGAAGTGTTTCCGTGTCCGGGAAAATGTTTGGCGGTTGAGATGAGTCGAGCGGATTGCATTCCGGCCGTTTCCGCTGTTCCCAGTTTTTCAACAAGTTTATCAACCTCGCCAAATGATCTGACGTTTATGATTGGATTTTGAGGATTACTGTTGATATCAACAACCGGAGAATAATTATAAGCCACACCCGTTTCACGGCTCTCTCTCGCGATAATAGTTCCCATCTGAAAAGTGAGAGACGAATCATTTGCGGCTCCCAGTGCCATATTACTTGGGAAAATAGTTCCTCCGGAAGCGGTTCTAAATGATACTCCACTTTCATAATCGGCACTTATAAGGAGCGGATATTTTGATAACTGCTGCAGTTTGTTGAGAAGAAAAGATTGGGCGTAGACTTCTGAGCCTTCGGCATATTGATAAACAATAAAACCGCCGACTTTCAAGTCGTTTATGTAATGCGTTATTTTTTTGTAGACGGTGTCCTCTTCATTATAAAATCTCCCGCTTACTGCCGGAAAAATAACTTGTCCGACTTTTTCTTCCAGCGTCATTGAGGCAAGTGTATTTTCTACCCATTCATCTTGAACGGTAAAAAGCGTCGCGTCGTCTATTTTTTTCAGAGAGTCGGCTGAAATAAATTTTGAAGTAGAGTAGCGATGAAATGTAAACGAAGTTAAGACGTACAATCCAAGGATTCCGAGAACAAGTATTCCCCCCTTGATTATTTTACGCGTCGTTTGCGGCTGTTTCATTTTCTTCATCTTCAATTGAAGGGATGAATAAGAGAGAGAGTAAACCCGGTATTGCCATAAGCAAAACAATTATAAAAAAGATTTTGTACCCAACTGCTTGTTGAATGTAACCGCTTACCAAGCCGGGAACCATCATTCCAAGCGCCATAATACCGGTGGAGATTGCGTAGTGAGATGTTTTATATTCACCTCTCGAGATATACATTAAATACACCATGAATGCGGTGAAACCTAATCCGTAACCGAACTGTTCAATTGCAACTAACGGGTATGCGAGAAATACCGGAGGTTGAGCAATTGCCATATATAAATATGCCGCGTGAGGTACATTTAGGATTATTGCCATTGGCCAAATGCATCGCTTTAATCCATATTTTGAAATAACCCACCCGCCTACAATTCCGCCTACAATTAAACTAAGAACACCAACCGTGCCATAAACCAGACCAACATCGGAAGTTGTTAATCCTAACCCCCCTTTATCATGCGCATCAAGCAAAAAGGGAGACGCAAGCTTTACCAGCATTGCTTCCCCAAATCGGTAAAACAGAATAAAGAAAATGACGCCCACAATTCCTTTCTGCTTAAAGTATGCTGCAAAAATTTTTAAGAATGGGGCCCCGGCAGAAACCTCATGTGGAGAACGTTTTTTATCAATGGCGGGTGTCGGAAGTATGAATTTGTGATAGAGAAAAATTATCAGGAAAATAAGTCCGGAGAGGGCGAAGGAAATAGTCCATGAAAGGGGAATATTCTTTAATGACTTTTCGAGTTGCCCGGCAAAAAAAACAAGAAACCCTGAACCGAAAATCATTGCGATTCTGTAAAACACAGAACGAATTCCGACAAAAAGCGCCTGATCCTCTTTCGATAATGCGAGCATGTAAAAACCATCTGCCGATATATCGTGAGTAGCGGAAACGAATGCAGCGGCTACAAAAGCGATCAATGATATCGCAAAGTAGCTCGGCAAGTGAAGAGAGAACGAAATGAATCCAAAGCATCCGCCAAGAATTAGTTGCGTGATAAGAATCCAACTTCTTTTGGTCGAATATAAGTCAACCATTGGTCCCCAGAACATTTTAATAACCCACGGGAGGTACAAAAGACTTGTCCAAAACGCTATTTGCGCATTATCGACGCCCATTCTTTTGTAGAGAATAACCGAAACGGTATTTACAAGAATGTAAGGAACACCCTCTGCAAAATATAATGTCGGAAGCCAGGACCAAGGGTTACGATGTTCAGTGGTTGCGTTTGCCATGTGTTTCTACTTTAAATTGAAAAATTCTCGCGCCAGAATAATTGCGCCGTACTCCGGTGGAAACTCCGGGGCTCTGATAACACAATTACTCAATTGCTGACTAACTTTATGCGTGAAGAGTTGAGAAAAAATATTTTTGTTGCTTAAAATTCCCCCGATAAGCGAAATGAAAAGAACCGGCTCATTTATTTTCTTTTGCATCGCTTTGATATGAAGAATCAACTCATCGGTTTCTTGTTCAATAATTTCGATTGCCGTTTTATCATCTAATTCAGCCGCTTGAAGTACCAGTGGAGCAACGGAAGGAATATCAAAATTATTTTTGTAGACGTTTTGAATTAACGACTCGGAGGTTGAAATAGTAAACTTTTCAAATAATAAATCAGAGATGATCGTTTTCTCGCTTCTTCCGTCAAAAGCTTTTGCAACGGCAGTTAGCCCATTCCTTCCAATCGAATATCCGCTTCCCTCATCTCCAAGATATCTGCCGAAACCGCCAACTCTGTGAATTGTTCCCGCCTTGTCTTTTCCAAACATAATAGAGCCCGTACCGGCTATAAGAATGCTTCCCGGTTTACCACCGAAAGCTCCTTCAAGCGCTATTCGCGCGTCACTTTCGACTCTGAAATTTGGTATGCTGATTTTTTTTGATCTGAGAAAAGATTGAAATTCGGTTTCGAGAAGTTCCGCGTCGGTTCTTCTGCCTGCGCCTGTGCTTCCGAGGAGAACAGCGGCAAGGTCTGCGGTGGATAGATTAAGGCACCGGAGACAGTCTTGAATTACTTCGTGCAGAGAAACGGAAACTTTTTCCGTTCCAACTATAAGAAAATTAGAAGGTCCGCCAAAACACTCATACAACTTTTCACCTTGTAAATTTGTGATTACCGCATGAGTTTTCGTTCCACCGCCGTCAATACCTATTATAAAGCTCATAAAGAGAAGTTATTTGTGTGAACTAAAAATAGGGAAAAGTTGAAAGCTATGAAAATTTTGCCGTGATTATACCATCTTTAGAAAGAGGAATGCCAGGAGACTTAAAAGTGTAACCCTCCAAAGGATTCGGAGCATCGATTTACTAATTCGTTTACTTAATTTTTCCGGGATAGAGATAGAAACCTCCGAAGGTTCTTTGTGATAATCTCCATCTGTTATATTCCATTTATAGTGTTTATGCATCTTTATAATCGTTTCTTTTTTCTGCCTAAAGTTATTCGTTATTAGATAAAAATTTGTCATCTGCATCACAAAAGGGAGGTTGTACGGCATCAGTGTGATATTTCAGCAATTTTGTCTTCCCGCGGAATTCTAATATTTTACTTAAAAGATTAATCAAAATTTTACTGTTGATTTATGGACTTAGAAAAACATTTTAACCCTTTCCGCAATAATATTATCGGAATTGATACAACTTTTTTCACTCCTTTCGGAGAAAAAAAATTGTTGTACGCAGATTGGATAGCCAGCGGCAGATTGTACGGACCTATCGAAGAAAAAATTGTTCACCAATTCGGACCGCTTGTAGGCAATACTCATTCTGAAGCAAGCGAAACCGGAACAGCCATGACCACAGCCTATCATCATGCGAAAGATATTATTAAGCAACACGTCAACGCAAGTAAAGACGACGTTATTCTTTGTGCCGGCTCGGGAATGACAGGGGTCATAAATAAATTTCAGCGGATTCTTGGATTACGTGTTTCCGAACAGCTAAAAGATTTTTTTCAGTTTCCTGAAGAATTGAAACCGGTTGTTTTTATAACGCACATGGAGCATCATTCAAATCAAACTTCCTGGCTTGAAACAATTGCCGATGTTGTAATTCTTCCTCCAAACGAAGAAGGACTTGTCGATCTTGAAAATCTGGAAGACATGCTCGAAATATATAAACAGAGAAAGTTGATCATCGGTTCCTTTACGGCGGCTTCCAATGTCACCGGAGTTCAAACCCCCTACCATCAACTTGCAAAATTGATGCACCGTTTCGGCGGATTTTGTTTTGTCGATTTCGCCTGTGCAGCGCCATACGCCCCAATTGATATGCATCCTCAAAATGAAGACGAAAAGCTCGACGCTATTTTCTTCTCACCGCATAAGTTTCTTGGTGGGCCCGGAACTGCCGGGATTCTCATCTTTAATTCTAAGCTGTATAAAAATAATATTCCTGACGACCCCGGTGGTGGAACAGTTGACTGGACGAATCCCTGGGGGCAGCACAAATTTGTTTCAAGTATTGAATTACGTGAAGATGGCGGAACACCACCGTTTCTGCAAACTATTCGCGCCGCGCTTGCGGTTAAACTAAAAGAAGAAATGGGAATTGAAAATATTTTAAAAAGAGAAGAAGAACTTATAGAAATTGTTTTTACGGAGCTTAAAAAAATTCCGTCCCTCCATTTGCTTGCCGAAAATATTCATCATCGGCTTGGAGCAATCTCTTTTTATGTCGATGGAATTCACTACAACCTCATCGTTAAATTATTAAACGACCGTTTTGGAATTCAGGTAAGAGGTGGCTGTTCTTGTGCAGGAACATACGGACACTATTTACTGCATGTTTGTCCGGTTCAATCACAGCAAATTACCGATCAAATTTCACAGGGTGATTTATCCGAAAAACCGGGTTGGGTTAGGTTATCGCTTCATCCTACTATGACAACAAAAGAAGTTTATTTTATTACTGAGGCAATCAGACAAGTGGTAGAAAATATTTCGTCGTGGAGCAGTGAGTACGAGTATTATGTGGAGCAAAATGAATTTCTCCACAAAAATGATTCAACGAAAGAGCTTAAGAGAAAAATAAATTCCTATTTTCAACTGCACGCGGAGGGTTAAGAACTAAACTTTAAACTCTTTAATAATTTTCTGAATTTGCTCGTCGGAAATACCATTTCCAAATTCAGTTTTTACGCTTTTCTTATCGGCAGAAAAATTTTGGTTCACAGCCGGATTTCCCGCTCTCGCCCGTAATCTATCTTCAATTTCTTCAATAAAACTTCCGCCGCTTTTGGGAGTACCAGTTGAATGCGCTGCGTTTATCGCGTGTGTCTCAAACGCGAGATATTTAATGTTCATTAGATGTTTCGCTGAAACATTCTCGGAAATTATTGAGCCGCCCCAGGTTCCCGGGCCAAGTGTAAGTGAAGGGAGCAGAGAAGTGGTAAATCCCACTGCCCCTAATGAAGCTACGGTATTTGCTAGTATTCGGAAAGCAGGTTTCTCGAGTGCAAATTTCATAATAATATCGTTGTCGTTGCTGTGGATTGACATGGTGTGTCCTACTCCTCCGAAGTGGAGCAAATCAATGCATCTGTGACATCCTTCCAACCAACCGTCAACCGTGTAAAATGCTAAAATGGGGGATAATTTTTCGTACGAAAGCGGTTCATGTTTTCCGACCTCTGCACATTCTGCAACCAAAACTTTTACAGAATCCGGAACGGAAAATCCTGCGTACGTGGCAATCCATGGAGCCGGTTTTCCAACTATCTCCGGATTAATTCTTCCATCTTTTAAAATAGCCTTAGCAAGTTTTACCTTTTCAATATCATTTACGAAATAACAACCTTGTTGTTTAGCTTCATCAATAACTTTCTCACGAAGCGGACGGTCAACAATCATTGCCTGCTCAGATGAACAAAGTGTGCCGTTATCAAAAGTAGTTCCGTACACAATATCGGCAACAGCTTTTTTATAATTTGCGGTTCGCTCAATAAATGAAGGGACGTTTCCGGCGCCGACTCCATACGCCGGTGTTCCTGAACTATACGCGGCTTTTACCATCGGATTACTTCCGGTTGCAAGAATAACCGCGATGTTTTTATCATGCATCAGTGCGTCGGTTCCTTCAACTGTTGGATTGCTCATACATTGAATCAATCCTTTAGGAGCGCCGGCTTTTTCTGCCGCATCTGAAAGGATTTTTAACGCTTCGGCAGTACAATTTCTTGTTCGCGGGTGCGGACTTGCAACAATTCCATTCCTACATTTCAAAGAAATAATTGCTTTGAACATTGCGGTTGATGTGGGATTGGTAGAAGGAATGAGTGCGGCAACAACGCCCATAGGTTCGGCAATTTTTAACACCTTCCCTTTGTGCAAGCTATCGATAACTCCAACCGTTTTGAGATCCTTAATCGATTCATAAACGTTTTTTGTGCCGAACTGATTTTTGGTGATTTTATCCTGCAGTTTGCCAAATCCGCTTTCATCGCAAGCCATTTTTGCAAGACGCTCGGCATGATGATAGCCTGCTTCAGCCATCGCCTTCACAATAGTATCTACTTGTTCTTGCGAGTAGTGTTTGAATTCGAGTTGTGCATCTTTTGCTTTGCGGGCTAATTCCCGTGCTTCCTGAATGGATTGAAGGTCTTTTTCCAACTGCATTGTTTCCTCAAAAAGTTGGTGTAAATATAGAAAGAAGTGAAACCAGTTTCAATTGTTAATTACTGGAAGAGCGCTTTTAGTTTTTGATACCCCGATTTACTGACGGGGAGTTTCTGCCCGTTCTGCAGCGTAATTTGGTAAGATTCTTTTTCTAATAAATCGATTTGCTTAATTAATCTTGAAGCAACAAAAAAAGAACGGTGGATTCTTACGAATTCGGTTTCGTCCAATCGCTCTTCAAAAAACTTCATGGTTTTTTGTTTTAAAAATTTTTTTCCGTTTGCATGAATGAGCACATAATCATCTTGTGCCTCAATCACTTCTACATCTTGTACGGGAAGAACATGAATTTTCGCCCCTTCTTTTATCAAGATTTTTTCAAGTTTTTCTTTGTTGCTTGCGGATAACAGACTTTCATACGCATCGGTCTCGTGTGAATTTTGTCCGAATTTCTCAAACGCTTTCTCTAACGATTGCTTAAATCTTTCAAGTGAAAATGGTTTTAGGAGATAGTCGATAGCGTTCATTTCAAATGCTTTTATTGCAAATTGATCGTATGCAGTGGTGAAAATGATGTAGGGTGGATTCTCCATCAATTCTAACATTTCGAATCCGTTAAGCTTTGGCATCTGTACATCGAGAAAAATCAAATCTGGTTTTAGTTCTTGAATTTTTTTAATCCCATCAAATCCATTTTCACATTCACCGACTATTTCTACAGCCGGAAAACTTTCTAAATACTTTCTAACCAGTTGGCGGGCTAACGGTTCATCGTCGATGATAAGGGTTTTAAGCATTTGTTGCATCGTGTAACCGATTTTGTAGAGGGAAGGAGATGGAAATTCGGAACAGATTTTTTTCCTTCTCAATTTTTACGAGATCATCTCTTTGGAATAAAAGCTGCATCCTTTTCGTAATATTTGTCAAGCCAATACCTTCTCCTTTATGTTTTTCCATGCCGGATTCGAACGCATTTTCAATTGAGACTTTTATCATCTCATCGCTCTTTTCGATCGTTAAAATAATTTTTACTTCTTCTAAAGCTTCATAAACTCCGTATTTTATGGCATTCTCAAAGAGGGGCTGCAAAATCATCGAAGGAACTTCCTGCCTTAGGAGTGAAGCATCCACGTGTTCTTCAAAAATAAATTTATTCCCAAACCGAATTTTTTCAATATCAATATACATTCTGCAGTGGTTAAGTTCCACCTCAAGGGAGGAGAATGGTTGCGTGTTTGTAAGCGTCGATCTCATAAAATCAGCCAATTTTATCGTCATTCCGGCAGCTTTTTCAGATGAAATATGAGTTAGTGAAGCGATTGAATTGAGCGCGTTAAAAATGAAATGCGGATTGATTTGAAATTTTAGATTTTTTAATTCTGCTTCCGTTAACAAATTTTTCAATGCCGTTTCATGTTCAAGTTTCTCTTTATAGTTATCGTAATAAAGGAAAAGATAATTGAACGAAGTAATAAGGAAATAACTTGTCATTCCTATTCCAATTCTTACCGGAATTGAATTATTAAAGAAATGCTGGTATTGTGCGTTTTCGATAAATAAAAAGAGGAGTACTTTTGAAAAACTTACCCAAATGGCGGAAATAAGGAGACCGGCAAAAAAATGAGAACCAAGAAACTTGAAAATCTTCTTTCTTTGAAATTCGATGAATTGTGCTTGAAACTTAAAGCTTAACGTGAATCCGGAATATATTGCAACTGAAACAAAACTATCTGCAAGACTCCAATCTATCGGTATGTGAAAACCGCCGAGGAGCACTCCGGCAACAATCACAAAAATTGGAGTCCAAAACGCAGTATAAATAACAAGTTTTTTATTCATATTCTAATAACTATACTAATACAATTTGTCCACCGCCGAAAATGACAACTCCTTTAATTTTCAGAACTTTTGATTTGTCCAAAACTTGCTGAGGATTTCTTATTCCTTTTGCCTCAAATCCGCCGAAGATGGGAAAAACATCGATGACAACATTCCAATCTTTGGGAACGAAAATTTTGGTTCCTCCAAAAATTGCAACTACATCTATAATATTCTCTCCATCCGCCAATTTACAATCGGTAAGATTTATTTCACTCCCGCCGAAAATAGAAGTAATATTTCCGCCCTTGAAGGCATCCGAAACAAAAAATTTGTTTGAGCCGCTAAAAATAGATATCGATTCGAGAAAATCGTCTTTCACTTCTTGCTGAAATTTATACTTATGGAAATCTCCGAACGGTTTCGGCTTATTATGTTTAATCAAGATAAGAAAACCCACTGCGATAAATATAAGCGGAAGCATAAATTCGCCAAAATCGATATTATAATAACGCGATACATGCATCGCCGACCCGAAAAGTATCAGCAAAAGTCCAACCGTTTTTCTCGAGGAGTGCAATGCGCTTAAAATTCCAATAAAAATGAGAACTGACGGGAATGAGAAAAGAAAATCAGCGATATCGAGCGTCATGATGTTCATATTTTTCAACAGGAAAAGAATTCCTGCGATCATTAATACTGAACCGAGAAAAATTCTGCTTGATGAATTATTGTTTTCTGACATAAAAACCTCTTACTTTTTTTTACATGCGAAACTTACTGAGACAACAAACCATGAAAAAGAAGAAATCGGTAAGCAGCGGAATTTTATCGGTAAATGGAGAATAAAATTTTTTATCACATGCAAGTAAAAAAATTTTTTTTATTGAGAATTTTTTCTTTGCAACTTTCAAAAATCTTTTTACTTTGGACTACAAGTTTCTACGGAAAAAAATCCTAGCAAAACCTCAAAAAAAATAAAAAAACACAAGCATGAAATATTCTAAAGATTGTAAAGGAGTTGCATGAAGGTAAAACGTTTTTTTACAGATTCAACAAATGCCCAGTCTTCTTCCGTTACCTACGAAAAAAGAATTTCTGAAATTAAAAATCCGGATGGTTCAACTGTCTTTAGAATGGATGACATCTTGGTGCCTGGTTCGTGGTCCCAAGTTGCCACGGATGTAATTGCGCAAAAATATTTTCGCAAAGCGGGAATTCCCAGAATTACAAAACGGGTAGCTGAAGAAGGAATCCCGGAATGGCTGCAGGCTTCAGAACCTGATGAAGAGCGTTTATCCAAGCTTTCCGAGCAAGAACGGTATGTTTCCGAGATAGATGCACGGCAAGTGTTTCATCGTTTGGCCGGATGCTGGACCTACTGGGGGTTTAAAGGAAATTATTTTGATTCTGAAGAAGACGCTGCAGCTTTTTATCAAGAAATGATTTATATGCTAGAGAACCAAATGGCGGCTCCTAATAGTCCGCAGTGGTTTAACACTGGGTTGCATTGGGCATACGGAATCACAGGACCTTCACAAGGACATTTTTATGTCGATTATCAGTCCGGTAAGTTAACAGAATCGGATGATGCTTATACTCATCCGCAACCACACGCATGCTTCATCCAATCCGTTAGTGACGACCTTGTGAACGAGGGGGGAATAATGGATTTATGGGTTCGTGAAGCGCGCCTATTTAAATATGGATCAGGTACAGGCAGCAATTTTTCTGATATTCGAGGTGAAGGAGAAAAACTAAGCGGTGGTGGCAAATCATCGGGATTAATGTCGTTTTTAAGAATCGGTGATCGTTCTGCGGGCGCTATTAAATCCGGAGGCACAACAAGACGAGCCGCTAAAATGGTTTGTCTTGATTTAGATCATCCGGACATTCTTGAATTCATCAATTGGAAAGTTGTAGAAGAACAAAAAGTTGCTTCGCTTGTTGCCGGCTCAAAGGCATTAAATATTCATTTGAATGCGATTATGAAAGCCTGCTACGACGAGCATCCGGAGAATGACCGCTTCAATAAAAAATTGAACTTAAAACTCCAAAAAGCTGTAATTGAGGCAAGGAAAGCTCACATCCCAAACAATTACGTTGACCGCGTTATTCATTTAGCGAAGTTGGGATTTAAATCAATAGAGTTTCCTATTTACGATGTTGACTGGAATTCTGATGCTTACGCCACGGTTGCAGGACAAAATTCAAATAATTCAATTCGAATAAACAACGATTTTATGGAAGCCGTGCTTAGAGACGGCGAATGGCATCTTTACGGCAGAACCGAAAAACGAAAAGCGAAAGAAGAAGGAAGAAAACCCAAACCGTTCAAAACGTATAAAGCTAAAGAGATGTGGGATGATATTGCGTATGCCGCTTGGGCAAGCGCTGATCCCGGTGTACAGTATCATACTACAATAAATGAATGGCACACATGTCCAAGTAGTGGTGAAATTCGTGCTTCGAATCCTTGCAGCGAATATATGTTTCTTGATGATACCGCATGCAACCTGGCATCGCTCAATCTGGTAAAGTTTTATGATCCTAAAAAACACAAATTTAATGTGCAAGCGTTCAGACATGCGTCAAGATTATGGACAATTGTGCTCGAGATTTCGGTTATGATGGCGCAATTCCCGAGTAAAAATATTGCTCAGTTAAGTTATGATTTCCGTACGCTTGGTCTTGGATATGCAAATCTTGGGTCATTGTTGATGCTTCAAGGAATACCGTACGACAGCAACGAAGGTTTTAATATTTGCGGTGCGATAACTTCAATAATGCATATGACAGCCTATGCTACTTCTGCAGAGATGGCGAAAGAACTTGGGACATTCCCCAAATATGAAATGAATCGTGAGTCAATGTTGCGTGTGGTTAGAAATCACCACCGTGCTGCCTATAATGTCGGCAAAAGCGAATATGAAAAAATTTCTATTACCCCAACAGGTATCGATCCTCTCATTTGTCCGGCGGACCTTCTTAAAGCCGCTAAAGAGGATTCCGATAAAGCACTTGATCTTGGAGAAAAACATGGTTTCAGAAATGCGCAAGTCACAGTAATTGCTCCAACGGGAACTATTGGACTTGTAATGGATTGCGATACAACCGGTGTTGAACCGGATTTCGCTTTGGTAAAATTTAAAAAATTAGCCGGTGGCGGATATTTCAAAATTATCAATTCGTCAATTCCTCCCGCGCTTGAAAGATTGAATTACAATGCCTCCCAAATAGATGAAATTATAAAATATGCTGTTGGTCATGGAACATTGGTTGCGTGTCCGTACATCAATCATGAATCGTTAAAGGCAAAAGGTTTCACAGAGGAAGCGCTTTTTAAGATAGAAGAAATGCTTCCTTCGGTTTTTGAAATTAGTTTTGCGTTTAATAAGTATACACTTGGAACAGAATTCATCGTAAATAAACTTGGAATTTCTGAAGAGCAAGCGAATTCTTTTGATTTTGATTTACTAAAAACACTTGGATTTTCTAAACAAGAAATTTCTTCTGCAAACGACTACGTCTGCGGAACAATGACCGTTGAAGGAGCGCCATTCTTAAAGTTTGAACATTACCCAATTTTTGATTGTGCAAACAAGTGTGGTAAAAAAGGAACAAGATTTATTCGACCGATTGCTCACATCAAAATGATGGCTTCGGCACAACCGTTTATTTCCGGTGCTATATCAAAAACAATCAACCTTCCGAACCAAGCGTCTATTGAAGATATTAAAGATGCGTATATGCAGTCTTGGAAACTCGGGTGCAAAGCGAATGCGTTATACAGAGACGGTTCGAAATTATCGCAACCTCTCAATTCAGTTTCAGATGAAGAACTTGAAGCAATCCTTGAAGAAAAAGAAAATAATGATATTGTGAAGGTTGCTGAAAGAATCATTCACAGATATATCGCCAAAAGACGCAGACTTCCGGATAGACGTTCCGGGTATACTCAAAAAGCGAAAATTAACGGACAGTCGGTTTACATTCGTACAGGCGAATATGACAATGGGCAGCTCGGCGAAATATTCATCGATATGCACCGCGAAGGGGCTACCGTTAGAAGTCTGTTGAACGTATTTGCCATAGCAATATCACTTGGTCTCCAGCACGGTGTTCCTTTGGAAGAGTTTATCGATGCTTTTGTATTTACACGATTTGATCCAAGCGGCATTGTTACGGGAAATTCAAAAATTAAGTTTTCTACTTCAGTTATTGATTATATTTTTAGAGAATTGGCAGTTACTTACCTTGGAAGAAATGATCTTGCGCATGTTGATGCTTCTGAGCATACGGCAAATTTGCCTAAAAATATAGTAAAGAAACTGGAACCGGAATTTGAAAGTGAAGAGTTGATTAGTGAAAGAGTAATTGAACTAGATAAGAGTGAAGTTCCTTCGTATAACTATAATCTATCTACTTCAAAACAAAAGATTTCGATGAAGCAGGCTCCTACTACAGCCAATTCTTTGAAAAACAAGGTACAAGAAGCGATTGAAAAAGGATACACTGGCGACGTTTGTACTGAATGCCAAAGTATGACGATGGTGCGCAACGGTACATGTCTTAAATGCATGACCTGCGGAGCTACCTCCGGGTGTAGCTAATTTTTCCAATTCTCTTTTTGCGATTACCCCACGATGTGATGGAAGTCGGTTATTTAAATTTTTTCTAAAAAAAGTTGCAAATAATTATGATTCCACATATATTACGAATGATTTGATGAAGTTCTTCTTAAAATGATGAATTTAAAGTTTTACTTTTTATTAACTTAACAATGTTCGAGGGATCTCTATGAAAAAAATAGTTCTTGTTTTATTTGTTATTGCATTCTCAATGTCTCTCACACAAGCACAAGCGTACAAAGATGGTTGGGCTGTAGGCGTCAATTTTGTATCACCAAGATTATTCGGTGATGTGGATGCTGAAAACCTTGATTTCGGCGGCGGCTTGAATTTGCAGAAAAACCTTTCCGAAAAGACTCTTTTTAGAGTAAATTTGAATTACTTGATGTTTACTGCCAAACCAACCAAATTCACTAATAATACTATTAGTTTGGGTTGGGGAGTAGTATACAATCTTTTCCCGTGTGAACCAATTCAGCCTTATTTCGGAGCTGGTGCTTCTATTCTCTACTACACATTGAAAAATGCTTTTAATGTAAAGGATAAATCTTACTTTGGTGAGTTATCCGGAGATATTTTCTTTGGAGGCTTAGTAAATATTGGCGAAGATCTTTTCGCCAGCGTTGAATTAGGTCAACATACAGTATCGACTGATAAATTTGACGGCACAGTTGCTGCTCAAGGCGGACTCTTCGGAGGAGCGCTTGATTCTTATACCACATTCAACCTTGGCATTCTTTATTACTTTGATGCAGGGACAAAAGTTGAATGCGATGATATGGCCGGTTTAAGTGCTAAAAAAGAATCAGTTGACTACAACAAAATTGAAGATATCGTAAAGAAATATGCCGCTGCTCCTTCAAATGTTGATTACGATAAAATTGAAGATATCGTAAAAAGACATGCAGGTACACCTGTAAAAGAAAAAGCAGCTTCCAGCAATTGGGTTTTGGTTGGTGTTAACTTCGAATCCGGTAAAGCTTCACTTTCTTCAGAAGCTTATCCAGTTTTAGTTAATGCTGCTCAAGTATTGATTGCAAATCCGGATATGAAAGTTGAAGTTCAGGGTCATACCGATAATATCGGTTCGGATTCATTCAACAAAAAATTATCTGAACAAAGAGCTGAAACCGTTAAGAGATTCTTGGTTGCTAAAGGCGTAAATGCTTCCAGATTATCAACAGTTGGTGTTGGTTCTTCCAACCCAGTTTCTGATAATAAGACTGCAGAAGGACGTGCTTTGAACAGAAGAATCGAATTCAAAGTTCTTGGCAAATAATAGTTTTAAGTAACTAATTACAAAAGGGATGTCACATGACATCCCTTTTTTTATACCTTCAAATTCTTAGATACCTTATCCAAATAAGGTTTTTACTATAAAGAGGGCTCCCAAAACACCCGCTATATCCGCCATCAATCCGGCAGCTAAAGCATGTCTTGTCCTTTTAATATTAACTGCCCCAAAGTACACCGCTAAAACATAAAAAGTAGTTTCAGAGCTCCCAAAAAAAGTTGAAGTGAGAATTCCGATGAACGAATCGGGTCCATGAACAGCCATAGTTTCCGCCATAATACCAAGCGAACCGCTTCCTGATAATGGTCTCATAATAGCCATGGGCAAACACTCGGGTGGCAGACCTATTAAACTTGTGAATGGACGAATTGCATAAATAAGCCAATCCATCGCACCGCCAGCTCTGAAAATCCCGATAGCCATAAGCATGGCAACCAAATAAGGAATAATTCTTACGGCAACGTTAAATCCTTCTTTCGCACCTTCAACAAAAGTTTCGTAAACTTTTACTTTCTTATAAAAACCGAATCCTAAAAATATAGCTACAATAAGCGGGATAGCTATTGCAGAAACGAATTGGATGACATTCTTAAATGTCTCCGGTGTTATAAATGAAAAAACAGATTTAAGAGAAGAAAGCATGGTTGTTACCGTGGCAAGCACAATTAGACCTATGGCCGCCAAGATGGAAAAAATAAATATGCTATTACTCTTAAGCCAAGAAAAGAAATCATTTTTTGTGATTGGAAATTTTTCCAAGATTTTTGCAGTTGAAACTCCTACAATTGTCGCACACGTCGATCCAACAAGAGACGTGCCGATAATTATTGCCGGTTCAGCACTGCCCGCAGACGCCCTTAATGCTATTGCGGTGGCCGGAATTAGTGTCATTCCGGCAGTGTTTATCGCTAAAAAAGTACACATTGAATTTGTTGCTGTTCCTTTTTCCGGATTCAGTTTATCAAGTTCTTCCATTGCTTTAAGACCAAAAGGAGTAGCTGCGTTACCCAATCCGAGAAAGTTTGCAGAAATATTCATTATCATAGCACCCATTGCCGGATGATCTCCAGGCACATCAGGAAAAAGTAATCGCGTGATAGGCTTCAATCCTCTTGCAAGATGATTTATCAAACCCGATTCTTCTGCGATTTTCATTATTCCTAACCAAAGAGCCATGATACCGATAAGTCCTAACGCAATTTTCACCGCTGTTTCGCTGTAATCAAGAATTGATGTGGTTACCTCTTTAATTTTAACGATTGAAATTTCTTCAAGAATAATTTGCGTTTGATAAAGGTTTGCCTCCAACTTTTTACCCAAATGAATGTTCGCTGTCAGGTCATTCTCTTTTCCGTTTACTTTTGCCATTTTTTTAAGAATGTCCGGAGAAGAATCATCCGTTGTAAAGCTAACGGAAAAGTATCCATTTTTATTTTTAGCTCCAACTTTGGTTGTGAAAATCAACGGTGAACTAATAGTTGTCTTAAATAAATTGTTGAAAACCGCTTGATCAATTGAAACGGTAACATTTTTATTCTCTAAAGTTGCGGTTGAGGAGGTTGAATCATTAACGCGGACCACGGCTGGAATAGGAACTCCTTTTTGATACCGGTTTGTTGAGTAATCTGAAATATCACTCGATACTGCAGCTGCAAATCCAAGAAATATTAAACCAATCCAGACATAATTCAGCATATTGATTTCCTTATTACTTATTCGTTTTTTCTGTAACCAATGTGTGGTAAGGGTAGGCGTAGTTTCCGTTTTTATTGGCTACAATAATTCTTACCTCCGTTTCGTGCTCGGCGGTAAGAGGAAGTTCAACCGTTATGGTGTTTTGTTTCGAATCGAAAGTAAATTGCTGTGTCTCTACAGAATCGACAAATACTCGAACAGTTTTAGCATCAATGGAAGTAGAATCAAAAATTGAAAATGTAGCAAAGTCTTTTTTATCTTTTTTCTTCACATCTTTAAAACTTATTTCCGGAACACCGCTTTTAAAATATCGGCACAATCCGCGGAATATTCCCCAAGCTTCCACTTTGTTAAACTCGTTTTCGGCGAGAAGCGGTTCTTGATAATTGCTCGTATGAAATCCAGCCTCAATAAGCACCGCGGGAATTGTTGTTAATCGAAGAACGGAGAATCCTTGTTTTGGATAAATGTGGTAATCTGAATAAGTCCCATCAAATGAACCAAGTCCACCGGAATTTCTCATCGCATAAGCAAGATCTCGTTGAATGTATTTAGCCAAATCTCTATCCATCGGCTCAAACTCGTAATCGGAATCTGTTGCATGATAATACGTGGAAGTATAATTGGTTGAGTTATCACCGGCGCCTCCCGGTGCATTACTATGAATACTAATAAAAATATCGGCACCACTGCTATTGGCAAGCAAAGAACGGTCTTTGAGTGCGACAGTTGTATCCTTGTCTCTTGACATAATAACTTTTGCGCCGGCTTCTTCTAGATATTCTCTTAACGCTAACCCAACCCTCAGATTTACATCCGCCTCAATTGCTAAACCCAAATACCCTTTGTTTTTTCGGTCTTCACCGCCGTGTCCGGGATCCAAAAAGAAAACATGGTTTTTTAGATAAGGCGCGTAGGTCTCCAGAAAAGTTTCTTTAAATGAGGCGTCGGTAAGTTCACGGGGTTTTTCAAACCGGAGTTCCGGTGTATGCGCGCAACCGATAAAAAAAAGGAAAACAACGAAATAAAGAAAAATGAATTTCAAAATTCCTCCAAGAAAATTGGGTGAATTAATTTCAGTTTAAACTTGTTGAAAAATACAATTATTCTTGTAATCAGAGAAATGACACTTGCTGCAGTGTGCATGATTTTTTGAAAAATTGTTTTTACGGATTTCGTCAATCATAGCGAATAACATTTTCTCGAAGCTGGCCAATACTGCAGTCGAAAGTTTCTTTTTCACTTCGATAGTTGGGTGTTTTATAAAGATGAGCTGCAGAAGAATCGAAGAATATTCCGGGAATAACTTATTGAGAAGATACGCGTAAAATGTTAGTTGAAATTGATATTCTTCCGCACGTGAGCTAATTTCAGCCGCCTCTATATTATCGGTTTTGTAATCTACAAGAATAATTTCATTTTCGTTAAAGATTACTTTATCAGCTATACCGAAAAGATAAAAATCTCTCACTTTACGGTAAATCTGAAATTCATTTTTGGAGTGGGGAAAGTGCAGCAATTCTTTATAAATTGGAGAATCATACCAACTTTGAATATCTGCCCGTATCGCTTCTACTAAAAATTTTATTTCTCGCTCACGGACTTTTTGCGTCGTCAATTGCGTCGTCACAAATGACGTAATTCCCTCCGGCGGAATATTCTTTTCGAGAATTTGATGAATAAGTTTTCCGCGTACCAGTGAAATATTTTGTATTGATTTGCCTAAATTTTCCGGTTGAGGTTCATCCCCCTCTGATTCATTAAAGTCGAATTCGTTCTCCTTATTGTCTAAGGAGTTTTGAAGAACGTCCGTGAGCGCGTTGTATCCAAAATTGTATGTAAGCTGATACTTGGTTGGACATTGGTTGTAAATAGCCACTTTTGTTGCGGAAATAATTTCCTCTTTTTGACAATCATCCTCCGATTCAAGCCGTAAGGTATAAGGCTTCAATTCACTTCGAAAAACGGATTCACTTGGTTGCGTTGCATCAAACTGTTTTATGATTTTTATCGCAAATGGTGTCGGAAGAACCGATTTTATCTCAGTACCATCCTCGGTTTTCTGATAAGTTAAATCTATCGATCCTTCAATGCTATCGTCTTGAAAATTAATAGACAATCCCGAAGTTAAGAGATGTAAGAAACTGCATGCCGGAATTTTTAGTGATTGCATATTCAGCGTGGCAGAGAAAATTAAATTATCCGAAGCCCTTGTTACTGCTACATAAAACAGACGTTTTAATTCCGCAAATTCTTTTTTTGTTTCGTAAAGATTAAACAAGGAGACGATCGGAGGATTTTCATACGGTAAAGAAAAATTGCCGGTTGGAGGAAGTTTTGCCATTACGCCGAACTCTTTATCAACTTGAAGATCCTTCGCGTTGAGCTGAGGTCTTACTCCTTCTTTGTGGCAACCAAATATGATGACAGTTTTAAATTCCAATCCCTTAGCTTGATGAACCGTCATAATCCTAACTTTATTGTCGTCGGTTGAAGATTCCGCTTGCCCCTCTTCAGAACTATCCGCAATGGCTTCGGATAAATAACTGAGATAGTCATAAATTGAACGAAAACCCTGTGAGTAAAATCCTCTTGTAACTTGAACCAATTTTTCAAAATTAGCAAGCTCCTTCGCTCCATTTTCTCTAGCGGCAATTAGGGAAAGGTACCGCGTGTCGTGAGCGATTGTGCGCAGTAAAGAAGCGGGTTCTGAAGCTGGTAATTGCGCAAGGTGATTTCCCAACTTTGTAACAACATTGTTTATAAGAATATTTGCGTGAGAAGCATTTTGTAATTTTTGCCAAAAGGTCGACCCGGGTTGCAAAGAAACTTCGAGCAGGAGCGAATCAGAGAGCAGATAAAAAGGAGAGCGGAGGATTCCCACCAACGCCGTGTCATCCGTAGGATTTGAGATGAAAGAAAGATAATTATAGAAATCAAAAATTATTTGCTGCTGGTAAAAACCTTTTCCTTCCCAAATTTGATACGGGATTTTCATTTTTTGAAAGGCCTGCTCAAGTTCTTCAAAGGAGCTTCGCTTTCTGCAAAGGATTGCAATCTCACTAAAATTGCAGCCTTCAGCGGAGAGCTTGATAATTCTTTTTGCAACAAGTTCTGCTTCAGTGTCCCCGGTCTCTTCGTTTTTTTCCGCAACCAGTAATTCTATTGAAGATGCACTCTGTTCTTTCTTCGCACAGACAAGATCTATGTGCTCTACTTCGTTAAAACGGGTGTTTGGGTTAGCGAATAAAACTCTAAAGAGTGTGTTGGTAAAGGCGCAAAGTTGAGGCGACATTCTAAAACTTGCCGGTAGTGAAAGCGAGAGTCCATCATGTTCAAGCACATCCCCCTTCGTTTTTGAAAATACAGAGAGTTCGGCTTCCCGGAATTTGTAGATGCTCTGCTTTTCATCGCCGACGATGAAGAGATTCCCTGTTTTCAAGCGTTCAAGAATGGGCAAGAAAATTTCGTACTGAATCTCATTAGTATCCTGATATTCATCAACCATCAAATAACGAAATTTTTTAGAAAGTTTGTGCCGGACTTCCGGCAGTTCAAGAATTTGCTGGGTTTTTAAAAGTATGTCCTCAAAGTCCAGATAACCCATCTCTTGTTTTTTGGCTTCATAACTTAGAAGTACTTCAGAATGAAGAGAAAGAAATTTCTTTCCAAAAGAAGCAAGTCTGAGATGCAGTTGTGCAATATTTTCTAAGTGGTCAAACGCGGGAAGAACGGCAAAATAGTTCTCTACAAAATCGATATCTCCTAAAAGTTCCTCCGGTGGTTGATTCCCAAGGTATTTTGTTTTTCTTACCGTTCCTTGCTTGGTTAAAAGCTGTTCTTTTATTTGAAAGAGAAGATCGAAAGTGCGTATGACTTCAGTTTCCCGATTCAATGATGCGAGCAATTGTTTAATTACTATCGCGGTATCGGAACCTTTTTGCTCTGCTGCTTTATTAATGACTGATACAGATTTTATGAACGAAGCGAGTTGGTGAAGAAACATTTCTTTCAAGTTCTTTTCAACAAACGAAGTAAAATATGCGGCAATGGATTCTTCATTTTCCGAATAAACCTTTGAAACTAAGAATTTGATTTTTCCCCTCTGCGAAATCGCTTTTTCTAGTGCATTGGATAAACTTTGGCGCGAACCAAAATATCGAATCATCTCTTTGATAAGTGAAGTGAGCGGAGTGTTTTTATCAACTTGTTTTACTAATTCATTTATTGCTAACCCGATATATTCCTCGGACGTTTGGGCATCCATGGGAGTAAAACCCGCGTCAATGGAAGCTTCAACAGGAAACTCTCTTAAAATTTGCGCACAAAAAGAGTGTATGGTTGAGATATTGGCCGAGACAAGCTGCTTTTTAAAATTGTCATACTTCTTGCGTTCATCCGGATTTTTCGTCTGTGTCGACGCTTCAAAGATGCTTTTTGAAATCTTTGTGTAAAGTTCTCCGGCGGCTTTTTCAGTAAATGTGATTGCCGCAATTTCATTTAACGAAGTTTCCGTTCGAGCAAGAATTTCGATGAAGCGGTTGGTAAGGACAAACGTTTTTCCCGACCCGGCGTTCGCGGTTAACGTGATGTGGTTAGTAAAATTGAGAGCTTTCTTCTGATCTTGGGTAAGCTGCCTACTCATGATCAACAATAATTTTTTTTGAAAATTTGATTAGGAACGTCGTTCCATTACCCGAACTCGATTCAACAGAAATTTCTCCTTTGATGCTTTCCATAAATTTTTTAGCCAGTTTCAAGCCAAGCCCCATCCCGCCGGATTTTGTTGTAAAGTTTGCTGTAAAAACTTTATGTATCAAAGGTTGCGGAATGCCTTTGCCGTCGTCAATCACCCTGATACAGAGGTCGCTTTGTTCTTGCGTAACCAGAAGTTCAACATTCCGTGCCCCTGCCTGCATCGCGTTCCGAATAAGATTAATGAACATTCTGTTTACTTGAGAAAGGTCGGCTTCAACTCTTTCTTCTTCGGTTTGATAATTCAATTTCAAACTGATGTTTTCATCATTAAAAAGAATGATAATTTCGTTCAAAATTTGTTTGAGATTGACCGACGCGAGATTTAACGGCGGCATTTTTGCGAAGTTAGAGAATTCGGAGGCAATTTGACTTAAGGTTGCAATTTGCGCGAGGATAGTCTCGGAAACTTTTTCAAATAACGAGTCAAAGTTTTTTGATTTTTCCCTGTACATCGCAGTTAACTGCTGAAGTGTCAATTTCATCGGCGTAAGGGGATTTTTAATTTCGTGCGCAACCTGCCGCGCCATATCTTTCCACGCTTGTTCCCGTTCAAGTTCCGCAAGTTCCTTTTGATTTTTTCTGAGCTCATCGGTCATGATGTTAAACCCGCTGATAAGTTCTTTCATTTCTCCCATCGACGTATCATCCAACGTTACATTCAAATCACCATGCGCAACTGCTCTTGTGGCACGGGTAAGTCTTCTGATGGGAAGCGAAATCTGATCGGCGAGGAGAGAGCTTATGACGATAATCAGCACAATAGCTAAAGAGTAAACTCCAAAGAGAAAGACATTGACTTCAACAAAACTTAGTGCTACCGGAATCTGATTGAAATAATCGTTCACCTCAATCACGACTTCTTGATTATTTATAACAAGCGGTTTGAAGAATGAAATGGTGGTATGACTTCCCATCGGCCGTTGCAAAAAATAGCCGTTGCCGGTTTTGCTAATATTATTCTCGACTTCTTTCGGCAACTCAGCGCGAAGCAATTCAGCGGAAAATAAATTTTGCTGCGTGCTAAAATCTATTTTCGAGTCTTTGAATATGGAAAAGGAAAGAAGAAGATTTTTCCCCGCGTCGCGATACATTTTTTGCAAATCGAGTTTAGGATTTGCGCGCAAGCTCAGTTTAAAATAATTCTCCGCTAAGTTTTCTTTTTCTTTTAGCGTGGTATATACCAGTGAAATATTTTTATCTTCCACGCTGTTGCGGTTATAAACGGCAAGCGCAATGATGGGAAGAATAGCTATCACCAGAAACGCGCTCAACAATTGTGTCCGGAAAGTTAAATTGAATTTCCCTTTGGTGAGAATAACGAACAGAACGGCTAAAACAGCTATTAAAAAAGTTATATGAATAATAAATAACTTGAAGAAGTTAAATAAGCTGAATGAAAATGCCGTTTCCTTTTGCGCCGCAATTAAAAACGGATGGGAACCCGCATTCAATCGTTGAATTCCAAAACCGAGCAAATTATCCGCGCCTGAATTGTACGTTATCCAGCCTTCTTTCTCCTTCGATAAAAAAGAATATATTTTGTCGGCATCGCTCGCGGATGGGAACGTTGAACCGTTGATTGGGTAAATGAGATCATCCGCTAACAAAAAAACGATAAAGTTCTTTTCACTTAACGACCGAAAATTTATTTGCGGCGATTGAAACAATGCGGCAACCGGATTAACCGATAAAGCATTTCTTGTTGTTGAAAGAAGTGTTTCGGTTATGTATCCAACAATTTCATTTCGCTGAATAATTGGAATGATGCCGGTAAAAATTCTTTGCCACTGTTTTGATTTATCGGAAACATCAAAAATTTGAAGTCCGTTGGTGATGGAGGCCCTTACAATTTGGGGCAGCTGCAATTCTTCATCCACTCCGTTGCTAAAGTACCCTATTACTTGTTTTCTCTTATCAAGCAACGTTATTGATGATGAAACTTTTTCGTGCCGGAGTGAACTGTTCAACCAAAGGTCCAGCGCCAGGGCATTTTCATTTACTCCTCTTACCGAAAAATTGTCAAGCAGTTTTGTTTGCTCAGCAGCTTTGGTGAGCGATTCATTCAAAAGAAAATTCATGTAGCTTTCTTGGTGTCTTGAAAGCAGAAGGGCGGTTCTTTTAATCTCTTCCTTCTCAAGTTCACTATTGAAAAAATTCATCAAGCTGATGGTCAAAAGAGAAGAAGCAAAAGCAAGGAAAAGTATTTTTTTAAGAACGGTAGTGCGCGTTCCCTGGGTTAAAGTAAAGACGGTGAGGAGCAAAAGCACCGCAAACAGATAAAACCACAGTGATACCAGCGGCTGTTTTTGAATGAAATATAAAAGCACGGCGGCGATGGTGAAAATGATTGCGTGAACTAATACTGTCACCCGGCGAGAAGCGAAGGAGAAACACTCCAAAGTTATTTTTAAGAGAAGCTGCATCAAAACGAAGCCGGAAAGAACCACAATAAACGTCGCGATATGCATAACGAGATGGGGAACGCCCGGAATGATATCGGCGGTTTCAAAATACCTCAGAGAAGAATCAAAAACTACACTTTTTACCGCGGCGGAAATTCCTCTTATGGAAAGTAGAATTACAAACAGCGATACAATGCCGAAGAACAGCCGCTTCCATACCATCCTTTTTTTTGCGGCAAAAACATTTTCAAAATATGGCAGTATGGATGTATAAAGGATAAAAACGATGACACTAAAAAAAACAGCGGTCGTTAAAAATTCAAGCGGTGACTTTACAATACCCCACGCAAACGCTGAAGAAAAATAGTTTGGATTCGTTAAGTCCCCTTTGAAAATCATTGCGGGAAACCCGAGCGTAAAAATGAGTCCCCTAAAAATGATGAGATAGCAAATTGCCAATATAGGTCGAAGGAATATGAGACTCACTGCTTTCGTTTCATTCCGGAGAACGAATCCCAGTAAAATAAATCCGATGATTATAAACAGTGATTGAATCTCATTTGTCGTTTCCCGGAACGACTTTAACTCAGCTTTCAGTGTTGGTTTGGCAATGGTAACCAGCCCAATCTTTTTCCCGTTTTCATTTGGTATATCAAACGAATAGTATCGCCCGTCCAGTGTTTTTGCCTTTGACGGTGAGTAAGCAATCGTTACTTCTAAATCAAATTGATTTTCTAAAACATCAGAGATGTTTTCATCCGGATTAATTCCCGAGGTTTGGTAATCCGTCTCAATTACTTTTGCCGCCAGCAACCGAAAATGTTCCCCGGCGACGCGAACATTTTTAAATTTACATATAAGTGTAATCAGCGGATTGGTATAGAAATAACTTCCTTCCGTTTGCGCATTCCCCGCTATAATTTCTCCCGCATCGGCACCTATTACCGCATTTGTGCCTACTTCGTGATTTACTGAATCAAGGAGAAAAATCTGGTAGGAAGAATATTTTTCTTCCTTTAGTATCTCTAACGATTTTTGTGGACTTGCGGAAGCTTGTAATTCGTTGGAAAGGTTATCGAGAACGGCATGGAGTTGCTGTTGTTTCTCATTAAAAATTGAAACGGTAGAGGTGTTAATATTTTGCAGTCTTGTTTCGAGTGTTGTATTCCATGTATCTCTTTTCTGGTGCAGCAGGGAAGGACTGATAAAGCCGATAAGAAGAATAACCGCAAATAAAGCGGCGAGAAGGATGTATAATTTCTTTTCCCCTCGTAAGTGTTCGGTAAGTGCGCTGAGTTTTATTTTATGGTGATTTGGGGAATTTTCCACTTGGCTCCCGAATATTCTACCGAAATGAAAATTTGTGCCGTACCTTTCTTGTTTTTGCTTTCAAATGAAAACATTCCTGTAACAAATCCATTTTCAGATTCGCTTCTCTGGGTATATTTAAAGGCAATCGGTTGGTAAAGCTGGAAGAAATCCTGCAAAATGTAGTATGCCTGGTTGCTGCTATAAAATCCGTTTACTCCGGTTGAAAGACTCAAATAAATTTGAGAGGAAAAGTACCCTGCAATTACTCCAATATTTCCAGTACTGAAAGCTCTTTCAATGTCGGCGAAAATCGGCGGGTCTTTCTTTTGAACCGCACTTTCCGCACTCTGATTGCCGGTAGCTAAACAGGGTGAAAACACTGCAAGCGTCATAAACAAAACTGCGATATAAATAACTAATTTCTTCATTACTTTCGGGAAAATTAATGAATCTTACAGACTTATACTAAATCAACATCCTCAACAAAAAAAGAAATGCCAACCTGAGGTATAAGGTTGACATTTCGATTTGAACATTGGGTTACAGGAACACTAACCGTTATGTTTAACCCTTTCTAATGTACCCCGCTTTGAGCCTCCGGGTGCTGCTTTAAGTTGTCGATCGCCGGCAACTAATTGAAATGCCCAATCAAAAACAATTCTATCGGGAGTTACAGTTTCTACTCTAACTTTTGCAAAGTGATTATCCCATGTCCAAATGACGTAGGTATGTCCCGCTACCACAACGGCATCTTTTGTGGAAGACCATCCATCTTTTGGAGCAAAGGCTATATCGTAAATATCTTGTGTCGGTCCCATATCCTGAATGTCCGTAACCTTGTAAACATCCAGGTAGGGAGTAGTATTGTACACATCAAAGAAGAAATCAACATTTGAGGAATCATCATAGGCAACGGCTGAATACGTCGTAAAGCTGTAGCCGGAATTATTTGGGAAACGGTTATAATCGAATATGCTTTGATTGAATCCTTCCGGACGGGGAGTAGCATAAGCGACATCAGGGCTCAACTCGCTCTCATTGTTGTTGTAATCAAACGCCGTTACGGCATAATAGTTAAGTACGCCATTCTGAGCTCCATTATCAACGTAATAATTGCTCTGGGTGGTTCCTATGAGTTTATAGGTGCCACTGTAGGAAGTACTATAGTAAATATTATATCCGGCCAAATCACGCTCGCGGTTTTGATTCCAGGAAATGTCTACTCTGTTATCTCCGTTCAATATTTGTACGCCGGTTGGTGGAGAAGGCGGAACATTATCGTAGTAGTCATTCATGTGGTTATCATCGCAGGAAATTAATCCAAGCGGAAGTAAAAAAATTAACGGGAGTAAAAATAGCTTTTTCATGTTGTCACCTTTTCATTGGTCGCTTGAAAGAGTACAAATTTGGAGCCAAAAGAAAACGCCCCTTATTTCATAAAATATGAAGCGAAAACGGCGGGACTGTATGTTTCTTTGTACATTTTCTCTCCGCCAAATTAGACATGGAATTTTCTAGAAAAAGGAGAAAATAGTATACTTGAGAAAGTGATTTATACGATTTTACGAATTTGATACAGAGAGTGAGTATGAACCTTGACGTGCTGGTTTTTGGAGCGCATCCGGATGATGCGGAGCTTTCTATGGGCGGTACCATCGCTAAACTTTCTTCTAGCGGATTAAAAGTTGGTCTGGTTGACTTTACCCGCGGTGAATTGGGCACCCGCGGTACGTTTGAAACCAGGCAGAAGGAAGCATTTCAAGCGGCTATCATTTTAAAAATAGCGAATAGAGAAAACTTGCTGATGCCGGATGGAGGCGTTTCGACCGATAAGGAAAATTTGATGAAGGTCATCATGGCCATTCGTAAATTCAAACCGAAAATTATTTTTGCTCCTTACAAAAACGACCGTCATCCCGATCATGTACAAGCAAGCGAATTAGTAAAACAAGCCTACTTTTTCTCGGGCGTAAAAAAACTGAAAACATTTGATAAAGAAAAATCGCAAGAAGCTTTCCGCCCTAAAAAACTTTTCTATTACATGCAGACCTATACTTTTGAACCAAGTTTTGTCGTCGATATTAGCGATACGTTTGAAACAAAAATGAAAGCGGTGAAAGCGTACTCAACCCAATTCTTTGATCCAAAGAGCACAGAAGCAGAAACGTTCATCAGCACTCCCGAATTTATAAAATTTATTGAAGCTCGCGCTGAGGTTTACGGATTCAAAATAGGGAAGAAGTATGGAGAGCCTTTCTTTACCGAAGAGGGAGTAGAGCTTGATTTACCGCATGTATTGTCGCAGTTATAACCATTCTTTTTAAAATGAAAAAAGGCAGTCTTAGATCGTAAAACTGCCTTTTCTTTTTTCGTCAAATCTTATGACATTCCTTCGTACATTCCTTCAATTAAATTCTTGTACCGCTCTTCAATAACTTTACGTTTGAGTTTCAACGTTGGAGTAAGCTCTCCCGTTTCAAGTGTAAACGGTTTATCAAGCAGGGCAAATTTTCTGATGCGCTCAAAGTTGGCAAGACTTTTCTGGAATTTACCCAATTCCGCATCCATCAAATCATAAATCTCTTTCACATCCACAAGATCGTCATTTGTTTTGTAGGGAATATTGTGGCTGTCGGCATATTCTTTCAATGCTTCAAAGTCGGGAACGATAAGCGCGGAGAGGAACATCCTCTTATCGCCGATGAGCACAAACTGATCAATGTACTTGCTCGCGAGGAAGAGATTTTCAATTGGTGTCGGTGCAATATATTTACCGCCGGAAGTTTTAAAGAGATGTTTCTTCCTGTCGGTTATCATCAGAAATCCTTCGGCGTCAAACACTCCAATATCTCCTGTGTGAAGCCACCCGTCTTTTAGCGTTTCTTCCGTCTCCTTTTTATTTTTGTAATAGCCGAGCATGATTGATGGGCCGCGAGCCAATATTTCACCGTCGCTGGCAATTTTAACTTCCACGGAGGGGAGCGGTTTTCCTACAGTTCCGAATTTATAATTGTCGGCTCGGTTCGCCGTAATTACAGGAGAAGATTCAGTTAATCCGTACCCTTCTATAATGATAACGCCGATAGCTTCAAAAAACTCACCAAGCTCACGCGCAAGCGCCGCGCCGCCGGAAATAAAGAACCGGAGTCTTCCACCGGTTTTTTCTCTGATCTTCTTAAAAACGAGGGTGTCCGCAAGCTTATGCTGAAGCGATAATCCAATTGGCTGGTTGCCGCTTTTCTTTGCTTCTTGATATTTTTTACCTACGCCTATAGCCCAATTGAAAATCTTCTGTTTCTTTTCCGGTTGTGATTCAATATTTTTTATCACCTTAGAATAAATTCGTTCGAAGAGGCGGGGAACGCTGGTAACGATTGTCGGTTTGATATCTATTAAATCTGCCGCAACCGATTCGATGCTTGCCGCATAACAGATCTGACCGCCGGATGAAAATGCCGTGTAGTAGCCTCCCATTCTCTCAAAAATGTGGCAGAGCGGTAGAAAGGAAAGAAAAATATCATCGGGACCGATAGGGAATATTTTTAATGCATCATTCACGTTGGTTGCAATGTTTTTATGCGAAAGCAAGACACCCTTTGGTTCCCCCGTCGTGCCGGAGGTGTAAATGATGGTACACAGATCATCTTCTTTTACTTTATTCTTTTGCTCTTTGAAAAAGCCCGGATTTTTTGCCCGCTCTTCAGCTCCTTTTGCCTGAATAGAAGTAAGCGAATAGATGTTGTTTTCCTGCGGTGAATCTTTTTCGTTCATTACCAGAATGAATTTCAATCCTCTGCAGTTATTTCTAATTTTTACAACCTTGTTCAATTGAAATTTGTTCGAGACAATAATCCCAACCGATTCGGAATTATTTAAAATGAACTCAACCGTATCCGATGTTAACGAAGGATAAAGGGGAACATCTACAGCGCCTAATCCAAGAATAGCCATGTCGGAATAGACCCATTCCGGACGGTTCTCCGCAATGATTGCTACTTTGTCTCCCGCTTTAACACCCAGCGATGTGAGTCCGTATGCCAGGTTCTCGGTTTCATCTTTCAATTGCGTATAACTTATCCCCACCCATTGATTGCTAACCTTATGTTTTAAAATTGGTCGCTCCATAGTAACCCCGTATTCTTCCGTTAAGAAGGTAAAAAGTTCAGGTATGGTTTTGTAAGGTTTTAAGATGGGCATAAAAATCTCCTGCTTAGTTTTTGGCTAAAAGTTAATTAGAAACACCTTAATAATATAAATCTTTTTGAAGTAACTCAACAAATATTTCTCTCTTCTCCGGAAGTGCTTCCCGCTCCATTCATGACACTAATTTCCTCATTCACTTCATCTTTACCGTGTGAAAGAAGAGAGCAGTGGGGAAGAGGAAAGTTGTAACGTTCTCAATGGTCAAAAGTGAAGAATGGTTGATTCTTTGTGGTGTTCAAGTAGATGGATTAGTTAGAGTGCGTTTAGGACTAAAAATGCTTGTGATCCAAAATTGATAGTATTTTTAATCTTACACCCGGTAGGTTGTTCTTTATTGAGTCCCAAAGAATTTCATAATCAACATTAAAATAGGTATGGATTATTTTGTCCCACATTCCGGCAAGTTTCTTCCATTCTATTTCATTATGTTTTTTGCGGAAGTCTGTTGAAAGATTTTTAACCGCTTCACCAATTATTTCAAAACTTCTTGAAAACGCTCGCGTGTAAATTTCGTTTTCAAAAAATGAGGTGTAATCAAGATTCTCAGTTGTGTTTAACAGAAAAGTAATTTCGTCCAGGGTATGTTTTAAATAGACTTCGTTATGCTTCATACCACTGAATCTCATTCTTAATATAGGGAAGGATGTATGGACTGATTCCCTTTTCGGTTAAGAGATCAACTTTCCTATTAAAAAGTCTTTCTAATTCAAAAGTGAGATCTAAATAATTGTCGAAAGTTTTTTCCTCAAAATCGACCAATAAATCAATATCACTTTTTGCTGAAGCTTCATTTCGACTGAAAGAGCCGAACAGACCAATTTTCCTAACACGATATTTTTTTAGGAGATGACGGTTACTATTGAGAACTTCTAAAATCTCCTTTGAGGAAAGATTTTTCATAAATCCTTAATTGAATTCATGGTAAAAATAATAAATGAATTGCCTATAAAATAGTTTGAAAAGCTTTATTTCACAAACATTACCCGCTCTAGTTCGGCCTCTTTTTGATTTCTGAACGGACAATCCTTTTTATACTTTTCGTTCCGAAACGGCAGTGTACTTGATTTGGGCATTGTTTCCTCCTATGCATGATTTTCATCTTATTGGGGTACGTACTTTTGAGGACGATATTTGGGAGTGACGAAAATTCCAACATAAAAATATTCTTGAAAACGGAGCGGAATTCCGGTTATCATTGACACGTTGCTTAGATGCTCTTCAGCTTCTTAAATTTTACTTCCTTAATCATTGACGTTTCTCAGTAGCACGACTGTCAAACTTCCGCTCACTAGAGCAATAAAGGGGAACATTATGAGCTCTCCACTACTTACTTGCACTCCTGCCAAAATCATGTTTACTGCCATTGCTGATACCGCAAGCGCTAAAGTGACTCCCTTAATGAGCACAATGGAAGAAAGCAGATAACCCCATGCACTTTTCTTCCAGAGCAAGATTCCGGACAGAAACGCTATGGGCATAACCAACCCTAAATCCAATGCTTGAATAATGAGTGTTGTATAAGCGTCTAATCCAAGCGGCGGATGATTTGCGGAAAGTGCCGGTACGATGCGTCCCAGCCAGGCTAAAAGAAGAAAGCTCCCTACAACAAATAAAAATAAAGCGATAGTGCGCCGAGGTAATCCTGATGAAAAATGGTTGGGCAAAGTCGGGATATCTATTTGCATAAGCGCAACAATAAAAGCAAAGAAACTGAGCGAGAATAAACCCACGTACACCAAAAACAAAATATTGTAAGCCGCGCCAAATGCAAAGGACGCATAGGTGTAGAGAAAATATGCCAATGTTCCTGAAAGCAGCAATTTACTCCGTAAACTTCCTTTCTTGAGAGTCTGTAAAAATAATTGTGTAAATGGAAAAAAGCTGTCATAAGAACGACTCAATTCTGTCATCAAAAATAATAGAGAATTGAGATAAAACAAAAGCCCAATTTTGAATAGACA